>Ga0164290_1002570_pt1 | contig 11902 bp, 8 predicted proteins | sample Micstemetagenome_FD_108782 | JGI IMG/M metagenome (GOLD analysis project Ga0164290, IMG submission 108782) | Contaminated culture microbial community from soil near Moab, Utah, USA - Microcoleus steenstrupii SON62 (Illumina Assembly) | ecosystem: Environmental > Terrestrial > Soil > Soil crust... | reverse complement strand
GGCGGCGGTGGTGGCGGTTTCGTCGCGCAGGTCTTCCGCAGCGCCGTCGGCCATGGCTTCGGGATCGGGGGCGGCGTCAAGGTCGTCAAAGGGGGTTTCGCCGGTAAAGCCATCGGCGGGTGGGGCCGAGGCCAGGGCGAAAAGCGGCGTTCCGCCATGCGCGAGGATGCCGTCAAGCTGGGTCGGGATGGCGACAAGCAGGGTGGTGCCCCGGGTGCTGGTTGCCGGATCCCCCTCAGGGCCGCCTTCGGCGAGGAGGCTGGGCGTCTGGCGGAAGCTTTGCTGCGCGGCCTGCACCTTGGCGAGGTAGCGCTGGCCGCGGTCGCGGTCGGTGGAATGGTAGGCGGAGGCGGCCACATCCCAGGAGCCGAGCCGGTTGTAGAGTTCCACCATGAAGCGGGCGGCATAGCGGGTGTTGCGGCCGGGATCGATCATGTCTTCGGGGGATTCGAAACCGGCGGAGTGCCATTTCCAGTTCAGCTGCATACAGCCCACGTCGATATTCGTGACGCCACGGGCCACGGCCTCTTTCAGATAGGCGAGCGCCTCTTCGCGGGTGTCGAAATACATGCCCTTGCCGCCTTCGTTCAGTGTCCAGGGCCAGGGAGCGACGCCTCCCTGCCCGTCACCGCGCCCGGCCTCGACCAGCGAGATGGCGGGGAGGAGGCCTTCGGGAAGGCCGGAATGGGCCCCGGCCTCGGCGGCGAGGCGGGCGCAATCCTGCGCGGCGGCAAGGCCGGGGAGGCACAGCGCGAGGGCGAGTGTGAGGGCGCGGAACATGCAGCCCTTTCTGCAAGCGGCGGGCCAGATCAGCGGATGTAGTCGAAAAGGGTGGTGCCGTTGATCTTGACGAAGGTCTGTTGCGCGGCCTGTTCGGTCAGCAGCAATTGCTGCAGCTTGGTGATCGCGGCGGCGACATCGAGGTCTTCCAGATTGGCGACGGATTGGTCGATGCGCAGCTTGCGTTCGGCCAGGGCCTTGGTGTGGCCTTCGGCAAGCTGGCCGAGGGCGCCGACTTCGGCACGCTGGGCGGCAGCATGACCGACGGCATCACTGAAAAGGCCGACCATGCGGCTGGACGAGAGGCGTTCGGTACGCAGGAGGGTGGCGGCGGTGGTGGGAAGGAAGGAGTCGTCCAGCGCGACGAAGCTGCCAACAGGTTCGCGCCCTGCCGTGGGCTGGACGAAGTTCGAGACTGTCATTTCGCCGATGGATTCGAAGATGAGGTTTTCGCCATCATCGGCCAGGCGGGCCGTGATGCCGGTGGTCGGGGTGGCGGCGTTCACGGCCGCCAGGAGCGCCTGGGGGGCGCCGCGCATCACCTCGGCCGAGATGGTGGCCGATCCGGCGGGACCGGCGAGTTCAAAGGTAAGCTGGACAGGATCGCGGGAGGCGGTGGGAGAGAAGAGGGCACGCTGGTCGGCCGCGTGGTTGGGGCGGGCGTTCTGCAGCGGCAGGCTGAGCGTGGCGATGAGGTCATCGACCATTTCGAAGAGGCTGCGACTGCCTTCGTCATCGGTCTGCACGGACATGAAGACTTCGGCGCCGTTGAGGCCCGTGGCAAGGGTGGCGGTTTCGGTAAGCCGCAGCGTGGGGCGGCCACCGTCGCCGACATATTCGATGCCGTTGTCGCCGGTGACAAAGGGTTCGCCGCTGCCAAAGCCGGCAAAGAGGGGCAGGCCCATCGTATCGCGCGAGTTTGCGACGGTCAGGAGCGCGGTGCGCAGCGACTGCGCCTCGGCCCGAAGGCCGGCGATGCCCTCTTCGGTGAGGGTGTCGTTGGCGGCCTGGATGGAGATGGTGAGGTATTCGCGGATGATGTTGCCGAGTTCCTCCATCTGCACATCGGCCTGGTCGAGGCGGTCGGTTGCGAGCTGGGCGTTTTCGGTGAAGCGGGCGACGGCGGCACGCTGTTCGGTGACGACGGAGAGCTGGGCCGCGCGCATGGGGTCGGCGGAGGGGCGCGGGTCGTTCTTGCCCGAGGAGATCTGGGCCTGAAGTCCCGCGATATCGGACGAGATCCGGTTGAAGGCTTCCATCGCGATCTTTCCCGAGAGGGCGTTACCGATGCTGGCGGTCATGGATCAGGCCTTTCAGAGCGAATTGAGCAGCGTGTCGAACAGTTCCTGCGCGACTGTCAGAACCTGTGCGGCTGCCTGATAGTTCTGCTGGAGTTCGAGGAGGCGGGCGGCTTCGGCATCCAGATCCACGGCGCCCTGTTCGGCATCGGCGCGGCGGATCGTGTCGTTCACGGTGGTGCGGGCGGAAAGGGTCTGATCGGCGGCCGCGGCGCGTGTGCCGACTTCGGATTGCAGATCCGAAAGGACGCGGGCAAAGCCGCCCCGGCCCGTGGCAACGTCGCGGAACCGCAGGCCGAGCAGCGCGTCCAGCGCACGGCCGTCGTTGCTGCCATCGGTGTTGGGGGTCAGGCGGAAGGTGTCGCCGGTGGAGGGGTTGCCCGAGACCGAGATCGAAAGACCGTCGATCACCGCGCCGCCATCGGCATCGAGGGTGCGGGTGCCGATGGAATGGCCGGTGGCGATGTCGAAGAGGCCGACCGTGCCCGCTGCGGCATCCAGAACCCGAAGTTCGACGGGCGGAACAACCGTGGGCGGCGATCCCGCCGTGATGTCGCCCGACATCCGCAGGGTCCCGGAGCCTGTCATGACGATGATCAGGTCTTCCGGTGGCAGATCGGTGAGCGAGAGGCGCTGCCCGGCCAGCGAAGAGGTGGAGGAGGCAAGGTCGATCACGCTGCTGTCCGAGGAGCGGAGCACCATGTCGGCGCCCGCGACAGAAAGCTGGGTGCCGAGCGAGGAGAAGCCCGTGGCATCGGCCCCCGGCAGGACGCGGGCGGCGGCACTGCCTGCCGGCAGTTCGAGCGTGATTTCACCCGTGCCCGCCACCGAGGCCGTGCCGGGGAAGCCTGGCGGCAGGGTGACGGCGGGGCCGGGGTTGACGGTGAGCGTGTATTGCGTGGTGCCGATTTCCACCTGCATCGTGGCGGGCAGAGGGCCGGCCGGGGGTTGCCCGGTCAGGCGGCTGGTGGGGTTCTGCGCGGGCGCGAGGCCGAAGGCGGCAGAGGTGGTGCTGGAGGGAACCGAGATGAAGCCCGCATCGGTGGAGCCGCCATTGACCGCGATCTGCAGGCGGTTCGCGCCATCGAAGGCGGCGGTGACGCGGCCGCTTTCGGGGCCGCTGACCTGCACGACACCGCCCGTCATCCGCAGGACATAGCTTTCGCCATCCACGCTGATGGTGGTGGAGGCCCCTTCGGCAGGGAGTGTGCCGACCGCTGCCCCGGTCATGGCGGCGGTGGGCATGTCCTCGCGCAGGAGGGTGGCGAGGCCGGCCGAGACATCGGCGGCGGATGCGGCCGAGACCGTGGCGGTGTTCAGCGTGACCGCGCGGCCGCCGAGCGTGAGGCTGTAATTCGTGGGACCGGCGAGGGCCGTGCCACCTGTTGCTGCGGCAGAGGAGGCGTCAAATGCGGGGTCGAAATCGAAGGTCAGGGTGCGTTGCGCGCCTGCCGCGCTGGATGTGGACGCGATGAGCCCGCCCTGCAGCGCATCGGCGGAGGAATCGATGCGATCCCCGTCGATCGTGACGGTGAAGCCTTGCGCCTGTGTCAGGTTGACCTGACCCGAGAAGCGTGCCGAGACCAGACCGGCACCGAGGGTGGCCGCAGCGCCCGCCGCGACCCCCTGGGCATCGGTGGGTTGCAGCGTGGCGGTCCCGCCTGCGGCATGGGTGAAGGCGGTGATGCGGATATCGGTGCCATCGGCCTGCGTCATCAGCAGGCGCGTGCCATCCGGCGAAAGCTGCGCCGTGATGCCCGTCGTGCCCGAGACGCCATTGACGGCGAGCAGGAGGGAATCAAGCCTGCCCCCCGACACATCGCCGATCACGGTCAGCGGGGTGCCGTTCGCGCCTTCGAGACGGAAGGAGACCTGCCCGTCACCCGCAACGGACATGTCGATGGTGGTGGAGGCGTCGGCCTCCAGCCCGGGATAGGCGGCTGTCATCATCTCGGCCAGACGCTGGGCGTTGCTGCCTGCGGGAAGCGTCAGCGTGATGGGGTTGGCGCCCGGCTGCTCCAGCACGATGGTGCGGGCGGGGTTTGCCACGGCTTCGACCGAACCGGACCATGTGGCAACGGCGGGCGGAAGAAGGATCGCGGATTGCAGGCCGCTGCCTTGCGTGCTGTCCAGCGTGAGGCCGCGATAGCCCCCGACGCCATCGGGGGCTTCGAGATAATCGGCAACGTATTGCGCGCCGGGAAGGAAGCCGTTCGCGGTGGTGAAGAGCAGCGCGATATCGGCGGCGGACATCGGCGTGCCGGCGATCTGGCGGCCCTCGCGGGTGAAGATCTGGATCGTGCCGCCCTGCCCCGCCGAAGGCGAGACGGTGGCACCCTGCGCGTCGAGCGTGGCCGAGGTGATGTTGCCCGCGTTGCGCGACAGGGACAGCGCCCCATCCGTGCCTCCCGCGGCCAGGCCGAGGGAGGCGAAGGTTTCGCCCGTGCCCGTTTCGAACTGGCCTGATGTCAGCGCCGATGCGAGTTGCGCGACAGTCCAGCCGGCCGGCCGGGGGCCGCCCCCGGCGAGGGTGGTGAGGTCGAAGGTATGCGGCGTTCCATCAAGCGTGACGGTCAGGCTGGTGGTGCCATCGACAGCGGCATCGGCAAGGGCGAAATCGGCGGTCGATTGCGCGCCGAGACTGGCGACGGTGGCCGCCGTGGTGCCGGCGGGGATGTATCCCACGACGCCCGAGGAAAGCAGCGTGACGGCGCCGGCGCCCGTGGTTGCCCCGGCAAGCGCGGTGGTGAGTTCGGGAACGGTCGGCGGGTCCACCGTGGTCGGGGCCATCGCGACGGAGCCGGAACCGGTATTGCCCGGCCCGGGGGCGACGAGGCTGGCCACGGCCGCAGCGAGGCGTTCCGGCACTGCGGGCAGGAAGCGCATGTTGACGGCAAGGCCGGTGGTGGGGGTGAAGGTCAGGCGGTCGCCATTGGCGGGTTCGCCGTCGATCTCGATGGTGACGCCGGGCAGGACGAGCAGGCTTGCGGCACTGCCAAGGACGGTTCCGCCCGCATCTTCGGCCCGCCATTGGCCAAGCGCGGAGTCGTGGATGAGGGTGATGGGGCCTGTGGTCTGTTCGCCCGTCACGGTGATGGTTGCGCGAGCATATCCCTGATTGTTGGCGGCGCGGGTCGTCGTCCAGCCGTCGAGCGCGAACATGTCACCGCCGGGCGCGCCGGTCAGGTCGATGCCGGCCGAATGGACCGCGTTCATTTCCCCGGCGATCTTGCGGGCAAGCGCGTCGATTTCCTGCATTGCGGTGTTGATCGCACCGAGGGCGGTGGCATAGCCCCCCAGCATTCCCGAGCCGATCAGGCGGGTATCGCGCGTGGTGCCGTCACGATCGATGGTGAGGGTGAGGTCGGTCGAGCCGGAGACGGACAGGCTGACCGGGCCCGAGGCATCCAGAAGGGTCGGGCCGCCGCCGGATGTGCCGAGGGTGACGCTGGCGCGTCCCTGATCGTCGAGCGTGACGGACACGCCCAGATTCTCGGACAGGCTGGTGAGCAGACGGTCGCGTTCGTCATGCAGCGGGTTCAGCGTGCCGAGGGTGCCGTTGGAGGCCGTGAAGCGCTTTTGCAGTTCGTGCAGGTCCCGGAGGTCCTGGGTCGCGCTGGCGGCCGCCATCTCGGCCGCGGCGAGGGTGTCTTCGCGCAGCCGGATCAGGCCCGCCCCGATGCCCTGGAAGGCGGAGGCGAGGGTATTGCCCGCCTCGATCACCACGCGACGGAGCGAGGTATCCGCAGGCGATGCGGCAAGGCTGCCGATGGCGGAAAAGAAATCCTCCAGAGCGGCGTCGATGCCGCCGATATTGGGCAGCAATGTGGTTTCCACCGCCATGGCGGCATCCACATGGACCTGCGCCGCGGTCATTTCGGAAGTGCTGGTGCGCAGGCGTTGGGCGAGAAGGCTGTCGAAGGCGCGGCGGACCTGTTCGATCTGCACGCCCTGCCCGCCGGTGGACATGGTGGTGACGGTGGTCTGCGCCCCGCCGATCTGCGAGGTCTGGACATCGCGGCGGCGATAGCCTTCGGTGTTCACGTTGGCGATGTTTTCGCCCGTGACCGAAAGGGCCGTGCGGTAGACGCCGATCGCCGATTTGGCGATGTCCATGATGTTCGACATCAGTCAAACCCTCGATTGCGGGCGATGTAGGGGGTGAATTGCCGTTCCACCGCATCGGCGATGCCGAGGCCGGTCCGGTTGGCGGAGTTGCGCGCGATTTCGGCATCGAAAAGGTCGCGCGTCTTTTCCACGGCGCTGGAGCCCATGATGTCGTCGCCCAGCGAGGCGGCGCGGGCGGCCTTGAGGAACTGGACGAGGAACATTTCTTCAAAGCCTTCGGCGGCCTGGCGCAGCTCGGCGCTCTGGTCGCGCTGGGGCGTCAGGGCAAGGCCCGCGGCGGAGGTCGAGGGTTTGATCTCCATCAGATCACCACCAGTTCGGCGCGCAGGGCGCCCGCTTCGCGCAGGGCTTCGAGGATGGCGACGAGGTCGGAGGGCGCGGCGCCGACGGCATTGATCGCATCGACCAGCGAGGCGAGCGAGACACCGGGATCGAAGACGAAGGCGCGGTTGGCCTCTTCCGTGGCGGTGATGGCGCTGTCGGGGGTGACGGTGGTTTCACCGGGGACGATCACGGTCCCTTCTCCGTTCACCACGGTCGCGCTCTGGTTCACCTGCGGGTCTTCGGAGATGGAGACGGTGAGCGAGCCATGGGTGACAGCGGCGGGGGTGACGCGGACATGGCCGCCGATGACCACGGTGCCGGTGCGGGAATTGACCACGACCTTGGCAGCGGGGGCGTCGGGGGTGACCTCGATGTTTTCCAGCATTCCCATGAAGGTGACGCGCTGGTTGGGATCATAGGGCGCGCGGACAGCGACGGAGGTGCCGTCGAGCGCCGAGGCGACGCCTTCGCCGAAGACCTCGTTCACGGCCTTGGCGACGGCGGCGGCGGTGGAGAAATCGGGGCGGTTGAGGTTGAGGATCAGGTTGTCTGTGTCCTGGAACGGGGCCTGGACCATGCGTTCGACCGTGGCCCCGCGCGGGATGCGGCCCACGGTGGGGACGTTGACCGTGAGGGATGACCCGTCCTGCCCTTCGACGCCGAGGCCGCCGACGATGAGATTGCCCTGGGAGATGGCGTAGATCTCGCCATCGGCGCCCATGAGCGGGGTCATCAGCAGCGTGCCGCCCTTGAGCGATTTGGCGGAGCCGACGGTGGACACGGTCACGTCGATCACCTGGCCTTCCTTCATGAAGGGCGGCAGTTCGGCGGTGACCATGACGGCGGCGGCGTTCTTTGCGTTCAGATCCTGCGCCTCGACGGTGAGGCCGAGGCGCGAGATCAGGGATTGCAGGGATTGCAGCGTGAGGCCGGAATTGCCATCGCCCGAGCCGGAGAGGCCGACGACCACGCCGTAACCCACCAGCGGGTTGGAGCGGACACCCGCAACCGAGGTGATGTCCTTCAGGCGGTCGGCCTGTGCCGCGGGGGCAAGGCCCGCCGCAAGGCCAAGGGCGAGGGCAATCGTGCGGATCACAGCGGCGACACCACGTCGAGGCCGCGACGGAGCCAGCCGGGGCGGGAGGTGTCATGCACCGTGCCGGCGCCCACGTATTTGATCACGGCATGGGCGATGCGGTCGGACAGGATGACGTTGTCGGCGCTGATATCCTCGGGGCGGACGACGCCGGTGAGGCGGACATATTCGTTGCCGTTGTTCAGGGTCAGGCGCTTTTGCCCCATCACCTCCAGCATCCCGCCCGGCAGGACGCGGACGACCTGCACCGAGAGACGGCCCGAAAGCGAGTTGGACTGCTGGGCCTGGCCGCGGCCATTGAAGGATTGGTCGGTGCCATTGTCCAGGACACCGTCATCGAGGCCGAGCGTCAGGGCATCGGGCATGTCGAGCGAATAGCTGTTGGAGCGCGAGCCGGAACTGGATTGCGTCTTGGAGGCCTGGAATTTTTCCACGAATTGCACGGTGAGGATGTCGCCCACCCGCGCGGCGCGGCGGTCGGAGGCGAAGATGCCGCCCGAGGATGCGGTGTAGATGCCGCCCGTCGGGATGCGGCCGCTGTCGGCATAGCCGTCTTCGGGATAGACCGGGGCGAAGTTCAGGGATTCCTTTTCCTCGATCTGGGTCGGGGTGCAGGCGGCGGCGGCCAGCAGGAGGGCGAGAGCCTTGAAGGGGGCGGAGTTCATCAGTCAGCCTCAGAGCTTGTTGGAAAGGAAGCGCATCATTTCGTCCGATGCGGAAATGGTCTTGGAGTTCACCTCGTAGGCGCGCTGGGTTTCGATCATGTCGACCAGTTCCTGCACGACGTTCACGTTCGAGGCCTCCAGCGAGCCCTGCACCAGCTTGCCCATGCCGTCGGCATAGGGGGCGCCGACGATGGCGGGCCCGGAGGCGGAGCTTTCGACAAGGAAGTTCTCGCCGATCGGATCGAGGCCGCGGGGGTTGGAGAAGGCGGCGAGGGTGATCTGGCCCACCTCTTGCGGTTCCACCGCATCGGGGAGCTGGACCGAGACGATGCCATCGGCCGAGATGTTGATCGACAAGGCGCCGTCGGGGATCTGGATTTCGGGCTGGATCACATAGCCCGAGGCGGTGGTCAGCGTGCCTTCGGGATTGCGCGAGAGGGTGCCGTCGCGGGTATAGGCGATGCGACCATCGGGGAGCAGGACCTGCAGGAAGCCCTGGCCGTCGATCGCCACGTCGAGGGCGTTTTCGGTGTTCTGCAGGCTGCCCTGGGAATAGAGCTTTTCGGTATTCACCACGCGGACCCCTGTGCCCACGGCAAGCGGCGTGGTGAGCTGCGTGCCTTCGGAGGTGGGGGCGCCGGCGGGGCGGATGTTCTGGTAGAGGAGGTTTTCGAAATTGGCGCGGTCGCGCTTGAAACCCGTGGTGTTCACGTTCGCCAGGTTGTTGGCGATGACCTGCATCCGGGTCTGCTGGGCATTGAGGCCGGTCTTGGCCACATGCATCGCATCAATCGACATCGGGGGCACCTCTCAGAGTGTCTGTCACGGTGATTTCTGCAAGGCCCGTGCCAGCCTACGGCGGAGATGCGCGCCGTTTTAGGGATGCGGCGGAAAAATCAGGATTCCGGCATGCGGAGAAGGCGGGATCCTGCCTCGTCCAGTTCCTTGGCGGTGGAGATCATGCGGACGTTCAGTTCGAAGGCGCGCTGCAGTTCGATGGAGTTGATGAGTTCCTCGGTCGAGTTGACGTTGGAGCCTTCGAGCGCGCCCTGCATGATCTTGGTCTGCTGGTCGGGCGCGGGCAGGGCACCGCCATCCGTGCGGCGGATCTGGCCGTCGAGACCCTTGGTCAGCGGCACCCCCTGCGCGCGGGTCGTGGCGATGGTGGCCACCTGCACGCGTTCGCCGGGCGCGCCGTCCACCGGTTCGATGGTGATGCCGCCAAGTTCGTTCACCATGATGTTTCGGAAGGGCGGCAGGACGATGGGCTGGAGGCCCTGGTCAAGGATGGCGTCACCGCCGCCATTGGTCAGGCGGCCTTGTGCATCCACCCGCAGATCGCCCCGGCGCGAGAGGGCGGGGGCGCCGCCGCCTTCGTCGGGGCGGACGTAGAACCAGCCATCCTGCGCCAGCGCAAGGTCAAGCGGTTCGTCGGTGTGGTTGATGAAGCCTGCCAGATCGGAGAAGGCTGCGTGTTCTTCGGGGATCTGGTAGGCGCGGGATTGCAGGACGCCCTGATCTTCCATCACGAAGGTCTGGCCTTCGGGCATGATGTCGCGCCGGAAGCCCGGAACCGTCTGGTTGGCAAGGTTCTGGGCATTGGTGATCTGGCCGGCGCGGACGGCGGCCAGACTGTTGAGCGCGGTATGGATCAGCTTGTCCATTCAGGCGGCCTTAGCTGCGGATGTTCATGATCGTCTGCATCAGCGAGGTGGAGGTTTCCATCGCCTTGGCAGAGGCCTGATAGTTGCGCTGGGCCGAGATGAGGTTCACCAGTTCCTCGGTCAGCTCCACGTTGGAGCGTTCCAGCGCGCCACCGCGCAAGAGGCCGAAGCCGGCGGTGCCGGGCGTGCCGACGACGGGCGGGCCGGAGTCGGAGGTGACGGAGAAGGTGGCCTTGCCCTGCACCTTCAGCCCCTGCGGGTTGGCGAAGTTGCACAGCACGATGCGGCCCATCGCGATGCGGCCCATGTCGCCATAGGTGGCCCAGATCGCCCCTGTCCCGTCGAGTTCGAGGTTGGTCAGGCTGCCGGCGGAGGAGCCGTTATGGCTGGCTGCGGCGACAGAGAAGGGATCGGCGCTGAGGGTCGACCCGGCAAGGTCCACGGTCAGGCCGGCCGCGCCATAGGTGAGGGTTTGACCGGCGGTGATGTCGCCATTGGCGTCAAAGGTGACCTGCGGAGCGGCCGAGGTGACCTCGGCCCCGTCGATGATCATTCGCAATTCGTAGATCGTGTCGGTGGTGACGGCATCCGGGCTCTGGATCTTGATGAAATAGGCCTCGGCTTCGACCGGGGTGCCATCGTCGCCGTACATCGGGATCACGGTGCGGACGGCATAGGTCGTGGGATCGTTGGGGTCGAAGGCGGCGGCCGGGGGCACCGCCGCCTGCTGCCCCAGCATCGCGTCATCCGAAGGGAGGTTGACCTCCAGGTTGATTTCGGACGAAGCGACGGGTGCACCCCGCGTGAGCGGGATCTGAAGAGGAATGGCTTGCGAAAGCTGGTTGGTCAGCGGCTGGCCATCAAGACCGACCGGCCAGCCGAGGAGCGAGTCGCCCGAGGCGTTCACCACATTGCCGGTGGCATCCATGTTGAACGCGCCGGAGCGGGTGTAGCGCACCTCGCCCGCCGCGCCATTGGCATCGGTGGTGTTCTGGATGGCAAAGAAGCCCTGCCCTTCGATCGCGATGTCCAGAAGGTTGCCGGTGGTGACGACGTTGCCCTGGGTGAAATCCTGCGCGACGCGCTGCACCTGCACGCCGGAGCCGATGGCCGTGCGCTGGTTCGAGAAGGGAGAGGAGGAAAAGACATCCGCGAATTCCACGCGGCTGGAGCGGAAGCCGACGGTGCCGACATTGGCGATGTTGTGTGAGGTGGCCGAAATGTCGGCCTGGGCGGCCATCAATCCGGAAAGGGCGGTGCTCATCGACATGGGGATTTCCTTGAGTCTGGCAGACGTGGACTTGGGGGATCTTGTGAATGGTCAGCGGAAGGCTTCGACTTCGAGCGCGTTGAGGGCGCCGTAATCTTCGATGTTCAGCGTCATGTCGCTGCCGCCGCTGCCGCTGGAGGCGGAGAGCACCTTGGCAAAGACCGAGGGCCCGACCTGTGCGGTGCCGCTGGCGGTGGTGGCAGAGACGGAAATGCGGACCGGGGTGCGGGCTTCGGCCATGCCGGCCGGGAGGTCGGCCCAGGAGAAGCCCATGAGACCGGCGGATTGATCGGCATAGGTTTCGGTATGCAGCAATTCGCCGGTCGTGGCGTTGGAATAGCTGACGACGACGGAGCTTGCATCTTCGGACAGGTCGACGACGCCGTTGATCGTGCCGTCGGCCCCGGCGCGGGCGACGTTGCCGGGCACCAGAACCTCATGCCCCAGAAGGTTGGCGGCGGTGGCGATGCGGAAATCCTTCATGCCTTCGCCAAGGCTGGCGAGGGTGTCGTTGACCTTCTCGATCCCGCCGACGGTGGAGAATTGCGCGAGCTGGGCCAGGAATTCGCCATTCTCCATCGGCTGGAGCGGATCCTGGTTCTTGAGCTGCGCGAGCATGAGAGTGAGGAAGTCGCTTTGTCCCAGCGCGGCGCTGGTGGCCGTGGTGGTGGCGGTCG
>Ga0164290_1002569_pt1 | contig 11902 bp, 18 predicted proteins | sample Micstemetagenome_FD_108782 | JGI IMG/M metagenome (GOLD analysis project Ga0164290, IMG submission 108782) | Contaminated culture microbial community from soil near Moab, Utah, USA - Microcoleus steenstrupii SON62 (Illumina Assembly) | ecosystem: Environmental > Terrestrial > Soil > Soil crust... | reverse complement strand
GCTAGCCGAACCACTTTGCCGTTATATGTCGTGTTTACTTTCGAGCCGCAGTCGAGCGCTGCAGCTGGGCCGGCAAACAGCATCGCAAGTGCTGCGACCGCTGCGGCAACGCGCTGTTGTCTTGGCGTAGGATACATTTCAGTCCCCCTCGGTGGAAAGCAGCGATCATATATCTTAGGTGGTGTAATTGCAACAACACAACCTAAATCACCCCTGGGTTGCCTCTTGGACTGGGTGAGACCGAAAAGGACCTAGTTCGGCAAACGCGTGAGGATTTCGTACTCAAGACGCTCGACGCAATCGAGGACGCTGGGTGGCGTGTTGAGCGCGCGAATCTCGTCGGGCGTAAACCAGCCGGCATCGGTCGCATCGTCACGTGCTTCCGCGATTTCGTCGGGGCTCGCTTGAATGAGGAAGACTGTGAGGTGGAAATGCCGGCCGGGATTTTCGTCCTGCAGGTCATAGAATGCGAATTCTCGCGGCGAATGCGCCTTGATGCCGGTCTCTTCCTCGAATTCCCGGAGGGCGGTCTGGTCCGGTGTCTCGCCCGGCTCGGCGCGTCCGCCGGGAAAGGCGTACATGTCGAACGAGGGCGGGTTCTTGCGCCGGATGAGCAAAATTTTGCCGTCGCGGATGAGGATTGCGGAGGATGCGGCTTCGGGTGTCATGGCGACCTTGAATCAATTCCTTGAGACATTGACGCAACACCTTGTCGATGCCAAGTAGTTACGCATGTGTGGACGTTTTGCGCTGTTGGCCCTGCCTGAAGAGGTGCAGGAAGCCTATGCCCTGATGGAGCTGGAAGATTTTCCGGCGCGTTACAATATTGCCCCGACCCAGCCGATCCTCGCGGTGATCGAAGGCGAGCGGCCCGAGCCGGGCTCCAACCTGCCGGCACGGCGCGCACTGCTGCTGCGCTGGGGGTTCATACCGGGCTGGGTCAAAGACCCAAAGGATTTCCCGCTGCTGATCAATGCCCGCGCCGAGACGGCGATCGGCAAGGCGAGCTTTCGCGCCGCCATGCGTCATCGCCGCATTCTCATCCCGGCCTCCGGCTTTTACGAATGGCGGCGGCCGGAAAAGGGCTCGAAAGAGAAGAGCCAGGCCTATTGGGTTCGCCCGAAGCATGGCGGGCTGGTGGCCTTTGCCGGGTTGATGGAGACGTGGTCGTCCGCCGATGGCTCGGAGGTCGACACCGGCGCGATCCTGACTACGGATGCGACGCCGGGCTTCCGCGCCATCCACGATCGGATGCCTGTGGTCATCGCGCCCGAGGATTTCTCCCGCTGGCTGGACTGCAAGACGCAGGAGCCGCGCGACGTGGTCGACCTGATGGTGACGCCGCAGCCGGACCTGTTCGAGGCGATACCGGTTTCCGATCTGGTCAACAAGGTCGCCAATACCGGACCGGAACTGATCGAGCCGATACCGGAGATCGTTCTACAGCCGTCGGTTCCGAAGAAGGCAGCCGGAGGTCATGCCGGCCAACTTGATCTGTTTTAATGGAATGCCATCATGTAACGGCCGCTGGCGTCCAAGGTAGCCCGGCTCGAAGCCGACCCGTCACTCGGGTCCGCCCGTGCTTTCGTCTTCCGCGAGTTTCCGCGCTATGCCGAGGGTCAGCTTGCGCAGCAACCCCGCCAGCGCATTCCGTTCTTCTGCATCCAGCACGTCCAGGAATCTCAGCTCGCTCGCCATGTCTGTGCGGAATGCTTTCTCGGAAAGCGCAATGCCCCTGTCCGTCAGCGCAACCAACATGCTGCGGCCATCGTGCGGCGACTTCTCACGGCGGATGAGACCGGCTTTCTCCAGGCGTTCGAGGCGGTGGGTGAGGCCGCCCGATGAGATCATCAGGGACGTGTACATGTCGGTCGGCGTCAGCCGGTAGGGTGGGCCGGAGCGACGGAGCGTGGCGATGACGTCGAACTCGCCGCGGTCTAGATCGAAGCCAGCGAAAGTCGCCTCGATCGAGGGGCGCACCATGTTGGTGATCCGCATGGCGCGGCCGAGGATTTCCATCGGCTCGGTATTGAGGTCGGGCAGTTCGCGCGCCCATTGACCGCGCAGGCGATCGACATGATCCTGTGCTTCGTCAGCAACTTTGTCCGCCATGCTCAATCACCACACCTCAAGGATGCAAGAAATATACACGAAATCAGCGCCTTGGCAAATATATCTTCTTGCAAAGATATTTGTCTTGACGGGAAGATAATTCAGGATAATATATCTTCTTATCAAGATAGTTACCAGCCGGTCGCAAGGAGGTCGTGCAATGTTCATGGTTCAGCGTCATCAGGAGCCGCAGCCGGGCCAGAGCCGGACGGTCCGCTTCGAAGGCCGGGAATTCGGCCATGTCTCGTTCTTTCTTGTCGATGCCGAGCCGGGTCGCGGCCCCGGCCTGCACCTCCATCCCTATCCGGAGACCTGGATCGTCCGGAAAGGCGAGGCGGAGTTCACGGTGGGCGAGGAGAAGACCCGTGCCTATGCCGGCGACATCGTGGTGGCCGCTGCGAACATCCCGCACCGTTTCGAAAATGTCGGGGACGATCGCCTGGAAATCGTCTGCATTCATCCGAACGACACGATCATCCAGGAATTCATCTGAGCCAATCAGGCGACAAAGAGGAGAGAGACCATGCCCAAGATGATATTCGTCAACCTGCCCGTCAAGGATCTCGCTGCTTCGACCCGCTTTTATGAGGCGATAGGCTGTACCAAGAACGAACAGTTTAGCGACGGCAACGCCTCATGCATGGTCTGGTCGGACGCGATCAACTTCATGCTTCTGGTCGAGCCGTATTTCTCGACCTTCATCTCGCGGCCGATCGCCGACGCGCAGGCAACCTGTCAGGTGCTGCTGGCGCTTTCGATGGACAGCCGTGCCGACGTCGATGCGATCGCGGACGCCGCCGCTGGCGCTGGCGGCAAGGCCGATGTTCGCGATCCCATGGATCTCGGCTTCATGTACAATCGCTCTTTCCAGGATCCGAACGGACACGTCTTCGAGGCGGCTCATATGGACATGAGCGCGATGCCGACCGAATGAGTCGTCGTGAGGTCACCTTCTCATCTTGGCAGCCGCCATCCTCTCCCCACGTGGGGAGAACGGATCGGTGGCACGGCCGTCGGCTCCCGCCAGCGCTGAGATAGCGTCCCTTCTCCCCGTCCTACGGGGAGGGCTAGGGTGAGGGCAGACATTGACCGGATTTGCGTGCATGGACTTGCGTCCGCGACTGTGCTTGGAAGGCAGTCCACTCGATCTTGAAGAAACCTGATGCCGCTCGTGTCCGCCTTCGTCTCCGGCCTTCTGCTCGGAGCCTCCCTGATCATCGCCATCGGCGCCCAGAATGCCTTCATCCTCAGGCAGGGGCTGCTGCGGCAGCATGTTTTCATCCTCTGTCTAATCTGCGCGGCGTCGGATGCCGCGCTGATCGCGCTCGGTGTCGGCGGGCTGGGTACGCTGGTTTCGCAGACCCCGGGCCTGATCATGGTGGTGACCATCGGCGGCGTGCTGTTTCTCGGAGCCTATGCAGTGATTGCTTTCCGGCGCGCCTTGCATCCTGAAGCAATGAATGCGGCAGAGACGCAGACTGGAAGCCTGAAGGCCGCGATCACGGCCTGCCTCGCCTTCACATTTCTCAATCCGCATGTCTATCTGGATACGGTCGTGCTGCTCGGCAGCCTGTCGGCCCGGTTCGAAGGGGTGGGGCGGATTGCCTATGGCGCGGGCGCCGCGCTCGCGTCCTTCGTCTGGTTCTTCGGCCTGGGCTATGGCGCCCGCTTGCTCGAACCAGTCTTCGCCAGACCCGCCGCCTGGCGGGTACTCGACGTCGTGATCGGCCTTGTCATGACCGGCCTGGCGATCAGCCTTGCCGTGACGCTGGTTTAAGCTGCGGCGACCTTGCGGACGGGCTTCTTCGCCGCTTCGTCCGCGACTTTACCCGCGCGCAGCATCAGCGCTGCGGCGAGCAGATGACGCGGTCCGATGGGGCGATAGTTCGACACTAGGTCGTTAAGACTTTGTTTAGGTTTTTCAATCTTTTGCATGATAGTCTCTCATCCAATCTGTGAGCCGTTCCCGAAGGTCTCTTATGCCGCTTGGAATTGGACGAAACCATGACGACGGGATAAAAATCCGGGTTGAGATCATCATGAACGTGCGGTCCAGGAAAATCTGTTACCGAAGTGACACACAATCTACGGCGCCGGTCTTGACCGAAACTGAAGAAAGCGCGATAGAACAGGGCATGAAAACGACGATCTGCATTTGCCGGAACATTATTCGCTAGCCCACACGCTGGCCCGGCCGTTTTCGTCTCCTGACATGACAAGAGCTCAAAACGCCCCGGCCGCCCGGGTAACGAAATCTGGCATGGATATTTGGGAGTGACTGATGGGTGCGATCCCCGAGCTCAGATTCTACAACACGCTCACGCGCGAAAAATCGGTCTTCAAGCCGATCGATGCTGGCAATGTGCGGATGTATGTCTGCGGCCCCACCGTCTATGATTTCGCCCATATCGGCAATGCCCGCCCGGCCATCGTGTTCGATGTGCTGTTCCGGTTGCTGAGGCATGTCTACGGCGCGGACCACGTCACCTATGCGCGCAACATCACCGACGTCGATGACAAGATCAACGCGCGGGCCCTGCGCGACTATCCCGGCATGGAACTCAATGCCGCGATCCGGCTGGTGACGGAAAAGACCTATGACCAGTACCAGAAGGATGTGAAGGCGCTGGGTTGCCTGGAGCCGACCGCGCAGCCACGCGCGACGGAACACATCGCCAAGATGGTGGAGATCAACCAGCGCCTGATCGATGGCGGCCACGCCTATGTCGCCACCGGCGCCGAGGGCAGGGAAGTGCTGTTTTCCACCGGGTCGATGGCGGATTACGGCCAGCTTTCGAAGCGCAAGCTCGAGGATCAGCAGGCCGGCGCACGCGTCGCGGTCGAAGCGCACAAGAAGAACCCGGCCGATTTCGTGCTGTGGAAGGAATCCGCCGCCGACCAGCCGGGCTGGCATGCGGACTATGTCGTCGATGGCGAGAAGATCGCGATCCACGGCCGCCCCGGCTGGCATATCGAATGCTCGGCCATGGCGGAGGTCCATCTCGGTGAGGTCTTCGACATCCACGGCGGCGGGCTCGACCTGATCTTTCCGCACCATGAGAACGAGATTGCCCAATCCCGTTGCGCCCACGGCACATCGGTGATGGCCAATGTCTGGATGCACAACGGCTTCCTGCAGGTCGAGGGCAAGAAGATGTCGAAGTCCGAGGGGAATTTCGTCACGATCCATGAATTGCTGGAGACGGAGACGTTTGGCGGGCGGAAGTGGCCGGGCGAGGTGCTGCGGCTGGCGATGCTGATGACGCATTATCGGGAGCCGATTGATTTCAGTTTGAAGAGGCTGGAAGAGGCGGAGAACTTAGAGACTAGGGCTCACGAATTCATGGATGGCTGCGAAGCCGGAGAGGCGCCTGCTGAGGCGATCGAGCTTCTCGCAGATGACCTAAATACGCCGGGATATCTGAACTGGCTCTTCTCCAAGAGAAAAGAGGCTGGGTTTGATCGACGTTCATTTAGAGCTGCATACGAACTGCTTGGCCTAAGGGTGATGCCAAATGAAATCGTAGTTCCTCTTGTCCCCAAAAAACAAATTGAGGCTGCCATCTCGGGACGGCTCGAACTTCTCAAGGCCAAGAACTTCGCCGAAGCCGACCGGATCCGCGACGACCTGCTCGCCAAGGGCATCCAGCTCAAGGACGGCAAGGATCCGGCGACGGGCGAGCGGGTCACAACCTGGGAAGTGAAGCGGTGATCGTTGGATACTGTGGTAAAGTCCGAACTGATGTCAATCGATGGAGGTGCTGATGGGTGTAGAACGACAGATACCGCTCGAAAGTGATAGTGAGGGGCAGACAATCCACATTCCGTCGGATTTTGCGCTACCGGGCCATCTTGCCTTCATTCGCAAGGAGGGCGACGAAGTCATCATCCGCCCGGCTGAAAAGAAAAAGATGGAGAACCTGCTTAAGTGGCTGCAGCAGCAGGAGCCTATCGAAGATGAGTTCCCGGATGTCGATGAGGGCATGCTGCCCCCGAGGGATGTCAATCTGTGAGTGCGCAGCGCTACATGCTGGATACCAATATCGTTTCTGACATGGTGCGAAACCCCGCAGGAGTGTGTTTCCAGCGCTGGCAAGCGACGGGAAACGCTTACATTTGTGTCAGTTCCATCGTTTCGTCGGAGCTTTTCTTCGGTATTGAGAAGCGACAATCGGCGAAGCTGACAGCAGGTATGGAAAATTTTCTCGGCCAGCTAGACATCGTTCCATATGAAGGACCGGCGGATCGCCATTATGCAGATATCAGGAACACGCTTGAACGGCGAGGCACGCCGATCGGCCCGGTGGACCTCTTCATCGCCGCCCACGCCCGCTCGCTCGACCTCACCCTCGTCACCGACAACATCCGGGAATTCTCGCGCGTAGAAGGCCTGAAACTGGAAAACTGGATCGAGCGGGAGGCTCCCAATGTCTGAATCTGAAAGCCAAGCCATGTCCGGCGGCTGCCAGTGTGGCGCCGTTCGCTTCACCGCCGGCAAGCTCGGCCGGCCCTCGATCTGCCATTGCCGCATGTGCCAGAAGGCGTTCGGTTCGTTCTTCGGGCCGTTGGTCACCGCCGATCCGGCCCATCTCGAATGGACGCGCGGCGCGCCGACGCTGTTCCGCTCCTCGGCGAAGATCTGGCGTGGCTTCTGCGCCAGGTGCGGCACGCCATTGACTTATCAGATGAAGGAGGGCGTCGAACTTGCGATCGGCGCCTTCGACCATCCCGAACTGCTGGAGCCGCAGATCCAGGTCAACCACAAGAAGCGGTTGCCATGGATCGACCATCTGTTCGACCAGCCGGTGCTGGATAATCCCGATGTGGAAGCAGCCCATGCGGCGATCGAGAGCTGGCAGCACCCCGATCACGACACTGACAAGTGGCCGGAGGAATAGCAGTGGGGTTCAATCCGAAATACGCCAAGTTGCTCGCCCTGCTCGGCGGGATGTATGCCTATCAGCACAACGCCGCCGAGTGGTCGGAGGTCCATCCGGCTATCCGTGCGAGTAATTCATATGGTGGATTTCTGAGCGGAGCGGCCATGGGATGGTTCCTGGCGGTCGTGGTATCGAGATTTATGCCGGCCGCCAAATCGGAGAAGATTCATGGATGACATCTACAACGGCGGCTGCCAGTGCGGCGCGATCCGCTTCCGGGTCGAGGGCGGCCTTTCCAATCCGTCGATCTGCCATTGTCGTATGTGCCAGAAGGCTTTCGGCAATTTCTATGCACCGCTGGTGACGGTGGATGCGAGGGGGTTCGGTTGGACGCGCGGCCGGCCGAAATATTTTCAGTCCTCCAACCACGTCAGGCGCGGCTTCTGCGAAAATTGCGGCACGCCATTGTCGTTCGAAGGGCCGGACGGCACCGGGCTGGCGATCGGCGCCTTCGATGAGCCGGCGCGCGTGAAGCCGACCGTGCAATACGGCATCGAGGCCAAGATCGCCTATGTCGATCATCTCCACGAACTGCCCGGACACGATACGATGGAGGATGTGGAGAACGCGCCCTATCTTACCGACGTCACCAGTTTTCAGCACCCCGATCACGAAACCCAGGGCTGGACGCCGAAGCCGGCGGATGAGCCCGACCACTGGCGGCCGACGGAGCAGGGCGTATGAGCTTTTCCGGGGGGTGCCAGTGTGGCGCGGTGCGTTACCGGGCGGCGAAGACGCCGGCCGTGCCGCATCTGTGTCACTGCCGCATGTGCCAGAAGGCGGCGGGCAATTATTTCATGCCGCTCGGCGGCGTGATGCATGAGGATTTCGAGATCACGCGAGGCGAGGTGTCCTGGTTTTACTCGTCAGATGTCGTCCGGCGCGGCTTCTGCGCCCGTTGCGGAACGCCGCTGATCTATGAAACGATCGGTGGGCAGCATGTGGCGATCACGCTCGGCTCGCTCGATCGGCCGCAGGATGTGCCGCCGATCGCCCATTCCGATGCCTATGCGCGGATGCCGTGGTTCGAAGCGCTGTTCGGCCTTCCAGAGGAAGGCGCGGCGGACCCCACCGACGGCGGCGGCGAGCACTACCAAAAGATCCGCAATACCAATCATCAGCATCCGGACCATGACACATCCGTCTGGCCCGAGGAGAATAAGTCATGACGACATTGCGCACGCTCTATCCCGAAATCGAAGCCTATGAGACCGGCTTCCTCGACACCGGCGATGGGCACTCCATCTATTACGAGCGCTCCGGAACAAAGGGTGCCAAGCCGGCCGTGTTCCTGCATGGTGGCCCCGGCGGCGGCTTTTCGGCCAAGCATCGTCAGCTGTTCGATCCCAAGCTCTATGATGTAATGTTGTTCGACCAGCGCGGCTGCGGCAAATCCACCCCGAATGCCTCGCTCGACAACAATACGACCTGGCATCTCGTCGCCGACATCGAAAGGCTCCGCGAGAAGATGGGCGTCGATCGATGGCTGGTCTTCGGCGGCTCCTGGGGCTCGACGCTGGCGCTTGCCTATGCGGAGACGCACCCGGAGCATGTGAGCGAACTCGTGGTGCGCGGTATATATACGCTGACCAAGGGCGAGCTCGACTGGTACTATCAGTTCGGTGTCTCCGAGATGTTTCCCGACAAGTGGGAGCGTTTTCTTGCGCCTATTCCGGAAAATGAGCGCCACGACATGATGGGCGCCTATCGCAAGCTTCTGGTGGGTTCCGACCGGCAGAAGCAGGTCGAAGCTGCCCGCGCCTGGAGTCTCTGGGAAGGCGAGACGATCACGCTGCTGCCGGAGCCAGAGACTTCGGACAAGTTCGGCGAGGACGATTTCGCCGTGGCGTTCGCCCGCATCGAGAACCATTATTTCGTCCATGCCGGCTGGATGGACGAGGGGCAATTGCTGCGCGATGCGCATAAACTTCAAGACATTCCCGGCACGATCGTGCATGGCCGCTACGACATGCCGTGCCCGGCGAAATACGCCTGGGCGCTGCACAAGGCCTGGCCGAAAGCGGATTTCCGGCTGATCGAGGGCGCGGGGCACGCCTATTCCGAGCCGGGGATACTCGATGCTCTGATCGAGGCGACGGATAAGTATGCGGGAAAATGACACGGCCGAAAGGCCGGCAATGGAAACATCGAGATGAATAAAGAACGCATCTACCTCTTCGATACGACCCTGCGCGACGGGCAGCAGACGCCCGGCGTGGATTTCTCGGTCGAGGACAAGATCGCCATTGCGGCCATGCTGGACGAATTCGGTCTCGATTATATTGAGGGCGGATATCCCGGCGCCAACCCGACCGACACCAAGTTCTTCGAGAAGAAGGCCATCAGGAGGGCATCCTTCGTTGCCTTCGGCATGACCAAGCGTGCCGGAATCTCTGTCTCAAACGATCCCGGCATGGCCTTGCTTTTGCAGGCGAAATCGGATGCGATCTGTTATGTGGCCAAAAGCTGGGACTATCACGTCAAGGTCGCGCTCGGCTGCACCAATGAGGAGAACCTCGAAAGCATCGAGGAGTCGGTGAAGGCGGCGACTGGTGCCGGCAAGGAAGCCCTTGTCGATTGCGAGCATTTCTTCGACGGCTACAAGGCCAACCCGGACTATGCGCTGGCCTGCGTCAAGACCGCCTATGAGGCCGGCGCCCGCTGGGTCGTGCTCTGCGACACCAATGGCGGCACACAGCCATCGGAAGTGCGCGATATCGTGGCAGCGGTGATTGCAGCGGGCGTGCCGGGCGACCATCTCGGCATTCACGCGCACAACGATACCGGCCAGGCGGTGGCCAATTCGCTGGCCGCGATCGAGGCCGGCGTGCGGCAGGTGCAGGGCACGCTCAACGGTATCGGCGAACGCTGCGGCAATGCCAATCTGGTAACAATCATCCCGACCCTGGTGCTCAAGCCCGCCTTCAACACGCGCTTCGAGACCGGCCTCGACGCGGACAAGCTTCAGGGCCTGACCCAGCTTGCGCATTCCTTCGACGAACTGCTCAACCGTTCGCCCGACCATCAGGCGCCCTATGTCGGCGCCTCGGCCTTCGCGACCAAGGCCGGCATCCATGCCTCGGCGCTGCTCAAGGACCCGCGCACCTATGAGCATGTGCCGCCGGAAACGGTGGGCAATTTGCGCAAGGTCATGGTGTCGGACCAGGGCGGCAAGTCGAACTTCATCAACGCGCTGAAACGGCGCGGCATCGTGGTCTCCAAAGACGATCCGAAGCTCGATCACCTGATCTCGATCGTCAAGGAGCGCGAGGCGACGGGCTATGCCTATGAAGGCGCTGATGCGAGCTTCGAAATGCTGGCGCGCCGCACGCTGGGCTCGGTGCCTGATTTTTTCCGCGTCGATGGTTTCCGGGTCATGGTCGAGCGTCGCTTCGATGCCAATGGCAATCTCAAGACAGTGTCGGAGGCCGTGGTGAAGGTGGAGATCGACGGCGAGATGACCATGTCGGTCGCCGAAAGCGTGCATGGCCCGGTCAACGCCCTCGACATCGCGCTGCGCAAGGACCTCGGCAAATACCAGGCCGAGATCGGCGACCTCGTGCTGGTGGATTTCAAGGTGCGTATCCTCAACGGCTCGACCGCCGCCATCACCCGCGTGCTGATCGAATCCACGGATGGTACCGGCTCGCGCTGGTGGACGGTGGGTGTGTCGGACAACATCATCGACGCCTCGTTCCAGGCGCTGATGGACAGTATCATCTACAAGCTGATGAAGAACCGCGACCAGGCGGGGCAGATCGCGGCGGAGTGAGGGCTGAAATATGGAATTAACTGGAGGCCGCAAGACGCCCTACGACGCCAGGCGGGCGCTCGATGCGCTGCGCGACGGTCGGCTCGATGAGGCATGGGACGAGCTTTGGGATAACCTTCATCACCAGGGAGACGTCGGAACGGCGTCCTATGCGGCAGTGCCGGAACTGGTGCAGATTGCCAACGAAGAGAATCTCACGGATTGGCGTCCTTTCGCGTTGGTCGCGACGATCGAGGAATGCCGCCTGAACGGCTCAAACCCGCCCCTACCTTCAGCGATCGAGGCGGCATATTTCTCAGCCTGGACCTCGCTGGCGCAACGAGCCTCCGCATTGTATCTCGAGTCGAAAGATGAACTGTTGGACCGTGCCTTGCTTTCGGTGCTGGCTTTCGCCAAGGGGCAGCGATACGTCGGCTCGTTCGCATTATTGACCATCGATGAGCAGGAAGAGATGCTGAACGCTTGATATGTCTCGGCGAGACGAGCGTTGCTCACCGCTCAGAAAACGGATCGAGCAGTCTTGCGCCAGTTCTCGCAACATCGGCGGTATTCCTGGTAACAAGCGTCAAATCCCGCATAATCGCCGTCGCCGCCAGCAGGCCATCCATGAAGGGCAGGGGGTCAGGCACGTTGAGCCGAGCCCACTGATCGGCAATCGCTTCGTCCACCGGAAGAACGCGATCGGCCAGGCCTCGTCGCATCTGTTCGAACCACGCGTCAAGGGCCTCTGCCTGTAAGGGATCGTGCCGGCGTTTGAGTTCGATGCCGCGCCGGATTTCGGCGAGCACGACGACGCTCGTTCCCACGTCCCGGACATCTGTGGCATTGACCCAGGTAATCACGTTGGGATGGGCGCGGTCTTTCTTGCGGATTTCCGAGATGATGTTGGTGTCGAGCAGGAACTTCACAGCTCGACCTCACGCCAGCCGACCTGACGCGGCTGGTCGAGGATTTCGTGGAACGCTGAGTCCGGCAAATCCGATCCGAACACGTCGAAGGCATTTCGGGGAGCGGCGTCGGGCAACAGTTCCGCGATGACCCTGCGCAGGCGGCTGGCCTCTTCGGTTTCCGATCGAAG
>Ga0164290_1002568_pt1 | contig 11906 bp, 7 predicted proteins | sample Micstemetagenome_FD_108782 | JGI IMG/M metagenome (GOLD analysis project Ga0164290, IMG submission 108782) | Contaminated culture microbial community from soil near Moab, Utah, USA - Microcoleus steenstrupii SON62 (Illumina Assembly) | ecosystem: Environmental > Terrestrial > Soil > Soil crust... | reverse complement strand
GAGAAGATGCCGGCAGGCAGATGAGGGGCTTTCACGACAATTGGGACGGAGAGAATCATGGCCAAAAGCAATGTCTTCACAATCCCGCCCGGCGCGTCCTTCCTGAAAGTACTGGCGCAATCGCTGTGCGACGGTCGCCTTGTACCCGGTTTCACCTTCGATGCCGCCGATCCGCTGAGCCTTGCCTCCGCCACCATCTATCTTCCGACACGGCGCGCGGCCCGCGTGCTGCGCTCGGAATTCGTCGACCTGCTCGGTGGTCGCTCGGCGATCCTGCCGGTGATCCGGCCGCTGGGCGAGACCGACGACGATGCGGGCTATTTCGATGAGGAGCCGGACAGCCTGCTCGACCTTTTGCCGCCTGTCGGGAGCCTCACACGGCTGATCGAACTGGCGCGGCTGATCCTGATTTGGCGCAACCGGCTGCCGGAGAAACTCAGGGCGATCCACGACGATTCGCCGCTTGTCGCGCCGGCGAGCCCGGCGGACGCGATCTGGCTGGCGCGCAGCCTGATCGAACTGATCGACGCGGTCGAAACCGAGGAGACCGGCTGGGAGGGGTTGAAGGCATTCGATGTGGCCGACCGCGCCGTCTGGTGGGAGTTGACCGGTGAATTTATCAAGGTCGCGAGCGCTTTCTGGCCGGCGCGACTGGAAGAGCTCAACCGCTCTTCGCCGGCTTTGCATCGCAATCTCGCGATCCGCGCCGAAGCCACGCGCGTCGCCCGCGACGGCAGCCACGGGCCGGTCATCGTCGCCGGCTCGACCGGCTCGATACCCGCCACGGCGGATCTGATCGCCGCCATTCACCGGCTCGAAAATGGCGCGGTGGTGCTGCCCGGCCTCGACCAGATCATGCCACGTGCCGACTGGCCGATGGCCGGCGCGATCCGCGCCGACGGGTCCAGGAACAGCGATCCGGCGAGCCGCAGTCATCCGCAATACGGCCTGTTCCATCTGCTCAGGAAGCTCGGCGTCGAGCGCGAGGAGGTCACCCCCCTCGATACGGATGCGCCGGATATTGCGAAGCGAATCGAGGCCGCGTCCGTGGCCTTCATGCCGGCAGAGGCTGAGATCAATCACCAGACATTCCGCGACCGCGATGAGGGCCTTCTGTCCGGGGCCTTCGCCGATATTGCCCTGATCGAGGCCAATAACGAGCGCGAGGAAGCGCTGGCGATTGCGATTGCGCTGAAACTTGCGCTCGACGGCGAAGGGCCGGAGATACAGGCGGCGTTGGTGACGCCCGACCGGACGCTGGCGCGGCGAGTGTGCGCCGAGTTGCAACGATTCGGTATCGAGGCGGATGATTCGGCCGGTACGCCGCTCGCTGCCTCACATCACGGCAGCTTGATCCGGTTGACACTGGAAAGCGTGCTGCGGCCTGGCGATCCTGTGGCGCTGGCGAGCCTGATCAAGCATCCGCTGGTGCGGCTCGGCCGCGCGCGCGACGCACTCGACAGCACCTCGCATGCGCTGGAGATGCTGGCTCTGCGCGGCGGCACGGCGCTGGTCGATGCGGCGGCGCTCACCCCCGTCGTGATGCAGGCGATCGAGGAGCTCGGCAAGAACCTATTTTCCAAGCGCTGGCAGATGCGGTTGAGGACCGCGGAATGCCAAAGTGCAATCGTCGATCTCGCCCGCGATATCGAAGCCTCCGTAGAGCCGCTCGCAAAAATGCTCGTCGCCGGCAATGGAAAGGGCCTGAGTGCACGGCATCCGCTCGGCGCGTGGGCGGAGGCCACTGGCAAGGTGCTGGAGGCGCTGTGCCGGGACGAGCGCGGCAGCCTCGGCACGCTGTGGTCGGGCGAGGCAGGCGACGCGCTGGCGGGATTGCTCAAGGACCTGATCGAAACGGCCGAGACGATGGACGCGACGGGGCCGCAATGGGCCGATGTCACCAATGCCTTGTTAGCCGGAGTCGGGATCAAACCGAAAGCGATCGGCCATCCCCGCGTGTTCATCTGGGGTACGCTCGAAGCACGGTTGCTGAGCGCCGATACGCTGGTGCTGGGGGGCCTGAACGAGGGCACCTGGCCCGGCGCCACCGCCAACAATCCCTTCCTGTCGCGGGCGATGAAAACCGAGATCGGGCTCGAACCGCCCGAGCGGCGCATCGGCCAGTCGGCGCATGATTTCGTGATGGGCATGGGAACGCGAAAGCTGATCCTGACGCGGGCGCTGAGGCAAGGTGGCGCGCCATCGGTGGCCTCGCGCTTCGTCCAACGGCTGCTATCGGTCACCGGCGAGGACATCGGCGACGCGATGATCGCGCGCGGCGATCGCTACCGGCGCTATGCCGGCCTGATCGACCGGAGCGCCGAGAGCGAGGCGCAGGCATTCGCGGCGCGCCCGGCGCCGATGCCGGATGCGGAACGGCAACCGGTATCCTATTCCTTCAGCGAGGCCGGGCGGCTCAGGCGCGATCCCTATGCGGTCTATGCGCGCCGCGTGCTGCGGCTCGATCCGCTCGATGGTTTCAACGAGGATCCGGGTGCCGCCGACCGGGGCAACATCTACCACGAGATCGTCCAGCATTTCGTCGAGAGCGGGGTCGATCCGCGTGCCGAATTCGCTTTCGAGAGGATCAGGGAGATCACGCATGAAGTCTTTGACCGCTCGGCACTGCCTGCCCATATCGACGCGGTCTGGCGGCCACGGGCGATCGACATGGCGCGCGCCTTTCTCGATGAAGAGAGCGAGCGCAGGCCGACGATCCGAAGAACCTATGTCGAGCGTTCGGCGAAGCTGCAGGTTGCCGAGCATCTCGCCGTGACCGGCCGCGCCGACCGCATCGATATCCGCAAGGACGGCTTGGCCGATATTATCGACTACAAGACCGGCTCGTCGCCATCGGTCAAGGTGGCGCGGACACTGCTCGACCCGCAACTGGCGCTGGAAGCGGCGGTGTTGAAGGGGGATGGCTTCTTCGGCGTCGGCGCTCATGAGACACAGGACCTGATCTACATGCGGCTGCGGCCGGGGTCGCGATTCAAGGTGGAGCGCGTCAACAACGAGGCGGCCAAGGATGGACGTTCTTCGCGGCAATTGGCGGACGAATCCATCCATCAGCTGACGAAACTGACAGAGGCACTGAGGGAGAAGAAGGCCGGCTTCAAGAGCCGTGTCGCACCCTTCAGGGATGCCGACTATGGGGGCGAATACGATCACCTGGCGCGCGTCGCGGAGTGGTCTGCGGCGGAACTCGAAGAGGAAAACGGCGATGAATGATGCCGTCCTCCAGCCGTCCGATGTGCTCGACGAGACCCGCCGCAAGCAGAACCTGGCTTCCGACCCCGCACATTCCGCCTGGGTGTCGGCCAATGCCGGTTCCGGCAAGACGCATGTGCTGACCCAGAGGGTGATTCGGCTGATGCTGGCCGGCGCGCGGCCGTCGTCGATCCTTTGCCTCACCTATACCAAGGCGGCGGCGAGCGAAATGTCCAACCGCGTGTTCGAGCGGCTGTCGCGCTGGACCTCGCTCGATGACGCGGCGCTGTCGGCGGAAATCGCGGGGATGGAGGGTCGTCCACCCAATGCGATCAAGCTGGCGGATGCGCGGCGGCTGTTCGCGCGGGCGCTGGAAACGCCGGGCGGACTGAAGATCCAGACCATCCACGCCTTTTGCGAGGCGCTGCTGCACCAGTTTCCGCTCGAGGCCAATGTGGCCGGGCATTTCAACGTGCTGGACGACAAGGCAGCGGCGAGCCTGCTGTCCGAAGCGCGGCGCGGGCTGCTGACGGCAACGCAGGCCGAGCACGACAGCGCACTGGCAACCGCCTTCCACGATGTGTTGACGCTGGCCGACGAGTTCGGGCTCGACAAGCTGTTGCAGGAGACCGTTAGCCGACGTGGGGCGTTGCAGCGCTTCTTCGATTCGGCGCGCCATGAGGGCGTCGAGGTGGCGCTACGAATCGGGCTCGGCATCGGCCTTACCGAAAGCGTCGCATCGATCGCGGCGCGGGCCTGGCCGCTGCCCGGGCTGGGCGAAGGACGGATTCAGGACTATATCGCGCTGGCCAATGGCACCGGCGGCAAGAATGCTCAGGAGCGCGCCTATGCGCTGGGCGAAGCGCGGCGCGAGGACGATCCGCTGAAGCGGTTGCAGCTGCTACGCGCGGCATTCCTCAAAAAGTCCGACGAACTGCCCTATGCCGATACCGGCTTCTACACGACGGCGATGCGCAAGGCCGATCCGGCGCTCTGCGCCGACATGGTCGCGGCGGCGGCCTTCGTGTCCGATCTCTGGCAGGCGTTCAAGATTCTCCGCATGTTCGAGGCGACGCGGGCGGCCCTGGTGCTGGCCGAGCGGCTGATCTCGGGCTACGAAGCGCTGAAGAAGGAGCGCGGATTCCTCGATTTCGACGACTTCATCACCCGCACCGAGGCGCTTCTGAAGAAAAGCGGAATCGGACCATGGGTGCATTACAAGCTCGACCAAGGCATCGATCACCTGCTGCTCGACGAGGCGCAGGACACAAGTCCTTCGCAGTGGGAAATCGTCATGTCGCTGACCGACGAGTTCTTCTCAGGTGCAAGCGCGCGAATGATCAACCGGACGATCTTCACGGTCGGCGACGAGAAGCAGTCGATCTATTCCTTCCAGGGCGCGCGACCGGAACGGTTCGCGATGGAGCGCCGTCGCGCCATGCAGCGCGCCGATTCGGGGTCGAAACGGTTCGAGCCGTTGCAGTTGCAAGTCTCGTTCCGATCGACCGAGGACGTGCTGACGGCGGTGGATCAGGTCTTTTCGGATGAAGGCAACGCGCGGGGACTGAGTGCGGGCCAGGAGCCGGTGATCCATGTCTCCAACCGCCGGAATCATGCCGGCGTGGTGGATATCTGGGACATCATTGCCGAGGAGGGTATCGAAGACGAGGATGAAGACTGGCTGGCGCCCTTCGACCGGCCGGCGGAGAAGTCCTCCATTGTACAGCTGGCGCAGCGCATGGCGGCGGTAATCGAGGGCATGGTCGGCAAGGAGACGCTGGACGCGAAGGATGGACCGCGCCGGATCGCAGCGGGCGATATTCTGGTACTCGTGCGCAAACGCGACGCATTTGCCGGGGCGCTCGCACGGGAGCTGAAGCGTAGCGGGTCCGTGCCCGTCGCCGGAACCGACCGGCTGGTGCTGTCGAGCCATATCGCCATCCAGGACCTGATGGCGCTGGCGCGCTTTGCGCTTCTGCATGAAGACGACCTGTCGCTGGCGGCGCTGGTCAAGAGCCCGTTCTTCGACATGGGCGAGGACGAGCTCGACATTCTGTGCGGCTTGCGCGGCGATGAACAGACGGTATGGAGCCGGCTAAAGGAATTGGCCGACAGCGGTCCTCGCTGGGCCGATATGCGCGACAAGCTGGTACGATGGGTGAAGATGGCCTGCTCGATGCGGGTGCATGACTTTTACGCCACGCTGCTGGGGCGCGAGGGCGGGCGGAAGAGATTCCTGGCACGTTTTGGTCATGAGGTCAGCGATGTGCTGGACGAATTCCTCAATTTCGCGCTGTCGCATGAGGAGACGGGCATTCCGGGGCTGACCAGTTTCGTAACGACGCTCGAACAGGATTCGCCCGAGATCAAGCGCGAGCAGGACAAGGGCCGCGACGAGGTGCGGATCATGACCGTGCATGCCTCCAAGGGGCTGGAGGCGCCGGTGGTGTTTCTGGTCGACGGTGGCTCGAAGGCCTTCGACAAATCGATGCTGCCGAAGCTCAGATTGATGTCGCGCGGCGAGGACCAGGCCCCGATCCCCTTCTGGGTGCCCGGAAAGGATTATCAGAACCGGATTTCGACCGCCGACGACACGCGGCTCGGCGAGTTGGCGGAGGAGGAATACCGGCGGCTGCTCTATGTCGGCATGACGCGGGCCTCGGACCGGCTGATCCTCTGCGGCTATCGCAGGAAGCGGCTGGTTCCCGGCACCTGGGCGGAGCTGGCCACCTCGGCGCTTTCCCGCAACGAGCATAAATGCGTGGCCGCGACGTTCCGCGCGGGGCCGTTCGAATGGACGGGCTATAAGTGGCGGCATCATGATCGGGCGCCGTCGGCGCCGGATCTGGTGGAGCGTGCGGAAGCCGGCGAAGAGATCGGTTTGCCGGATTCGCTTTTCGAACCACTCAAGCTGTTGCCCAGCCTGCCGCGACCACTTGCGCCATCCGGCGTGAATGCCGTGATCGACGACGAGGAGGGCGACGATATCGTGCCCTCGGCGCTGTTCGTGGAAAAATCGTCCGGCACGGGTGCGCAGGTGAAGGGCAAGATCGTCCACCGCCTGCTGCAGGCACTGCCGGATTTTGCGCCGTCCGCGCGTGGGGCGGCCGCAATGCGCTACCTTGACCGGGCGCTGCCGCAATGGAGCCAGGCGGTGCGGCGGGCCTTAGCCGATGACGTGCTTGGCATTATCGCCGACCCCCGCTTCGCCAGCCTGTTCGCGGAGGGATCGCGGGCAGAGGTCTCCATCATGGGAACGATCCACATCAAGGGTCGCGATTATGCCGTCTCGGGGCGCATCGACCGGATGGGGACGGCCGGCGACAAGGTCTTCATCCTCGATTACAAGACCAACCGGGTGCCGCCTGTGTCGCGCGACGATATCCGTTTTGCCCACCGTGCGCAGCTCGCACTTTATCGTGAGGTTTTATCGCCTCTTTTTCCCGGCAAAGCCGTGGAATGCTTGCTGATTTATACCGAAGGCCCACATCTTTATGCTCTCGAAGGGGCCGAACTTGAAAAAGCCCTGCTTGCTATTTCGCCCCAATGATTTACCCCATTGAAAGGCAGGCGCCGGATGCTCACATACAGCGCATATTCATTTCGTCCCGAAAGGAGAGACGCATGGCCACCGTGAAGGTCGACAACAACAATTTCCAGAACGAGGTCCTGAATTCGGCCGAACCGGTCGTGGTGGACTTCTGGGCCGAATGGTGCGGACCCTGCAAAATGATCGGCCCTGCTCTTGAAGAAATCTCCAATGAGCTTTCGGGCAAGGTGAAGGTCGCCAAGCTCAACATCGACGACAATCCGGAACTGGCGGCCCAGTTCGGCGTGCGCTCGATCCCGACGCTCGCCATCTTCAAGGGCGGCAAGGTCGCCGACATCAAGGTCGGCGCCGCGCCGAAGACCGCGCTTTCCGCCTGGATATCCGGCGCCGCGTGATTCACGTGAAACCATGCGGTGACATTTGGTCATTGCAGCGGTAGAGTCTTGAAACGCCGTGCATTGTGAGATGCGCGGCTTTTTCGTTGGCGGGGATTTCAGTGAACAACAAGTATGATGCGCTGGCTGCTTTGCTGGAGCGGTTTTCCTGGCTCGCGGATTCTCTTATTCATTCCGTGCAGTTTGAAGGCAATCTCCGATACGAGATGCAGATAACGCTTCTGCTGAGAGCGATGGACCGCAACGACGGATTTGCCGACAAGACGCTGACACTGGCGCTATCAGGCGTGAGCGAATTCCGTGTCGCACAAGCCTTCAGCGATGCGGTTTTTGAAACCAGCAGCGGTGCCGCCATCGCGCGCGTCGGAGAGCGATTGTTTCTTGAACTTGGCTCCTCCGGCAATTTCGTGGATTCTAATGCTCCCGTCGAACTCACAACCGGGCCTATTCCACGTCACAGATTGGTAAATGAAGTAAGGAAGAGCGACTTTTATATGGATTTTACCGATTTCAGTGCCGAAGTCCTTCCTTCGAGATAGAAGTCACTGATCGACACACAAAAGCCCGCATCCCTGGCGGAGGGACGCGGGCTCGTATTAGGCACTCACCGGCAGAAAAATCAGCCGGAGAAGCCTTCGTGGTTGTCGGTGTTGGCCGGGGGACGGTTGTTGCGATCGCGCATGAAGCGGTCGAACTCTTCCTGGTCCTTGGCGCGGCGCAGTTCGCGGAGATAGTTGTCGAACTCGGCGCGCATTTCGTCGAGCTTGCGGCGCTCTTCCTCGATGCGTTCCAGTTCGGCCTTGCGCCAGTCGTCGAAGGCTACATTGCCGGTGTCGTGGCGCCAATGCTGGTGACGGCCACGGCCATGCCAGCCGCCCGCGCTACGGCAGTTGCGAAACAATCCATCCATCTTATCATTCGCCTCTCGTTTGAAGGCATGCAGCCGGTCACCGAACAGGATATAGGCGAGCATCGCCAGGCCAAGCGGCCAGAAGACGATGAAACCCAGAACCATCAATGCGATGGTGGCCGGCGTCCAGTCGGGCCGTATGAGGGGTGCAGTGCGGTACATCTTTCCAGTTCCTTGCAGTGGACGGCTCACAAAAGCGTGAGCCGGTGCAATCGATGTGGGAAGGATTTCGCGTCCTTCAAGCACATTGGAAGTGGGAATCGGACAGGTCCTTGATAATCAAGCACTATTTCAGCGCGAAATGCAGCGGGCCGGAGCAATTTGTCGCTCCGGCCCGCTTTACAATACTTAACAATATCAGGGCGTTACTTACTTTCCGGAAGCGGCCATGCGGCGCCTGCCGCCCTCGATGACACGGACAGCGGGCTTGGTGGCCGCGCGCGCGGCCTTGCCGTGGTCGTTCATGAAGCCGAGGATGCGCGGCGCGATTTCCTTGCGGAAGCGAGAGCCGTTGAACACGCCGTAATGGCCGACATCGGGCTGCATATAGTGCATGCGCATGTCCTCAGTGAGGCTCGAGCAGAGCGTCTGCGCCGCCCTGGTCTGGCCGAGGCCCGAAATGTCGTCGTTTTCACCTTCCACCGTCAGCAGCGCGGTGTTCCTGATCTTCGAGGGATCCACCAGCTTGCCGCGATGGGTCATCTCGCCCTTCGGCAGCGAATGCTCGATGAAGACGGTTTCGACCGTCTGCAGATAGAATTCGGCCGTGAGATCCATGACCGCGAGATATTCATCATAGAAATCGCGGTGCTTCTCGGCCGGCTCGCCATCGTTCTTCACCAGATGGACGAAAAACTCCTTGTGGGCGATCATATGACGGTCGAGATTCATCGACATGAAGCCCGAGAGCTGTAGGAAGCCGGGATAGACGGGGCGCATGAAGCCGGGCTGCGGCCACGGAACCGGCATGATGACATTCTCCTCGAACCAGGAGAGAGGGCGGGTCTGGGCGAGCTGGTTGACCGCAGTGGGATTGATCCGGGTGTCGATCGGACCGCCCATCAGCGTCATCGACGATGGCGAAAGCGGGTCGCCCTCCTCTTCCATGCGCGCCACGGCGGCAAGAACGGGAACCGAGGGTTGGCAGACGGCGATCAAATGGGTGTCTTCGCCAAGGTGATGGATCATTTCGATGACGTAGTCGATATAGTCATCGAGATCGAAGCGGCCTTCGGACAGCGGCACCATGCGCGCGTCCTTCCAGTCGGTGATGTAGACATCGGCATCGGGCAGCAGGGTTTCGACCGTGCCGCGCAACAGCGTGGCGTAATGGCCGGACATCGGCGCGACGACGAGGATCTTCGGATCCTTTTTGTGGCCGGACGGCAGACAGCGCTCGAAATGCAGGAGATCGCAGAAGGGTTTTGACCAGATCACCTTCTCGTGGACCGATACCGGCGTGCCGTCGATTTCGGTCTGATCGAGGCCGAAGGCTGGCTTGCCGTAGCGGCGCGTGGCGCGTTCAAAGACCTCGAAGCCCGCTGCGAAGGTTCGGCCCAATTTGGTATAAGCCAGGGGATTGAAGGGGTTGCGGTAGGCAACGCGCATGGATTCTGCTGCAGCGCGCCACGGCGCCATTGCGGCATGATTCAATTCATAAAGCTGATAAAACATTGGCACGCCTTACTTATCGCACCGCGGCTTCCGTCTGCCGTCATGTGCTTATTGCAATTGCGAAGAACCTAACAGGTTTCCCTTAATCGACAACAAAGCTCATTGTTCCGATTGGGATCAATCTGTCAATTCGCGTGACTGACTGTAGTAACCATTGTTTCATGCGCCAAGCTATCGCCCTGACACGGAGATCACCGCCTTGATCAGGCCTTCCTTCTGGTGCGCCCAGTGTGGCAGGTCGGTGACCGACGCCGCAAGGCCCGTCCGGTGCGTGATCAGTTGCGACGTGTCGATCTCGCCTGACGCAATGGAGGCCGCCACGTGCAGGAAATCTTCCTTCAGCGCATTACGGCTGCCGATAATCGACATTTCGCGCTTGTGGAATTCCGGGTCAGTGAAGACGATGTCGTCCTTAACCACGCTGACGAAGACCAGCGTACCGCCATGAGCGACGAAAGGGAGCGCCGCATTCATGGAGCGGGCATTGCCGGTGGCGTCGAAGACGGTGTCGAAACCATCGTTCCCGGTGAGCACCATGCCGCCAGCCAACGCCTCGTCACCAGCCAGAAGCGTTGAATCGAAGCCGAAACGATCGCGTGCAACGGCCAGGCGCTCGGCGCTGACATCCATCAAAGTGACCTCGTAGCCAGCGATGCGGGCAAAGAGCGCGGTGCCGAGGCCGATCGGTCCCGCGCCGATGGCGAGCGCGCGCGATCCTTCCTGCGGTCCCGACCGGCGGACGGCGTGGGCGCCGATGGCAAGGAATTCGACCGTCGCCGCCTGTTCAGGTTCCAGATCTCCGGCTGGATAGGCATTGGTCTCCGGGATGACCATCTCCTCGCAGAAGGCGCCATCGGTATGCACGCCGAGCACCTTGATGCGCGTGCAGCAGTTCGGCTTGCCTTTGCGGCAGGCGATGCAGGTTCCGCACGAGAGATAGGGGTTGACGATGACGAGATCGCCAACCTTCAGCGCCGAACCCGGCGGTACCTCCGCGACATGGGCTGAAACTTCATGGCCCATGACACGGGGATATTCGAGGAACGGGTGCTTGCCTTCGAAGATATGATAGTCCGTGCCGCAGATGCCGACATGACTGATTTTCAGGCGAACCTCGCCCGGACCAGGCGTTGCCGGCGCTGGCATGTCGATGAGTTCGAGCCGGCCGGGCTCGGTGCAGATGATGGCTTTCATGAGATTTTTCCCCGGTTTGATGCCGGAATGGCGGGTCTGGCTTGCTATTTGTCTTTTATCGGCAATAGACAGATTGCCGTCAATGGGTAATATATCATGCAGCTGTAACATCAGGACTCTTGGCATGGCGCGTCAGAATACCGTCTTCAAGGAAGCTTACAACCGTTGCCTGGCGGAGTTGACCACCAATGACAACCTGCCCTCGGAGCCGGAACTCGGCGAGCGGCTCGGCATCAGCCGCACCACCGTGCGCGCGATCCTGTCACGGATGCATGAGGCAGGGCTGATCAACTGGGACAAGCGCGTCAAGGCGGTGCTGCGCGGAGCCGAAGAGCAGGACTTCTTTCCCGACGAGGAAACCAATTCGCTGAACAACGTGATTGAGAAGAGCTTCATGAAGCGCATTCTCACCGGTGACGCGGAGCCCGGCACCCAGATCAACGAGGCGGAACTGGCTCGCGAGATCGGTATAGGCACGACCAGCGTAAGGGAATTCCTGATCCGTTTCTCACGTTTCGGGTTGATCGAGAAGCGACCGAACAGCCACTGGATCCTCAAGGGCTTCACGATCGATTTTGCACTTGAACTGACCGAAGTTCGTGAGATGTTCGAACTCAGGTCGGCGGCCTCTTTCGGGCATCTCTCCGAGGATCATCCGGCCTGGGCCGATCTCGACGAGATCGAAGCCGAGCACCATGTGCTGCTGGCCGATATCGATGCGCGGTACAAGGATTTCTCGGCACTAGACGAGAAATTCCACCTGCTGGTGCACAGGGCGTCCGGAAACCGCTTCGTGGTGGATTTCTACGACGTGATCGCCTTCATCTTCCACTATCACTACCAGTGGAACAAGGCCTTTGCCCGCGCCCGCAACGAGCGCGCAATGATCGAGCATCTCGACTATATTGCGGCGCTCAGATCGCGCGATGCTGATCGAATCGAGGCCGCCTGCCGGCTGCATCTGAATTCCGCG
>Ga0164290_1002567_pt1 | contig 11908 bp, 9 predicted proteins | sample Micstemetagenome_FD_108782 | JGI IMG/M metagenome (GOLD analysis project Ga0164290, IMG submission 108782) | Contaminated culture microbial community from soil near Moab, Utah, USA - Microcoleus steenstrupii SON62 (Illumina Assembly) | ecosystem: Environmental > Terrestrial > Soil > Soil crust... | reverse complement strand
CCAAAAAAAGACATGCCAATTGGCATATTAGGTTCGCTGGTGGTATGTACTATTCTTTATATACTATTTGCACACGTATTAACAGGTGTCGCAAGTATTGAAGATTTCAGAACAACAGGTAAGGAAGCTTCTGTTGCATACGCTATTAAAACCTATATGCATGAATATAAGTGGTTGGCAGATTTAGTAACTGTAGCCATATTAGCAGGCTTTTCGTCTGTAATATTAGTGATGCTAATGGGGCAATCTCGTGTGTTTTACTCAATGAGTGTTGATGGCTTGGTGCCAAAAATATTCTCTGATTTACACCCTAAGTTCAAAACACCATACAAATCAAATTTAATATTCTTTGTTTTAGTTGGTGGTTTTGCTGCATTTGTACCTGGCGATATAGTTGGTGATATGACAAGTATTGGTACATTATTCGCGTTTATATTGGTATGCATAGGTGTGTGGATGCTAAGAGTAAAACATCCCGAAATTCAAAGACAATTTAAGACACCATTAGTACCACTTGTTCCGATACTAGGGGTATTAGTATGCGGTGCAATGATTTTTGGTTTAGGCTGGACTAACTGGGCTAGATTACTAGGTTGGCTTGCAATAGGCTTTGTTATATATTTCTTCTATAGCAGAAAGCATAGTAAGCTTAATAATCCTTAACCTCACTTCCCCGAACGGATAATATTATTATTTCTCAGGTGCTCCAATGTTAAGGGGGCACCTGTTTTATTGTTGCTGTATGCAATAACGGTTGCATTGAGTAAGTCATGGTCGCCACCAGTAGTTATAAATGCCTGCTTTTGCAACAGGATGTAAGCTGCCGCTTCACTCAGCACAGGATAATCCTGCCATTGGCTGATGAGGTTTTTAGATAGCAGGTGTTTTAGTTTATCGGTGTTATTGCCCGAGCGTTTGCCCAAATAGTTGACGATTTTGTATTGGCTTTCGAGCAGCAGTTGCAGTACAAACCTGTCTGTATGCTGCACATAGTTGTGTGTACAGGTATTGTGATACACGGCTATTGCATACATTTTGGGTTGCATACTGACTGGGCTAACATAGGTGCAGATGTTCATATTTGCCCTGCCATCGTGCATGGTTACAAGACTATAGACAGCCTCTGCAGTTCGGTTCCAGGGCTTTGTTTTTATTGTTGCCATAGTAGTAATTACAAACAAACCGGCCATAAGTTGCAGCCCCGCCTTTTTCCTTTTAACTCTACTATTTATTACCTACATTTGTCCGTTCAATTTTCAGAATACATTTTAATATTTTAAAATATTTCTTTATGGCGTATGATGTTATAGTTGTAGGTAGTGGCCCCGGTGGTTATGTAGCTGCTATCCGTGCTACACAATTGGGTTATAAAACGGCTATCGTAGAAAAAGAAAGCCTTGGCGGTATATGCCTCAACTGGGGTTGTATCCCTACCAAAGCACTCATCAAGTCGGCACAGGTATTGGAGTATCTTTCTCATGCACAAGACTATGGTATCATAGCGGGCGAATCAAAAGCAGATTTCAATGCAGTCATTAAACGCAGCCGTGGTGTTGCCGATAAAATGAGCAAGGGCATCCAGTTTTTGATGAAGAAGAACAAGATAGATGTGCTGATGGGTATGGGTAAACTGAATGCTAAGAAAGAAGTAGAAGTAACAGGTGCAGATGGCAAGACAACTGCCTACGCTGCTAAGCACGTAATACTGGCAACAGGTGGCCGCGCACGCCAACTGCCCAACCTGCCTATAGATGGTAAGAAAATAATAGGCTACCGCGAGGCGATGAACCTGCCGACACAACCTAAGTCTATGATAGTAGTAGGTAGCGGTGCGATAGGTGTTGAGTTTGCGTACGTGTACAACAGCATGGGTACAAAAGTGACCATTGTAGAGTTTATGCCACGCATAGTGCCGGTAGAAGATGAAGATATATCGAAAGAACTGGAGAAGATATACAAGAAGAAAGGCATGACCATCATGACCAATGCTTCTGTAGAAAAAGTAGAAGCTAAAGGTGCAGGCGTGGTTGCCCATGTAAAAACGGCTGATGGCATGACTACGCTGGAAGCGGATGTAGTACTGAGCGCGGTGGGTGTATCTGCCAACATCGAAAACATAGGGCTGGAAACATTGGGTATCAAAACAGAAAAAGATAGGATAGTAGTAGATAAATACTACAATACCAATGTAGGTGGCGTCTATGCCATCGGCGACATAGTGCCCGGGCAGGCACTGGCGCACGTAGCTATGAAAGAAGCGGTGATTTGCATTGAAGCCATTGCCAATAAAGAACGTAAGTACCACCATGCACCAGAAGCGTTGGATTATAACAACGTACCGGGCTGTACATACTGCTCACCAGAAATAGCTTCTGTTGGTATGACAGAAAAGCAAGCTAAGGAAGCTGGTTACGAACTGAAAGTAGGTAAGTTCCCTTTCAGCGCATCGGGTAAGGCAAGTGCTGCAGGTGCCAACGAGGGTTTTGTAAAAGTAATTTTTGACGCTAAATATGGTGAATGGTTAGGCACACACATGATAGGTGCAAACGTTACCGAAATCATAGCACAAACAGTGGCAAGCCGCAAGCTGGAAACTACATGGCAGGAGCAGTTAGATACCATCTTCCCGCACCCGACTATGAGCGAAGCGGTGAAAGATGCTATAGAAGTAGCACTGGGTGAGGCGATACATTTATAGTAGAAAGTAGTAAGTAATAAGTAGTAAGATATAGGAATACAAACGGCTGTCATTTGGCAGCCGTTTTATTTTCAATGGGTGTTTGCATACATTCGTGTTTTACAATTGAATATGCGCTCTATCTTTTTATTCATTCCTTTTTTATTATTGGTGAGTTGTGTTGATGAACAAACAGCTAACCAAACGGCTACTGTTGAATTACCGACAATATCAGCACTACAAACATCTATAGACAGCATTGCCAAATCTGTTAAAGCTAAAATTGCTGTTGCAAGTATTAATATACAAACAGGCGATACATTTTATTACAATGCTACGGACAGTGTGCCTACGCAAAGCACTATTAAGTTTCCGCTGGCATTGATGATAATGCGGCAGGTTGATAGCGGCGGGCTGTCGCTTGAGGAATCGTTTACGCTTACAAAAGAGGAGTTGGCAACACCCAGTGGTAAGTCTTTATTAGAGGCATTGAATGGCAAAACAAGTATGAGAGTACACACATTGCTTGAATATATGACGCATGTAAGCGACAACATCAGCTGCAGTGGTTTTACAAGGCAGGTAGGTGGTGCAAAGCAAATAGAGGCATACATAAAAAGTACAGGATTGCAGGGCATTGTTGTGTCGCAAATAGAAGGTAAGCCTTATATAGACTTTAGTAACCCGTATGGTACATGGTGTACGGCAAAAGATATGGCTATGTTGTTGGTTAAGTTTTACAAGGGTGAGTTGTTGAGCAAAACATCTACAGATACACTATGCAGCATTATGGAAAGAACAACTGGCGGTACAAAACGTATAAAAGGATTGTTGCCTGCCAACACAGTTGTAGCACATAAAACAGGTAGCAGTGCTACGCAAAATGGCAAAACAGATGCCATAAACGATATAGGTGTTATTACATTACCTAACGGACAACACCTTGCTATAGCAGTATATGTACACAATATAACGGGTGATATGGAATATGGTGAAAGCATCATTGCCACAGTAGCAAAAGCAGTGTATGATGATGCAATAGCCAAGTGATGGCATAATTGTTTATATTACAATATGCGACCAACATTTATACCCAAAGACGATAAGTTTGCCCTTAGGGTAAAAGAAAGTTTTGAAAGGCAAAAATTCATGGCGCATATTGGTGCTGTGCTGGCTATAATTGAGCCAGGTTTTTGTGAGATACAAGTCCCGTATCATGTCAGCCTCACTCAGCAACATGGTTTTTTTCATGCAGGTGTTGTAGGTACATTGGCAGATAATGCAGGTGGTTATGCAGCATACTCATTGATGGCAGAGGATTCGTCTATTCTTACTGTAGAATATAAGTTGAATTTAGTTTCGCCTGCTAAAGGTGAAGTCTTAATTGGCCGTTCGTGGGTTGAGAAATATGGTAAAACACTTACTATTTGCCGTTCAGAAGTATATGTTAAGACCGAACAACAAGAAACTTTGTGTGCGCTATCTCAAATGACGTTGATAGAGTTGAAAAACACTGCTGATACTTAATATGAAAAATGCCGCTGTATAGTCCAGCGGCATTTCATTTATATGTTAGTAGTAATCAATTCACTACTGTCATTCTTCTGGTAGCTTTATTACTGCCGTTTATTAATGTCATAAAGTATTGCCCCGGTGCAAGGCTGCCTCGGTCTATGGTTATTTGGTGGCTGCCTCGGTCGTATTGCTTATTGGTTATTTCGCGTACCATACGCCCTGTAGCGTCAAACATCTGTATGTGCACATTACCACCATCTGAATTGAATGTAAATGTTGTATTGTTGCTGAATGGATTAGGGAAGTTTTGCTGAAGTATCTCTATGCTGCCATTTTCTTCGGTATTTTTTACGTTGTTATAGTTTTTGAAGATTGGCAATACTGGGAAGCTGTCCATCAACAGGTTATTTACATCATTGATGTCTAACTGGAACCAGTCTGCTAAAATTGCTGCGTATACCGCACGGAAATCGTGCTGCATAGCCACATTATCATTCACAGTAGCGTTGGTTGGTATGATGGGGTTGGTGCCTAACAAGCCCGGATTTACATGCGGACTGAATACCATCACCGGTGCGCCTGAACCGTGGTCTGTACCACCGCTTGCGTTTGATTTGATGCGGCGGCCAAACTCGCTGAATGTCATAGCAGCAACACGGCTTTGGATATCTAAGAGTTTAGCATCGTCAAAGAATGCATATACTGCTTCAGAAATTCTTTGCATAAGCGTAGCATGTGCGCCGATACTATGGTCGGCAGCATCTACCTGATCCGAGTGTGTATCAAAGCCGCCCATGCTGACAACATAAATGGGCGTCTGTAATCCGCCTGCTATCAAACGCGCTACAATTTTCAATTGGTCTGCCAGTGAGTTGCCGGTAGGGTAGAGTGTAGAAAGGTTGGTTGCCTTGGCAGCAGCATCTTTTATTACTTTATTGTAGGTTTCTGTTTGTTGAGATATGTAACGTATAAATGTTAGCTCATGACCTGCAGGGGTTGCGGGCGCTGGGTCTACATAGCTGTTTACAATATTATAAAAGCTGTTGATGTTGGATATAGCCATGCCCACATTCACATTGCCGCCCTGCAATACGGTAGATACGCCCGAGCCTATTTGTATAGCCAAGGGGTCGGGCATAGCAGTACTCGGATAGCCGTTAGGGTAGCCGGGGTATTTATTATCGAGATAACGGCCAAGCCAACCAGTATCTATGTATTGATTAGAGTCTGAAGCTGTCAGCCAAATATCTGTAGCACGAAAGTGTGAAAAGTTGGGGTTAGGATAGCACACGCCTTGTGTTATGTTTACCATACCATTGTCATACATGTCCCTTATCCTGGTCATAGAAGGGTGCAAGCTTGTAAGGGTTGTGTTATTAAGTGCCAGTACTTTATTTTGGGGTATCAACACATTGCTGCGAGAGTTTGACAGATTGTTGTATTGGTCTATGGGTATCACCATATTCAGGCCGTCATTACCACCATTTAGCTGTATTACTACCAATACACGCCCTGTTGCAGCTGTTTGCTTTGCACGCATTTGCAATAGCGGATGGCTTGCATACGTGCTTATAGGCATTCCATTTATCATAAATGCCAGGCTTGCTGCAGCTGGGGTAGCTTTTATAAAATCTCTGCGTTTCATTGTTCTGTTATTTATGCAATGAAGTGTATTAACACAAATGATGTTCAGGTAAACGGAGTATTTCGTTCAGTGTGCTTACCAATCTTGTTTTTACCGTATTTGTATTGGCAGTTGTAGGATTGGATGCATAGTTTGTCCAGGCAACAGTCCAGTAGTAGTCAGACGTTTGTCCGGACAATAAACCATTTTCTTTAATTGCCTTTTTCGTATTAGCAGTTAAAGGTAACCCCAAACAATATTTCACAAAGAAGTCAACCAGCGAATTAGGATCTCCTACGTTCGCACATAGCTTGGCAAATTCTATAACATCTATTTTGATAGCTGTACCCGTACCCGCAGAGAAGCCTGAATTCAGCATCATATCTGCAAAGGACATGCGTTTGGGTAGCGTATTGGAGTTAATCCATGTTTCGTAAAAATCTGGTTCCTGATAATATGCCGGCCATCCTGCAACATTTGGCGGGTCGCCCAAATCTAATGTAAGTGTATTGCCATAGCTGCGTATATAATTCCACATAGCGTATGTTTTATCTACACTCAGGGTTGTTGGTATGTCAATCTTCATGGTGCGGAACATACCCACCAGATAGTCTAATGGATTGCGTATGTAACAAGAGCGGCTGTTCATGTCAAAGAAATGCTCACTCTTGAATAATTCTTCCAATACCGGTTTGATAGCAAAATTATTATTAATCAAAGTCTGCGCCATAGGCACTATTATGTTGGCTTCTGTGGTGCTGTCTATGATGTAATAAACAAAATACCTGTACAGTTTACGGCATATATGCAAAGCTGTATCTTGTTTGCTAAAAATCATATTTATTAAGTCGTCTACTTCATTTGCTCCATTCGCGCCTGTTTTACCAACTACAACATAGTAATTATAGTATGAAGAGAATACCTTGTTTGTTGTGTCGTGTCTGGTTGCATCAAAATAACTGGCGATGGTTGTGTTGTTAATTCGCCAGCCAGTCAATACCTTAGCTGCAGCTTTTATATCGTCTTCATCATATATCGGTGTAAAACCTTTGCCGATTGTAAATAATTCCTGTAACTCACGTGCATAGTTCTCGTCAGGTGCAGTCTTTGTATTCAGATAGCCGTTTAGATACACGAGCATTGAGGGGTCAAGTGTTACATTTTTTACCAGTGTCTTGAAGTTACCCAAAGCATTTGCCCTGAACATAGCGTTGAGCTTGTATGATTTACGGGCATCACCTGTTGTCAATACCTCTGTTGCAAAATGGTTGTGCCAGAACATAACCATCTTTTCCTGTATGCTCATGTTCTGGTTTATCATCTGTCCTATCCACCAAGACTTAAAAGAATAATAGCGTTGTCCTGTTGTAGCACTATCGTAAGGAGCATTTACCCATGTTTGTCCTAAAGGTATTGTTGGGTCTGCTACTACTGCTTGATAGTTGTTGAGAGGAGGTGTAGGTGCTGTTGTCGGCACATTAAGAATGGCATCAACTGCCTGGCTCATATTCATAGCCAGCATAGTTTGTACGTCTGCAGGTTTTACTCCAAAAGTTGTCCTTCGCAGCAAATGCACTATTTCATCTTCTGTCCACGCTCCTGTATACGGGTTGAGTGTAGAAGTTGTTTTTTGTAGCCCTTTAGGTATCTCTTTATTCGCATATTGTTTATATACGAGGTCTGGCGCATTAGCAACAACATTTTGCTCTTCTCTGTTAGCAATTACGTCTTCAAAAAATTCGCGACGGTTTACTTTACCCATAACCGTATAGTTTTTATTAAATTGACTGAATTTGTTTTATTCGGTTTAATGAAAAGTTAAAATGTTTTTGTGGTAATACATAGTAATTAACCAAATTTTAATGTTGGTGATTTTCATTATGTTAAGTCTTGTATTGTGAAATGCCAATTAGCTTTATTATTTTCAGCTATATATGTACGCACGCATCATCCTCATACTTTGTTCAATAGTTCCATTAAGTGTTTTTGCCCAGCTTACACAAAACATAAGGGGATTTGTGTATGATAAGGAATCGAAAACACCCTTAATTGGTGTTGCTCTAATACTGAATGAAATGGGTAGTAATGGCGGAACTGTAACAGATGAGCAGGGGGCTTACGTTCTCCAAAATGTGCCGATTGGGAAAGTTTCAATTACGGTTAGCTACGTAGGGTATCAAAACATTACGCTTTCCAATATTTTAGTTACATCTGCAAAAGAGGTATTGCTGAATATTGAGATGGAAGAGTCTGCCAACAAGATGCAAGAGGTGGAAGTGAAGGCAAAGAAAGAACACATCAATGAAATGGCTCTGGTAAGTGCTAAAACATTTGATGTGCAAGAAACCGAAAGGTACGCAGGAAGCCGGGCCGACCCTGCAAGGATGGCGTCTAACTTCGCCGGTGTGCAAGGTGCTGATGATTCGAGAAACGATATCATTATCCGTGGCAACTCGCCGCAAGGTGTTTTGTGGCGGCTGGAAGAGGCAGATATTCCGAACCCCAACCACTTTTCTATACCTGGCACTACAGGTGGCCCCGTAAGTATGCTGAACAACAAAACATTGGCAAACAGCGACTTCTTTACAGGTGCTTTTCCGGCTGAATATGGTAACTCTACTGCAGGTATTTTTGATTTAAAAATGCGCAATGGTAATAACAAACGCCACGAATTGACAGGCCAGCTTGGTTTTTTGGGTACAGAGCTTGCGGCAGAGGGACCATTGTCGAAGAAAAGTGGTGCTTCTTATCTTTTTACTTACAGGTATTCTACACTCAAATTATTTGAAGGGCTGAATATCAAAATAGGTACTAACTCAGTTCCCAACTATCAGGATGCGGCACTGAAAGTAAACCTGCCTGTAGGCAAAAAATCGAACATAGCCGTATTTGGTATTGGCGTGCTTAGTAAGATAGACTTGATAGTTAGCAAGCTGACAGAGCAACCCGAAGAGTTGTATGGGGAAAGTGATAGGGACCAATACTTCTATTCGCGTACTGGTGTTGGCGGTGTTTCTTTTCATCATCTGATAGACAAGAATACCTATACCAAAGTAGTGATAGTACAAAGTGTGAATGAAGTAGGCTCAAGGCACGATAAAGTATTTCGCGATGCCAATTACATGGTAGATTCTTTGAAGCATGTATTGGGTTACACATTCAATATTAAAACCACTACATCTCACTGGTATATCAATAAAAAATTATCTGCACGTTCAGTCATCAAAGCAGGCATCATCAATAACTACTTCAGGGTGAATATGACGGATAGCAGCAGGCAATTTCCCGTATCAAGGCAAGACTGGCAGCATAGGCTTGACTATGAAGGCAGGACATCTTTATTGCAGTTGTATACACAGTATAAATATCGCCCTACAGACGCACTTACATTTACCGCAGGTTTGCATGGTCAGTACCTGACGCATAACAAAGAAGCAGTAGTAGAACCTCGCTTAGGTATGCGCTGGCGTACCTCGCCTAAGGGTGTAATAACGGCAGGCTATGGCTTGCACAGCCAGATGCAACCTATGTATCAATACTTTGCTCATCTGCCGCAAAATAGTGCTGCTAATATGCACAACTACAACCTTGGCTTTACCAGAAGCCATCATGCTGTTGCAGGGTATGAGCATGTATTCTCTAATGTATTAAGATTAAGGAGTGAGGTGTACTATCAATACCTTTTCAATGTGCCGATAGAAATGAAAGCAGGCTCTTCTTTTTCAGGATTGAATCAGGGAGCTTCTTTTTCCCGTCTATTTCCCGATACGTTGGTAAATAAAGGCACAGGGTATAATTACGGTATAGAGCTAACCATAGAAAGGTCATTTCATCGCAATTTCTATGTGTTGGCAACAGCTTCATTGTTCGATTCCAAAGCAAAGGGTAATGATGGCGTATACAGAAATACAGATTATAATACCCGATTTGCCACCAACTTGCTTGCAGGTTATGAGCCAAAACTGGGTAAGAACAGTGTACTACTTACAGGCGTAAAAATTACCTATGCAGGCGGCAGATTGTATTCTCCGCCCGATGTGGCAGCATCTAACACAACAGGCGATTTAGTAGTAGTAGAGCAACAAAGAAATACGCAAAAGTTTCCAGACTACTTCAGGGCAGATGTACGTTTGGGTGTACGCATCAATGCACGCAGGTTTACACACGAGATAGCTGCTGATTTGGTAAATATTTTCGGCATTAAAAATGTGCTATCACTCAGCTACAATGCCGACCTTGCTGCACAGGGTGCTTACCCGTTTGTGAAAAATTATCAGCTCGGTTTCCTGCCTTTGTTTTATTATCGCATAGATTTTGGAAGCGGTAAAAAATAAGGAGTTAAAGAGCAGGCTGGATGCATTGACAGCCACACGCGGCATTGCAGCCATGCTGATAGTCATCTTCCACTTCGGGTTAGAGGTATTTCCGTTTAGCGAAGCACAGCGTTTATTCTCGAAGGGTAATATGGCTGTCAGTTATTTCTTTACAATGTCGGGTTTTATCATGTGTTATACCTACTACAATCACCCTATTAGTTTCAAAACATTCATTACCAAAAGGCTGGCAAGGATTGGACCTGTATATTGGTTGGCTATATTGTCATCGCTGTTCACCATTGCAGATAAAACAAATCTGGTTGCTGCATTAGGGTTGAACGTGTTATTCTTGCAATCGTACATTCCAGGTTATGCATTAACTATCAATAGCCCTGGATGGTCATTGTCTGTTGAGGTGTTTTTTTATCTTTTATTTCCATTCTTGCTCAAGCTATATAAGCTACACCCAAAGCGGTTTGTGATAGCCTCTATCTTGTTTTACATTGCTTCACAAATCATTCATTTGTATTTAGTAAAAGATACAACAGGCACTAACGCGTTGCACGAATTGGTATATTATCATCCCTTAGGACACCTGAATAGTTTTGTAATAGGTATGGCTGGCTATTACGTATTCAATAACATGTATACATGGCGTAGTGCTTACACTGTACTATTAATAGTTTGTGCAACAGCTGCATTGGTTTGGCTGCCATATAGTAAACATAATGGTTTATTGGCTCCATTATTTATTTTGTTAATCATAGGTTTGGCAAAACAGCCTGTTGGTTGGCTTACATGGAAGCCCTTAGTATGGCTTGGAGAGATTAGCTATGGCTTGTATATACTACAGATGCCAGTTTTTATATTGCTTGCTGATGCAAACAATGCCTATCTGCATATTGGGTATAGCGTGTTCTTTTTTGTTTATGTAGTATTATTAATTGCTAGCGCCGGTATTATATTTTACACTATTGAGATGCCTGCTAAAGCTGTGTTAACCAGGTACTTCAAGGCACAAAAAAAATAGCACCGTTAAGTGCTATTTTTTTAAGAACTATACTAAATAGTTATTAGTCGATATTGCAAGCTACAGTGTAAGTAACAGTACCTACAGTGTAAGTCCTGTCACCTGTGTTACAACTTGCTTCTGCATCTTTCTTCTTCATTTTAGCAGTTTTACCAGATACTGTAGTGCTAGGGCCACCTGTATAAGAAGTAGTACAAGTACAAGTGTACTCTTTCTTACAAGATGTCATACCAGCTACAATGAGTAGCGCTACTGCAATTGGGGCGATTTTTTTCATAATTGTATTTTTTTAAGATTTAATGAAAACAAATATAATGGGCTGTTTTTAAAAATCATATAGTTCAATAAGATTTTTTTATTGCCTTTATAAATACAAACGTACTTACACTCCATAGTGAATAAAATACCCTTTCATTGGTAATTTACATCCGTACTGGCACGGATGTGTATCCCATTTTAATAATATGACAATTTTATATGTGAATAACATTTTCATCTTTTTTCAGCATTTCGCTCATTTTTGGAATATTTTTTGCTTAATACCTAAAGCTTATCTATATTTGCACTCCCAATTTTATTGGGAAATCGTACGTGCGTTTATTTATTGATCAATTTATTGTTACAGTTTAAGACCTGTACTGATAGCTAAGGCTATACGGTATGGGGATTTTTTGTTTCGTAAAAAGGAGTTTTTTAACATACTATGGCTATACCGCAAAAACGAACTGCATCCGGCCGCGTTAACT
>Ga0164290_1002566_pt1 | contig 11911 bp, 11 predicted proteins | sample Micstemetagenome_FD_108782 | JGI IMG/M metagenome (GOLD analysis project Ga0164290, IMG submission 108782) | Contaminated culture microbial community from soil near Moab, Utah, USA - Microcoleus steenstrupii SON62 (Illumina Assembly) | ecosystem: Environmental > Terrestrial > Soil > Soil crust... | reverse complement strand
CCCAAGGTGACGGCAAGGCGCCGTGGAGGCCTTTGCGCGATCTCATGGGCACTGCGCACAAACAGAAGTAGGAGCGCCGGCATGGAGATGCGCATCACTGCGTCGGGCACCGGACCGCCGATCCATGGAAGGACGACCAGCGTGGCGACAGCGGCAATGCTCGCCGTGTCGTCGAACAGCCGACGCTTGAGCACAAACCAGGGAATCGCCAGTTCAACCGCCAGGAAGAGCAGATAGGGGCCCGGTCGTGCCAGCCTTGCCGGCAGAACGTCCAGGGTGATGCCGCCTGGCGGCAGCTCGTGGGCCAGCGTCCGGGCCATGAGCAATGCGAAAGCGCTGGCCACAAGTACCGTGCCGCTGGTCACGAGCCCCGGCCGCAGCAGCGCTTGGCGCAGCGCCGGCTGAGCGAGAACGTGCGCGCCCAGCAGGACAACCATGCCGATCAGTGCGTAGGGCGACCATAGCGCCAGCATGCTCGTCGCCAGCATCGTGGGCCCAAGCGCTCTCGCAGTCTTCACCTGCCGAAGCAGGCCCACGGCGATGAAGGTGGGCACGGCTTGGTGGGGCACCCACAACAGCAGACACAGCGGCGAGCCATACTGCAGCGGATGGTCTGACAGCGCGTTCAGCCACCACTCGTGGTGCATCCCGGTGATGGTGAAGGGCTGGTTGCCGGCGCGAAACAGCCCTTGCAGCCAAGCGTCAGCGCCAGCCATCAGCAGCAGCAGCGGCCCGATCCATACCTGCCGTCCCGGTGAATCGCCCTCGCAGCGACTCACCAGTGAAAAGGCAAATGCCAAGCCAAGCCCGTACCAAAGCGCGGTGCAAGCGGCGATGTGCCAACCGGTCAGGGAAGCAAGGCCTGACGGTACGAGGTACGCGCCCACGTAGAAGCGCATGAAGCCCGGCTCGCCCTGCAGTTCGACCTGCACCGGCCACGGCAGCATCTGCAGGCTGTTGAGCATGGCCCAGTGCTTGATCCAGTCCCAGCAGTAGTGGCCTGCCGCAAAGCCCATCAGCGCGACCACGCAAGACGCGAGCACGATGCCGAGCAGCGTTGCCGGCTCCACACGTGGCAGCCGTGATGATGCTCCGAGCCGCCGTTGCCAGGCTGCATGGGCAAGCGCCGCGGCAAGTGCGAGCGCAAGGGGCGCGCCGAGCGCCGGTCCGACGAAGCGCGCGAGGAAGAGGAGGGCCGGCGCGGCGAGGTAAAACAGGGCCGCGAGGTTCATCAGGGCTCTGCGCAGTTGAAAAGGCGCTGGAAGAAGCCGAAGGATCGCGCCAGCCAGTGGCCACGTTCGGTCAGCAAGAAGCGGCCGGCGTCGATCTCCCGCAAAGTTCCGCTGACGAGTTGTTCCCGCACTCGACGCTCGACACCACCCTGGGCGACGTAGCGCTCGGCGAACCAGGCCTCGATCTCGGCCCGGTTCATGCCCTCGGGGCGGCTTGCCAGTTGCTGGATCAGGCGTACGGAATAGGCGCGGTCTACCGTCGTCGGCACGGTGAACATGAACGCATAGGCCAGCAGCAGCGTCAGAAGCGCGTCCTTGGCCACGACGACACGGCCGGCACGCGACCGGCGCAGACCGTACAGCCCCTGACCGATGGCGCAAGCCAGCGCACAGACGACACCCTGGTAGAACAGGATGCCGTGAGGGTGCACATGGCGCGTCAGGACGAACAGACCGAGAAAGACCAGGCAGCCAAGGATGATGTGCATGGCGCTCCTATGTGCCCCAGGGTTGGGGCTCGCTCAACGCTTGGCGTTGTCTTCTTCGTGGTAATCGTCGTCAATGTTGACCGACCATATCGCGTCGCGGCCCGTGCCGCCGCTCATGACGGCCTGGGCGGCGAGCCGCGCCGAAATCATCGAGTGGTCCTGGTTGTTGTAGCGGTGCATGCCGTTGCGTCCGCAGAGGAACAGGTTGTCCAGGCCGTCAAGCCAGCTGCGCAGTTCGTCAAAGCGCTGGAATGCCGCACCGAAATAGCCGGGATAGGCCTTGGGCTGGCGCAACACAGCGGCGTCGAGCAGTTCCGCTTCATCGGCCAGGCCCAGCTGCTGCATCTCGCGTACCGCCAGTGCCTTGAGGGCATCCTCGCTGAGCGCCCACAGTTCATCGTCATCGCGGGCGAAGAACTCGAGGCCCAGCCAGACCGTGTCGGGGTCTGCCACCATGTAGGGGCTCCAGTTGTTGAAGACCTGCACACGGCCAACCTTGACGCCGGGCTCCTGGATGTAGATCCAGTTGTCGGTCACGCATCGAGCCTTGCCGGACACCTTCGGGCTCATGCGACGGTAGAGCAGGCCGACGGTGATGAAGTCGCGGTACTCCAGGCCCGATGCGATGGCCAAAGCCGGGGCATCGGGCGCAGGACGCAGCGCCTGCGCTAGTTCCCGGATCGGCATCGTGGACACGACGGCGCTGGCGTCGAAGCTCTGGCGCACGCCTGCGGCATCGCGGGCGACCACGCGCTCGACGCGGCGTTCGTGGCGGTGAATCTCGTCGACCGTCCAGCCACGAACGAGCCGCCCGCCGCGGCGCTCAAATTCAGCAGCCGCCGTCTCCCACATCTGGCCGGGGCCGTACTTCGGGTAGAGAAAGCTTTCGATGAGCGACGTGTGCTGCGTGTCGGTCTTGCCAGTAACGATCTTCTTCAGCGCCTGCTTAGCCGCGCTGCCGATGGACAAGCTCTTGATGCGCTGGGCGCCCCAGTCGGCGCTGATGTCCCGGCAGGGCACGCCCCAAACCTTTTCGGTGTAGTCCTTGAAGAACTGGCGGTAGAGCTGGCGCCCGAAACGGTTGATGAAGAAATCTTCTAGCGTGCGCTCGGGCTGGATGGGGCGACCTGCCGCGGCCATATAGCTGCCGGCGAACTGCAGGCAGCGTCCCACCCCCATTTTTCGAACCAAGCCCATGCCCGGCTTGAGCGGATAGTCAAAAAACTGGCCACCGAAGTAGATGCGCGATTGGCGGCTGCGCACGAGCATGACCTGGTCGTCGGATTCGCTGGCCGTGGCCTCCTGGCTGCCAAGCAGGCGCTGCTGCCCCTGGTAGGCCAGGCGGGTGGCGCCCTCGCTGCCGGCGGGTCGCGCGACGGGCAGCACGTCGCGCCACCAGTCCATCACCCAGTCGGATTTGGAGAAGAAGCGGTGCCCGCCGATGTCGATGCGGTTGCCCTTGTAGCTGACGGTCTTGGAGATGCCGCCGATGGCGTCAGTAGCTTCAAGCAGGGTCACCTGCGGGTAGCCGGCGCGCAGCAGTTCCAGTCCGGCGGTCAGGCCGGCGGGTCCGGCGCCGATGATGAGGGTATGGGGCATCAGGAGCCTGTGGCGCCCGCCACGCGTGTGAACAGCAGGTGTTTGCGCAGCGCGTAGTTGAAACAGAAGACCAGCACGGCGGTCACCGCCTTGGCGGCCAGCACCGGCAGCTGCAGCCGGGTGGCCAGCAGCGTCAGCAGCAGCTGCGTCAGGCCCAGGCCCACCAGACCGATGAGCATGAAGCTGCCAAACTCCAGCCGCCCGTCGCGCAGCGTGCGATCGCTGAAGGCATAGCGCACGCTGACGACATAGCTGACCCCCATGCCGCTGAGAAAGCCCAGCGCCGCCGCGCTGCTTAGCGGCAGACCGGCACGCAGCCCCAGCAGAAGTACAGCGGTGTCCAGCGCGAGGGCAAGGCAACTGCCCATGAAATAGACGGGCAGACCTTCGAGGTGCCGGCGCAGGGCCAGGGGTATTGCAGGCATGGATGGCTGATGGGTGCGAAGCAGCGGGTGTTGCTGCGGAAACGATTCTGCCCGGCAGGCCCTGGGCGGCCGTGTCACCGGAGCCGGCCAGGTGGGCGTTTTCTGGGCGTTTTTCACTGGCTGGTCACTCCTGGCGCTGCCGCCGGGCGCAACTGGGAGCAGGCATACAGCGCATACGTGGCCGGCAGGTCGCGCCGGGTAGGCAGTTCCCATCGGACCAGCGGTGCCGGCCAGGGGTGTCCACGCACCACGAGGTAATCGGGCGCCTGCGCCTCTTTGGGCTCGCAGATCTCCTCAAGGCGCTCGCGAGCGGGCGCTTCGCAATCGGCCAGCGCTTGGCGGTCCTGGGCTAGGAAGGCGCCCGCTGTGCAGTCATCGCTGGCCTTCTCGATGCGCCGGAAGGCACTGTGACGCGGACCGTAGAGGAGCGCCGTGCCGTGGTTGAAAAGTAGGCCGGCGCCCTGCTGTCGGGAATAGAAGCTCGGCCGCTCCAGCAGGGCCCAGGTGGCGGCCAGCTGGCCCGGCCAGTACACGGTGGCATGCGGCGGAATCCGCTCAGCGAACATGGCCAGCGGACGCGGCTGCGTGTCGATGGCCAGTGCCATGTCGCTGCGCTGGTCCCAGGTGGCGAATGCGCCGGCGAGGAGCAGGGTGCCGAAAAGCAAGGCCGCGCAGCGGCTCGCGCGACCGCGTGCAGCCAGCGCCAGCAGCGCCGCGAACAGCAGCCCAGCCACGGGTGGCGTCGCCAGCAGCCGGGCCACCTGGCCGCCAGGTGCGTGTGTCCCGCGAGTCCAGCCGATCTGTTCCAGCGCCGATGCCGCCTGCAGCGCCGTCACGCCGACGGCACAGAGCAGGATGACGGAGGCCAGCGCAGCGGTCACGCGCGGCGAGGACTGTCGCCGGACGCACCAGGCCAGCACCGTCGTGAACAGACACAGCGCCAATGCGGGCGCTGCATGGCCGGCGTCAAACTGGCTGCTGGCCACGGCCAGCCCCAGGCTGGCTGCGCTGGCGCGCCAGAGGCCACCGCGCTGCCAAAGCGTCCAGGCCAGCCAGGGCAAGACTGCCTGTGCCAACAGGTGCGCGATCCAGTGCACGCGCCACAACTGCAGTTGCGTCGGCAGCTGCAGCCGCAGCAGGTCGGCACCGACAGCGGTAGCCGCGAACAGCAAAACAGTGGCGGCCAGGACGGCGGCCATCAGCCGGCGCCAACGCGGCTGCGGCGCCCAGCGCCAGGCGGCGCACAGCACGCACACGTCGAGGGCCAGGTTGAGCCAGTCGGCGGCACGCCAATTGACTAACAGCACCTGGCGGTTACTGCCGTTGACAAGCGCCCACCAGTAGGGGTCGTAGGCCCGCAGCAGCCCGCGCCACGGTGGCAAATCCGCCAGCGCCAGCCCGAACGCCGCGGCGGGAAGTGACAGCAGCAGCCACAGCCAGCGCCCGTCCTGGCCGGCAAGGAAACATGCCGCGATGACCAGCACCGGCAGAGCGACCAGCGGATGGAACAGCGCAGCGCCCAGCAGCAGGGCCGCTGCGGCTGCGGGCCTGCCGTTCAACAGCGCGGCCAGCCCGCCCAAGGCGAGAGGTTCAGCGAGCGAGCGGGCCGTCAGGAAGGGCTCGGAATGGCCGAAGATCCAGTCGCCTCCGTAGGAGGTGGCCAATACCGCCACCGCGAGCCCTCCCCAGAGGCGAATACCGGGGTCGGCATGAAGGCTGCGCAACAGGGCAAGCACGGCGGCCATCAACCCGGCCCAGGCGAGCAGCAGCATGGCCTGCTGCGTGAGGGCCGGCCCCAAGAAGGCATTCAGCGAGGCGAGCAGGGGGGCGTAGATCGAGAACGCGTCCTGCGAGCCGCCGATGAAGAAGACATCACCGGCCAGATTGGGCGCGCGGGAGTTCAGCAGTACCTGCCCGAAATACAGCACCGCGTCATGGCGCAGGCCGTTGTACGGGCGTGCAAGGATCAAGAACGCCAGCAGCGCGAGCAGGGCGTGAAGGGCGTTGCGGCGGGAATCCTGGGGTGAGAAATGCATCCGGCAAAAGACAAAGGGGCCGAAGCCCCTTTTCACAGGTCGCAGCTGATGCGACGGTGATTACGAGTTGTTCTTGGCCAGCGCGGTTTCCACGGCAGTCCCCAGCGAGCTACCGGTGATGGTCCACTTCAGGCGCGCTTCGTCCAGCGTCGGCGTCAGGACGATGCTGCCTGCTGCGCTGTTGCCCATCGCGTTGGCCGGCACGGTGGCGGTGATCGCGCCGGTCGTGGCGTCGATCGCCACGGCGCTCACCAGCGGCGTGGCCGTCCAGGTCGGGGCGCCGGTGTTGCATCCTGCCAAGCTGCCCTTCTCCTGCGCGCAGATGGCCACGTACTTCTTGTAGGTGTCGATGCTGGACAGGGCCGAGGCAGCCTTGGACTTGGCCGTGTAATCCTTGTACTGGGGAATGGCGACAGCGGCCAGGATGCCGATGATGGCCACGACGATCATCAGTTCGATCAGGGTGAAGCCTTGTTGGGCGCGTGCTTTCAGGTTCATGTCAGTACTCCAGCGAAAGTGAGTGGTGGGAGGAGGGCACACCCCCTGAATGCAGGGCCCGTGCCAGCTTTTTTGGCCCGGGTGACCGTGCGAAACCGCACGATTGCCCGCCCGTCCGGTCTTGGACTGACAAAAACCGTCACTTTGGCCTGACGCGTTCTGTCAGTCGCGGCTGGATGGCCATGAAACGTCAGGCGGAAAAAAGGCGCCTCGAAGGCGCCTGACAGCCATCCGGTCATGTCGCTCAGAGCACCATCTGCTGGCCGGCCTGCAGGGCCGTGATGCGATGCGAGCTGGCGAGGGCCTGGACGCCCTGCATGACGGCATCGACCTCGCCGGGCTTGATGTGCGTGATGCGGACATCGACGCTGCCGGCCAGCTGCGCCAGTTCGCGGCCCAGATCGGCGGGGCAGAGGTGCTGGCTAATATGGGCCAGCTGGGCCTCGTCGTCGCTGAAGGCGGTCTCGATGACGAGATGCGAGAGGCGCAGGTCGGCCAGACGCTGCCACAGGGCCGGGTTGGGACCGGTGTCGCCGGTGTAGACCCAGTGCGCATGACCGCCGGCGGCGCCGCCGTCGACGGCAAAACCGACGGCGGGCACGGTATGGGCCGCCGACAGCACTTCGATGCTGCGGCCGCCGAGATCGAGTCGGTCGCCGATCTGGAAGGGGTGGAAGGACAGGACCGGCGCCTCGCGACTGGGCAGCACGGTGAAGTCGGGCCAGATGACGCCGTTGAAGATGTGCTCGCGCAGCGCCTGCAGCGTCTCGGGCAGGGCGTGCACCCGGATGGGCGGGCGACCGGCGGCGGCGCGCAGGCGCAGCACGGCGTCGGCCAACAGCGGGATGCCCAGCACATGGTCGAGATGCGAATGGCTGAGCAGGATGTGATCGACCGCCGCCAGGGCGTCCAGGGGCAGGTCGCCCACGCCGGTGCCCGCGTCGATGAGGACATCCTCGTCGAGCAGGAAGGCGGTGGTCTTGTACCCGGCGGCAATGGCGCCGGAGCAGCCCAGGACGCGGATGTTCATGCGGTGCGTGGCTTCGGATTGGATGCCACGCGTCGGGCGGGGCAGAGCCAAGAATGTACGCAGCCGCCCCGCGCGCTGGACGGTCGGATTACCGAGTTAGGGCCGGCCTCTGCGTGAGGAAGTCACAGCAGCCGCAAGGCCCGTTCAGCCCTGGATGAACTGCATCTGCGTGCCGGCCAGCTCGATCAGGTCGCCGCTGCGCAGCGCGATCGATTCGCCGGTCAGCGGGATGCCATTGACGCTGGGGCGGTGGGCGCCTTCGACATGCGCGAAGACATAGCCGGTGGGGCGCTTGGTGATGGAGGCGACCTGGACACCCGGCTTGCCCAGGGTGGTCACGACCTTGGTCAGCGCGACCTCGCGGCCGGCAGCGGCGCCGGTCAGCACCTTGATGGAGGCGGGGCCGATGGTGGCGCCACCCAGGGCACCGAAGTTGGATCCCAGGCCCAGGTTCGGCGGCGCGCCGGAGCCGGGCTTGAGGATCATGGTCTTCTCGTAGTCACCGCCGTCGTTGAGCAGGAACTTGATCTTGTACTTGCCGATCTCGACGGTGTCGTTGTCCGCGAGCAACTGCTTCTTGATGGCCTTGCCGTTGATGTAGGTGCCGTTGGTGGAATTGAGGTCTTCGATGAAGACGTCGGCACCGACCATCTGCAGCACGGCGTGCTCGCCGCTGACGGCCAAGTTGTCGATGACGATGTCGTTGTACGGCCGCCGACCCAGCGTGGTCTTGTCCTTGGTGATCTGGACTTCCTTGATCACCACGCCGTCGAGCGACACCACCAGTTTGCCCATGTATGACCTCAAGTTCTGTTGTGCTTGCCGCGACTCTTGTTAGGCAACGGAATCCTTGCCGCCACGTCGGCCGAAGGGCCACCAGCCCCGTCCTTCGGTACGTTGGCGGCCCTCGGCGCGGGCCAGGATGAGAGCGATGTTATCGCGCCCGCCAGCGTCATTGGCTGCGTTGATCAGCGCGCGCGCAGCCTCGGGCAGCGCCTGATTGCCATTCAGCAGATTGGCGATCCCGTCGTCGTCGACCATGTCTGACAGCCCGTCGGAGCAGAACAGAAAGGTGTCGCCCGGCTGGACTTCGTGCAGATGCAGCTCCATCAGCACCGTGTCCTCGACGCCGACGGCCCGCGTGACGAGGTTCTTGTTGCTGGAAAAGGCGGCCTCCTCGACGGTCAGCAGGCCGGCATCGATCTGCTCCTGCAGCAGGGAATGGTCGCGCGTCACCTGGGTCAGCCGGCCGGCACGCAGGCGGTAGCCGCGCGAGTCGCCGACATGGCCGAGCAGAAGGCCCTCGGGGCGGAAGACGCCCAGCACCAGGGTCGTGCCCATGCCGGCGTACTTGGGATTGGTGTTGGCGGCGTTGAAGATGGCGCGGTTGGCGTTGTCGACGCAAATGTCCATCGCGCGCCTGACCTCGCCGGCGCGGGCCTCGCGACCGGCTTCCTTGAGCCAGCGGCCGAGCTCGGTGCTGACGAAGCTGGTCAGCATCTGGCTGGCGACCTCGCCGGCGTTGTAGCCGCCCATGCCGTCGGCCAGGACAGCCAGGCCGGCCGCCTCGTCAAGGGCGACCGAGTCCTCGTTGTTGTCGCGCGCACGGCCCACGTCGGTGGCGCTGAAGAACTCCAGGATCATGGGGTTGGGGGTGGATCGTGCGGGGCGCCGGGTTCGGCAAATGAGCGGGGATTCTGCCCTGCTTCCCCGGGCGCCAAGCGCTGGGTTTGTGCAAAAGCTGCATCCTGGGGCTGCTGACCTTCCGGCGGCGCCGGTTCGGCTTGCAGGTCCATGACGAGCACGGCATCGAGGTCGCGAGCCATCTGCTCGCCCGAGGGATAGCGCAGCTCGGGGCGCTTCTCGAGCGCCACGGCCAGCACCAGGGCCAGCGATTCCGGCAGCCCGGGACGACGGCCGCGCACGTCGGGCGCGGGTTCGGTGGCGATCATCTGCATCAGCCGCGCCATCGAGTCGCTGTGGTGCGGCAGGGCACCGGTCAGCAGCTGGTAGAGCAGCACGCCCAGGGAGTAGAGGTCGCTGCGACCGTCCACCTTGAGGCCGGCGAGCTGCTCCGGCGACATGAAGGACGGGGTACCGAGTACGAGGCCGGTACGCGTGCGGCTGCCGTCGCCGACGCGGGCGATTCCGAAGTCCATCAGCTTCAGGCTGCCGTTGACGCGGTCCAGCATGACGTTGGCGGGCTTGATGTCGCGGTGGATGACGCCGCTGCTGTGTGCATAGTGCAGCGCACGGGCAAGGCGGGCGCCCAGTTGCACGACCTCGCGCACCGGCAGCAGTTGACCGGGCTTGGTGAACAGGCTGAGGTCGCGGCCCAGCACATACTCCAGGGCGATCCAGGCGTCGCCACCGTCCTGGCCGGCATCGACGACCTGCAGGATGTCGGGATGTTCCAGCGCACCCGCGGCGCGGGCCTCGCGCATGAAGCGGTCGCGCACCTCAGCCAGGTCTTCGGCCGAAAACTCGCGGCTCAGGGCCAGGCGCTTGATCGCGACCTGGCGACCGGTGGAGCGCTGCGTGGCCTTGTAGACGATGGCCATGGCGCCGCGGCCGATCTCGGCGCCGAGCTCAAAGTCGCGCAGGTCGGGCGGCGTCGTGGCGGCCTTGGCCGCGGGTGGGGAGGCGCCGGAAGCCTGGGTGTGCTGCACGCCGGGCAGGGTCGACGGCTCCGCGGCGGGCGCCTCGGCGCCGCGGCCGATGAGGCGTTGCCAGAAGCCGCCTGATTTGCCGGGTTTGCCGCCGCTCGCCATGGCTGGGATCTTAGGCGGAGCTGCGACGCGAGCGCAGCAGGCCGATGGCGACGACCAGAACGGCGCCGGCGATGCCCGCCACATAGGCGAGGCGATGCAGGTCGATATCGACCCATCCCTGCAGCGCGGCATCGGTCACGGCCATCTCGCCAGCCACGAAGCCGAGCAGGGCAGCGCCCAGCGTGATGATGGCCGGGAAGCGCTGCATCAGCCTCAGCAGCAGGGTGCTGCCGAAGATGATGAGGGGAATGGACAGGCCCAGACCGATCAGCAGCAGGACGGGTCGCAGCGGGGCGGCGGCGGCGCTCGCGGCGGCGGCGATGGCGACGACGTTGTCCAGGCTCATGGCCAGGTCGGCCAGCAGGATGGTGCGCACGGCGGGCCAGAAGCCGTTGACCTCGCCGACCTCGGCTTCCTCGTCGGCCTGGCTCATCAACTTGACGCCGATCCACACCAGCAGCGCGGCGCCGACCAGCTTCAGCCAGGGGAGTTGCAGCAGCTGGATGGCGAACAGGGCCAGCACGACGCGCATCAGGATGGCGGCCGCCGCGCCTCCGATGATGGCCTGGCGCTGCTGCTTGGGCGGCAACTTGCGCGTCGCCAGCGCGATGACGACGGCGTTGTCGCCCGACAGCAGGATGTCGGCCCAGATGATCTTCAGCAACGCGAAGAAGAAGGCGGCGTCGAGATGTTCCATGGCTGCAAATGAAAAAGCCGCCGGGGTCGACCCGGCGGCTCGTGCTTGGGGCTGGCCCGATTACAGCAGGGCCTTGAGCAGCTTGCCCATCTCGGACGGGTTGCGCGTGACCGTGAAGCCGCACTCTTCCATGATGGCGAGCTTGGCATCGGCCGTGTCGGCGCCGCCGGAGATCAGCGCGCCGGCATGGCCCATGCGCTTGCCCGGAGGGGCGGTGACGCCGGCGATGAAGCCGACGATGGGCTTCTTCATGTTGGCCTTGCACCAGCGCGCGGCTTCCGCCTCGTCCGGGCCGCCGATCTCGCCGATCATGATGACGGCGTCGGTGTCCGGGTCATCGTTGAAGGCCTTCATCACGTCGATGTGCTTGAGGCCGTTGATCGGATCGCCGCCGATGCCGACCGCTGACGACTGGCCGATGCCGAGCTCGGTCAGCTGGGCCACGGCTTCATAGGTCAGCGTGCCGGAGCGCGACACGACGCCGACGCGGCCCTTGCGGTGGATGTGGCCCGGCATGATGCCGATCTTGATTTCCTCGGGCGTGATCAGGCCCGGGCAGTTGGGGCCCAGCAGCAGCGTGCGCTTGCCGCCGGCGGCTTCCTTGGCCTTCATCTTGTTGCGCACTTCGAGCATGTCACGCACCGGAATGCCTTCGGTGATGCAGATGGCCAGGTCCAGGTCGGCTTCGACGGCTTCCCAGATGGCGGCGGCAGCGCCGGCGGGCGGCACGTAGATGACGGATACGGTGGCGCCGGTCTGCGAGGCGGCTTCCTTGACGGTGGCGTAGATGGGAATTTCGCTGAACTTCTCGCCGGCCTTCTTCGGGTTCACGCCCGCGACGAAGGCGTTCTTGCCGTTGGCATAGGCCTGGCAGCCCAGAGTGTGGAACTGGCCGGTCTTGCCGGTGATGCCCTGGGTGATGACCTTGGTGTCTTTGTTGATGTAGATGGACATGTCTTGTTCCTCTGGGCTTTAGGCGACGGCGGCGACGATCTTGGTCGCGGCTTCAGCCATGGTGTCGGCGGCGATGATGGGCAGGCCCAATTCGGCTAGCATCTTCTTGCCCAGTTCCTCGTTGGTGCCCTTCATGCGCACGACCAGCGGCACTTGCAGGTTCACGGCCTTGCAGGCGGTG
>Ga0164290_1002565_pt1 | contig 11912 bp, 11 predicted proteins | sample Micstemetagenome_FD_108782 | JGI IMG/M metagenome (GOLD analysis project Ga0164290, IMG submission 108782) | Contaminated culture microbial community from soil near Moab, Utah, USA - Microcoleus steenstrupii SON62 (Illumina Assembly) | ecosystem: Environmental > Terrestrial > Soil > Soil crust... | reverse complement strand
TAATCGAACTGCGGACCAAACTGCCCGGTAGCCTCGACGGTGCCGATCGTGTGGTAACCCGCATCAATCGCGCCGTACCAGCCGTTCGGCTCGGCGTTGGCGACACCGGCTGTAAACAGCCCGGCCATCGCGACGCCGGCGAGAAGTTTCACCTTCATCATATCCCTCATACTCAGTGGTTGCCCAAAGCCCCGTTTATACGGAGTGCTCGGAAGGCCGAACGGGAATGTGTCATCGCGGTTCCCCATTTTGGTTATGAATGCGGCGACTGTGGCGCCGTTTCAACACATTGGCCGGGGTTTCCCGGAATGGAACGGCTGCTAGGAAGTCTGGCGCGACAGGAGGAGCAATCGGATGACGATCAGATTTGACGGGCGGGTGGCGATCGTGACCGGCGCCGGCGGCGGTCTGGGGCGCGAGCACGCCCTCGCCCTGGCCAGACGCGGCGCAAAGGTGGTGGTCAACGACCTCGGCGGCGCGCGGGACGGCTCCGGCGGCTCCGCAACGGCGGCCGGGTCCGTGGTGGCCGAGATCGTAGCCGCCGGCGGCGAGGCCATGGCGAACGCCGCCTCGGTCACCGACTACGCGGCGGTCCAGGCCATGGTCGAGGCCGCCATGGAGAAATGGGGTCGGGTCGACATCCTCGTGAACAACGCAGGCGTCCTGCGCGACAAGACCTTCGCCAAGATGGAGCTGGACGACTTCCGCTTCGTCATGGACGTCCATCTGATGGGCGCCGTCCACTGCACCCGGGCCGTCTGGGACATCATGCGCGAGCGGAACTACGGCCGCATCGTCATGACCACCTCCTCCTCGGGCCTGTACGGCAATTTCGGCCAGTCCAACTACGGCGCGGCCAAGATGGCCCTCGTCGGCCTGATGCAGACCCTGTCGATCGAGGGGGCCAAGAACGATATCCGCGTCAACTGCCTGGCCCCCACCGCCCATACGCGCATGACCGAGGATCTGGGCGCACGCCTGCCGCTGGACCTGCTGGGGCCGGAAACGGTGTCGCCCGGCCTGCTGTATCTGGTCAGCGAGGACGCCCCCAGCCGCTGCATCCTGACCGCCGGCGCCGGCGGCTTCGAACGCGCCTATGTCACCCTGACCCAGGGCATCCGCGCCGTCGGCGAGGACGCGCCCGAACAGGTGGCCGCCCGTTTCGCGGAAATCTCCGACCGCTCGGGCGAGATCGTCCCGGAAATGGGCGCCGCCCAGGGGATGATCGAGTTGTCGAAAGCGCAGGCGGCGCATAAGTAGGTTCAGAAACAAAACGCTCTTCGGGAAGTCCTGCCATGCGCGAAGCCGTCATCGTCTCCACCGCCCGTACGCCGATCGGCCGCGCCTATCGCGGGGCCTTCAACGACACCCAGGCCCAGCAACTGGGAGCCCACGCGATCCGCAACGCCGTCGCCCGCGCAGGCGTCGATCCCGCGGAGATCGAGGATGTGGTCATGGGCGCCGCCCTGCAGCAGGGCTCGACCGGCACCAACGTCGGGCGTCAAGCGGCGCTCGCGGCCGGCCTGCCGGTCACCACGGCGGGGATGAGCCTGGACCGCCAATGCGCCTCGGGCCTGATGGCCATCGCGACGGCGGCGAAACAGGTGATCTTCGATCAGCAGAAGGTGGTGGTCGGCGGCGGGCTGGAGTCGATCTCCCTGGTGCAGAACCAGAACATGAACCTCTACCGCGGCAAGGACGAGGATCTGCTGAAGCTGGCGCCGCACATCTATATGTCGATGCTGGAGACCGCCGAGGTCGTGTCCCGCCGGTATGGCGTCAGCCGCGACGCCCAGGACGAATACGCCCTGCAGTCGCAGCAGCGCACGGCCCAGGCCCAGGCCGACGGGCGGCTGGACTCCGAGGTCGTGCCGATGACCTCGACCATGCTGGTCGTCGACAAGGCCACCGGCGAAACCTCCAGGAAGGAGGTCACCCTGTCGAAGGACGAGGGCAACCGGGCCGACACGACCCTTGAAGGCCTGAAGTCGCTGAAGCCGGTGTTCGGCTCGGGCGAGGAGATCCAGCAGGGCGAGTTCATCACCGCCGGCAACGCCAGCCAGCTGTCCGACGGCGCCTCGGCCAGCGTCATCATGGAGGCCGGCGAGGCGGTGCGGCACGGCCTGCAGCCGCTCGGCGCCTATCGCGGCATGGCCGTGGTCGGCTGCGAACCCGACGAGATGGGGATCGGCCCGGTCTTCGCCGTGCCCAAACTGCTGAAGCGTCACGGCCTGACGGTTGACGACATCGGCATCTGGGAGCTGAACGAGGCCTTCGCCGCGCAGGTGCTCTATTGCCGCGACCGGCTGGGCATCCCCAATGACCGGCTCAACGTCTCGGGCGGCGCCATCTCGATCGGCCACCCCTATGGCATGTCGGGCGCCCGGATGACCGGCCACGTCCTGATCGAGGGCAAGCGGCGCGGGGCGAAATACGGCGTCGTCACCATGTGCATCGGCGGGGGAATGGGCGCAGCCGGCCTGTTCGAAATCTACTAGCGCGCCGAGTCACTCCGGCATGGGCCGGCCCGCCGCCTCCCAGGCGGCGTGCTCCGCCTCGATTCTCGCATACCATCGCGCCCGTAGCACCGCCGGCCGGCCGGGATAGCGATCCTCGAGGAAATCGGCCTCGACGACCCGGTCGGTCCGGAAGGTGCGGAAGTCGTCCCGGCTTTCGCACCAGCCGACCAGGAGGCGTTTGGTTTCGCGGTAGCCGACCAGGCACGGCCAGATGATGCGCAGGGTTTCGTTGCCCTGCTCGTCCGCATAGTGGAGCCGAAGCTTTCGGCCAGCGTGGATCCAGGCCCGGACTCTGGACATGTCCAGGGTCTCGACCTCGTGTTTCCAGACCGGCGCGCTCGCCACCGCGGGTTCGAGCACCACGGGCCTGAGCTTTTCAGGGACCGTTGCGGCTATCTTGGCGATCAGGTCGCGGGCGGCGCGCGCGAGGGCCGGGTCCCCTCGCCCCGCCACCCATTGCGCGCCCAGCACCGCCGCCTCGACCTCGTCTGAAGTCAGCATCAGAGGCGGCATGTCGAAACCGCCGTCCAGAACATAGCCGATCCCCGCCTCGCCGCGGACCGGCACCCGCTGGGCCATCAGGGTGGCGATGTCGCGGTAGATCGACCGCCTGGACGTTTCCAGTTCCGCCGCCATGGCGTCGGCCGTCACCGGTTTCGAGGACCGGCGCAGCACCTGGATGATCTGGAACAAGCGGTCCGCGCGTCTCATTCGCCCAACCTGGATGACGACTGCTGACACCATGCTGTCAGTAGCATGGCAGTAGTCAATCTCCGTCGACGGCGAGGGGCCGTCAGTCAACGGAGAACCAACATGCTCACCCTGTTCCACGCTCCCCAGTCGCGCTCGGGCCGGATCGTCTGGCTGCTGGAAGAGATCGGGGCCGACTATGAGATCCGGTATGTCGACATCTTCCGGGCCATGACCCTGACCGGAGCGCGCGATCCGGCGAACCTCCATCCTGACGGCAAGGTCCCTGCCCTGCTCCACGACGGGGCGCTGGTCACCGAGTCGGCGGCGATCGCCCTCTATCTCACCGACCTTCACCCCGAGGCGAAGCTGGGCGCCTCGACGGGCTCTCCGGATCGGGCGGCCTATCTGACCTGGCTGGCCTGGACGGCGGGCGAGATGGAGCCGGCCTTCTGGAGCCGTATCAACGGCGCGACCGAAACGGACCCGAACGCGAAAGCCCGCTATGACGCGGTCATCGCGCGCCTGCTGACTGCGCTCGCGACGGGGCCTTACCTGATGGGCGACCGATTCACTGCGGTCGATGTGATGGTGGCTTCGGCCCTGGCCTGGGGCCGGGACTATGTGCCCGAAAGCGCCCTGGTCGATGCGTATCTGGAGCGGGCGCTCGCCCGGCCGGCGAACAGGGCGGCGAGCGGGAAGGACGGGGCCCTCCCGGGCTCGGCTCAGGCCGCCTGATCCGGGCCGGCGGCGGACGGGGCGTCGCCGCGGTTCGCGCCGCACTCGATGGCGCGGAGGGTGGAGACGAAGTCGTCGCGCCAGATGCCCACGTCCGTGTCGCGCACCACCTGCATCAGACAGGCCCATTTCCGCTTGCGCTCGTCCAGCGGCATGGTCAGGGCGCGGTGGATGGCGTCGGACAGCTCCTCGCGGCTGAACGGATTGACCAGCAGGGCCTCGCCCATCTGTTCGGCGGCGCCCGCAAACCGCGACAGCACCAGCACGCCCGGATCGTCGGGGTTCTGGGCGGCCACGAACTCCTTGGCCACCAGGTTCATGCCGTCGCGCAGCGGCGTCACCAGGCCCACGCGCGCGGCCCGGTAGATCCCCGCCAGCTGATCGCGACGATAGGTGCGGTTGAGATAGCGGATCGGCTGCCAGTCCATCTCGGCATAGGCGCCGTTGATGCGCCCGGCCAGGGCGTCCAGCCGCCCGCGGATGTCCTGGTAGGAGTCGACCTCGTCGCGGGATATCGGCGTGACCTGCAGCAGCAGGACTTCCGAGCGCATGTCCGGATGGGTCTGGAGGAATTGCTCATAGCCGAGCAGCCGCTCTTCCAGCCCCTTGGAATAGTCGAGCCGGTCCACGCCCACGATCAGCGACCGGAAAGCCGCCGAGGCCGCCATGCGGTCATAGGTCCGGGCGCCGAGCGCGGAGTTCCGCGCAGCGACGAAACCGTCGACGTCGATGCCGATCGGGAAGACGCCGGTCTGCACCGTCTTGCCGAACCCCTCCAGCCCGTCGTTCGGCAGCAGTCGTCCGTTCACGCTGGGTTCCGACGCCACATAGTCCCGGAACAGGTCCAGCCATTCGCGGGTGTGGAAGCCGATCAGATCATAATCGAACATGGCCTCCACCAGCCGCCGGTGATGCGGCAGGGTGACCAGCAGCTGCCGCACCGGCCACGGCGTGTGCAGGAAAAAGCCGATCCGGTTCCTCACCCCGAGCCGCCGCAGGTCCCGCGCCATCGGGATCATGTGGTAGTCGTGAATCCAGATGATATCGTCCGGCTGGATCAGCGGGGCCAGCACCTCGGCGAACCGCGCGTTGGTGCGCTCATAGCCCTCGCCATAGGACCGCTCATACGCGGTCAGGTCGACCCGGTGATGGAACAGCGGCCAAAGCGTCTTGTTGGCGTAGCCGTTGTAGTATTCGTCGACGTCCTGGCCCTCCAGATCGACGAGGGCGACGGTGACTCCGTCCCGGTCCTCCATCTTCAGGTCGCCGGTAAAATGCTCGACCGTCTCCCCCGACCAGCCGAACCACAGGCCGTCGTATTTGCGCAGGGCGGCGGACAGGGCCATGGCCAGACCGCCCGCCGATCCCTCGGCGGGGTCCTTCGGCGCGGATACGCGGTTGGAGACGACGATCAGGCGGCCCATGGCCCACCAACGCGTTCGAGCGGCCACAGGCGCCAACCCGATGTGCCTGACGTTCTCATCGGGCGTCCGTCCACGATCGGCTGAGCAGGACCGCGCAGTTGATGATCCCGACCAGGGAATAGGTCTGGGGGTAGTTGCCCCACAGCTCCTTGTCTTCGAGCGACAGGTCCTCGGACAGCAGCCCCGCATGGGTGCGGCGGCTCAGCATTTCCTCGAATATCTGGCGCGCCTCTTCCTTTCGTCCGTTCAGGAACAGGGCCTCGATGAACCAGAAGGTGCAAAAGTTGAACGCCGTTTCCGGTTCGCCGAAGTCGTCCGGTTCGACATAGCGGAACAGATAGGGCCCCTTCTTGAGGTCGCGCTCGATGGCGTCGAAGGTCGCAACCTGACGGGGGTCGCGCGGATCGAGAAAACCCAGGTCGGTCAGTTGCAGCAGCGAGGCGTCGAGCTCCCGATTGCCGTAACTGGCCGCAAACCGCCCCTCGTCCGGCAGGAAGGCTTCCTCTTCGATCCGCTCCCGAATGGTCGCCGCCCGTCCGGCCCAGTGATCCGCACGGTCCGACAGGCCCATATGGTCCGCGGCCTTGGCCAGCCGATCACAGGCGGCCCAGCACATCACTGAGGAATAGGTATGAACCCGCGCTATTGTGCGGAACTCCCAGAGACCGGCGTCGACCTGGTCATGCATGGCGAAAGCGCGATCGCCGACCCTCTCCAGCGCGTGGAAGTCGTCGATGGTGCCCGGCCGCAGCAGGCGCTGATCGTAAAAGGCCTGCACCAGAGGCAGGACGATCTGGCCGTAGACGTCGTGCTGAAGATGTTCTCGCGCCTGGTTGCCGACCCGGACCGGTTTCATCCCGCGATAGCCCGCGACCGTCTCGGTGATCCGCTCGTCGATGTCCTCTTCAAGACCGACGCCATAGACCGGCTGGACGTGCCCCCCGGCCGAATTGTCGACGAGGTTGCGCAGATAGCCGAGATAGTTCTCCAGCAGGTCGACAGCGCCCAGCCGGTTCAGCGCCCGCACCACATAATAGGCGTCGCGGATCCAGCAGTAGCGATAGTCCCAGTTGCGCCCGCTCTCGGGGAACTCGGGCACGGAGGTGGTCATGGCCGCGACGATGGCCCCGGTTTCCTCATAGGCGCAGAGTTTCAGGGTGATGGCGGCGCGGATCACCGCCTCCTGCCAGTCCAGCGGCAGGTAGAGGGTCCGGACCCAGTCCTGCCAATAGGCGACGGTCCGATCCAGCACCGCCGCGACCCCCGGGCCGACGTCCTGGTCATAGCCCTCGTCCGGCCCGAAGAAGAAGGCGTGCGGCCGTTCCAGCCGGAACACCCGCTCCTTGAGGATGTGCGACACCGGACAGTCCGTCGTGAGGCGGAAGGTCACGTCGGTGCAGAGGTAGCGGATGTGGTTGGAGCCGTTGGTCGTCTCCGCCCGGCGGGCGCCCCAGTCGGCGGAGGGTCTGAGACGGACGCGAATGCGCGGCGCTCCCGCGAGCGGACGCAGCACGCGGCCGAAGGCCAGGGGCCGGTAGGTGCGACTGTGTTTGGGATGGCGCGGCGCGAAATCGATGATCTCGACGGCGGACCCGTCCTCGGCTGTCAGGACCGTGCGCAAAACCGGGGTGTTGCGGACATAGGCCTGTTCGACCGACGTCTGTCCTTCCAGTTCGATGTCCCAGAAGCCGTGGTCGGGGTCGGAGCCATCCATCAGGGCCGAGAACACGGGGTCTCCGTCCACCCTCGGCGCGCAGGCCCAGACGTAGCGGCCGCGACGGTCGATGAGCGCGCTGATCGAACAGTTGCCGATCGGGGCCAGATCGAGGTTCGGGATCATGCGCTCTCCTCGACGACGCGAAGCCAGTCCAGCACAGCGTCGACATCGGCCAGGCCGTATCGGGCGGCCGTCCCTCTCGGCGGCCCCACCAGCACACCGAAGCCCCCAAGGACTTCGGCGGCGCGGAAGCCGTCTTCGTCCGTCAGGTCGTCGCCCACCATGACCGGAACGGCGCCGGCGAAGGGCGCCTCGCGCATGAACGCGGCCAGAGCCGTGCCCTTGTCCGTTCCGGGCGTCTTCAACTCGACCACCAGCTTGCCGGCCTGGAGCGTCAGGCCTGTCTGACCAGCGAGGGACCGCGCCAGCGCCATCACCGCCCCCTCCGACGAAGGCGCCCCCCGATAGTGCAGACCAGCAGAGACGCCCTTGTCCTCGACGATAAGCCCCGGCCGCGTGCTGGCGAAGTCAAGGAAGGCGGCGACGGCGACCCGCACCCCGGGCGCGGCCTCGGCGTGCTGCAGGGATCCGTCGGCGCGACGCCGTTCAAGGCCGTGCACGCCCGAGGCGGAAAGGGCGGCGGCCTCCGCGATCCGGTCGATCTCGGCGATCGTGCGGCCGCTGATGATCGCGACCCGACCCTTCAGCCGATCGGCCAACGCCCGCAATACCGCAGTCCGCGCCGGATGAGGCACGACGGCGTCCGGCGTGTCGGCCAGCGGCGCCAGCACCCCGTCCATGTCAAGGAACAGGGCCGGGCGGATCAGGCGGGCCGGGGGCGGCGGAAGATGCAGGACGGCCTCGCCCGGCGCCGGGGCGCCGTGGATGATCACATTTGAAGTTCGCATGCCCGCTTCTAACGCAGTCCTGCGGCAAAGGTTGACGCTGACGCTCGTTTTTTCCTGGATCGCGAGACGGGCCGCCGTTCCCTGGGGAGATTGTGAAACTGCGCCGGATAGGCCAATTCCCGGAAATGACCGACGCGCCAACCCCTGCCCTGTCCCCGGATCCGGCCGCCATCACCGCCCGCGCGCGCGAGGTGATCCGGCTCAACATCGCGGCCCTGCAGGCGCTGGAAACCGGCCTCGACGACGGCATCGCCCGCGCCTGCGAGATCATCCTGTCGCGGCCTGGCTATCTGGTCGTCACCGGCATGGGCAAGTCGGGCCACATCGGCGGCAAGATCGCCGCCACCCTGGCCTCGACCGGCACCAACGCCTTCTTCGTCCACCCGGCCGAGATGAGTCACGGCGACCTGGGCATGCTGCGCAAGGACGTGACCCTTCTGGCCATCTCCAACTCCGGTGAAAGCCGCGAACTGCGCGACCCCCTGATCTATTGCCAGCGCGAAGGGATACCGGTCATCGGCCTGACCCAGAGGCCGAACAGCTTTCTGGGCCGCTCGGCGGCCGTCTGCCTGACCATGCCCCAGGTCGCCGAGGCCTGCCCCAACGGCCTGGCCCCCACCACCTCGACCCTGATGACGCTCGCCCTCGGCGACGCCCTGGCCATGGTCCTGATGGACCGGCGCGGCTTCACCGCCGAGGCTTTCGGCCTGCACCACCCCGGCGGCAAACTGGGCATGAGCCTGCAGAGCGTGCGCGACTGGATGGGCGACCGCCCCCCTACGCCGGCCACTCTCCCCTTGACCGCGAGCTTCGCCGAAGTGGTCTCCGCCATCACCGAGGGCCGGAAGGGCGCCGCCGCCGTGCTGAACGATGACGGAACCCTCGCCGGAATCGTCACAGACGGCGATGTGCGCCGCGCCTTTGCACGCGATCTCACCGGGCTCACCGCCGCCGATGTCATGAGCGCGCGCCCGAAGACCATCGGTCCCGACGCCCGCATGAGCGACGCGGTCGACCTGATGACCCAGAACAAGATCGCCACCCTGCTGGTGGTCGATGCGGACAGGCCTGTCGCCATCGTCCACATCGCCGAACTGATGCAGGCCGGCTACGTCGGCTAGGCCCGGTCAGAAGGCCTGACGACCATCGATGTTGCCCGGCGGCGCATAGCGGCAGGCCAGCACCGACCGGTTGCCGCGCGAGGCGATGGCGCAGCCGACATGTGTGGTCCCGCGCCAGACCAGCTGGGTGTAGTGGCCGACCGCCGTCCAGTCGCCGGTCCGGCTGACGTTCGGAAAAACCCCGCGGACATAGTGCTGCTTCTCGGCCGTCCATTCGGCGACCATTTCCTCGGGCGTCCAGATCCGGCTGCCCCAGCCGGTCCACAGGTTCTCGCCGTGACCATGCATCGCCGGATCGTGCTCCCAGCGGCCGGAGGCCGCCAGTTCGCGCGCCCAGACGTCCGCCTCGGCCGCCAACGCATCGTCCCATCGCAGCGGCGGCGCGCCCACCCGCGCGCGTTCGGCGTTATGGGCGGCCAGCAGCCGGGCGGGCACGTCCTCAACCGGCGCGGCCACACGGACCGGCTCGTCGTATCTCAAGGCTGCGGGCGCGGCGCAGGCCGGAAGGCCCAGTGCGGCCAGCAGGGCAAGGGCGAGAAGAGGGGAACGGCGCAAACGGCCTCCTTGGTCAGATGCGCGAGCATAGCGCATCCGGCGCCGCACCGTTCCCCCGACGTGATCAGCGCGCCTGTGCGTCCGAAGGCGCATCCATCAGCGCCTTTTCCGTGTCGTCGCCTTCCAGGGTCAGGGTCTCGGCGGGCTTGCCGGCCTGGAACTCTTCCATGGCCGTGGCCTTGCGGGCCCGCATGGCGTCGGCGAGGGCGTCCATGTCGAGGCCGGCCGCGCGGGCCTGGCTGAACATGCCTTCCGAGCGTTTCTCCTCCTCCTCGACGTGGTGCTCGATCATCTCGGACAGCACCTTGACCTTGGCGTCGTAGAACTCGTCCTCCGCGGTGGCCGCCTCGATCTCGTTGATCAGCAGCTTGGCGCTGTCGTGCTCGACGTAGGCCTCGTTCAGCAGATCCTCCTCGATCTGGCCGCGGCAGGCCGGATAGAAGACCTCCTCCTCGATGACGGTGTGCACCTTCAGTTCGAGGCAGGCCTGTTCAGCCAGCTTCTGCTTCTTCGAGGGGGAGGTCGCCTTCTCGAACGCCTCGAAGATTTCCTCGACCTTCCGATGGTCGGCCTTGAGCATCGCGATCGCGTCCATCTCTTCGTAGGTCTGGGCCATGTGTCGTCTCCTGACATTACCGGGGTCTGGCGGCTTAAGGTCCTGACGGCGGCGCGCGTTCCCGCCCGCGCCCAAGCTGAGAGTCGTTCGCGCCGCGGCTCCGCGGGGCGGGGGCGCCTGGTGGCGATCTCTTTCGGCGCTGAAGCATTGTCCCGGACCACCTGCACCGAACCCCCGTCGCATCGTGCTGGATCCCGACCGGTTCCACGTCGCGGCCGTCTGCCATCGCCCGGACTATCGGACGAAATACTTGACGTTGACGTAAACGTAGGCTCTTTGGCGAGCACGCTTCGAACCCGTCCTTATTGGAGACGCACCCATGGCCGACGCCTATATCTACGATGCGGTCCGCACCCCGCGCGGCAAGGGCAAGAAGGACGGCTCGCTGCACGAGATCACGGGCCTCAGCCTGGCCACCCAGGTGCTGGAAGCCCTGCGCGACCGCAATGATCTCGATACGTCGAAGGTCGACGACGTCATCCTCGGCTGCGTCACCCCGGTGGGCGAACTCGGCGCCGACATCGCCCGCACCGCCGTCCTCTCGGCCGGCTGGGCCCAGACCGTGGCCGGCGTCCAGATCAACCGCTTCTGCGCCTCCGGCCTCGAGGCCGTGAACATGGCCGCGGCCAAGGTCAAATCCGGCGAGGCCGACTTCGCCGTCGGCGGCGGCATCGAGGCCATGAGCCGGGTGCCGATGGGCTCCGACGGCGGCGCCTGGCCGGTCGACCCGTCCAGCGCCTTTCCGACCTATTTCGTGCCCCAGGGCGTCTCGGCCGACATGATCGCGACCAAATACGGCTTCAGCCGCGACGACGTCGACGCCTACTCCATGGAGAGCCACAAGCGCGCCGCCGCCGCTTGGGCCGACGGCCGCTTCTCCAAATCGGTCGTCCCGGTCAGGAACCAGCTCGGCCTGGTCCAGCTGGACCGCGACGAGACCATCCGTCCCAACACCGACATGCAGACCCTCGGCGCCCTGAACGCCTCCTTCGCCATGATGGGCGAGATGGCCTTCGACAGCGTCATCAACCAGCGCTACCCCGAGGTCGAGCGGGTCAATCACGTCCACACCCCCGGCAACTCGTCGGGCATCGTCGACGGTTCGGCCGGCGTCCTGATCGGCACGCTGGAGGCGGGCCAGGCCCTCGGCCTCAAGCCCCGCGCCCGCATCGTCGGCGCCGCCTCGATCGGCTCCGAGCCCTCGATCATGCTGACCGGCCCCGAATTCGTGACGAAGAAGCTGCTCGCCAAGCTCGGGATGACCACCGCCGACATCGACGTCTGGGAGCTGAACGAGGCCTTCGCCGCCGTGGTGCTGCGCTACATGCAGGCGCTCGACATTCCGCACGACAAGATGAACGTCAACGGCGGCGGCATCTCCATGGGCCACCCGCTCGGCGCCACCGGCGCCATGATCACCGGCATCGCCCTGGACGAGCTGGAGCGCTCCGACAAGTCGACCGCCCTGATCACCCTGTGCATCGGCGGCGGTATGGGCACCGCCACCGTCATCGAACGCGTCTGAGGATTTTGACCATGGAAAACTTCAAGATCGACGTCGACGCCGACGGCATCGCCCTGATCACCTTCGACGTCCCCGGACGGTCGATGAACACCCTGACCT
>Ga0164290_1002564_pt1 | contig 11916 bp, 12 predicted proteins | sample Micstemetagenome_FD_108782 | JGI IMG/M metagenome (GOLD analysis project Ga0164290, IMG submission 108782) | Contaminated culture microbial community from soil near Moab, Utah, USA - Microcoleus steenstrupii SON62 (Illumina Assembly) | ecosystem: Environmental > Terrestrial > Soil > Soil crust... | reverse complement strand
GCAGCCGTCGACCGGGTAGGGCAGCAGCGCGCAAAGCAGGTGCGTGGCGGTGTGGAAGCGGCGATGCGCCTGGCGCTTCGCCGCATCGACTTCGACACTCACGGCGGCGCCAAGCACCGGTGGCTCACCGTCCATCAGGTGCAGGATGCCGCCCGCATGCTCCTTGCTCTTGCGCGTGTCGCTGACCCGCCAACGCTGCGCACCGGCGACCAGCCAGCCGCTGTCGCCCGCCTGGCCGCCGCCCAGCGGGTAGCAGACCGTGCGGTCCAGGACCACGCCGCCCTCGCCCACCCCGATCACGGTGGCCGTGCAGTGCAGCAAGGTGGCGTCGTCGCTGAACAGCTCTTCGGTAGGCATCAGGGCTCCGGGATCAACAGGCCGTTCGGACCCGCGAGCGTGGCGCGCAGGCGCTCGGGCTCGAAGGCTTGTAGCGCCCAGGGGCTGGGCGGCAGGCGGTCCGCCGGGTGGCCGGCCTGCCATTGGATCAAGGCGGGTCGGCTTCCGCCGCCCTGCGGCAAGCCGTCTTCACGCAGCGTGATCGTCCAGCGGAAGTCGCCGCGCGCGGCGGCCGTCGGCTCGCCCGGGTCCCAGCCCTCAAGCAAGGCCTGGGCGCGCGCCGCCGCCATGTCATCGCAACGGGCGACCCAGTGCAGCAGGCGCGGCGCGTCGACCAGGCGCTGCTGCACCGCGGGCTCGTCGAGGCCGAACCAGCGCCGCCGCGGCACCGGCGCCGCCTCGGGGTCGATGGCGATGAACTCCAGGTAGCAGCACGGGTGCGCGGCGCTGCTCAGGTTCAAGAGCAGGTTGTGCGTGGCCATCAGTGCATGCCGACCGCCGGGCGCAGGCTCGCAGCCCAGCTCGGCGCGGCACCAGGCAGCGGCCTGCGCCAGCGAGGCGGCGCCGACAACCAGGTGATCGACCACCCAGGCGCTCATGGCATGGCCGCGCCCACCGCCTGGCGCAGCGGGATGCCGGCAGGGTCGAAGTCGTCCAGGCAGGCGACGTTGATGCCGAAGTGGTCCGGCGTCACGCGCTTGCGATGGAAGGGGTAGATGCCGCAGACCTTGCAGAAGAAATGCCGCGCGGTGTGGGTGTGGAACTGGTACTCGCTCAGCGATGCCTCGCCGGCCAGCAGCTCGAAGGCCGACTCGTGCACCTTGACCATGGTCGCGCTGCGCCGCTTGCACATCGAGCAATCGCACTGCGTCAGCTCGGGGAAGTCGCTGGTGATCGCGAAGCGTACGGCGCCGCAATGGCAGCTGCCGGTGTAGCGCTGCAAAGGGCGGCTCATAGCTCGATCTCGCCCTGGATCAGGGTCATCACGTCGCCGCCGATCCAGATCGAGTCGCCGTCGCGCTCGACGAACACGCGGCCGGCGCGACCCAGGGTCGCCCCCTGCGCCGCCACATAGCGATCCGGCGCCAGGCCGGCGCCGATCAGCCAGCGCGCCAGCCCGGCCTGCAGGCTGCCGGTCACCGGATCCTCCGGCACCCCCAAGGTGGGCACGAAGGCGCGCACCTCGAACGCGCACTCGCTGCCGGCCGGGTGGGCGCCGATCACGCCGAGCTTGAGCCCGCGCATGCGCTGGAAATCCGGCCGCAGCGCCAACACCTGCTCGGCCGTCTGCAGACGCGCCGCCATCCAGCCCGGCCCGTTGTCGATCCATTGCAGGTCTAGCACGGCGTCCAGCCCCAGGCTGGCCAGCGCCTGCTCGCGCTCCGCGCCTTCGACAGGCCCGCTGCGCTTCAGGGGCGGCGCGGCAAACGCCAGGCGTTCGCCCTGGCGCACCGTCACCCGGCCGATGCCGCATTGCTGCACCACCTGCCCGGCCTGTTGCGGAGCGCCGCCGCAAACCAGCCAGGCCTGGCAACTGCCGAGGGTCGGGTGGCCGGCAAAGGGCAGCTCCCCCCCGGGCGTGAAGATGCGAACGCGGTAATCGGCAAGCGGGTCGGGCGGCGGCAGCAGGAAGGTTGTCTCGCTGAGATTTGTCCAGCGCGCCAGTTGCTGCATCTGCCCGTCGCTGAGGCCCTCGCCGTCGACGACGACGGCGAGCGGATTGCCCCTCAAGGGTTCATCGGTGAACACATCGAGCTGCAGGAAGCGGCGCTTCATGGCGAGGCCTTCGCGTAGAGATTCGGGCGGACGATCTCCATGCCGCGCTCGGGCGTCTTCAGCGAAGTGAAGCCGTGCTTGCGGTAGAGCGGGTGCATGTCGGCGGTGAACAGGACCTGGCGGCGCAGCCCCTGCAGATCCGGGTGCTTCAGCCCCTCGCCGACCAGCCAGTCACCGAGGCCCAAGCCGCGATGGTCCTCGTGGACGAAGACATCGCAGAGGTAGGCAAAGGTCGCGCGATCGGTGACCCAGCGCGCAATGCCGATCTGCTCGTCGCCACAGAACAGGCTGGCGCACAGCGAGTTGGCCATCGCCTTGGCGACGGTGTCGCGCGGAATGCCGACGCACCAGTAGGCGCGGCTGAGCATCGCGTGCACGGCGTCCACATCGAGCGCGTCGAAACGCAGCTGGTAGCGGCGATCGCCGCGCTCGATCTGCTGCATCACGGCGTCGGCGCGTGCGAGCCGTTCAGCGCGTCGTTCAGCACCTTGCCGAGGATGGCCACGCCCTCGCGGATGCGATCCGGCGTCAGCGTGACGAAGGAGAGGCGCAGCGAGCGCGGATCCGGGTCGCGGGCGTAGAACGCGGCGCCGGGCACGAAGGCGATGTTCGCCTCGACCGCGGTCGGCAGCAGCGCCATCGCGTTCAGGCCCTCGGGCAGGCGGATCCAGAAGAACATGCCGCCCTTGGGGCTCTGCCACTCGCAACCCTCGGGCAGGTGCTCGCGCAGCGCCTCGGCCATGGCGTCGCGGTTCGCCTTGTAGCGGGCGCGGATGGTCGGGATGTGCTGGTCCAGGAAGCCGTCCTTGATGACCTCGTAGACGACGCGCTGGTTGAAGCCCGGCGTGTGCAGGTCGGCCGCCTGCTTGGCCTGCAGCAGCTTCGGGTACAGCGCCTTCGGGGCGATGCAGAAGCCGAGGCGGAAGCCGGGGGTGAGGATCTTGCTGAAGCTGCCCAGGTAGATCGAGCCCTCGGCCCAACGAGAAGCCAGGCTGGGGAGCGGGGGTTCGTCGAACCACAGATCGCCGTAGGGGTTGTCCTCGACGACCGGCACGCCGACCGCGCGCGCCGCCTCCATCACCGCGTCGCGACGGGCGTTGCTCATCACGCGCCCGGTCGGGTTCTGGTAGTTCGGCAGCAGGTACATGAAGCGGGTGCCCGGCGCGTTCGTGGGCAGCGCGCGGATCGCCTCCGGCAGCGGACCCTCGTGGTCCGATTCCAGGCTGGTGAACTGCGGCTCGTAAGGCGTGAACGCCTGCAGCGCACCCAGGTAGGTGGGCGTCTCCACGGCGACCGGCGCGCCGGCGTCGCAGAGGATCTTGCCGACCAGGTCCAGGCCCTGCTGCGATCCGCTGGTGATCAGCACCTGATCCGGCGACGCCTCCAGGCCGATCTCGCGGCGCACGCGCTCGGCCGCCCACTCGCGCAGCGGCGCGAAACCCTCGCTGGCCGCGTACTGCAGGGCCTCGCGCGGGTTGTCGGTCAGCACCTTGTCGCAGGCCGCCTTCAGTTGCTCGATCGGGAAGGTGTCGGCGCTGGGCAGGCCGCCGGCCATCGACAGGATGCCGGGCTTCTCGGTGACCTTGAGGATCTCGCGAATGATCGAGGGGTTCATCCGCGCGGCGCGGTGCGCCAGGGTCCAGGGGCTGCTGCTCATGTTGGGATCTGTAACTCGGTGGAATCAGGGGTGGATTGTGTCGCGAGCCAGTCCACGGCCGCCTCGGCCTGCAGGCGGGTGCTGTCGATCAGCGGCAGCGCCGCCAGGCTGTTTTCCGGCAGCGCCAGCCCGAGTTCGGTGCAACCCAGCACGACGATCTCGGCACCCGCCTCGGCCAGCTGCCGCACCTGCTCGCGCAGCAACAGGGTGCCGGCCGGCGTGACGACGTCGCGGCACAGCTCCTCGTAGATCAGGCGGTGCACCGCGCTGCGGCCCTCGCTGTCCGGCACCTGCAGCGCCAGGCCATGCCGCGCCAGTCGCTCGGCATAGAAGGGCAGCTCCATCGTGAAGCGGGTGCCGAGCAGGCCGAGGCGGTGCACGCCGCGCTGTCGCAACGCCGTGGCGGTGATGTCGACCAGGTGCAGCAGCGGCAGGCCGGCGCGCTGCTCAATCTCGTCGGCAACCTGGTGCATGGTGTTGGTCAGCAGCATCAATGCGCCGGCACCGGCGCGGCGCAGACCGGCTCCCGCCTCGCCCAGGTATTGCACCGCGGCCGCCCAATCCTGCTGCGCCTGCCAGGCGGCGATCGGCGCGAAGTCCACGCTGTGCAGCAGCAGGTTCGCGCTGTGCAGCCCACCCAGGCGCGCTGCCACGCCGAGATTGATGCGCCGGTACAGATCGGCGCTGGAGGTCCAGCTCATGCCGCCCAGCAGGCCAAGAGGTCTCATCGCAACATCGGCCACAGGCTGATCACCAGCAGGCCTCCCATCAACAGATTGAAGCAGCGCTGCCGCTGTCCCACCGCCATCCAGCCGCGCAGCCGGCTGCCCAGCAGGGTCCAGGTCGACAGGCAGGGCAGATTGATGACGGCGAACAGCAGCGCCACGGCCAGCACCAACGGCAGATCACGCGCCTGCACATAGGTCGTGTAGGCGGTGACACCCATCATCCAGGCCTTGGGGTTGACCCATTGGAAGGCAGCGGCGGCGAAGAAGCCCATCGGCGGCTGCGCTTGCGCCTGCGCCGGGCTGCCCGAGCGCGCGATGCGCCAGGCCAACCACAGCAGGTAGCCGGCACCGACCCAGCGCAGCAACTCGTGCAGCAGCGGCCAGCGCTCGAACAACTCGGCCAGCCCCATGCCAACGGCGACCAGCATCAGCGCGAAACCGGCGCTGACGCCGAACAGATGGCGCAGCGTCGCGCGAAAGCCGTGGTTCACCCCCGAGGCCAACAGCATCAGGTTGTTCGGTCCCGGCGTGATCGAGGACACGAAGGCGAACAGGCAGAAGGCGGCCAGCAGGTCGGCACTCATCGCGGCGCTCCGGCGGACCGCGCGCGCTGGCCCAGCCAGAGCGTCGCCACGACCGCGATGAGGAAACCCAGCGTCGCCGGCTGCAATGCCTCGCCGAGCAGCGGCACCGCCAGCAGCGCCGACAGGAAGGGCTGCAGCACCTGCACCTGACTGATGCGCAGCGCACCGCCCAGGGCCAAGGCGCGGTACCAGGCGAAGAAGCCCAGCCACATCGAGACGACGCCGACGTAGAGCAGCGCGCCCCAGGCCGACAGCGGCACGCTGGCCCCGCCGCCCTCGGGCCACAGCCAGATGCTCCAGGGCAGGGTCAGCGGCATGCACAGCAGCACCGCCCAGGAGATCACCTGCTGCGGTGGCATCGTGGCGCTCAAGGTCGCCCCCTGCACATAGCCGAAGGAAGCGGCGGCCACGGCCAGCAGCAGCAAGGCGTCGCCGGCACTCAACAGCCCGGCGCCCTGCCAGAACGCGAAGCCGAGCACCAGACCGAGGCCAAGCAAGGCATACAACCAGAAGCCCAGCGGCGCGCGCTGGCCGAGCAGCCAGGCGGCGATCGCCGCGGTGGCCAGCGGCAGCACGCCGGACAGCACGCTGGCATGCACCGCGTCCACGTAGAGCAGCGCGTAGCCCAGCAGCACCGGCCAGCCGAACACCACGCAGATCGCCATCGGCAGCAGGCGCCGCCATTGCGCAGCCGTCGGCCAAGGCGCCCGCACCGCCAGCAGATAGGCACCGGCCAGCAGCCCGGCCAGCGCGGCGCGCGCTACCGCCACGAACAGGGGTGGCAGGGCCGGCGCATCCATCGTGCCGCCGGCCAGGCGCGTCATCGGCACCGACAGCGCGAAGGCGAACACCCCGAGCAGGCCCAGCAGCCAGGCCTGGCGGGGGACGGGATGGGGGCGGCTGGACATGGCTGGACTCTAGGGCCGGACAGCAATACAGTGCCAATACAGTTAAGCGGATAGAGAAAACATCTGTATGGGCGCGACGACCGACACAGCAGGCCGCAGCGACGGCCTCGCCGAGCGCCTCGCCGGCGACTGGGCGCAGCGCATCGAGCAGCGGCTGATCCTGCCGGGCGCGCGGCTGCCGTCGGTGCGCGAGGGCGCCAGGCAGCAGGGTGTGAGCCCCTCCACCGTGGTCGCGGCCTACGACCGCCTGCAGGCCCTGGGGCTGGTCGAGGCGCGGCTCAAGCGCGGCTTCTTCGTGCGCGAACCGCGTGAGATCCGGCAGACCCGCCACGCCGTCGCGCAAGCGGCGCCGGTCGCGGCGCCGCCGTTCGACGCGCTGACGCTGATGCGCAGCCTGATGGGCCATGAGCAGGGCCCGCAGGGCGTCGGGCCGGCCCATGGCACGCTGCCGCCCGCCTGGTTCGACGCCCAGCTGCTGCGCCAGGCGCTGCGCCAGGTGCTGGCGCAGGACCATGCCGCCGGCGATCCGCTGCTGCTGCGCTACGGCCAACCCGAGGGCGACCCGCTGCTGCGCGAGGCGCTGAGCAGCCGGCTCGCCGACATCGGCATCGGCTGCGCCCCCGAGCAGATCCTCAGCACCGTCGGCGCCACCCATGGCCTGGACCTGATCGCGCACACGCTGGCGCAACCGGGCGACGCGGTGCTGGTGGACGAACCCGGCTGGCCGGTCGAGTACGCCCGCCTTGTCGACGCCGGCCTGCGCCTGCTGCCGGTGCCGCGCGGCGACCAGGGCCCCGACCTCGCGCGCCTGGCCCAGCTGGTGCAGCAGCACCGGCCGCGGCTCTACGTGACGGTCAGCGTGCTGCACAACCCGACCGGCCATTCGCTGACGCTGGCCCAGGCGCACGAGTTGCTGCGCCTGACCGAGCGGCCGGCCGGCGAGCCGCGCTGCTGGATCGTCGAGGACGACAGCTACAGCCCGTTCGCGCCGCCGCATCAGCCGCGACTGGCCGCGCTCGACGGCCTGCGCCGCACGCTGTACGTGAGCGGCTTCTCGAAGATCCTCGGCGCCGGTCTGCGCGTCGGCTACGTCGCCGGACCGACCGAGGCGATCGCCCGCCTGGCCTCGCGCAAGCTGGTGCAACAGCTCTGCAGCTCGCCGCTGAACGAGCGTGTGATCGCGCAGCTGCTGCTGCGGGGCGGCCTGCGCCGTCATGCCGAACGCGTCAACGAGAAGCTGGAGGCGGCCCGCTCGCGCTGCCAGCGCCTGGCCGAGGCCGCGGGCTGTCGCTTCAGCCACCCGCCGGCCGGCCTGTTCGGCTGGCTGGACACGGGTGTCGACAGCGAGCTGCTGGCGCAGCGCATGACGCCGCTGGGCTACCGCCTGGCGCCCGAGCGCCTGTTCAGCGCCAGCCGCCGTGGCGGCCCGCACATGCGCGTGAACTTCGCCGCCAGCCTGGATCCACGCTTCTGGAAGCTGCTGGCGGAGCAGCGTGAGCGCCTGCTCGAGGTGGCCTAGGGCTTCTCGAACTCGAGGCGGTCACGGCCGTTGGCCTTGGCGCGGTACAGCGCCTCATCGGCGCGCTGCAGCAGACTTTCCGGCGCATCGTCGGGCCGCGCCAGTGCCATGCCGGCCGACACCGTCAGCGCCGCAGCCAACGCCGCCTCGGGGCCGCTGGGCAGCGCCATCAACGCGCGCCGCAGCGCCTCGACGCGGTCGGCCGCCAGCTGCGGCGGCAGCCCCTCGAACAGCAACACGAACTCCTCGCCGCACCAGCGCGCCGCCAGGTCGCCGGCCCGCCGCGCCGCGTCACGCAGCGCCTGGGCCAAGGCCTGCAGCGCGCGGTCGCCGGCCTGGTGGCCATGCAAGTCGTTGAAGCGCTTGAAGTGGTCGACATCGATCAGCACCAGGCTGAGCGGCTGGCCGCTGCGCTTGCATCGCGCCAGCGCCGACTGCAGTTGCTCCTCGAAGCCACGGCGGTTCGCCAGTCCGGTCAGTGCGTCGGTGCGCGACTGCGCCGCCAGCACCTGCACCTGCTGCTCGATGCGGGCCAGCAGGTGGTTGCCCTCGACGGCGAGCGCCGACAGCTCGTCACGACCCTCGACCGGCAGACGCGCCTGCCACTGCTCGCCGGTTCGCAGCTGCGCGAAGCGGCGCTGCAGATGACGCAGCCGGCGCACCAGGCGCAGCTCGATCAGCGCCAGCACCGCCAGCGCCAGCAGCAGCGCGACCCCGATCAGCACCGCCTGCGCGCCGCGCAGCACCTGCTCGGTCTGCTTGCGCATCTCGCGCGGCCAGCTCAGTTGCAGCAGGCTGTGCGGTGCCTCGTCGCCGACGCGCAGCAGCCAGCTCAGCCGGTGCTGCCGCTCGCCCGCCTGCAGCACCGCGCCGGCAATCGGCAGGAAGCTGTCGCCCTGTGGCGGCAGCTCGGGCGGCAGCAGGTCGAAGGCCAGACCGAGCATGCCGCGCAGCTGCTCGAGCTTGGCCGGGCCGAGCGCCTCGCCGGTCAGCAGGATGCCGGCGGGCGGCTGCTGCGCCTCGGAGTCGCGGATCGGCAGCTGGCAGATCACCTGCAGCTGCTGCGGCCAGCGATCCAGCGCGCAATGGCCATCGGCCGGCGGCAGCTTGTGCAGGCGCTGGCCGCGGGGACGGCCGCGGTCGAGCAAGTCCGCGACCGCCAGCGCGCCGCCGTCGGCGCTGACGCTCCAAAGCGGCCGCCCGTCGAGGTCCAGCACCACCAACCAGTCCAGGCCCGAGGTCGCGATCGACGCCGGCGTCAGGTTGCGGCGCGCGAAGTCGCTGGAGCCCCCGAGCGCGAAGTCACGCATCTCGGACCAGTGCGCCCATTCGCGGGCGCCACGGCCGCGCTGCGCCACCGCCTCGTTGAGACCGGCGCGCAGGCGCTCGGCGTCGCGGCGCAGGTCTTCCAGCTCGATCGCCGTGAAGCGGCGCTGCAGGTCGGCGGTCAGCACGCCCAGCCCCAGGCCGCCCAGCCCCAGGCTGAGGCCGAGTACCCAGATGAGGCCCTGGCTTCGCAGTCCCACAGTGCGTCCTTCACGGCGGTGCGTTTGACGCATCATGGCCCCAGGCGAGAGCCCGCAAATAATGGCTATTCCTAGCCCTGCTGCCGTCATGACCGCGCCGCGACTGAAATTTCTCGTCTGTGATCCGCTGGAAGGCGTGCAGGTCTTCGCCCGCCGCCTGCTGGAGGCCTATGGCTTCGATGCGGCGGCGATCCGCTGCTGCGGTGATCCGGCCACGGCGCTGTCGATGGGTCTTCAGGAGCCGCCCGATTTCCTGCTCACCGACTGGTTCGGCAGCCGGCAGCCCAGCGGACTGCAGCTGTACCAGCAGCTGCGCGCAGCCCGGCCGGGCTGCCTGGTCGGCTTCCTCAGCTTCGACATCAGTCCCGAGATCGAGGCGGCGGCCCAGGCCGTCGGCTCGCGTTTCCTGCTGAAGAAGCCCTTCGGGCCCGACGACCTGAAACGCCAGCTGCAGCAGACCTTCGCCACCATGGCGCATGCCAATCCCCGCCTGATGGCCCGCGTGGCGACCGAGAGCCGGGGCCGGCTGGACACCACGGGCGGCCGCCGCATCGAGCTGCCGCCGGTGCCGCCGCCGCTGCTGCAGGGGCAGACCGTGCGCATGGCCGGCCGCAGCTACAAGGTCATGGCGGTGGTGATCCGCCACGGCGAGCAGCTGGCCCAGCTCGACGGCGTGCCGGCGCTGGTGCCGGCAAGCCAGCTCAGTCGCTGAGCGCGGTCCAGCGCTCCAGGCAGGCCAGCAGCTCCTCGTCGATTTGCGCGGCACGCGCGGTCACCGCGGTGATGCGCTCGCTGCCCTGCGCGTACAGCTCGCCGCCATTGATCAGCGCCTGCAGCTCGGCCTGCTCGCGCTCCAGCGCCTCGATCTGCGCCGGCAGCGCATCGAGCTCTCGCTGCTCCTTGTAGCTGAGCTTGCGCTTCACCGCCTGCACCGGCGCCGGCGCCGGCGCTGCGGCCTCCGCCTTGCGCTCGACCTTCCCCGAGCTGGCGTTGACCTGGCGCGCCGCCTGCGCCAGCCAGTCCTCGACGCCGCCCTCGTACTCGCGCCAGCGCCCCGGGCCTTCGTGCACCAGCGTGCTGGTGACGACGCGGTCGAGGAAGCGGCGGTCATGGCTGACCAGGAACACCGTGCCCGGGTAGTCGATCAGCATCTCCTCGAGAAGGTCGAGGGTCTCGATGTCGAGGTCATTGGTCGGCTCGTCGAGCACCAGCACATTCGCCGGCCGGGCGAACAGGCGCGCCAGCAGCAGGCGGTTGCGTTCGCCGCCGCTGAGCGTCGACACCGGGCTGTTCGCACGCGCCGGCGAGAACAGGAAGTTCGTCATGTAGCTGTTCACATGCGTCGGCTTGCCAGCCACCTCGACGAACTCCGAGCCCGGGCTGATGGTGTCGGCGACCGTCGCGTTGCGGTCCAGGCCGGCGCGCATCTGGTCGAAGAAGGCCACCTGCAGGCGGCTGCCGACACGCACCTCGCCGGCATCGGGCTTGAGCTCACCGAGGATCATCTTGAGCAGCGTGGTCTTGCCGGCGCCGTTCGGGCCGATCAGGCCGACCTTGTCGCCGCGCAGAAAGGTCGCGCTCAGGTTGTCGACGATGACGCGATCGCCGAAGGCCTTGCGCACGTTCTCCAGCTCGGCGACCAGCTTGCCACCGGCCTCGCCGGCGTCGACCCGGAGCTGCGCGCGGCCCTGCAGGTTGCGGCGCTGCGCATGCTCATCGCGCAGCTTCACCAGGCGGGCGATCCGCGCCACCGAGCGCGTGCGCCGCGCCTCCACGCCCTTGCGGATCCAGACCTCCTCCTGCGCCAGCAGCTTGTCGGCGCGGGCGTTGGCCAGGGCCTCGTTCTCCAGCTCACGCTGCTTGGCGGCCTCGAAGGCGGCGAAATTGCCCGGATAGCCGCGCAGCTGGCCGCGGTCGAGTTCGACGATGCGCGTGCACACCGCATCCAGGAACGCGCGGTCGTGGGTGATCACCAGCAGGCTGCCATTGAAGCCGCGCAGCAAGCCTTCGAGCCAGAGGATGGCGTCGAGGTCGAGGTGGTTGGTCGGCTCGTCGAGCAGCAGCACATCGGGCTTGGCGACTAGCGCGCGGGCCAGCGCGACGCGTTTCTTGTAGCCGCCGCTGAGTTCGCTGACCGGCCGGCTGCCATCGAGGCCGAGGCGCTGCAGCGCCTCGTCGACGCGCTGCTCCCAGGTCCAGCCATCGAGATGCTCGATGCGCGTCTGGATCGCATCAAGGTCCTCGCCGTCGCCATGCGCCTCGTAGCGTTCGCGCAAGCTGCGCGCTTCGGCGACGCCGTCGGCGACCGCGTCGAACACCGAGGCACCGCTTTCGAACAGCGGCTCCTGCGGCACATAGACGACCTGCACCCCCTGGTCGCGCTGCAGCAGGCCGTCGTCGAGCTTCTCGAGCCCGGCGAGCACCTTGAGCAAGCTGCTTTTGCCGCTGCCGTTGCGGCCGATCAGGCCGACGCGTTCGCCGGCCTCCAGGGAAAGGTCGGCTTCGTCGAGCAGCGGCCAGTGGCCGAAGGCGAGCTGGGCCTTGGAGAGGGAGAGGAGAGCCATTGGGGGGATTGTCGGTGGGCGCGCCGCGGGCGCTCTCGTATGCGGAGCGAACGGCAGCTCGCTTGAAAATTGATGCGTTCTGCGAAGAGCCCGCGGGGGCTGTCCACCCCCGCGCCATGCCGCTTGCAAGCGGCCTGTCCTTCGACCGGGGTCGGACAGCTCTCAGGGCTGTCCTCGCTCCGGTCTCAGCCCTGCCCCCGCTTTTCTTTGCTTGCGCCAAAGAAAAGGGGGGAAAAGAAAGGCGCCTCAATGCCGGCCGCGACCTAAGGTCGTCGGCCGAGGCCGAGGCTGCTGACATGGCAACGCCAGCCCGTCCTC
>Ga0164290_1002563_pt1 | contig 11918 bp, 11 predicted proteins | sample Micstemetagenome_FD_108782 | JGI IMG/M metagenome (GOLD analysis project Ga0164290, IMG submission 108782) | Contaminated culture microbial community from soil near Moab, Utah, USA - Microcoleus steenstrupii SON62 (Illumina Assembly) | ecosystem: Environmental > Terrestrial > Soil > Soil crust... | reverse complement strand
GTCCGGGCGATAGAGCATCATCCGCCCGCCCTCGCCGGTGAACATCGCCAGGATGATCGGATGCTTGGCCAGGATGTTGCGGCGATAGATCGTCGACGCCCTGTCGTAGAGCGAGAACATGCCGACATCGAGCTGCAGGACATCCCGCGTGGAGATGTCGGCCGGCGTCGACGGCGTGTTGCCCGAGATGTTCGCCAAGTAGGGCGGAAGACCGGTTGCGCCCTGGGCCGACGCCGTCCCAGTGACCGTTCCAGCCAGCATTGCCGAAATGGCAAAGCCCAATAGAATTCGCCTCATTCCTCACTCTCCCTTTGTGAAAACAAAACCTTCCATTGCTGCCCGGTGGCAGGGGTCAAAACAGCACGGTGAGCCGTAGCGTTGTCGTGACAGTCGCGGGGATATCAGCAGATGCGCCCGGCGCCGGAATGAACGTCACGGTCGGCTGCAGGAACGTCGAACCCAAGAGGTGCGCCTGATAGTAGGCCTGGATCATAAGCTCGGCGCTGCGGGCAAAAAGCGCTGGATTCAGTCGCGACAGGGCGGCGCCTACGCCCACCGAGTCCTTGTCCCGACCGCCCACCAGCCCGAACCCGGTCAGACCGGCTCCATAGTACTGGCTGACAGGCAGCGTCACCGAAGCGTTCGCCCCGTACTGATAGAACAAGCTCACGGCAGAGGATGGAACCTGCGGGTTCACCCCAGAGGCCAACCGTTGCGAGCCGAACAGGTAGAACCCGCCGGTGCCGTCTTCCGTCTGACCGCCGGCGCTCAGCACACCGGTCTGCCGCCACAAGCCGATGCCGAACTTGCCGGGATGAGCGCTCTCCCCGAGCGTCCAATCAACTCCAACCTCGGCGATGTTGAAGAAATAGCCGTTGAACTGGGGCGGGCTGATGCCGCTTTGAATGCCGCGGGCATTGTTGCCGCCGTACACGCCGAGATTGATGTAGAAGCTCTTGGTCGGCGTGAACGTCACCGTCACGCCATCGCCGGGATTGTAGTAACCGGGCAGGACGCCGAGCATCGAGGTGTTGATGAAGACGGGCGCATAGAGCAACCCGCTCAAGGAGGGAATGTTCAGGTTGGGGTCGGCGTAGGAGATGGTCTTCAGCACGTTGTTGAAGTCGTATGTCGGCACCACGCGGCCAATGCGTGCCTTCAGCACATCCGGTAGCATTTGCTGCTCATACCAAGCCTGGTAAAGCTCGCTCCGGTTGTAGGGCGCCTGACCCACGGTGCCGTTGTATCCCGTCACGGTGCCGGCCTCACCGTTGGTATTCCCAGCATTCAACTGCAGGAACTGGAAACCAAAGTGGGCACCGCGCCAGTCGATCACCTTGTCAGCATCGATAGCCAGGCTGATGAAGAGAGCACTGTTGTTAGTCCATCCCCCCTTCTGCACACCTCCTGCGGCGACGATGTTGGTATCGGCCAACCACAATCCGCCGAGCGTCACACCCCATTCGTCGCGAAGTCCCAGTGTACGACCCAGCCAGCCTGTGCCTGTCGAGAAGGTGGTCGCTGCCGGATTGCCGCTGATCGCGTATGATGGTCGCGGGGCCGGGGAAGCGTCGGGGCCAGTTGGTCCAGCTTGGCCAAAGGCCTGTTCCGGAACGGATGCGAGAGCCACCCAGCACATCAAGCGCAGGCCTGCTCTTCTCAGATCCGCGAATTTCGGCAAAATCCCCACCCCCGGCGATAAAGTCGCACGGACATCCAATGGTTGTCCATAAAATTTCAGTTGATACGCAAACGTCTAGCCCATCGGTCCATAAGCTGGCGAAACCGAGCGCCACCGTCTGGACGGTGATGGCGGTTCGGCTGGTGTCGCAGGCTCGCAGCCTGCCAGGCCTGAAGGTGTTTTCAGGCGATGGCCATTTCCCTACGACGCGCCGAGCTCCAAGGTCCCCGAGATCACCCTCCTCTTCTGGATCCTGAAGATCGCCGGCACGGCACTGTTCGCCGCCCTGTTCGCGATCTGCGTCGCCGCGGCGCTCGTCGCTCGCGGCGGTGGCGGCGCCCTGGTGTTCGGCGCCGCCTTGCTGGCGCTTGCGCTGCTCTACAGGTTCACGAGCACGAGCCGCGTGCTGCAGTTCTGGGCGGCGTTCATCCTCACCCGGCCACTCGGCGCCACCGTCGGCGATTTCCTCGACAAGTCGCGGGCCAGTGGCGGCTTGGCGCTCGACCGCTTCACGGCCTCGGCCGTCCTGATCGGCTCCATGGTGGCCTGCCTGCTCACCTTCGCCCAGAGGCCGGCGCGAGCGGCACATGGTGCCTGAGGCCGGCGGCAACCGCCCAGCGACACGGCGGCAGCCAAGCGCGCCGGGCGACTCTTGACCCACTGGCCGATCCAGGCAGGCTGGCGCAAAAGAGGAACCGCGCCCGCATGATCGCCGTGACCCCCACCGCCACGAGCGCCGCGACGACGGGCGCCAAGGGCGCGAACGCCCTGCCGATCCTGATCGCCGCCTCGGTGATGATGAGTCTCGCGATGGGCATGCGTCAGTGCCTGGGGCTGTTCCTGCCGCCGATGACGCACGCGCTCGCCATGTCGGCCTCGGACTTCACCTTCGCGATCGCGGTCCAGAACATCGTCTGGGGGCTGGCCCAGGCGCCGCTGGGTGCGGTGGCCGATCGCTGGGGCCTGCGTCCGGTCATGGTGCTGGGGGCGATGGCCTATGTCGCCGCGATGGCGATCATGACCGCGGCCATCGGCGTCTGGATGTTCGTGGCGGCCCAGACCTTCGTCGGCATCGGCATCGCCTGCACCGGGTCGTCGCTCGCCATGACCGCGACGGCGCGCGCAGCGTCGCCCGAGCGGCGCAGCGTGGTGCTGGGCATCGTCGGCGCCTTCTCCTCGGTCGGCACGCTGGTGATCGCGCCGGTCCTGCAGGGGCTGCTGGGCGCATGGGACTGGCGATGGGGCGCCGTGCTGTTCGTGATCCTGGCGGCGGCGATGGTGCCGGCGGCCGCGATCACCGGCCGGGTCGACCGGCTGCCGCAGCCGAGCCTGCAGCGCGCGTCGGCCGGCGCGGCGATCGCCGAGGCGCTGCACAACCGCCGCTTCGTCGTGCTGTGCGCCACGCATTTCGTCTGCGGCCTGCAGCTCATCTTCATCAACACGCACCTGCCCAACTATCTGGCGCTGTGCGGCCAGGATCCGATGCTGGGCGCCACGGCGCTCGCCATCATTGGCGGCATCAACATCGTGGGCTGCCTGATGGCAGGCTGGCTCGGCCAGCGCTACCTCAAGAACGTCCTGCTCGGCCTCACCTATCTCGGCCGCTCGGCGGTGGTGATGATCTATTTCCTGTTCCCGCCGACCCCGGCCACGACCATCGTCTTCGCGGCGGCGATGGGCATGCTGTGGCTGGGCGTCATCCCGCTGGTGTCGGGCTATGTCGCGGACCTGTTCGGGACACGCAACATGGCGACGCTGCTCGGCGTCTCGTTCGTCATCCACCAGATGGGCTCGGTGGTGGGCGCCTGGGGTGGCGGCATGATCTTCGACATGTTCGGCGACTACGACCTCGCCTGGCGCTTCGGCGTATCGATGGGCATCGTGGCGGGCTTCGTGCAGATCCTGTTCGGCGGTCCTTCCGGCAAGCTGGGCGGCGCGCCTCCGGTCCCCACGGTTCCCGTCAGAAGCGGCGCGTGATGCTGGTGAAGACCCGGCCGAGCCCATGAGCGAGCCGGAGGCTCGCGGTCCGGAAGAAACATGAGTCATGAGCGGGTGCGTCGGCTCAGTGCAGCCAGAGATGCAGGACCATGTCGTTGTAGTCGAAATCGGCGCCGTTCTTGGCGCTGAGATCCTCGAAGCCGAAGGTGTTCGCCCCGAAGTTGCGGATGTGCTCGTGGCCGTCGGCGTTCGCGGTGCTGGTCGGCGACTGGTTGACGATGAAGATGTCGCCCTGCTGGTTGACCAGCACGGGGGCGTAGTAGCCGTCGGCGCCCTTGACCGTCCAGGTCGCGGAGGACGTGCCGGTGGAATGGCCCTGGGTCGCATTGAATTCCCAGGCGTTCTGGACGGCGGCGCGGAAGGCATCGGTGTTGCCGTAGTCGATGCCGCCGACGCGCCACTTGCCGGGATCGGTCGGGTTCACGTCGAGCCGCACGAAATGCAACGTGTTGATGTTGTCGGCGCTCCACGCCAGGTCGACGCCGACCTGATCGCCCTGCTTCAGGTAGACCCAGGGATGATCGGTCGTACGCTGGACGTTGGCCAGGACGGCCGACTGGTCGAGCGCGTTGTTGACCTGGGCGGTGAGGTTGATCGTCCCGAACTGGTCGCTGACATTGACTGAGAGCGTGCTGCCGCTGCCGCTGACATTGACCGTCGGGTGGGCGTCGACCGAGCCGTCGCCGGCGACGACGGCGAAGTGGAGCTGTTGCCCGACCGGCAGGTAGATCTCCTGCTTGCCGCTGAAGAAGACGGTGCCGCCGCCATCGCTGGCGACCGAGCCGATGCGCCCGAGAGCCGCGTCGTCGAGCGAGGTCGTGACGGTGTGGCCGTCGCGCGCCAGCATGTGGCCCTGGTCGTCGGTGGCGTAGACGACCAGCGTGCCGTTGGGCAGGCTCGAGCTGACCGCCGATAGGTCGATCCAGTTGCCCTTGGTCGCCGAGCCGTTGCCGGCGAGCTGCAGCGAATGGCCGTCGGCGGTGGGCGCGAGCGGCAGCTTGTCGAGATGGACAGTGAAGGTGGTCGGTATCGTCGCGTAACCCACCGGCCGATCGAGCGACCAGCTGCCCGGCTTGAACTGCTCCATGTAGGCGGTGTAGGTGCCGTCCCAGAACTGCGTGGTGTCCACGGTCGCCCACCGGCCATAGATGTCGGACTGCGCCACCACGGGCATCAGGTTCCACGTCGGATGATCGACGCTCGCAATCAGGATCTTGGCGATGTTGAAGCCGCCGATGTTGTTGTGGCCCGTACCATCGGAGCTGAAGGCGAGGTCGGCCTGCTGCAGCGACGGCAGCTGGAGGAAGACGCCGTCGTCGTGGTCGCCGACCAGCGCCTGGGAGAGCTTCTGCAGCGGCGCCGTCGGCGCCGGCAGCGTCGGCGGTCCCGCCTGGGGATCGGCCTGCAGCCAGTAGTCGGGCGCGTAGGTGATCGAGCCGCCCGACGACAGGCTGACCTGGGCAATGAACGCCGAGCCCGAGACCACGTTGGACACCGAGCCACCGTCGCTGACGATGTTGGTGAAGTCGGACGAGAAGGCGGTTTGCTGGGTGTAGAAGTTGTACGTCTTGGCGAGCGCGCCCGCGCCGACCACGATCTGGTACCAGCCGTTCGAGCCGTCGCCCGTGACCGGCACGTTGGTCAGCAGGATCTTGCCGGTGAGGCCCGAGGCGCCGAGCGGCTGGAGCCCCCAGGCGCCGCCGGTGTTGGTCACCTGGATGGTCTGGTCGTAGGCCGTCGGCAAGGCGAGCTCGACGAAGCCGTCGGCCTTGTGGGCGGGATCGGTCGGCGAATAGAAGCGGAAGGTCATCGGCGTGCCGTCGACCGGCGCCACGTTCTGGGTGGTGCCGGGGATGCCGACCATCGTGTTGACGATGAACTGGTTGGCGCCGGTGCTCGGCGCCATCGCGGCGGCCGCGGTGCCGGTGGCCGGCAGGTACATCGAGCTCAGCGTCACCGGCGTGTAGCCCGTGGGCACGTCCGTCTGACCGAACAGCGTGATCGCGATATTGGCGTCGGCCGAGCCGGTCCACAGGTTGAGGGTCGGATTGGTGGCGCCGCCCAGTGAGGCGATGAAGTCCGAGAACGACCAACCGTAGGCGTTGCTGGTCTTGAAGACCTGCTCGGCATAGGGGTCGACGCGGGCGGAGGTGACCGTGTTGGAATAGTCGAAGTTGGCGAGCGCGCCGTTGGCGGTGCCGACCGCGTCATAGGCGTAGAGGGCCGACCAGTTCCAGCTCTTGTTGAGGTCGAGGTGCGCGGCGCCGGTATTGCCCGCCACCGCATCGGGGATCGACAGGGCCTGGCCGCCCCAGAAGCCGGCCTCGAAGCCCGAGAGCAGGAACTTGATGGGCGAGGCGTACTGGTTGTTGGCGGCGTAGAGCTGCGTGTAGGTGTTCCCGGGATCGCCGGGGTCCGGCAGGATCGTGATGTTGCCGGACTGCATGTAGATGTTCTGGGTGAGCGCGTTGCCTGTCCCGTAGCCCGGATCGCCGGAGGTCGCGGCCATCTTGATGGCCGAGCCCAGGGCCTGCACGCCGCTCGACGCCAGCAGCGCATCGTAGTTGGCGGTATTGATCGGCGTCATGGTGACGACGTGGCCGTCATAGTCGACGTCGTAGTAGACGAAGTACGGACTGACCGCGGGCGTCGTCCCGCTCGCGGCGACGCCGGGGAAGAAGTTGGCGATCTTGATGTGCTGATCGACCTGGCCGAGGGACTGGACGTAGCTGTTCCAGTCGCTCGACTGGTTCAGCGAATTGGTGTTGCTGGTGCTGTTGCCGTTGTTGCCCCCCATGTAGGTTTCGCGCTGGTCGGACGCCGAGGAAAGCGGCGTGCTGCCGCTCGCCCAGGTGCCGTTCTGGAAGCCGCTCGGGGAAATGCCGTCCATGGCATTGGCCAGCGTCTGGCCGGTCGGCGCCCCGCCGACGTTGGGCAGGAAGCCGCGGGTCTGGCCGTTGGCCGACAGCTCGATCGGCATGCCGTACTGCACGATGTTGGTGAGGTCGGCGGCGTCGCCCGACTGGTTCTGCGCCGTCAGCTCGATCGTGTCGTAGCGGTAGTTGTTGGTGGCGGCGTTGATTCCGGACGCCACCTTGTTGAAGGCGAGACCGGTCGGATCGAACGCCGGCAGCGTCCCGGCGCCGGTGTGGGTCTCCTGCATCGTCACGACGATGTTGCCGCTGACCAGCGTGGACGGCAGGGGCAGGTTGGTCAGCGACCCGCTGACCGTGCCGTTGTCGACGAGTTCGTAGGTCGTCTGGTAAGCGCCGTTGGCGAACACCGTGGCGTAGACATAGACGCCGTTGCCGGCAACGAAGTCCCCCTGCAGGACGCTGCCGAACGCAAAGCTGACGTTACTCATGCAACCCGACCCAAGCCAATATCTCCCCGAAGCAAGCTAGCCGAGGGGCGGCGAAAATCAAACGCACCAAGGCGAAGCAGCCGCAATCCTCGACGAGCCGCAACACAAGCGCCTTATTTCGGCACGCCTTGCGCCCTTTTCCTGGTGAGACTCGCGTGCATTGGGTGGGACGAGGCGCATGGGCCTGGTGCTCGAAACGACGGCAACGCCGATTGCCCTGGTGGATGACGACGACCTTTATCGCGACACACTGGTGGTCGAGCTCGGCGGTCGCGGCTTCAGGGTGCACGGTTTCGCCGACGGCGAAACCTGCCTGGCCGCGCTCGAGCAGGGCCTTTCAACCGACCTGGTGCTGCTCGACTGGGAGCTGCCGCGGCTGCAGGGCCTGGACGTGCTGCGGCTGCTGCTGGCGCGCAACGGCAAGCGGCGCGTGATCGTATTGAGTGGCGGCTCGCCGGTGCAGCGCGAGCTCGACGCCTTGCGCGGCGGCGCCGTCGACTTCGTCGACAAGGCGCGCGGCGTCGACGTGCTGGTGCCGCGCATGCGCCTGGTCATGTCGACGGACGTCAGCCCGCCGCCGCCGGCACCAGAACCGGCGGCAGTCGCCTGGGGCCCCCTTCTCCTGCCCGACCGCGGCCGGGCGCAGTGGCGCGGCCGCGCCATCGGGCTCACCGTCGCCGAGGCCAGGATCGCGGGCCTGCTGGCGGCGAATGCCGGCCGGCCGCTGACCTACCGGGCGATCTACGACCAGGTGCACCAGGCGGGCTTCAGCGCCGGACGCGGCGCGCGCGGCTACGAGCTCAACGTGCGCACCATGATCAAGCGCATGCGCCGCAAGTTCGAGGCGATCGATCCCGACTTCGAGGCGATCCGCAGCGTCGCCCGCCTCGGCTATTGGTGGGACGCGTCGCCATGATCGCGTTGCCGCAATGCCAGCGCATCGCTATTTTGAGGTGGCGAACGGCAGAGAGCGGAGATGAGCAACGAGGCCAAGACGCTGATCGAGCAGGCGCGCGCGCTGGCGCCGGAAGACCGCATCGCCCTGGTCGAGGATGTGCTCGACAGCCTCGATCGCGCCGATCCCGACATCGATCGCCTGTGGGCACGGGAGGCGAATGACCGGGTGGACGCTTATCGGCGCGGCGAGCTCGCCGCCAAAGACCTGAGCGACGTTGTTGCCAAATACCGGCCGTGACGGTCCGGCTCCTTGAAATTGCGGAGATCGAACTCGACGAAGCCGGCCGCTGGTATGGATCGGCTGCCGACCGCATCGCATTCCCGAAGCGTGGCACCCATTAGGCGAAGGTGTTCGCCGCTGCCGTCTCAGTCGCTTCCCTTACGGGTTGATCTATACCGTCGATGGCGGTGACATTCTGGTGCTGGCCGTCGCGCACTTGCACCGGCGTCCTGACTATCGGCGCGATCGATTGCAGCGATGAGACTGGTTGTTGATCCGGCACCCGCTTCCCGTCATCGTGCCGTGGGGTTCAAGTGGGAGAGACAGATGGCAACACTCGTCGTGCTGTACAACAAGCCAGCCAACGCCGCGGACTTCGACAAGCACTACTTCAACAAGCATGTGCCGCTGGCGAAGAAGATCCCGGGGCTGAAGAAGTACGAAGTGAGCAAGGGCACGGTCGCCACGCCGGGCGGGCCGTCGGACTACCATCTAGTCGCCTTGCTGACCTTCGATTCCGTTGCCGACATCGGCGCGGCCTTTGCCTCAGCCGAGGGCAAGGCGACCGCGGGCGACCTGGCCAATTTCGCCCAGGCGGGCGCGCAGCTGCTGATCTGCGACACGCATCCGGTGTAATGCGACCTCAGTAGAGGACCGACGGCATGTAGGCGCCGGTCGGCTCGTTGTAGAGACCGACGGTCATCAGGGTCATCTGGAAGACGAGCTTCAAGCCCGACTCCAGGCACCAGCTGAAAACCTCATGGTTGCGCGTCGGCAGCAGCAGGCCGGGCCCGCCGAATTCCGGCGCCGCGGCGATCAGCGCCATCAGGTCGTGGTTGGTCTCGGCGACGCTGTGGCCGAAGAAGGCGATGGCCGTGGTGTAGCCGGTGATGCGGCCGTCGCGCTCGACGACCGACGCCGTCTTCTGCTCGATCGCGTCTGCAAGCTCGCCGGAGCGATCGAAGCCGTGGACCTGGTGGCAGAGCCGGTTGCAGGCGGCGAGGTCGGCGGCGGTCGCGGGGCGGACCTTGTAACCCGGGAAGGTCAGGCCGAGCGGCTTGCCCTGCAGGATCGACACCGGCTCGCGCGTGCGGAAGCCGAGCTTGGTGTAGAGACAGAGCGAGCGATTGTGGAAGCCGGACTGCAGCAGGCGCACTCCGGCCGCCTTCTGCCGGTTGGCGCGAGCGAGGACGTCCTGCATCAGGAGCCCGCCGACACCGCGGTTCTGCCCCGTGGGATCGACGGTGATCGGCCCGACGCCGACGATCGGCGAGCGCTCGTCGAGGAAGTTGCTGCCGACCACACGGCCCTCGGATTCGGCGACGACGGAATAGAAGCGCGGATGGGCGAGCAGCATCGACAGCAGGCCGATGCCCGCTTCCGGCGAGGGAAGGTCGGGCGGGAAGTTGTGCGCCGTGCAAATGGCCTTGAAGGCCTCGTAACAGATGGTGCCGCAGGCCGCGGCATCCGCGGCCGTGCCGGGACGAAGAACGATGGTCATTGGCGATGCCCCCTTCGGCCATCGTAGGGTACCGATAAAGAGGTGTCTGCCATGGAAACCAGCGAGATCCGCGCCGCCCTCGACCATCACTGGGCGGCGTCCGATACCAGCGACTTCGAGGCCGAACACGACATCTACCGCGACGACGCGGTGCTGGAATATCCGCAATCCGGCGAGCGCATCCGCGGACGGCGCAATATCCAGGCCTCGCGCACGGCGCAGCCCAACCAGAAACGCTTCACCGTGCGGCGCATCGTCGGCATGGGGCAGCTCTGGATCACCGAGTTCATCCTCAGCTACGAGGGGCAGCCGTCCTTTTCGGTCAGCATCATGGAATTCGACGGCGGCAAGGTCGCCCGCGAGACCCAGTATTTCGGCGACGCCTTCGCGCCCGGGCCCTCGCGGGCGCAGTGGGTGGAGAGGATGGCCTGAAGCCCCTGTTTGACAGGCAGGCTTTGGGGACACGAAAATTCGGGGTCATGGCCCCCTCCGACCGCCGACTGTCCGCGCTGCTGCATGCCGATCTCGCGGGTTTCGTGCGCCTGGTCGAGAGCGAGGAGGACCTGACCTTCGAGCGGCTGCGCGCGGTGCGCGACACGATCTGGCGGCCCGCCATCGAGGGCGCCGGCGGCACGCTGGTCCACAGCACCGGCGATTCCATGCTGGCCGAGTTCAGCTCGGCGGCGACCGCGCTGCAAGTGGCGATCGACATCCAGGAGCGCATGCTGCGCTTCAACGCGACCCTGGTCGAGGCGCAGCGGCTGCAGTTCCGCATCGGCGTCCATCTCGGTGAGATCATGGTCGACGAGGCCAATCACGACATCTTCGGCGACGGCGTGAACCTGACCGAGCGCATCCAGGTGATGGCCGAGCCCGGCGGCATCGCCGTCTCGCGCGCGGTGCGCGACGTCGCCAAGCTGCGCGACGACTATGCCTATGTCGACGGCGGCGAGCATCGCGCCAAGCATGTCAGCCGGCCGCTGCACATCTACCGGATCCACAAGCGCATGAACGCCGCCACCGTGCAGAGCCCGCCGGTGCGCGTGCGCCGGATCTTCCATTTCCAGGGCGTCGACCATAACGGCCGCACCTTCGGGTTCGGCGTGGAGGTGGACGAGCTGGTGAAGCGCGCCGAGGGCGTGCTGGTCGGCCGCGATTCGGAGCACTGCGACGTCGTGCTGGCCAACGAATCGGTGTCGCGGCGCCACGCGCGGCTCAGCGTCGGCCTCAACAACACCCTGCAGATCGAGGATGTCGGCTCGACCAACGGCACCTCGATCGACGGCACGCTGATCACGCCCGGGCTGACCCAGCCGCTGGAGCCGGGCGCGACGCTGCGGCTGGGCGATATCGAGCTCGTCGTCCGCTACACGTAGAGGACGCTCAGCACCATCGCATTGTCGGCTGCAGCCACGGACGTTTCCGGCGCCGCGTCGCCGAGATCGAAGGCGAGGCCGAATTGCGGGACCTCGAAGGGACCGGCATGCCGGCTCGCCGAGCGTTCCCAGGCCGGGCCGCCGCGATGGAAGGCGAGGACGGCGAGCCAGTACGACCATTCGCCAATGGGCAGGACGTCCTTTCGCACCGGTTCGTGCAAATTCGGCCGCAGCTCGAACGGCTGGAACTCCGCGACCCTGGTCGATCCGTGCGGCTGCTGGACGGCCCAGACGCGGACCAGTTGCGCACGGTCGGCGTAGCTGGTGGCGGTGACACGAAGACCGCGCGCACCGTCGCCAACCCGCATGTATGTGGGCGTGATCAGCATGCACCAATCTGGGTATGCACAGCGCCGGCGGCAATGCTGGCGCGCGACGGTTGCGACAATGCGTGGACGCGCCGCATCACCAAGTATACGGTCGGTTACCATCGCCCACCCAGCGTCGGCCTGCGATGGCTGAGAGAGACATGTGCTCCCGCCCCAGCCGCGAGGTGCACGGTTGAATTGTACGATATCGGTCTGGAGCGCGGCGGCGGTCGGTACGGTTCGTGGCGGCCGCCCGATATGAAAGACGCCATCCGCAAGGGCCAGGAGCGGCTGAAGAACCTCATCGTCGGCGGCTTCAGCTCGATGAAAGGCATCGTGCTGGTCGTGCTGCTGGGCATCGTGATCTGGCTCGGCACCGGCTTCTTCCGCGTGCAGCCCAACCAGCAGGCGATCCAGCTGGTGTTCGGCAAGCCCTACGGCAAGCCGGTCGAG
>Ga0164290_1002562_pt1 | contig 11923 bp, 8 predicted proteins | sample Micstemetagenome_FD_108782 | JGI IMG/M metagenome (GOLD analysis project Ga0164290, IMG submission 108782) | Contaminated culture microbial community from soil near Moab, Utah, USA - Microcoleus steenstrupii SON62 (Illumina Assembly) | ecosystem: Environmental > Terrestrial > Soil > Soil crust... | reverse complement strand
GCCCTTCATGGAAAGCAAGGAGGTTCTGGCCGGGTTCATCCTGATCGACGTTCCGGACATGCAGGCGGCGATGGATGTGGCCCGCGCCATCCCCATGGCCCGTCTGGGGGCCGTCGAAGTGCGCCCGGTGATGGTGTTGTGACAGCGCCCGCGCCCGATCCGGATTTCGACCTGCTCTGGCGTCAGCATTCGCGTCGGGTTCTGGCGACGCTGATCCGGCTCCTGCGCGATTTCGACCTTGCCGAAGAAGCCTTGCACGACGCCTTTCTTGCCGCGGCGCGAAAATGGCCGACTGGCGGAGTTCCGGCCAACCCTTCGGCATGGCTGATCTCTGCCGGGCGTTTCCGGGCGGTTGACCGTCTCAGGCGATCCGGCCGTTTTGCCCTGGCACAAGCGGATCTGGCCCTGCTGACACCGGACCTGGACGACGCAGAAGAACCGGATGGACCCGAGGACGACCAGCTCCGCCTCATCTTTGCCTGCTGCCACCCCGCCCTGCCGCCGGAGGGGCAGGTGGCCCTGACGCTTCGCACTGTCTGCGGCCTTACGACCGAGGAAATCGCCCGCGCCTTCCTCGTCCGCACGCCCGCGATGGCGCAGCGGATTGTCCGGGCCAAGCAGCGCATCAAGGCGGAAGGCCTGCGCTATGAGATCCCCGGTCTGGCAGAGTTACCCGGCAGGCTCGATCCGGTGCTGCGGGTGATCTACCTGGTCTTCAACGAAGGCTATTCCGCCCATTCGGGACAGGACATGCTGCGCCCCGACCTTTCGACCGAGGCGATCCGCCTGGGCCGCCTGATGAAGCAGCTCCTGCCGCAACCGGAGGTGCTGGGGCTTCTCGGCCTGATGCTGATCCATGATGGGCGACGCGCGGCCCGTCAATCGCCCGGGGGCGAGACTGTGCTTCTGGCCGACCAGGACCGCAGCCTCTGGGACCACGGGCAGATTGCCGAAGGTGTGGCGCTGATCGAACGCGCCTTTGCCAGCGGGCAGGTCGGGGCCTACGCCGTGCAAGGCGCCATAGCGGCCCTGCATTCGACAGCCCCCTCGTCCGAGGCGACGGACTGGGCCGAAATCCTTGGTCTTTACACGGTTCTTGATCGCATCGCCCCGTCACCCGTGGTGCGCCTGAACCGCGCGGTTGCGCTTGGCAAGGTCCACGGCCCCGCCGCAGCCCTGCGCGCGATCGAAGCGCTGCTCGCAGACGGCACCTTGGCGCAATATCACCCTGTCTACGTTGCCCAAGCAGAAATGCTGCACCAGCTGGGCCGTGCGCCCGAAGCCCTGGCCGCCCTGAACACGGCCATCGCCCTGTGCCAGCTTGAACCGGAACGCCGCAGCTTGGCAAACCGTGCCGCAACACTCCTCGATGCGATGGGACCGACCCCGCCGTAAAGGACGACATCTCGACTCCTCCGTGCTGCGGCTCTGGGCAGTGGTGCTGTGTGTTGGCCCTGCGGCAGGGCGTCTGCCCGGCAGACCGTCGCCCCACCCTGGCGCATGAACCTGCCAGCGGGGCCGATGTTCGGGTCGCCGAAGTATCCGGCCTGTGCACGGCTCGCAGGGACGGCCAAAGCCTGGCCGGGATGTGCCCGCGTCCTGCGCGCAGATTTCGTATGCGAATGGTCAGAAACGGCACGCCGCGGGAAACTAGAACCATAAACGGTAGAGGGCGCATCGGCCCGTCGTCAACGGAGGACACAGCATGTCCCAATCAGCGATCAAGGTCGGACTTTTCGGCATCGGGCTCGAGGCCTACTGGCCACAATTCGCGGGGCTGGAGCAGCGGCTTGCAGGCTATGTTGACGTCGTGGCGGGCAAGCTCGCGCGCCCCGGGGTGGAGGTTGTGAACCTCGGCCTGATCGACACGCCGGCCAAGGCCCTGCAGGCGGGGCACGATTTTCGGGCGGCCGATGTCGATGTCATCTTCCTCTATGTGACGACCTATGCGCTGTCGTCGACCGTCCTTCCCGTGGTGCGGCGGGCCGGTGTTCCCGTGATCATCCTGAACCTGCAACCCGTCGCCGCCATCGACTATGCCGCCTTCAACGCGTTGAAGGACCGCACGAAGATGACAGGGGACTGGCTTGCCCATTGTTCGGCCTGTCCGGTTCCCGAAATCGCCAATGTCTTTACGCGTGCGGGCATCCGGTTCCACCAGATCACCGGCGTTCTGACCGGCGATCCACATGTTGAATCCGAGATCGAGGACTGGATCGAGGCGGCCCGCGTGGCCCATGTCATGGCGCACAACACGCTGGGCGTCATGGGGCGCTATTACAACGGCATGCTCGACATCTATTCGGACATGACGGCGCAGGCAGCGGCCTTCGGCACCTTGATCGAAGTGGTAGAGATCGACGAATTGGCGGCGATCCGGTCCGCGCTTGGCGAAGACGAGGTCGATGCCGTCCTGTCCCGCATCCTGACCGAATTCGATGTCCAGCCGGACTGCCATCCCGATGAGGTGCGCCGTGCCGCGCGGACGGCCGCGGCCCTGTTCCGCCTGGTGGAGCGGCATGGCCTGGGAGCCTTGGCCTATTACTACGAGTCGACGCCGGGCAGCGTGCATGAGGACATCATCACCTCGGTCATTCTTGGTTGTTCCATGCTGACGGCGGCGGGCGTGCCGGTCGCGGGCGAGTATGAGGTGAAGAACGCGCAGGCCATGAAGATCATGGATGCCTTCGGTGCGGGCGGGTCTTTTACCGAGTATTACGCGATGGATTTCGCGGATGATGTCGTCCTGATGGGCCATGATGGCCCGGGCCATATGGCGATTGCGGAAGGCAAGACCAAGGTTCGACCCTTGCAGGTCTATCACGGCAAGGTCGGCGCGGGGGTCAGTGTCGAGATGAGCGTGCGGCACGGGCCTGTCACGCTGCTGTCGGTGGTGGAACGGGCGGGCAAGGTGCTGTTGCTGGTTGCCGAAGGCCGGTCCGAGCCGGGGCCGATCCTGGAAATCGGCAATACGAACAGCCGTTACCGCTTTCCCATCGGCGCGCGCGCCTTTGTCGAGGCGTGGAATGCGGTGGGGCCGGCGCATCATTGTGCGGTCGGTGTCGGCCATATCGCGGGCCGGATCGACAAGCTGGCCCGGATCCTCGGGCTCGAACTTGTCAGGGTGTGCTGACGACCTCGCGGGTGCGCCAGGCGCTGGGCGACTGGCCGACAATGGCGGCGAACTGGCTGGAAAAGTGGAAGGCCGAGGAGAAACCCAGCCGACCGGCGATTTCCTTTACCGAGAGGTCGGAATTGTCGAGCATGTCCTGTGCGCGCTGGATGCGGATGGACATCTGGAATTCCTTCATCGATAGCCCCGTGACCTCGCGGAAGCCGCGGCGGAGGAAGGAATAGCTGACATTCAGTTCCGACGCGATCTGCTCCATCGGGCGGTTGTCGGCGCAGCTTTCCATCAGCAGCATCCGGGCCGAATCCACCACCCGCGCCGTCTTGTCGGCGGCCAGGTCCCGCGGCGCAGCCAAAAGGGCAAGCAGCTTGAGCCCCAGCATGGACAGCACGGGCTGGTTGCTGATCGCGTCCGTCATGGCAAGACCGTGGATCTCGGCAAAGGTGCGGTCCAGAGCGGCGGTATCGGGGGCGTCGTAATAGGGGCGGTTGACGTCGAGGAGGCCGGTGTTTCCCGCCATCTGGAAGGCCGTGCCCACACATTCGACCCAATGTTCCGTCCAGCCGTGGACAGGATCGGGCGCATAGCGGTGCCACACCCCCGGAAAGAGAAGGAAGACCGACCCGGCGGCAACCTTCTGTTCGCGCCGGTCCGGCCCCCATTCCAGCCGCCCCTTGCCCTGGCTGATGTAGACGATCTGATGCGCGCGCAGGATGCGGCCGCGTTGCCAGTTGAAGTGGTGGTCCTTCGGGTGGACCGCCACGGGATAGGGCGAGTGCCGCCCGACCCGCGTATGACCCGAAGAAAGAAGCGTGCAGCCGAGCGCCTGGCAAAGGCGGTTCTCGGGGATGTAGCAGAAGTAGTCGCCTGCGGATTCGTTGCTCATGCGCGCAGAATGGGGCGGGGTGCAGGCCGGATCAATAGAGATATGCCGCCCGACATGCGGATATGCGGGCCGATTCTGGCCTTAACCGGGAAAGCTGCAGCAACACCATGATAAGATGACATTTTCCATGATCTACTGGCAGGAACCACAGCCATTTTCCATTCGCAAAGGTTCAGTATCCCCTGGCCTCTCTTTGCCAATAATTGAATGGATAAGGTCAGAAAACGAAACCGGCCTTACCATAGGCTTGTCTCTGATGGGACGGGCGATCCACAGAAGATCAGGCAGGTCCGCATCCGGAGGAGGAGAACCATGAGACATTATCTCTTGGCCGCAGCAGCGGCCTTTACGATCGGCCTGACCCCCGCCTTCGCCGGGGATTTCCATGGCTATGACCCCGCGACCTTCGACGGCAACTTGTTGCCCGCAGAAAACCTGATGGCGATGGTCAAGGAAGCCATGTCGGTGCGCCCGCCCAAGAACGGGACGGCCTATGTCATCGGCTTTGCCAACCTTCAGCGCGACATTCCGTTCTGCGCCCTGGTCGAGCAGGGCATCCTGGAGGTCGCCAAGGCGGCAGGGGTCGAGGTGGTGGTTGCCGACAACCGGCTTGATGGCGCGACCGCCCTGACCAACGCCGAAAGCTTCATCACGCGGGATGTCGATTTCGTCATCGAATTCCAGACCGACGCGCAGTTCGGCGCGACGATCATGCAGAAGCTGAACGAGGCGAACATTCCCGTCGTCGCCATCGACATTCCGATGCCGGGGGCGACCTTCTTCGGGGTCAACAACCCGCGTGCGGGCTTCATGGGGGGATCCTACCTCGCGCAGGCGGCCGTGGATCGCTATGGCATGGAGGCCGTGATGAAGGGCTACTTCATCGAAGGCGAGCTTCCCCAGTCCGGCCCGATCCCGGCCATGCGGACCGGGGGGCAGGTGGCAGGCTTCCTTGCGGCACTTCCCGGCTTTGACGAATCCCGCGTCCTGAAATTCGACAGCAAGAACACGCTGGAGGAAAGCTTTACCCAGACCAAGAACCTGCTGGCGCAGATTCCGCCGGATGTTCCGATCATGGGAACGGCCATCAATGACCAGGCCACAACGGGCATCCTGCGGGCGGCGCAGCAGGACGGCCGGACGCAGATCACGGTGGTCGGCCTTGGTGCGGACGAAAAGCAGACGCTGGCGAGCGAGGCCGATTTCGTGGCCGCCGTCGGCTCTTTCCCCGAACGCTATGGGAATTCGCTGATCCCGATCGCCCTTGCCACCCTGGCAGGGCAGGACCTGCCTGATGCGATCCTGATCAACCATCAGATCGTCACCAAGGCCAATATCTGCGACTTCTATGCGGATATGCCCTGCGCCGATGTGAAGACCATCGACTACACCTTCCCGGAAGACGGTTTCCTTGCGCATCTGGAGGCCCTGCGGAAAGATCCCTCGCTTGCCGATGTCCAGAACCTGATACCAGCGAACTGATCGGTCTGGACCAAAGGGCGCGGCGGCCTCACGCCGCGCCCACCCATGAGGAAGCGTGAATGTCTCCGTTGTCCAACAGCTTGACGATGACCGGCGTGAGCAAGAGCTTCGGCTCGATCCACGTGCTGGATGGCGTGGATTTTTCGGTCAAGCGCGGCGAGATCGTCGCGCTTCTCGGGTCGAACGGCGCGGGCAAATCGACGCTGATGAAGATCCTGACCGGCGTCTATGCGCGCGATGCGGGCGGGATCGCCGTCGATGGCCGCGCGGTCGCGCTGGGCTCGCCACAGGCTGCAGGGGCCGAAGGGATCGTCCTTTTGCCTCAGGAAGTTTCGGTGTTTCCTGATCTGTCCGTGGCCGAGAACATCTGCATCGCCGGCCGCAGATCCGGATTGGTCAGCCGCAAGGCGCAGGAGGTCCGCGCCGCGGCGATCCTTTCGGAGCTTGGCTTTTCGATACCGCCAGCGGCGCGGGTTGCCGATCTGACGGTCGCCGAACGCCGGATCGTTGAAATAGCGCGCGCCCTTGCAAGCGACGCACGGATCTTGGTGATGGACGAGCCGACTGCCGCCCTTTCCGAACCGGAAAGCGTGCAGATCTTCAACGTGCTGCGCCGGTTGAAAGAGCGTGGCACGTCGGTCGTCTACATCTCGCATTACCTGAACGAGGTGTTTGCGATTGCCGACCGGATCGAGGTTCTGCGCGATGGGCGCAACGCCGGCAGCTACGATCCTGCATCAACCCCTGTCGAAGAGGTGGTTGCCGCCATGATCGGCCAGATGGCAGGTTCCCTGTTCGAGCCAAGACCGGATCGCGCACGCGGTGCGCTGTATTTCCAGGCGCGGGGTCTGGGCCTTGCCGGGGTTTTGCGGGACATCGACCTTGATCTGCACAAAGGCGAGATCGTCGGTGTGTTCGGCTTGATCGGATCGGGGGTCGAGGTTCTGGGCCGCGTGATCTATGGCGCACGCCATCGCCACAGCGGAGAGATGCGGCTGGACGGAAAGGTCTTTCGTCCCCTTTCACCCGCCGACGCAAAGTCGGCTGGGATCGGGTTCGTGACCGCCGAGCGAAAGACCGAAGGCATCTTTGCCGATCTGTCGGTCGCCGACAACATGACCGCCCCGTTCCGACGGGATTACGGCACGTGGATGACCGCAGACAAGGCGCGCGAGGCCGAACATGCGCAAGGCTGGATCGACAAGCTGGGCATTCGCACGTTCGGACCCGATCAGGCGATCCGTTTCCTTTCGGGCGGCAACCAGCAAAAGGTATGCATCGCCCGATGGCTGACCCCCCATGTGCGTATGCTGGTTCTGGAAGAACCGACGCGCGGCGTCGATGTCGGGGCGCGGGCAGAACTCTATCGACAGTTGACCGCGCTGGCCAATGAAGGGCTTGCCGTATTGGTCCTGTCATCGGACGCAGAGGAAGTGGGGGGGCTGTCGGATCGCAGTTTCGTCATCGACCGAGGGCAGTTGGTGGCGGAATTTGAACGGGGCGTCACGGCCGCCAGACTGATGGCCGCGACGGCGCTGAGGCGAGACAGACATGCGGGATAACATGAGAAAAAGCTGGCTTGGCGGCACCGGAGTCGGGACTTCGGTCGTGATCCTCCTGATCTTCTACATCCTGCTCCTGCTGGTCTTTTCGGTCCTTTCGCCGTTCTTCATGACCGCGCGGAACATGATGTCCATCGGGTCCAACGTTGCCCTGATCGGACTGATGGCTGCGGCAGGGACGCCCCTGATCATCGCCGGCGGGCTTGATCTTTCGGTTGCGGCTGTTGCGGGGCTGACGGGTGTGCTGATCGCGATCCTGCATGCGGCGGGCATTCCGATCTGGCTGGCGGTCGCGGCTGCCCTTGCCGTCGCGGCATGCGTCGGCCTGGTGAACGGGCTGCTGACCACGGCGCTGCGCCTGAACCCGTTGATCGTGACACTGGCGACCATGTCCATCGTCGGTGGGGCAAGCCTCATCCTGACCGACGGGCTGACCAAGCCGCTGATCGTGGACGGGTTCAACGTGATCGGGCAAGGCCGCATCCTTGGTGTGCCGCTTCCCGCACTCATCATGCTGACCGCCTATGCGATCCTGTCCTTCGTTCTGGCCAGGACGCATTTCGGGCGCAACACCTATGCGATCGGTGGCAATCCGGATGCCAGCCATCTGATCGGCCTTCCGGTCGCGCGCACCCAGATGTCACTTTACGTGCTGTCCGCGCTTTCGGGTGCAGTTGCCGGAACGATACTTGCTGCGATGCTTGGGGCCGCGGCCCCGAATGCGGCAGGCCCGCATCTGCTGACGGTCATTGCCGCAATCATTCTGGGCGGAACATCGTTGCAAGGCGGGCGGGGTTCGGTCTGGGGCACACTGATTGCCGTGCTGATCCTGGGTACGCTGAACAACGGGTTGACGTTGCTCAACGTAACCTCCTTCTGGCAGGATATCACGCGTGGCATCGTGTTGATCCTTGCCATCGGCTTCGACGGGTTGAGGATGCGGCAGAGATAGACGGAACGGATCCTTATCGGGGAGTGGGCTTTGGTGTCCGCTCTCCGCCCGCACCCGGAACTGCCGCACCGCATCATTCTTGAACGCGCCGCGGTGGCTGCTCGCCTGTATCTCGGCCCGTCGTCCCGAAGGTTGGGGGCAGAAGCGTCCTCGGGCCAAGGCGTCCTTGCATTCCTGCCCGGTTCAAATCGGAAGCCATCAGTCCCAATTTTTGATGACTTGTCGGATTGGGGCGCTAATCTGACCCCCAAGAATGATTAAGATGAGATTTTGAGGCAGGATTTGCATGGCAGCAGCGGTCAGTCTGGATCTGACAGGCCCCGACGGGCACAAAACGACCGCAGAGGCTGATTTCCTGATCGTCGCCTGCGATCCGACACTGCTGCCCATGGATCGGACCCCTGACGAAAGCCGGGTCTTCGATGCGCTAACGAATTTCACCTTTCATACCTTTGCGCTGCGGGTAAAGGTGCCGACCGGAAAGGTGGGGCAGGACGGCAAGCCAAGCTTCGGTGTTGTCCTGCGGCCGCCCATGAGCCCGTCGGAAATGGACGGGCGCATCTACGGCTTCCGCAACGAGACGGCCAAGCAGTACACGCTGGAAGCTGCGAACGGCATGACGCACAACTATGTCGTCGTCTATCGGCTGTGGAACGGAGATGCACCCGACCAGACCGCGAAACAGGACGAAGACGATCTGAAGAAGGATCTGCCCAAGCTGGAATGGTGGCCCTTCGGTGCGGATTTCGATGTCGTCGGATCGCTGAAGACACCGTATTTTCAGCATTTTGACGTCGATCACGTGAAGGCAGGGCTGCCATGGGACTATCTGGCCCTCCAGGGCCAGAACAACACCGCCTATGTTCACGGCTCCACCTGTTTCGAGTCCGTGCTGACCATCTGGCAGTATATCGGCCTGCTGTTCGGAAGCGACTACGCCCCCAAAGGCCAGATCCAGCTGCCGGAAGATCGGTCCTCGCGCATCATCATCCTCGGCGCGGGCGTTTCGGGCATCCTGATGGCGGTGCGCCTGCAAGAGCTGGGCTACACGAAGGTCACGCTGATCGAGAAGAACGCCATCCCGCACGATGACGATACCTTGATCTACGGCAAGACCCATTCGCTGGTCTTCGAGGATCTGAAGCCGCATTCCAGCTATCCCAACGCGCAAGAGCCCACGGTCTGCGAGTTGGGGACCTGCTACCTGTCCCCGTCCTACAACAACCTGCTCATCTACCTTGACCAGCGGCTTGCGGCTGCCGGGAAACCCAAGATGGCGCCACCCCGCGGGTTTCAGGTCAGGCCGGGTGTGGCGGGCAATTTCCGCGGCATCGTGGTGCCGGGCAAGGACAAGCCGGAACCGTTCGACGACTTCGTCTATGGGCCCGCGAAGGAGATCCTCAAGGGGGTCAAGCTTCCCGAGGGAGACAAGGAGAAGCTGGAGGAACTGGCCATTCTTTTCGAGGCGGGCGAATATTTCAGCGCGCAGCTGGCATCCATGGGCACCCAACTGCCCATGCCGACCCGTCCGCTGCCCGAGCCGCAATGCAGCCAGACGTATCAGCAGTTTGTGGATGCCAACAACCTCGGCCTGCTCGAAGGGATTCTGCTCTATTCCTATTCCATTCAGGGCTATGGCCCGATGATATCGATCCCCGCCTTTTATGGAATGGTCTGGATCACAGACACGCTCATCCTGGGCGAGATGACCAACCTGATTGCCGATGAACCGCTCGTTACCTTCTTCCCGGAAGGCTGGGGCGAGGCATGGCGGCGGCTGAGCGCGAACATGAAGATCGAGGATGGCGTGACGGTGACGCAGATCCGGCGCAGGGGCGTGACGGGGACCGCATGACGCGCAGGACGACGACGATCGTTGCGGCCGACATTGTTGGCTATTCGCGCCTGATGGCGCAGGACGAGGCCGGTGCGATCGAACGCCTCAAGGCTGCGCGCATTCGGCATATCGATCCGGTGATCGGCCAATGGCAGGGCCGAGTGTTCAAGACCATGGGCGACGGGTTGCTGGTGGAATTTCCGAACCCCCGCGCGGCCGTCCTTGCGGCTTTCCAGCTGCAAAGCGCGATGGTTGCAGAGAACAACCTCCTGCCGCCCGAAGCACGGATGCTGTTCCGCATCGGCATCAACCTTGGTGAGGTCGTGGAAGACGGGGGCGACCTGCTGGGGGACGTGATCAACGTGGCGGCCCGCCTGGAAAGCATCGCGCCACCCGGGGGCATCTGTGTGTCGCGCCCGGTACGGGATGCGGCGACAGGGGAAGAGGGGCTGCGCCTGACAGAGCTTGGGCCGCAATACGTCAAGAACATTCCGCATGCGATTGACGCGTGGCGGATCGAAGTGCCCGGCGTGATCGCCGCGACCATTGCAGAAAACGAACGCGCCAGCCGGTTGAGCGTGGCCGTCCTTCCCTTTGACCTGCGGGCCGATGCCGCAACGAACGCCATCCTTGGCGACGCCGTCGCCGATGACATCACCGCCCAGCTTGCGCGTTTCCGCGCGCTGACGGTGATCGCGCGGCGCTCGGCCTTCATCTTTCGGGGCAGTAGCCTGCCGCTGGCAGAGATCGGGCAGCAACTGGGGGCAAGATACCTCGTGACAGGCAGCCTGCAGACAGCGGGCGACAGGTTGCGGCTCGGCGTGCAGCTGATCGAAGCAGAGAGCGGCTACCAAATCTGGACCGGGCGCTGGGACGGGCTGTCCCACGACATCTTCGCCTTGCAAGACGAGGTGACGGCCGCCGTCGTGGGCAGCCTCGCGCCCGAGCTTGGGGCGCATGAACGGCGCATTGCGGGCCATGTCGGAACGGACAACCTGACCGCCTGGCAACTCTGCCACCAGGGCATCGAAGCGTTCTTCCGCTACAGCATCGACTCCTACCCGCAGGCCATCGCCTTTTTCGAACAGGCCATCGCGGCCGACCCCGGTTTCGCCCTGCCGCAGGCCCATCTGGCACGGCTTCATTCCGTGCTGGTCTATACCGGCCACAGCAAGAACCCGTTTGACGACATCATGAAGGGCATGGCCCATGCCCGTGCCGCCATTGAGATCGACCCTCGTCTGGAAGAGGGTCATATCGCGCTGGCCGCGCTTCTGATCCCGACCGGGCAGGAGGCCGAGGCCCGCAAGGCGCTGACACAGGCGATGGCACTGAACGACAACAACGCCGGTGCCTATCAGATCCAGACGTTCATCAACCTGTTCCAGCCAGTTCCCGACCCTGATGAAATGGAGGCGGCGGCACTCATGGCGCTGCGGCTCAGCCCGACGGAACCGCGGGCATGGGCCTTCTACTGGGCCGCAAGCTGCGCCCGGTGGATCCGTGACGGACGGATGGACGAAAACGTGCTCGGCTATCTGGAACCCGCCTGCCGGATGCCACAGGTGGAATATTTCACCCTGCTCGCGGCTGCCGTCATGTATGTCCGCATCGGCCGCCGCGAGGACGCCAAGGCGATGCTGGACAAGGCCAGGGCAAAAAGGCCGGGGCTGACGCTGCGGGAACATGTCGAGTCCTTCCGCTTTCCCTATTGGCCAACCCTGAAAAAGACGATTGACCGCGACTATGCCGCGCTGGTCGAAATGGGCCTGCCACCGGGCTAGGCCCTGGATCGGGTGGCGCGCAGCGCGCAAACGGGGGGGATGACCGTGCGAAGGCCAGGCCAGTTTGGGGGGACGTCATGACGGGGGCAGGGCCAGACCGGCGTGCGGCACGGGACAATCTGGCCGCCCTGCAGCGCACCGAGATTTTCGGCGGACTGGATGCTGATGTGCTGGAGGTGGTCCAGCGCTTGTCGGTCTGGCGCGACTGGCCAGCCGACACCGTGTTGTTCCAGCGGGGCGACGAGGGCAGCCACATGATCATCGTGATGTCCGGGCGTCTGCGATTGTCG
>Ga0164290_1002561_pt1 | contig 11925 bp, 9 predicted proteins | sample Micstemetagenome_FD_108782 | JGI IMG/M metagenome (GOLD analysis project Ga0164290, IMG submission 108782) | Contaminated culture microbial community from soil near Moab, Utah, USA - Microcoleus steenstrupii SON62 (Illumina Assembly) | ecosystem: Environmental > Terrestrial > Soil > Soil crust... | reverse complement strand
GGCAATCGCAAAAAATCGCACTAAACCTTTCAGTTGCATATTAGTAAGGGTTTACAAAAAATTTTAGAGCGGCAAAGATAGGGGAATGGTAATGAAATTTACCAGTTCCGCCAAGTTTGGCTTTTGGGGATTGAAAAAAGGGGTAAACACTTGTCAGACAAGCTTTGGCGCAAGTTGTAATAGCCTGTTTACCCTGTCTTATACACAGATGTTATAAAAAAGCCCCGGCATTGATACGGAACCGGTTTATTTAACATCTGTCAGTGTTACATCAAAAAACAAGGGGCTATTGGGCGGGATGGAACCCGATCCCGTACAGCTATATGCCAAAGCAGATGGGATGACCATTAATATACGACCGCCTTTCTGGATCAGGGGGATGCCAATCTTCCAGCCTTCAATTACGCCACCAAGCGAAAAACTGATGGGGTTGGCTGTAGCATCGAAAGTTGTACCATTTAATAATTTACCTGTATAAACAGTAGATACTGTATTATTCACTGTTGGAGTCATGCCAGAACCCTGGGTGATAATCTGGTAGAGAATACCACTGGAGTGTTCCGTATAATTAATACCATTAGCCGTACAATACGCTATCATATCAACTTTCTCCGATGCCGGAGTTTTGGGCTGACAACCTGATTCCTGTTTGCCACAGGAAAGGAAAAGGGAAGAAACTACAACACTCACTAATAACAAGGTTCTTTTCATGTGTTTATTTTCATTGATTTTGGCCACATGGAATTCGCCGATAAATATTGTTCATTATTTCAACATTTGTCTTGGCTCATTTCATGGATAAATTCATCTGTTTGCGTATTAGACCATTTTTTAGCCCGTGGGGCTGCTTATCTGTTATTTTTTTCATGTGATTTTTTTCTGGCCAGCAATTCCCGGTAACGCTGTTCATTGGTTTCCCAGCGAAACTTACGGTACATAAAAGCCATAAAAAAGGAAATACCCAGTATGGCCAGTAAAAAAACCACAGAACTGAGTCTGGAATTGGCCACCATATTGGCCCTTTCATACCAGCCTGAAAAAACCACGGTAATCAGACTGATGCCCAGTACAAAACCGGCCGATAAACCGATCATAAAGGGTCGGGTACTGTGCTTTTGCTGTACACTGTTTTTTTCCCAGAACTGAATAAAAGCTTCTTCTTCCTTGGTTAACATGCCGCAAATGTAAGTGAGCTATGTAAATATTACATGAATGCTGTTTGGATAAAAGGTAACTATTCCCCAATAAGCAGTCTTTATCTTTTGCTTTTTATGATAGCGCTAACATCCATTTATAACAAATCGGGCGATACATGGAAACAGGGCTTTAATTTCGTGGCTAAATCGGCCATATTAGTGAAGCAACTTTCCTCAGTCAATAAATATTTCTGGAAATACAGGCATCGTTTCTTCCTGGGTATTTTTTTTGTATTACTCTCCAACTATATTGCCGTACTGGCCCCGCAGATCACTGGCTATGTAGTGAACGCCGTACAGCAACAACTACCGGGTGCAAAAGCAGCCAGCGGCAGACCGGTTAATGACGGACTGGTTACCGCTTTTATACAATGGGTAAGTAATGCACAATTCAGTTTTACCTGGCTGGTAGCTGTTTGCAGCATTACCATATTAGTATTAGCCGTTCTGAGAGGTATTCTTATGTTTTTTATGCGGCAGACCATTATCGTCATGAGCCGACATATTGAATACGATCAGAAAAATGAAATTTTTAATCATTATCAGTTACTCGATACCGGCTTTTATAAAACACATAGTACCGGCGATCTGATGAGCAGGATGACAGAAGATGTAAGCCGTGTAAGAATGTATACCGGACCCGCAGTCATGTACCTGATTAACCTCAACAGCCTCATTGGTTTTTGTGTGGTAAATATGTTACGAAAAGATGCCATGCTTACTTTATATGTGTTGGCTCCTCTGCCCATATTGGCCATTACCATTTACTGGGTGAATAGTATTATCAACAGAAAAAGCGAGCGAATACAGGCCTTACTCTCCAACCTTACTACCAATGCGCAGGAATCCTATTCAGGTATCCGGGTAATCAAATCTTTTGTGCAGGAGAAGGCAATGATGGGCTTTTTTGAGAAAAATAGCGAATCCTATAAGAAAAATGCTATTAGTTTGGCCAAAGTGGAAGCTATTTACTTCCCCAGTATGGCACTCATGATTGGACTGAGTACACTGGTTACCATTTTTGTAGGGGGTATGCAGGCCTTAGCAGACCCTACAAGGGTGGGTTTGGTGGTTGAATTTGTGATTTATATTAATATGCTCACTTTTCCTGTGAGTGCAATTGGCTGGACAGCCAGTATGATTCAACGGGCTGCCGCTTCACAGAAAAGGCTGAATGAGTTTTTACAGACCCAACCTGTTATCAGAGACGAAACTGGGATTAAGGAAGAAAAAGTGAGCGGAGATATTGTCTTCAATAAAGTTTCTTTCACCTACCCGCATACGGGCATACAGGCCATCCGCGATCTTAATTTAACCATCCGGAAAGGAGAGAAGGTATTGGTATTGGGTAAAACAGGAAGTGGGAAAAGTACATTGGCGCAATTACTGCTCCGTTTCTATAATCCTACCGATGGTACTATAACAATCGGCGGAATGCCCATACAGCAAATGCCCTTACATATACTAAGATCGCAGATCAGTTATGTACAGCAGGATGTGTTCCTGTTTAGCGATAGTGTAAAAGACAATATTGGCTTTGGTTTACCAGAACCCGCCACAACAGCTATGGTGGAAGAAGCTGCCGGTTTTGCAAGTGTTCACAAGGAAATACTTAAATTCAGCAAAGGCTACGACACGATGATTGGTGAGAGGGGTGTTACTTTAAGTGGCGGACAAAAACAAAGGATATCGATTGCAAGGGCCCTCATTAAAAACCCGGAGATCATAGTGTTCGACGACTGTTTGAGTGCAGTGGATGCCAAAACTGAATTCGAAATCATCAGTAATCTTTATCGGTTCCTGCACGATAAAACAGCCATCATCATTACACACCGAATTTTTTCAAGCTTTAAATTCGATAAGATTATTGTACTCGATAATGGTAAACTAAGTGAAACAGGTACCCATGATGAACTGATGATAAAGAATGGGTATTATGCAGAACTGTACAGACTTCAGTTAACAGATATAAAGGAAGACGCTCAGAAAGAACAGCTACTGACCGACCAATAAACAAAGGATTCCTTTATTATTCAACGTTTTTAAAAACCTGAGGAATACCTCTAAATATCATAACCTGCCAAAGTCTTGTGCCTTGCAGCTTGTAGCCTGATACGCCCTTCTTTCATTTAGTTTTCAGAAAATTTTGGTAATTCCGAAACATCCCTATATTTGTCAGGCATAAAATCAGAAAACCAAAAAACAACAACTGTGGCGTACGAGAACAACGACAAGAAAATGGAAAGTGTTTACAGCAAGCGAATCAGGGCTGGGAAAAGAAGAACCTATTTTTTTGATGTAAGAGCTACTCGTGGTAATGATTATTACCTCACTATTACAGAGAGCCGTAAGCGTTTTGATAACAATGGCTACGACAGACACAAAATTTCCCTGTACAAAGAAGATTTTAATAAGTTTATCAAGGCATTGGGAGAAGCGATTGATTATGTGAAGACAGATTTAATGCCCGATTTCGATTTCGACGCATTCAACCATGAATACGATGATGCAGAGGGTGGTGAAGGTCAGAACGACAGCTTTGTAGCTGCCGCTGAAACTGAAACGGTAGAAGAAGAAGTAATTGCTGCTCCGGTGGCTGTTGCTCCAACTCCAATAACCGATGCTGCTGCTGCATCAACCACTGCTTCGGAAGAAGTAGACAAATGGTAACAACCAAAACCAACTGTAAAAGCCGGTCGTTTGACCGGCTTTTTTAATAAGTAATAAGGAACATGAAATAGGAAATCAGAAAGTATGTATCATGTCTTCACTTGCTGATTTCTTATTCCTTATTTATAATTTTCTAATCATCCAGATATCACATCCATTATGCCCGCTATTGCCCATGGGGCCGGTGAGATAAGTGAAACCGAATTTCTCGTACACACTAACTGCTTTCTTTAACTCAGGCATGGTTTCGAGGTATATCTGCTGAAAGCCTTTTGCTTTCGCAGCTTCCATACACCTGTTAATCATAGACCTTCCAAGTCCCAAACCACGGGCTGCAGGAGAGAGGTACATTTTTACCAGTTCACAAGTACCTGCAGGCAAAGCGTCGGTAGGGTAGATACCTGCTCCGCCAATTAAAACACCGTCTTTTTCTGCTACAAAATATTCACTCAGTGGTTCTGCGAGGAATAATTCATACAAATGATCGGTACTATCGTCGTAATAAACAGTACCCGGTTTATTGGCACCAAATTCTTTAAGTGCATTTCTGATAATCAGTGCCATCGCCGCATTATCACGGGGTTCAATATGTCGCACAATAATCCCTTCCATCTTATCCTTTTCTGAATTGTTTATAGGCATTGATCAATCCGTTGGTAGAACTGTCGTGTGAACTGATATCGGCTTCAGAAGACAATTCAGGTAATACCCGATTGGCTAATTGTTTACCCAGTTCAACACCCCACTGATCAAAACTGAATATATTCCAGATAACGCCCTGTACAAATATTTTATGCTCATACAAAGCAATGAGTTTTCCCAGGTTAAAGGGATTGATTTCTTTAACCAGGATAGAATTAGTTGGTTTATTACCATCAAATATTTTAAAGGGCGATAGCTTCTTAATATCCTCCTGACTTTTATCTTCCTTCATCAGTTCAATTTTCACTTCATTCTCCGACTTGCCATTCATCAGCGCTTCTGTTTGTGCAAAGAAATTAGACAATAATTTCTGGTGATGGTCGCCGATGGGGTTATGACTGATAGCGGGTGCAATAAAATCGCTGGGTACCAATGGGGTACCCTGGTGTAATAACTGGTAAAAAGCATGTTGCCCGTTTGTACCCGGCTCACCCCATATAACAGGGCCGGTACTGTAATTCACAGGGTTTCCGCTTCTGTCGATGCTTTTACCATTACTCTCCATATTGCCTTGCTGAAAATAAGCTGCAAAACGGTGCAGGTATTGGTCGTAGGGGAGAATGGCTTCGCTTTGTGCTCCAAAAAAGTTGGTGTACCAGATACCAAGCAATGCCATCAATACAGGAATATTCTTATCAAATTTTTCTTTCCTGAAATGTTCATCCGAAGCAGATGCTCCCTTTAATAATTGTTCAAAATGATCGTAGCCAATGGTTAAGGCAATCGACAATCCAATAGCACTCCACAACGAATAACGACCGCCCACCCAATCCCAGAATTCAAACATATTTTTCTTATCAATACCAAATGCCGTTACTTCTTTTTCGTTGGTACTGAGTGCCACAAAATGTTTGGCAATATGTTTTTCATCCACTGCTTTTTCAAGAAACCATTCACGGGCCGTATGGGCATTGGTCATGGTTTCCTGTGTGGTAAAGGTTTTGGATGCAACCAGGAATAAAGTTTCCTCCGGCCGAACCAGCTTTAATACCTCACTGATATGTGTACCATCAATATTGCTCACAAAAAAAGTTTCGATCCCTTTTTTCCAGAAAGGTCTGAGGGCTTCAGTAACCATTACGGGACCAAGATCGCTGCCACCAATACCAATATTGACGATAAAGCGGATTTTTTTCCCGGTGTATCCTTTGTGGTTTCCGGAATGTACTTCTTCACAAAATGCTTTCATATGTGCCTGCACACGCTGTACATGGGGCATAATGTCTTTGCCATCTACGAGGATCGGGGTATCAGAAAAATTACGCAGGGCTGTATGTAAAACTGAACGTTGTTCTGTTTCGTTGATTTTAATGCCTACAAACATTTCATGAATGGCCTCTTTTAATTTACAGTCTTCTGCTAACTGTAATAGGAGCTGCAGGGTTTTCTGGTTGATGATATTTTTAGAATAGTCAAACAGAATATCACCTAAGCGGATGGAGAATTTTTTAAACCGGTCTGGCTCTGCTGCAAACAGATCCCGCATATGCCGGCGGTTCATTTCTTCCTCATAATGTTTCTGTAACAGGAACCATGCCTGGGTATTCGTAGGGTTAATCTTCGGTAACATGTGCTTGCTTGCTCTTTTTATTTCGTTTAATCCTGGCTTCTACTACAACCGTTCTAAAGGGCTTTCAAAACATTTAGGGTGTCCTGAATTTTGGCAGGAGTAATATCCAAATGCACCACCAGCCTGATCTGGACAGGAGATATGGCTATGGCAAGAATATTGGATCGTTGGAGAATGGTAACCAGATCGGGGGCTGTAAAGCGTCCCTTGACCTCAAAAATAATGATATTGGTTTCAACAGGGAGAATTTCTCCCACAAAATCTTTTTCTTTCAACGCATTAGCCAGTATTTGCGCATGTTCGTGGTCTTCTTTCAGTCTGGCCACCTGATGCTCCAGTGCATATAATCCTGCAGCTGCAATAAATCCGGCCTGTCGCATACCACCACCAAATACCTTACGGTAACGCCTTGCTTTTCTGATAAAATCTCCCGGACCAATCAATACACTTCCCACCGGTGCGCCCAAACCTTTGCTTAAACAAATGGAAATGGTATCAAACACTTCTCCATATTGCTTACAGGTTTCGTTTTTTGCCACCAGGGCATTGAATAAACGCGCTCCGTCGAGGTGGAGTTTCAAATTATTTTTTAAGCAAACTTGCTTAATAGATTCAATATCACTGAAATGGTAACAACTGCCACCACCTCTGTTAGCCGTATTTTCCAATGATACCAATGTACTCACTGGTTTGTGAACATCAACCGGGTTGATGGCTGACAAAACCTGCTCCGCAGTTATTCTCCCACGATCGCCATGCAGGAGGCGAACAGAACAACCGGAATTAAAAGCAATACCACTACCTTCATACTGGTACACATGCGATAGGTGATCGCAGATCACTTCATCACCGGGTTGGGTATGACATTTAATGGCAATCTGGTTGGTCATGGTGCCGCTTGGACAAAACAAGGCAGCTTCTTTACCAAAAAGAGCAGCAGCTATTTTTTCCAGGTGGTTAACGGTGGGGTCTTCGCTAAAAACGTCATCACCAACAGGTGCCGAAATCATGGCTTCTAACATACCGGGGGTAGGTCTTGTAACAGTGTCGCTCCGAAAATCAATCATAGGGTTTCAAAGATAAGGTCTTCAAAAGAGTGGGCTAAAAATGATTGCCCCGTTCATCCAAATTATAACATAAATGACAAAATAATGTTGCAACTGTGATTTTTTCCTGTTTAACTTTACAGCCTCATTGTACAAATTACTATCTTTTGTATACTGTTGAACTCCTTGTGCTGCTGATATACCTGCCGGTTGCGTATAGCCATTCCAGAAAGCGAAAAGAAAAAATTATGATGTTATCAATCCGTTCCTCTTACAGGATATACTTATTACATGCCTGTATGTTGTTGAGCTTTTTCTGTGCTGCACAGTCTGATCCCGACAGCAGCTCCTTACACAATGCCTCTCTCGATCAGGTTATTCAATATGCGCTAAAGCACCAGCCTGTATTAAAACAGTCTGTTATTGATGAACAGATCGTGGAAACAACCCTGCGTAATAAACTCTCTGCCTGGTATCCGCAATTGAATTTTAATTACAGCCTCCAGCACAATTTTCAGGTACCTACCAATATTATCGGTGGTAATCCTATTCGTCTGGGCGTAAATAATACATCAAACGCACAGTTTACCTTATCGCAGCATATTTTTAACCGCGATGTATTACTGGCCAACAGGAGCAAAGAAGATGTAAGAACACAGGCCCGGCAAAATACAGGCATCAATAAAGTGGAAGTAGTAACCGGTGTATCAAAAGCTTTTTATGATGTACTGGCTACTTTGCAACAGATAAAAGTAGCAGATGAAAATATCATCCGTATACAGAACAGCCTGAAAGTGGCTACAAACCAATATAAAGCAGGTATTGCCGATAAAACCGATTATAAAAGAGCCACTATTTTACTAAATAATACCAAAGCTACAAGGGCCGCTAATCAATCAGTACTTGATGCTAAAATGAGCTACCTGAAAAACCTGATGGGTTACCCTGACAGTACTGCATTAAATATCAGTTACGATAGCTTGTTGCTGGAAAGAGAAATCAATCTTGATACCATTCAGCAACCCGATATAACCCAAAGACCTGAGTTTGGGTTTCTACAAACACAACAGAAATTATTAAATGCGAGTCTGCAATATGAGAAATGGGCATTTCTGCCACAGGTAAACCTGAACGGGGCCTATAACCTTAATTACCAGAATAACCAGTTTGGAAAATTGTACAGTAATAATTTCCCCAACTCTTTTGCCGCACTTACTCTTTCTTTTCCGATTGTGCAGGGTGGAAAACGAAAAGCCAATATTGACCAGGTGAACTGGCAGATCAAAAGAAATGCACTCGATATACTGCAGTTTAAACAAACAGTGAATACGCAATATGCTCAGGCATTGGCCGCCTATAAAAGCAGCTACAGCAATTACCTGGCACTGAAAGAAAACCTCGATCTGGCCAGAGAAGTGTACACGATCATTGACCTGCAGTATAAAGCCGGTGTAAAAACTTATCTCGAAGTAATTACAGCAGAAACCGATTTAAGGACTTCCCAAATCAATTATTACAATGCACTCTATCTGGTACTCGCCAGCAAAGTGGATGTAAAACGGGCATTGGGACAAATCAACTATTAATTCATTTCATTTAATTCCATACTATGTTTTCCAAATACAAATCATACTGCATTCTCATACCTGCACTGCTCTTGGTAACAGCCTGTACCAATCAGCCCACTGTTACACAGCCAACCGCGCCGCCTGCTGTAGCTATAACGGTTGATACAGTGGAAGAAACAACTGCGGTTTACCATGATGAATATCCGGGTACGGTAGTCGCTTTAAACCAAACCGATCTCAGGGCACAGGTAAGCGGTTATATTACAGGTGTTTTTTTCAGGGATGGAGATCGCGTGCAGAAAGGGCAGAAATTATATTCGATCGATGCACAGGTGTATAATGCCAATTACCAACAGGCACAGGCCAATTTACAGGTACAGGAAACCAATCTTTTAAAGGCCCAGAAAGATGCAGACCGTTATCATGAACTGGATAAAAATGACGCCATTGCCAAACAGCAGGTTGATTATGCAGATGCAGCACTTGCCGCAGCCAAAAAACAGGTAGAAGCAGCCAGAGCGGCATTGAACAGTGTAAAAAGCAGCGTGAATTTTGCCAACATCTATGCGCCTTTTTCAGGAACGATCGGTATTTCACAAGTGAAAGAAGGAACGGCTGTTGTGGCTGGACAAACCATTTTAAATACCATCTCCACAAACGATCCGATTGCTGTTGATTTCGAAGTGAACCAGCAGGACCTGTATCGCTTTACACAATTACAACAACAAAAGCAGACCGATTCAACATTCACCCTTGCTTTTGGAAATGAGATTTATCCGTATACGGGAAAAATAAGCCTGATCGACAGGGCGGTAAATCCACAGACAGGTACCATCAAAACCAGGCTAAGTTTTAACAATGCAAAAGATATGTTGAAACCGGGTATGACCACACTTGTAAGGGTATTGAATAAACAAAATAAAACTGCTGTCATCATTCCATATAAAGCCATTACCGAGCAACTGGGTGAGTTTTTTGTGTATGTGGTAACCGACAGCAGTACGGTGAACCAGCGAAAATTGAAACTCAGTAAACAGATTGGCAAAAATATTATTGTTGCAGAAGGTCTCACAGCAGGAGAGAAGATTGCTGTAGAAGGGGTACAGAGCCTGCGCGAAGGAGCAAAAGTTACCATACCCGCCAAACAATAAAAGCATCCCTTAAAACAGAAAGAATGATTGCAGATATATTTATAAAAAGACCGGTTACTGCCATCGTGGTTTCGATTGTGATTGTATTGGTGGGACTTATCTCACTCAGTACATTACCCGTGGCCCAGTACCCGGATATTACACCACCTACTGTTGCCATCAGCGGTAACTATTTTGGTGCCGATGCACAAACAGTAGAGCAAACCACTACAACGGCTATTGAATCGCAGGTGAATGGAACACCGGGTATGACATTCATCAACAGTAACAGTACTGGAAGTGGGCAAAGCAGTATTACTGTTTCTTTTGAAGTAGGTACCAATATTGACCTGGCTACGCTTGATGTACAAAACCGGGTGGCTGTGGCAGAACCCAGTTTACCGGATGCAGTAAAACGACTTGGTTTAACCACCAGGAAAAGAAATCCGAGTATCATGATTGCGCTGGCCCTGTATTCGCCCAATGGCACGCATGATGCATTGTTCCTGGGTAACTATGCCAATATTTATTTGAAAGATGCGTTGCTTCGTGTAAAAGGTGTGGGAGATATTGTAGCGCGTGCCGATGATTTTGGTATGCGTATCTGGCTCGACCCTCAGAAACTCGCCGCACTATCACTTACCCCGGCCGATATTAATGCTGCACTCACAGAACAGAACCTACAGATTGCTGCGGGAACCGTGGGGGGTAATCCACAACCCGGCGTACAGGTATTTGAATACAGTGTACTCACCAACAGCCGGATCAATACCAAGGAACAGTTTGAAAAAATAATAGTCCGCACACAACCCGCCAGCGGTAGTATAGTCTACCTGAAAGATGTGGCACGTGTTGAATTGGGAAAATTTGATTATGCCACCAATGCATTCGTTAATGGTAAACCCTGTGCCTTTATTTTGATTTATCAGGCACCGGGTGCCAATGCACTCGATACTTATAATGGAGTGGTAGCTGCATTGGAAAACATGCGGAAAACATTTCCCAAAGATATCGATTACCTGATGCCGCTCGAGACTGCATCGGTAGTAAAAGTATCGATCAGTGAAGTACTGGATACATTGATGGAAGCATTGCTGTTAGTGGTATTTGTGGTCTTTCTGTTTCTTCAGAACTGGCGCGCCACATTGATTCCTGTGTTGGCTATTCCCGTTTCATTGATTGGTACTTTTATTTTCTTTATCCCATTTGGGTTTACCATCAACACGCTTACGCTGTTTGCTTTTGTACTCGCAATCGGTATTGTGGTAGATGATGCCATTGTAGTAGTGGAAGCAGTTCAGCACAATATTGATCATGGGAAAATGTCGCCGAAAGAAGCCACTAAAAAAGCCATGAAAGAAATTTCAGGTCCTGTTATTGCTATTGCATTGATATTGGCGGCTGTATTTATTCCTGTTGGATTTATTCCCGGCATCGTAGGAAGATTATACCAGCAGTTTGCTATTACCATTGCGGTATCGGTTTTAATTTCTGCATTCCTAGCACTTTCGCTAACTCCGGCACTTTGCAGTATCATGTTAAAACCCTCTAAAGAGGCAGATGCAAAGAAAAACTGGTTAGAACGTTTCTTTATCAGTTTTAATAAAGGTTTTGAACGGGTTACCAGAGGTTATGGAAGAAGTGTAGGCAAATGGATCAAAGCAACACCCTATGTATTGGTGATGATGGTTTGTTTATTTGCGGGCTTGTACCTGCTGTTCAAAAACAAACCATCAGGTTTTATACCCACCGAAGATGAGGGCCGTTTATTTGTAACGTATGAAATGCCCGAAGGTACATCCACCACCAGGAATATTGCCATGATGAAAGAACTACAGGCGCGTATTGTATCGATACCCGCGGTAAAAGTAGCGGGCGGACTGGCAGGATTGAATTTCATCAGTTTTTCTAACAAATCAAATACGGGCACCATATTTATCAGTCTCAAACCCTGGGATCAGCGTAAATCGAAAGAATTACAGGTACAAGGCGTAATAGCATCCATCCAGAAAAAAGTAGCAGATATTAAAGAAGCCAGGATAT
>Ga0164290_1002560_pt1 | contig 11942 bp, 10 predicted proteins | sample Micstemetagenome_FD_108782 | JGI IMG/M metagenome (GOLD analysis project Ga0164290, IMG submission 108782) | Contaminated culture microbial community from soil near Moab, Utah, USA - Microcoleus steenstrupii SON62 (Illumina Assembly) | ecosystem: Environmental > Terrestrial > Soil > Soil crust... | reverse complement strand
TGCTAGCACATGCACATCGTGCTGACCGACAAGTGAGTCAATACGCACGTATGTCCCACGATCAGGGAGAAAGATCCGCGTGTCTCCGGTGAGGCACCCGCTGTCACGTAGGTCTGACAGCTGCGGCACCTTGCTTACCCGCTGCTCAACAGCGCGCGAGAGCTGCGACAGGGCCAGGATCGGGCACTGAAGCTCGCGGGCGAGCAGCTTGAGCTGCCGGCTGATCCGGCTCACCTCATCGACCCGGTTGGCCGCGTTCGTCTCGCCAATCAAGAGCTGCAAGTAGTCCACGATCAGCAGATCGAGCGGCCGGATCGTCGCCAGCCGGCGTGCTTTGGAACGCACGTCCATCACACTCAGCATCGCCGTGTCTTCAATCGCGATGGGTGCTTCGGAGAGCACGCCCAGGGCATCGAGCATGCGCGGGTCGCTGCGCCGCACCAGGCCCTCGACACGGCGGGTGTCTACGCCGGTGTGCATCGCGACGAGCCGCTGGAGCAGCTCGTCGCGGCTCATCTCCAGGCTCACCACGCCCACGCTGCGCCCGCGATTGACCCCCAGCTCGTAGGCGACACTCATCGCCAGGCCCGACTTGCCGACACCGGGGCGAGCGGCGAGCAGGGCCAGCTGGCCGGGCCGAAGGCCGCCGTTGAGCCGTGCGTCCAGGTCAAGGATGCCCGTCGGTACTGACCGGTCCTCCTCGTCGCGCTGCGAGCGGTCGAAGTACTGCTGCACGACGGTGCTGAGCGGCACGAAGTCCGCACCGCGCTGGCGCTGGGTGACGCCAAACAGGGCTTGCTCGGCCTGATCCAGTGTCTGATCAAGCTCCTGCCGCTCCTCAAAGCCCAACGCCGCAATGCTCCCGCCGGCCTCGATCAGGCGCCGGAGTGTCGCCGTCCGCACCACACTCTCGGCGTAGTAGCCGACGTGGACGGCCGTCGGCACCTCGGCCGCAATCTCGCCCAGGAAGGCCAGCCCGCCCACGAGCTCCAGCTGCTCCTGACGGCGCAGCTCGCTCGCGACCGTGGCGAGGTCGGGGGGTACCCGGCGGGCGAGGCATGCGAGCTGTGCCTGATACACCAGCGCATGCTTCTCAAGATAAAAGTCCTCGGTCTGGAGGTTGTCGCTCACCGCCAGGATGGCGTCACGATCCAGCAGGATGGCCCCAAGCACGGCGCGCTCGGCAGCCAGGTCATACGGGACGGTGCGGTCGCTCATCGGGGGTGCTCCTGCTCCAGCCGCGCAAGGACGGCGCGCTTGTCGGCCGGGGTCGTCGCCGCGTGGAACTTCCGAATCCAGCGCTCGCGCTGGTCGAGATCCAGGCCGGGGTAGGTGTGGATGACCCGCACACTCGGCGCCGGCTCGCTGGCCGCTGGTGCCGCGGTGCCCGTGTCCTTGCGGTAGCGGTCAAGCATCTTCGCCACCGCCCCCGGCTGCCAGCCATTCGCCTGCCAGTCGGTCAAGACGCGCTGCCAGACGGCGAGGTCCGTCACCGTGGCGGCGATCTGCTCGGCCTGCACCTGGTTGAGTTTACGGCCAAACGCCGCCTCGTAGGCGGCGATGGCCGGGTGCTCCGTGTTACTAGTGACAGCAACGGCGCCGGCCGGGGTGCGTGCAGGCGTCGCACTTGCGCTCTCGGCCTTCGGAACATGGGGCAGGCGCAGCTGCGGCGCGGCCTTGACGGACTCGCCGGCATCCTCACACGGCAGATCGCTGCCCCAGGAGTCTTCGTCAGCCCAGCGGCGCAGCATTTTTCGCACGTAGGTCAGGCTCATCGGGCGCCCGCGCTCACTCAGGCACAGGTCAGCGAGGATGATCGCTCGGCCCAGCCAGTAGGCGCCAAAGCCGCCGGTTGAGGCGTCGTAGCTGTCGGCAAGCAGGGCCAGCTGGGTGTGCTCCCGCGGCGAAAGGCTCGCCCGCTCACCCTGCCAGAGCGCGACGACACTTGCCCGCAGGGCGGGCTGGCCGGCAGGGGCGGCCGGGATCGTCTCCAGGCTCGCCGGCGCTGCTGCGGGCGCCACGGCAGGCGCACCTGCTGCTGCGGGGATGATCCCCTGCTGCTGGAGCACAAGGATGACGGTCTGTGCGGTTGCGGCGACGATCTGGTGAAAATCGTGCGCGCGTGTGATCTCACTCGCTCGTTCGTTCTCTTCGTTCTTTCTCTCCACGTCCCGGTTTCGGGCACGGTCTGGCTGGGATGCGACCATGCCTGTCCCGGTTTCGTGCATGCTTGCCTGTCCAGGTGCCAGGAGCCCGACACGGGGAGGATGAGCTGTCCCGGTTTCGTGCACGGCCGCTTGATCGGGTGCCAGGAGGGTGCCGCACGCGGTGCCAGCTGTCCCGGTTTCGTGCGTGGCTCGCTTGTTTGCGTGCCCGTTGGGTTGATGCAGTCGCGGGCGCGACCGATACGCAGCGGCACCTGCCCCGCTTCCGTGCGTGCGTGCCCCTGCCAGAGCCACTGCACCTGTCCCGGTTTCGTGCGTGGCCTGCTCGAATACAGGCGAGCCCCTGGTGAGGAGCCACCCGTCTGTCCCGATGTCGTGCACGGCGTTGTCTGAGCCACGTGCCGGCACCGCGACGGTTGCGCCGGTGGCAGGCTCGTCGGCCTTGAAGAGGGCCAGCTGGCGCGGGTCGGGGGCTGGGCGCGGCGGCGGGGGCAGGCGGCGCTCGCACAGCAGCGCAGGCACCAGCTCCAGGCTCTGCCGCTCCAGCTCGGCGAGATCAATGTGGTAGATCGGGCGCGGCTCCTTGACCCCCGGCACGGGCTCGTAGCCGACGATGCGGAGCAGCCCCAGGCCGACAAGGCGCTGGATGTAGCCCGTGGGGCCGGCGAGCTCGTTGCGGCCGACACCGGCCTCCTGCGCGATCTCGCGCATCCCGAACGCGCAGCGTCCGCTGGCGGCGTAGAGCACAATCAGCCAGTGGATCGCCGTCCAGGTGGCAATCAGGCCCTTGTGGCGCCCGCACCTCATGCGCACGACGAGGGGCACGGTGGTGCGCCACAGCTCCGGGTTGCTTGCGCGCGGGTGAAACTGGAACAGCTCGCCGCCATCCACGGCGGGGTGGGCAGGAGCAGGTAGAACGACGGTGGGCGACACGGCCATGGTGCGCTCCGGGTTCCGCCGATGGATGGCAACAGGACGCCAGCAATGGGCTGGCACGTGTTGACAGCGGGATCGGCGGATGCTACTATGAATCGAGACAAACGCTCCCCTCGCCGCCTCGAAAGAGGCCGCACGCGCGGGGTCCTGTGAGCGCTCGGATGGGTGGTCAGTCCGGGACGAGCGCTCGAATGGATAGTCTCACAGGTGTCTCCCGCCGGGCCGCGCAGTTCCAGCTGCGCGGCCCGGCGGCGTGTATGGCATCAGGCTCCTACTCACGATGAAGGCGGTTCTTGGGGCATGAGTCTAGCAGAACGAATGGCCTGACTCAACCCACACTCGCGCCAATTTCGCGCCAGTTTCGTCGCAGGCGCGTGTCGCAAATCCGTTTTTGCGACATTCTCGCCGGGGGTCATCCACCTGCTATCACGGTGGATATGTATGACGATCCGGCATCCTGACGCGTAAAACGGGCCGCAGGGCCTGCGACAATTTGCGACATTCGCGACACGTTTTGCGACATGTGGCGTGTCGTAAAACGCTATCGCATCCTGACGCGGTAAATCGCTCTTCACCACTGTGCCGGGGCAGCCCGACCGCCCACCGCAGTACCAGTGTACGACAGCGGTGTGACCGTGGCGGTGCGGGTTATGCGCCGGGCAGCGGTATCGCGGCAGGCGTGGGATCGGCTACGTGGCTTCGTCCGCGTTCGCTACGCGGTAGCGCCGGTTTCGCGTATTCCCCTCCGCCGCAATCAGTCCTGCGTCTAAGAGGCCACGGAGATCGCGCTGGATGGTGCGTGGGGTCTCCGCCAGGGCATCAGCGAGGCCCTGCGCGGTCTGCGTTTCGGGGTGAGTGAGCAGGGCCAGGATGTGCTCCTGGCGCTCACTGAGCTCCGCCGGAGCTGCCACGCGCAACCCGTCGGTGAGCGTCTTCCCCCACACACAGATCGTGAAGCGCTCCGGCGTGCTCGTCACGACCGGCGTTCTAGGCGCATCGCGCATCGCCTCCGCCACCGAGTCATAGCCGAGCCCGAACGCCTCCAGCCGCTCCGAAAGGTAGAGGAGCTGGGCCAGGTGGTGGTTGCGCAGCTCGTGCTCGTTCAGCAGCGTCTCAAACGAGACCTTCTTGCGCCGACCGGGGAACCCACCGGGGCTGATCCACTCGATCCGGTCGGGGAAGATCTGGATGCGGATGCGCGAGCCGGTGATCCCCCAGTCCCGGTGGAGGACGGCGTTGGCCGTCAACTCGCGGAGGACGACCAATGGGTAGGCGTCCAGCTCGATGCGCCTGGTCCCCCGCAGGCTGATGCGGTGCTCGGTGCGCGCCCAGAGCAGCTCTGCCGCCTGGTCAATCAGGCTCACCACGTCCCCACGGACCTGCCGTGAGAGCAGCATCTTGGTGGAGTTCGGGAGCGGGCTGTCGAACTGCACCACGTCGATGCCGGCATGGGGGAGCCATGTGTTCGGGTCGCGGGCGAACGCCAGGATGCCGAGCACGGTGGGGACAAGCTTGCCGTGTTCGTCGACAAGGCAGCGATGCCGGAGCAGGTACGCCTGCGGGTCTGTGGAGTCCTGGTATGCGCGCCGGCGCACGGCAGTCGTGATATGCTCGCGCACCAGGTTCTCGTTGAGGTCCTGGAACGTCGCGTTGGCAACCGGCTGGAGTTCGACGGTTGGTCGGTTCATAAGGGGTTGTCCTGGCGCGCAACGGGTCGTACGTCCTCGCCATGATACGACAGGCGGCGGGAGCGTGCGCGGGGCGATCATCATTGGGCCTCCACATGGCGCGTGCCATTACACACCCCGTAGCGGGCGTGGCGCCGGCCGTGGGTCATGAGCTCAGACGCACTCAGGGCCTCGCCGCCGCAGTACTTGCAGCGGTACGTGCGCGCGATGGCTGCTATGTTTTCTGATGGAGGATCGTCACGTGCGTCAGTCGCTGGCGTCACCGCTGACGGGGACGAACCCGGCTCCGGGGTGCCTGTCTCCTGAGTGACGATGCCCCGCAGCGTCTCGACCTCAACCAGCAGGCCCAGGCGGGCCACATCGACGACCTGGCGGGCGCGCTCCAGCGCGGCGATGCTCACCGGAACGAGCAGGCCCAGGAGTAACGCACCCGTCAGCGAGAGGATTGGGGTGATCGCCTGCACCGGCGGCGGCAGCCCCGGCGTGTAGGTCAGCACGAAGACGCTGTTGAGGGCCGCCGTGAGCAGATAGAAGAACCAGACCGCCCCGCGGCCCTGCTCGCCCAGGCGGGCGTACTGGGCCGATGAGCGCGTTGCGACGAGATACAAGGCCGTCGCGTCCACGCTGGCCGTCAGCAGGGCGGCTGAGAGCCAGTGCGTCCACGCTGGCAGCGGGAGTGCCGCAACGCCGGTGGGCGCGATGCGGGCGATCTGGTGCCACAGGTGCAGGAAGCTCACGATCAGCACCCCGACGAGGAGCGGTCGCGCCCAGCCGATCAGCCCCTCGGCGGCGTGCAGGGCTTCGGTCTTGGCCCGCAGCAGGCCGCGCTGGTGAGCGCGCTGGGCAGCGGGGTGCTCCAGCAGGGCCTCGTCGATGGTGAACGCCTGGGCCAGGTTTGGGGCCGGCTGCGGCCGGATAGTGATTGCCATACAGGGTCTCCCGCTCGGCTACTTGGCCGACTGGCGTGATGCCGCCGCGCGTAGCTGCTCGTCCTCGATCTGGCGCACGAGTGCTCCCAGCGTCGCGTTGTCGCCCTTGACCACCTCGCGGATCTGCGAGACACTCCAGCCCTGGGCGACGAGCAGCCGCACAATGTCCTCGCGAGAGCGCAGGGCGGTAGCCGCCGGCGCCGCACGCTCGTCCCCTGCCGGGCGTGCCGCCAGCAGGTCAGTCTGTCCATCCGTCTGTTCGTTTGCCGTACCAGGAGGCGATTCCTGTGCGGCGCGCACGTCCGTTTGTTCGTTTGTCTTCGCGAGCGGGGTGGTCGCCGCACCAACAGGTGCCGCCGGCGTGGTCCGGTCAATGCCGCGCACGTCCAGCAGCCGGCGCTCGCCAGTGACAGGTGAGACGGCCACCACCAGGAGCGGGAACGTGCCGCCCTCCGGGGTGCGCCCCAGCGGGAGTTGCCGCACAACCTCGGGCATGTCCTTGAGCTGCTGGGCGACGAAGGCCCCACAGTACACGATCCAGTCGAACGAGGCCCGGAACGCCACCGTGTCGCCCTTGCTGCCCAGGCTCTCGGCCGTGTCGCCGTGGGCGCAGCCGATAAAGGCGATGCCGAACTTGCGGCCCTCCTTGAGCAGGCGGATCATCAGCCGGCCCGGCGAGTCCTGATCTTTGCTCGTGCTGACCTCGGACGTGATCGAGCCCCACTCGTCGGATGCGAGCGTGAAGGGGGCGAAGCGCGCACCGGCATCGTCGTTGAGGAGTCGGGCGCGGGTGGTGAGCTCCTGCTCGCTCTTCTGGAGAGCGGCGTAGATCGCCGCGAAGTCGCGCCCGCCGCCGATGACCCGCGTGGGCCACTTGCCGGGGTGGTTGTGGGGGTCGAGCACGTAGCAGCGGGTTTGCCGCCGGGCGACGATGGCCTGAAGCAGGGTGGTCTTCCCGCTGCCGCGGTTGCCGACGATCAGCAAGTTGTCGCTATGGGCCAGCTCGTCAACCGTGAGCCGCGGCAGCGGGGGTGTACCACCATCCCCGCTACCTGCCGGCCCGCCCCCCAGCGGGTCGTCGTGTTCGCCCCAGGCGGGCGCAGGGAGTGCTGCGGCGGGCAGGGCGTGGCGTGGGGTCTCCTCCTCGCGCCAGGGGCCGCTCAGCCGCTCCCAGGTGCCGCGCAGGCTCTCGGCCTGTGCTGCGAGTGCGCGGCGCTGGGCCACGGGCAGGAGCCGCGAGCCAGCAGTCAGCCAGCCGGGCTGGGCCTGGACGATGAGGTAGGAGAACCAGAGGGTCGGGATGAGGCCCCACGCCCCCAGGAAGTACCACGTGGCGGCCATGAGCAGGGCCACGCCAAACTCACGCGGGCGGAGATCTGTCACGATGGGCTCAGGTTGTCGCTAGGTGGTCATTGCGATGCTCCTGTCTAGCCCTCAATCACCTGCACGGTGGTGCGGGCAGATGCCTGCGGGACAATGATCGCGGCGGCGAGGTAGAGCAGGCCGGCGGCGACCAGAATGGTCGCAGACTGGATAACGACGGAGGCGAGCACCGTCCCGATGCCCGCGGCGACCAGCCGGGCCAGACCCACGAGCGGCCACCAGCGAAACGTGCTCTCGAACCAGGGGTTGCCGGCGGCCATCTGCCACATCGGCCCCCAGTCAGTCACGAGGTCGAAGCCCAGGCTGACCTTCACGAGAAAGCCCAGGGCCGGGACACTGATGAAGCGGCTGAGACCGATTTGGACGGCCGACGGCAGCAGCGTGAAGCCCGTGCCGAAGAGCAGCAGGACGAGGCCGGCGGTCTCAGCGTCGGCACCTGCACTGGTGGCGGCCGTGTTCACCTCGGCCTCGGCCGCACTGCCGTCGCCAATGAGCCAGCGGAACCAGTCCCAGGTACTCGACAGGTCAAAGCGCCACCAGAGGTAGGCGAGCGGCCCCAGGATGAGTAGCAGGCAGCTGAAGATGAGCAAGGCCCCGCCGCGGCTCAGGTGCCGCGTGCGCGGGGCGAGCAGGCTGAGGGCCGTCGGCACGTCCATCATGGTGATGAGGGCACGGAACATCGCGTGGCTCCTTCGCTAAAACGGGACATCGCTATCGTCAGACCGTGGCTGCGGCGCGTCCGGCGCGGGCCGGTCCGGCGGCATCGGCGGGAAGCAGACGAAGCAATAGGCCTCGCCCCGCCGGCGCAGATCGTGGTCGATGAGTGCTCCGCAAACCGCACAGTGCGTGCGGAGCCACACGCGCATCGCGGCCGTCACATCCTGGCGGGCCGCGTCATCCGGGGCGGCCAGCAGCTCCTCGACGAGCGCCCGCAGCTCGAACTGGGCGATGAACTGCATGTGCGCGAAGACCGGCTCAGGGGGCATCGGGTGGCTCCTTTCGGGAAAGCATCGGCATCAACCCGTCGCACGCGAGGTCGCCGACATCGCACTCCCAGCAGCTCGGACTCAGATCCTCGGGCTGGTGCTGACGGGGCGGGACGACCGCGCCGCAGCTCGCACCGTGCGTCCTGAGCCAGACCCGGATAGCGATCAGGGCCTCGTCGCGCCCGGTCGCGTCGGGGGCGTCGAGCAGTTCGCTCATCAGTGCGCGGAGATCCGCGTAGGCGCGGTAGGCGTCACGGTCGATGGGCGGGGCCATAGCTATACTCCGGTCGTAAGCCAGTGGTGTCAGCGGTGACGGGTACGGGCACGAGCCCTCCCAGGCAAGCCTTCGCCAGCTGGGATACGCTCGTCACGCAGGGCGGCGAATCAGGCCCTTCGGTCGTCGTCAGGCTGTCGGACCTGGGTCAAAACGCCTCGGCGCCAGGGAAGTGCTGCCACCAGCGGTGCAGCGGGACGCCCAACGTCCACTCGTACCAGCGGCCCCACTGGGCGACGGCGCGGGCTTGAATCCGCACGGTGCGCTCGTCGAGCATGAGCAGCCGCTTGCCCTCGCCTGTCGGGTCCGCGTCAAAGGCACGCGCAAGCTGGCCCGGCGGGGCGAGGGCGTAGTGGTGGATCGTCCCGTCGGGCTGGGCACTCGTGAAGCGAGCGCGGGGCGGCCCCTTGCTCACCCGGCACACCGGACCGCGGGCAGCTCCCAGCCCGCCAGGATCTCGGTGAACGACACCGGGTAGCCGAAGCTGTTGAGCCACGCCGCCTGAGCGACGGCCTGCTGCACGCGCTGGGCGGGGGTAAGATCCATCACCCAGCGCCGCACCTCGGCCGGGTCAGCACACGCCAGCAGCTCCGGGTCGTAGACCGACGCACAGGGGGTGTCGGCACCGTCCTGGTGGTCAGGGAGTGCTATGAGCGGGCCGACGTGGGCGATCAGGTCACGCCACTCCTGCGTGATGCGTGCGAGGTCAACCCCGGCGAGAGCAGCGTGGGCCTGGGCCTGCTGCGAGCGCAGGGCTGGACGCATGGCGGCCAGGATGGCAGCCGCATGGGCCGGCTCGCGGGCAAGCAAGGCGTTCAGGGCGTGCGGGTCAAGGGGTGGGGAGACAGGCCCGCTGGTGTCACCAGGGGCAGAAGGGGGATGTTGGGCCATCGCGGCGATCCTCTCCGGTGCCGGAGGATGCCGCAAGGCACGCCGGGGTCAGCCGTCGTGGTCACGGCGATCCTCCAGGCTGCTCCGCTAAGCCACGGAGCGCTGGCCGCGCCGGCGAAATGACAACTCCTGCGCGAACGGCCCCCACCGCAGTGCTGGTGGGGCCGGGATCGCCGCGATCTGGTACAATCGCGCCCAGCCCCTTCCTGCTCATACCAGGTTGGGGTCAGCGGCTGCTTTGGGTCTGATCCACCCAGGGCAGCCGCGTCATTTCAAGTCCTATAGTATGCGTTCAAGCGGATACTGTCAAGCGTCTTTGCGATACTTCTTTGGAATATTGATAGCGCTTCGCGAGGCAAGATATTCATCGACGGCGGCGCGTGTCGTTACCCAAAATCGTCCCATCTTCTTGGCTCGGAGGCGGCCTTTTTTAGCGTACTCCTGCAAAGAGTCAGCTTGAAGTTGGGAGTAATCTGCCGCCTCTTGAAGCGTAATCAGCTCACCCACCGTCAGAGGGTCTACAGGCTCCTGGTTGTCGGTGTCGTCGGCCATGCCGCCGTGTGCTCCGTGCAAGGGCGATGCTGCGGCTATGGTACGGCGGGGAGCAGGGGGAAGTCAACACGCAAGACTGTGCGGATTAGCCGACGGTGAGCTGCGCATTGACCCACGTGAAGCTGTCAAGGAACGACTTGCCTAGCTCAGGGTAGGCGCGCAGCAGTTCGGGGGGGACGACGAAGAGACTGAGCAGCTCGTCGTAGGTCTGGGCTTGGTGCCAGAGGTCGGCGAGGAGAGAGATAGTTTGAGAGAGCAAACCAGCTTGTGCAAGAGCGGTGGCGAGGGCACAGAGGGCCTCGGCGCGACGTTGATTGTCTGAAATGTTGTCAGCGGTGGTACGAGCGTTGTCCCAACGCTGTGTAGCAGCGAGGGCTTGGGCGAGGTTGCTGAGGGCCTCGGTGCGCCTCCTCTCGTCAGAAATAGCGTTTGCGGTAGCGCGAGCATCAGCGAAAATAGATCCTGACAGGAACGGGTGGGTATTGGCAAGAGCTTGCGCTAAGGTGCTGAGGGCCTCTGCACGGCCCCCTTGATCAGGGATGGTGTCAGCGGAGGCGCGGGCATTGTCCCAGAGTTGAGCCTTCGCAAGGGCGGAGACGAGAGTGCTTAGTACAGCGTTGCATAAATCCGTAGCGAATACTGGTTGACGAATCCGCGGTACTGCGCGTCGCAGAGCCGAAGCATTTCGTCACGGACTAACGCAACGCTGTACTAAGGGGATAATTCGAGTTAACCCCCTTACATCTCACGATCAGCGCGTGTCTGCTCTGCGTCAGTTGAAGCGAACTACCAGCCCGAGGTGGTCTGAGAAGTCATGCAGCGTGTGCGTATACACTGACGTCAGGGTGTGGGCCGACGGGGCGTGCTCGGACAAGCTCACCTTCACAGCCATAACATCCTCTTCAGGTGCAAAAACGGTAGTTGCTCCGCGCGGCCAGTCCGGCCTGTCGGCGGGCCAGCCCGCAATACCCTTGGGCCGGGTGAGCGCGTTGAAGTCGCCGAGGAATATGGTCGGATAATAACGCGGCCCTATGCGATAAGGATGCTGTGTCACCTCATCGAGCATCTGTTCCAGACCTTGGATCTCGTCGAGATATGACTGGACTGGCCTGGCTGGTACATCGAGCGGCTGGAATAAGTGGGTTTTCGGATGGACTGTCACTACGTCGAAGCTGGTGGCAGGCTCCTGTACAAGGGCAAAGCGGGCGAGGGAGCCGGCAAGGACCTCGTAGGGATTGCCCTCATTGTCCTTCCCGTGCAGTAGCACGGCCCAGGCTGGGCCCGAGGGCGTTGCACGAGGGCACTTGTCGCGTTGCGGCGCACCGTCAATCAGCTGCTCAAGCGGCATAAGGCTGGTCCGGCGGTTGCAGAGCGGCAGGCTTCGCCGCATATGGTAGGCGCCAAACAGTCGCTCGTCGTGGGCGCGTGTGCGGAAGCGCTCTGCGTCCTCAGGGGTTCTATTAATCAGGCGAGTCGGGTTGTAGAGCACAATATCACCGGAGAAGGTCTGGCATCGTCCGAGTGGTCCCCACGCTCCGGGCGTGCCCGTCATGTAGGCAATGCGATAGGTCACTCCTGTCAGGCCTTGCAGGCGCCAGAGTAGCCTGTCGGCCACATCGTAGTCGCCCGCACTCCAGAGCGGAGCGCAGTAGAGCCAGCCATCGAACTCTGTGATCGAGATGATGTCAGGCTGGGCCCCACTCGCGCCGATCTCGCTGACGAACTTGTCGATGCGTTGCTCCCAGCCCGCGTTGTTCAGGCTGCCCGCGCCCTTCATGTTGGCGGTGACGACCGTGATATCAGTCCTGGTCATCACATCAGAGCGACGCACAACGACGGTGTTGTTGTTGACGACGATGGCGTCGGCCTTGCCATCGCCGGTGACGTCGGCGAAGAAGGTGCCACGGGTACCGTAGTAAGGGCCGGAGGTCCAGTCCTCATTGGAGGTGAAGCGCGTCCCGTCTGAGCGACGTATGACAACGGTGTTATTGTTGACGACGATGGCGTCAGCCTTCCCATCGCCGGTGACGTCGGCGAAGAAGGTGCCGAGGGTGCCGTAGTAGGGGCCGGAGGTCCAGTCCTCGTTGGAGGTGAAGCGCGTCCCGTCCGAGCGACGCACAACGACGGTGTTGTTGTTG
>Ga0164290_1002559_pt1 | contig 11970 bp, 21 predicted proteins | sample Micstemetagenome_FD_108782 | JGI IMG/M metagenome (GOLD analysis project Ga0164290, IMG submission 108782) | Contaminated culture microbial community from soil near Moab, Utah, USA - Microcoleus steenstrupii SON62 (Illumina Assembly) | ecosystem: Environmental > Terrestrial > Soil > Soil crust... | reverse complement strand
TACCGAACATAACAAACATTTAAAAACGTGGTACAATCTCCATAACGAAAACCGGCATAACTCCCGGAAATCAAACCGGGCATCACAACCGCTAATACTTTCTTCCTCTCTCCCGTCCTCCTTCCTCCCTCGTCCATTTTCCTCGGCCTGGCCAACGCTCGCAATGTTGTCCCGGCCGTTTTTCGTTCTTGTTGATCTGAGGCAACGGAATGTCTTACGCTGATTTCAACGAATTTTACGACAACTTACTGAGAAACCAGCTCGCAAAGCCGCTCCCCATCGAACCGGCTGAGCCGGCCACGCGCAGCGGGCCGGCTGCCGTCGATGAGCTTAAACCCGTTTTTGAAGAGGGTTTAATGGCGGGCCCCCCAACAGGTAACACGGGGGCTTCAAGTAGCCAGTCGTCCGGCCGTCAGGTCGGCGGGCTCGACTGGCTTGCGGTCAGCGTTCGCGGAACCTGGGCCGCTTCTGAGCTCTCCGAGCATTACTGGTCACGACTCGAAGCAGCCAAGGAACAAGCCGCCGCCGACTGGCAATCCGTGGCCATCGAGCTCGGCAGCCGGAAGTTCATCGTGCATCCGTACTCGGCCAGGCATCAAAACGGCCAGGCCGTGATCTGCTGCGAGTGCGAGGGCGTCACGTTCCACTTCTCGAAGCGTGAGCAAGCCACGCGGGGCAATCGGCCGCTGTGCTGGCTGCAAATGTCGTCGCTCGCGTTGATGATGGCCGGCGACTGGTGGCAACTGTGGGAACAAACGGTGTGCACGTTGCGCTTCCTCGGCGTTCGGATCGAAACGACCATCGTGAGCCGCTTCGATATCTGCGTCGACCTGCCAGGCTACGGCATGCACGAGTTTGGCGAGCACTACAGGCACGACGCGTATATCTGCAAAGCCACGAACGACGACTGGCGGCGGGAGCACAAGCGGGTGACGGGGCTCACGTTTGGCGTGGACCTGATGTGCCGCATTTACGACAAGCTGCTCGAAGTGCAGCGGGACCAAATCAAGCAACAAGTGATGATCGAGAACCGCTGGGGCGGGGAAGAGCCGGAAGCCGCTGTACGCGTGGAATTCGAAGTCAAACGTGATGCACTCCGCGAAAAATGGGGCGTCACGACCGTAGAAGATTTGCGGGAGAAATTAAAAGACATTACGCACGAATTAACCCACGAGTGGCTACGTTTCACGGAGCAAACCGTCGACCGCGAAAACAAACATCAGTCGCGGGCCGTCGTGTGGTCGGTGTGGGAAATGGTGCAAGAGCTCTTTCAGCAGGTGGTCGGCGGAATTGGTCAGCGATTGCCTCGGCCGCTGAAAGACATTCCTGAGCCCATGCCGGCGATGAAGCAGGGGATCGGGTGCTTCATGTCGGCACTCGTCGCTCGCGGCCAGTGGCCGAGCTCCGCTTCCGATTTCGTGCAGAAGGTCGCCTCGCTCGTCGCGTGCTACATGCCCGACGACTGGTGGGAGCGATTGAACGAACGTCAGGACGAATTCGAAGCCCGCGTTCCGGCGTTCTGTGCGCCGGGCGTCGTGCCTCGGGCTGTAGCGTGAAAGGGGGCGTGATGCGGTGGGACATTCTCGCGGCGTTTGTGGTGGGCTTCGTGTCGTCGCTCGTGCTCGGCATCTGGGTGCGGCCGATGCCGTTGCTGGTCGTGTATTCGGTCGGCCTGGTGGTGTGCGGCATTGCCTACGTGTGGCTCTGTCTCTGAGCGGTGGCTTTCAAAGAAAGGGAGAACATGACAAGTGAGAACGACAAAAACGTGTCGGCCTGGCTAGGCGTTTACGCCGTGTGGCTCGTGGCCGTTTCGGTGTTCGTGCTGCTCTTCGGGGCTCACGGCTGCCATTTGTCCGATGAGCTCGATTCGCGTTGGGAAACGGACCTACGTCACGCGGGCTATCTCGATGCCGACAGGCAGGAGATTCGCCAGCTAATCCGCGACGTTAGCGAGATGCGGGGAGAGCTCCGGCAACTGCGGGAGGATCGCAAGCCATGAAGTGGCAAACGGTAGTCGGGTGGGGCAGGGAGTGGCCGTCGCATCCTTTTGCCCACGGCGCGTTCTTCGGCGTCACGTCCGCGTTGTGGTTCGCGGTGCTCGCTTGGTGGTGGCCGGATACCGAGCTCGGCTTTTGGGTCGCGACGTTTGGCGTGACGCTCGTTTGGGACATTCTCACACGATGGGGGCAACGATGATTCTCTTTGCAGCAAACGGCGGTCAGGCGGTCCGGTGCCATGTGCCGGCCGTCTTCATGGCTGAGAGCGGGTTAGCGACTGCTCAAGGAATGTTGAAGCCTGGCGTTGCTTCGCGGCCAGGTGAGCGGGCCGGCTGCTATGTGCAATTCACAGTGGAAGAAGTCGCCAAGCTCGCGGCACTGCTTCCCCAACTCCGCGAGCAAGAACGGGGTGTGCCTCGATGAAGTTTTCCCTGCAAACGCTGCTCGTCGCCTTCGCGTGCGTGTCCTGCACGCTCGCCGGCTATCGGGCCGGCCGCGTTATCGGCTACGAGTCCGAGCGGGCGTTGCTCGATCAAATCCACGCCATGAACGACACCATAAACAAGGGGTGCGTTGGTCAAGCGGTAGAAGCCGCAAAAGCTGAATTAATGCCGCCGAAACAAGCGGTCTTTTTGGCACCCATAGCGACGATAGAGGGGGGGAATAACTAACAGAAGCTAGAAAAGTGTGTACGCATAACGGAAACGTGATACATCGAAGTACAAAGGGAGTCGGTGAAAATGGTTGCAGAACTAGTGACGGAAAAAACGCGGGAAGTCTTCGCAACGGGTCGCCTCGTGCTGACGTTTCAGCCAGGCGGAAAGTGCGTCATCGGCATCGAGCCGGACGGCGGCGGGACGGGCCTAGAGCTCACGTTTCGCTGTAGCGAGGCTCTGAAACTGCTGGCCGGCCTGCGGGTGCATTACCAGCAAGTGGAGGCCGACGACCTGCGGGACCTGCCGGACGCGGTGGGCGATTTCTCGGACGATCCGCTTTTCCTCGGGGGCTACGATGACGGGGCGAATGGATAGCAAGCGGCGGCGTTGCAAGGGCTGTAAGAAGCTCGGCCGCGAGTTCTTCGTCATGCAAGCGCTTTTGCCTGGGGAAGCGGCGGAGCTCGAAGTGCGGCAGGTCCGCAAGCCGGGCATCTGCCTGAAATGTGTGGAAGGGAAGGCAGCGGGCCGGACCTTCATTTTCGGGGCCAGGCTCAAGCCGGCCATCAAGGAAACGCCATTTTAATAACCGGAGTATCTGAGCAATGGTTAAAGACAAACAAAAGAACACCACAAAAGCGAAGGCGAACGGCCGCGTGGAAGTGCTGCTCGAAAAGCCGACGCTAGACGCCTTCCGCCGCAAGTGCTCGGCGGCGGGCGTGTCCATGAACGCGGCACTCAATGCGTGCGTCGTCGCGGTCCTCGACGGCGTGTGTACGCTCGAAAACGCCAGGCGTCCGCGTGCGGTGATCCTGCAAGGCCTGGCCGGATCGCATCAAGAGCGGATTGGGGAGAAAGCCGGATAGAGTAGGGGGCAAGATGCCGGAAAAACAAACGGAACATACGGCGGTTTTGCCGGGGAAAACCCTGTCAAAACCGCTTTTTTTTGCGCTCCGCTCCAAGTTTCGGAAGCCGCCAGGTCGAAACCTTCCCTCGTCGCAAGGATGCGAAACGGTTTCCAAACTCGGGAGAAGGGAGTAAAGACTATGGGTATGGCAACGGGCGGTCTGCCCACTCGCGGCGAGGTCGTCGTGATTAAGAAATCGGACTCCGATTTCAACGGGAAGAAGTACCACAACCTTGAGCTCGGCGGGCTCGGGTTCTCTGTGAAGGGCTCGTGCACGCCTGAGCAATACGCCAGCGTGCAAGAGGGCCAGGAAGTCGAGTTCATGGGCAAGTTCAAGCCCAAGCCGACGGATAACGGCAACATCATGAAACTCGAAATCGTCGGCATCGGGCCTGTGGGCTCGCTTAAGAAAACGGCCTAGTCTCCCGCGTCCTGGTCGGCCTGGTCGCGTGGTAGTCGGGCATCCGCACCAGGCCGACCGACGTGGTTAGCGGTCGAATCTGAGCGACCGCTTTTTAAGTCTCACTGGCGGCAAAGCGTTCTCGGGAGAGTTAGCGGTGACAGCCTTTTTTAATGAACTTGCACAAGTTGGCATCGCGGCAATGTTCGCGGGCATCTGTCTTGTCTTCGGGGCCTGTGTCGCCGCTCGAATCCTGGGCTCGTTCATGCCTGAGTCGTTGCGGCAAGCGGTTGCGGTGTCGCTCGTCGAAGCACCAAGCCGGCAGCCTTCGGCCACGGTCGAGGCCGTGAAGCCGGCGACGACAAAAACGGCGGTTGTTGAACCGCAGAGCGAGGCCGTCACGGACGACGGGCTCGCGTATGACATGTGAAACAACCGGCGTTTTCGTTGCTCGCTCGGCGGGCCATCGAATGAGCTACTGAGGGCACGACAATGCCGGATTTGTTTCTCGATACCGATTGTTTTTGGGTTGGGTTTCAACTCGCTATGTGCATCTGGCTTTTTCTGCTTCAAGTCAGATTCGCAATGCGGGCTCTCGTGTGGATGTTCTCGGACAAGCCACGCAAAGCTGTGCGTTCGGTTGACTAGGCCGCACTTCGCGGCCTGGCGTTTCACTCCATGGAAGGGGTTTGCGTATGAAGAATCTCGTTGCTCGCGTCGCTTCTCTGGCCGCGACCGCTCACGCTCGGGCGTTCCTGTTCGCGGTTGCCGTCGTGGGCGTGCTGACCTGCTCGGCGGGGCAGGCATCGGCACAAACCGGAACGGTCTTTCCGACCGGCGTTCCGAAGATCGTTGAGCCGACCACGGTTCTCGATGCGGCTACGGATTTGCTCGGCGTGCTGGCTCTGCCGTTCATCCTTACGTCGCTCGGTTTGATGGCCCTTTACATGATCTGGCGTTTCGGAAAGCGGATCGTGGGCGGCGGGGCTTAGTTCTCTTCGCGGTGGTTGCGAACGAGAAGGGGCAGCCCGCCAGGCGTCACAACCTGGCGGGCCTTTTTTTTGGCAGGTGCTCGATGACCGAACTTGAATTGCTCGAAGCCATCCTCGCCGAGCTCGAAGCCGGCAACGCTCACGCGGAACGCATCGCGATTTACTCGGTCGCAATCTCGCATCTGCTGCACCTGGCGGCGGCGTTCTGCTTTTGGTTGTGGGTGGCCGCGTTCTGCTCGTGGAAGTCCGCTTTCGATTCCCGCCTCTAACCGGAGCTCGTGTTGTGCTCTCCACTCTCGACAAACTGCTCATCGGATTTATTACCGGCGTGTGCTTCTGCATCTTTGCCGCTACTGCCTCGGCCGCTGTGACCGTGAAGGACGATCATGAAGCGACTGTTAGCGACGGCGTTCTCTATGACTCGTTTCCGTTTCAAGCGTGCTACAACGGTGACCAGTTAATGGGCGATTCCGACGCCGTGAAGGTCAACTATAGCTTTGCGCTCGCGTCGGTCGGCGGGCCGGGCACGTATGCGGTGTACGCCACTAACTCGAAAGACGTTGAAATTGCGATGAAGTGGACGGTGCTCGTGGACGGCACCGCCATCGCTTCCGGCACCTACTGGCAAAACTACTACGTCGACCCGCCCGAGGATGCCACAGCGGGCGGGCGTCCCTTCCGCAAGCTCTGGGAAGGCTCGATAGCGAGCGGCACTAATGTCGTTGTCCGACTCGAAAAAAACACGGCGTTTATGGGCGATGCGCAGGCCAGGTTTGATGCGGTGGGCATCGAACAAACGGCCGCTCCCGCGCCGGCCGTCCCTAACGGCCTGACGATCCGCGACGACGCTACGGCCAGCTACGAAGGAACCTGGTCCGACAAGAGCGACTGGTCGGGGGCGTACTATGGGGCCAGTGCCAAGTTCTCGGCGGTCGCTACCGAGCTCGCTCCGCAGTCCTTCGAGCAACGCTTCACAGCGCCCGCCGATGGGGTCTACAACCTTTACGCCACCTGGCCGCTCGGGGGAAGTGAGTTTGACTCTGCCGCTCGGATCACGCTCTCGTATACGAACTACGCGGGCCAGGCTGTCAGCTACTCGAGCGGCGGAACTCTCAATTTCCAAGCCTCTCCGTCGACGTTTGGCGTGACGGCGAACGAGCGGACGTTTCAACAGATGCGGACGTTCATCGGGGTCAAGGCCGGCAGCGTCGTGAAGGTCACCGTCGACGCTCGGCCAGGCTTCCGCATTACGGCGGACGCTTGGGGTTTCAAGCGTTACGGCACCTTAACCGGCGAACCCATCGACGAAGACGAAGAGCCGCCAGGCGGGGACGATGACGGGAGTGAAGACCCGCCGCCAGACGAAGAGCCGCCAGGCGAGGACGAAGAGCCGGGGGGCGAACCGTTCGACGAAGACCCTTGGCAGATTCCCGGCGACGACGCCTTTACCGAGGGCGAGGACTATACCGCACCGTGGCAAGTTATCGACGGTGCGCAGCAACTTGGTTCTCACGTTGCGGTGCAGTGGCCTTTCGTCTGGAACTCGTTTAGCGAACAACCGTACCCAGCCAAGCGGGTTCAGGCGTGGGTCAACGGGCACGACCACATGAACCGCAGTTATGACCATCGCACCATAAAGCTCGGCGGGCGTCTCGATCCGATGTCGCTCGAAGCGGATTACTTCAGCGTGTATTGGGAAATCCGCGTCGGGCGGAATGGCTACATCTTTTTGAATTTCACGAACGACGCTTACACGCCGGTGCAGCGGCTGCCGCATATGCACACCTACGTGCTCGCGGCGATTGACTACCTGCTGAGCGACCCTGAAAAGCTGCCTGTCTCGGTGGGCTCCGGTGGTGGTGGAATCATCGTCCGGGACGCCTCGGACTTGCATGGCGAGAACTGGGAAGCGCTCACGCGGTCATTCTTGAAGGCTCTGCGCTCTAGCCTGGTCGTGCAGAAAGATTGGACGGGCATCATCCCGCGAACGGCGGATCAGTTCTTCGACCCAAACGGGGGCGGCGGTGGCTCGGTGGGCGAACCTGGCTCCGTGGAGGATCGCGAGTTTGAACAGTGGAGTACTCCGACCAAGGGGCTCGAAGAGGAAGATTTGCGGCAGTTCGAAGAGCCTGAGCATTGGAACAAACTGTTCGGATCGCTCGGAGCTCCGACCATCGGCACCGCTCAACTCGACGTGCTCATCTGGGACAACCTGCCCTATTGGGGCGACATAGGTTTCTCGACGACTGCGCTTTGGAATCATCCGAAAACCGGCCCGATTGCCAGGTTCCTCCGCGATGGTCTTCGGGCCATGTTGCTCTTCGGCCTGGGCGTCGGCTGCGTCTTTTACGTCGTGTCTCGTCTTCGCACTTTGTGAGCAAGGAGGCTCTAGCATGTCCGCGATTTTGGAATCGATCTTTAACACGCTCTACAAGCTCGGCGAGTACATCATTGACTCGCTGATAGAGCTCGTTTTGTGGTTCTGGAATGCCGTCGTCTACTTCGTGATGGACATTGCGTTCAACACGCTCGAAACCATCACAGGCGGGCTCGACTGGCTGCCCGAAATTATCTGGTCGGACAATCTCAAGCTCGCTCTCGAAGTCACTAACAACTTCGTGCCGGTGCAGGAGGCGTCAATGCTCGTGCCGGTCGTCATGTCGTTCGAAGGCTCGCTCATCGTCTTCAAGCTGTCGCGTTGGCTCATCTGGTCGTAGTTGGAAGTCAAACCGTTTTACTTCCAAACTTGCCTCAATTCCCAAGGAAGGGTGCGTGCATGTTCGGGCGGATTTTCAGGACGTATGGCAAAGTGGCCCGCGTTCAAAAGGATGTTGCGTTCGGCCTGGCTCCGATGCTGCTCGGCATGTTCGGCGGCATCAAGGGCAAGGTGGCAGCGTTCGCGTTGCGGCGGGCGAAGCCGAGCGTGGATCGGACGTTCGATTCTATTTGGGGTGGCGGCGGATCGCCGAAGCGGAAGCTCGGCCGCTCGAAGCGTCGTCGTTTCTAGTCTCGTTACCTGTGGCAAGGAGGCCGCTCGTGCGAAATCAATTCTCGGTCTGTCTGTGGTCGGTCGTCATTGGCTGGGCCGCTGGGATGACGGCGGAAAGCGGCAAGCAGGACGGTTCGCCGTGGTGGGCATGTGTTCTCGGCGGCTGGCTCGTCGTCGTGCTCGGTGAGACGGCGTTCAGAGTCGGGAGTCGGCTCGGCCGGCACCTGTCATTGCGTTACCGCTGGTGGCGGCGTGAGGCTTGTCTGCGATGAGCATGGATCGTGACGAGTCAATCATTCTCCGGGTCGGCCGACCTGGAGCGGGCAAGTCGTGGTCCTTCGTCGAGTACCTTGTTAACAGCTACTTGCGTGATCACGATGGGCCGGTCTATACGAACGTTCCGCTGAACGTCGACGAGTGCGTGAAGTATTGCCAGAAGCGGTACAAGCTCACGGACGACCAGGCCGAAGCGTGGCGGGCTCGGATTCGGCTTTTCCCGGCTGCGGTCGTGCAACGTTGGCTCGATGGCGAAGACACTCCGCAAACGTACTTCGCGGGGCTGTACGAGGAGCGGGTGCGGGAAGCTCTGGCCGGCGAGGGCTACGAGTACGACGACGACAGCGAGGCCGCGAACGAGATCCGCCGCGAGGTCGAAGATCCGCTCGCCCGTTCGCTGGTCGTGATCGACGAAGCCGGCAAGATGTGGCCGAATACCGTTGAGGATTCGGACCGCAAGAAGCAAGCCGCCGCGCTCGCAAAGTGGTGCCGCACAATCCGGCATCATGGGTGCAAGCTCATTTTCGTTATTCAGGACGAAAAGCAACTCTCGGCCAATGTCCGACGCCTGGCCGGTGTGATGCTCGAATGTGTCAACATCGCCAGCCGCCGCGAACCGATAACCGGGGCTCTGATCGGCGACTGGCTGCAACTGCGGGCGAAGCTCTTCCGCTCCTACCTGACCTACATTCAAGAAATCGAGTACATCAAAAACGGGGATGGCTGGGAAGCGGATCATCAGACCGTTCGGCCGCTCCTGCCGAAATACTTCCCGCTCTACGATTCGCACAACAACGAAGGCAAAAGCAGCGGCGAGGAAGAAAAGCGGCATTGGGAGCGGTTCGGCCTGGTCCGCTTCATGGCCTGGCTACTCGCTCGCAATGCGTTCAATTGGGGCTGGCGGTTCTCGTTGCTCGTGCTCGTGTGGGTGATCTTCCTCCCGCCATTCATGCTGGGGCTGCATGGTTTCCGGTACGTGCGGGATGAGCTCCCGCGACTCTACAACGAGAAGGTGAAGGGCGACCGAGCACAAACGGCGTCCGTGGCGCCCTCGGATCGTCCGCCAGTCCAGGCAGCAGCGGGCAACGTGGCCGAGCTCCCGCCTGACGTGCTGCGGGCTGAGCTCGTCGCGGCCAGGCACCGAGCAAGCGAACTTGAGCAACGGTTGGGGGCGTCTTCCAACCTGGTCTACATCGACGAAACGGGAGCAATCACAGATGACGGCGATAGGTGGAGAATCGGAAGTCAAATTGAGTTCGGCCGCTACAAAGGTGAAATCGTGCATGCGGTCGACGTGGAAGGGGGCCGCGTTCGCCTGGCTTCTGGTGTCGTGCTGCGGCTGCGGCGTTCTTCCGATTCGGAAGCTAGATCGCCTGACACCAAAGGCTCCGGCGTGGACGGAGAATTACCAGCGGGCGAAAAACGGCGAACGGATCGCCAGCGGCCAGGCAAAGCCGAATGAGGCAAAGCGGCCAGTCGTGAAGCTCTCGCCTCGTATCCGTGAAATGCGCGTCGGTGACCTGGTGGACGAGCTCGGCCGGCAGTCGGGCCGCTCGGTCATCTGCGATGAGGGTCTAGCCGAACGTCGCGTAACAATGCGACTCCGCGAAGGTGAGAGCGTGGAGGAAGCTCTTAGCCTGGCCGCTCGTGCCGTCGATGCCGAGCTCATCCAGCGTCAGGGGGCGTGGATCGTCGGCAAGCGGCAACGGGGCGACCAGACGGTATTGGTGCGGCGTGTGCGTTCGCTCGACTCGGGCGACGTGGAGCGGGCCTTGAAAACGATTCTCACGGCCGGCGAAGGGAACCTCGTCGCCTACAAAGACGGCGTTGTGATCCTCGTCGAAGCTCCTGATGTGATCGAACGAGCACAACGGATGCTCGATGAGCTCGAAGTCGTCCAGCGGTCGCAATGGGAAATGGAAGTCCATCTCGTGACCATGACGCAACGCGATTACGTCGACCTGGGGCTAGACTCGACGCCTTCTGTTGAGCTCGCGGTGTCGCAGACGATCGGCAGCCAGGCGGCGGGCCTGGTCGACCATGCCAGGCTCAATGCGAAACTTTCGACGGTGCTGACGGCCGCTCAACAGCGGTCCTCAATGTCCGTCGAAGCGCAGCAGAAGTTCATCCTGCTCGACGGCGAAACGTTTTCGTTCAACGACGAGACGAAGGTGCCGGTGCCGAAGAAGTCCGTCAGCAATGAAGGGACGGTGCAGACAATCGGGATGGCCTTTGAAACGGCGGGCACAACTGTCTCTTGTAAAATTCGTGAAATGTCCGCTCGTAGCTTGCGGGTGGAATGCCTGGTCGAAGTCTCTGAGGTCGTCGACATCACGAGCGAGGGTTTGCCGCGGATCGACTCCCGCAAGCTCTCCGCTCCCATCATCATCGAAGACGGCGGGGCCTACCTGGTGGGCTCGTTCCGTCGTGACCGGCAACGCTCGGGGCGTGGCTCGTGGTTGCAGTTCGGATTCTTGCGGGAGCAATCCGAAGAGCTCATCCAGGTATGGATTCGGGGCTCGTCGGTCGTCGGGCCGGCACTCGAAACGGAACAAAGTGTAGTTCAAGCCGTTACAAACTCTTGAACAAAAAAACCGGGCGAAAAAACGTCCTCCCTGCGTTCTTGAGAGGCCCGCTAGAGCCCGGAACGGTCCCTCGACCTATGACCCAAAAAAACAATCCGCAGGCTGCCGGTGCAATCCTACGATGCGGGTTTTAGCTCCGCCCTGCTTTTCTCTGCTGCGTCAATTCAAGGTGGCTCTACTAGACGCTAGCCGGCCAGGTGGCTCTAGCGTGCTTTTCCGGGGGTGCTCAAAAATGGAACCGACTCACGAAGAGGTCGCACGCGCAGAGTACGAAACGGCGAATCAGGAGTGCCGCTACTGGGCCGCTCGGCTCGGGTCTTACACTGGGCGGCCAGGTCGACAACTTCAATGGCTTCGCTCGATGCTGAGGCAGGCCAGGCTGCGGCGACTGCGGTGGTCGATGCGGCTGGATCGGATCGGCACAATTTCAGGAGGGCCAAGGAATGGCGAATCGTAAGCGGCGGAAGGCTGGGCTCATGGATAGCATCGGGGGCTTCTTCTTCGGGGGCGTCCGAGCGTCTCGCAAGCGCCGCGATGCGGGCGGGTTCTTCGCAATGCCAGGTGGCAAGGCCAAGGTGCGATCCGGCTGGCATACGGGTCGGGCGGCTCGGGAGTCCGGCATGCGTGAGTTTGGTGCGCCGTAGCTCCGGCAACTCAAAGAGGGTGGCGGAATAGCATGTCGGCCACATCAGTACGGGAAGGGGGAGGGACCCGTATCTGTGGCCGACTGCCCGCCTCCCGGCTGAAGCACTAAAGCACCTCCCACGAAGAAACCAAACCTCACACAGAGAAGAGGCACGTTTGGGAGGGGTCCAGGGGAACCCTTGGTGAGTCAAGGGTTCACCTGCGAACGTTCAGAGCTTCGGGCCGTCGGTTTGCAGAGTGCTAGCAAACGTAATTAAGAGTGATTCGGGATTGCAACCGGGGTGCGTCCCGGTTATCGTGCCGGATCAAGAAACAAAAACGGCCGGGGACGAGCTCGCAGCCCGTCGTCCGGCCTGGCATTTGGATTGATCGGAGGCAACCCGCATGCGTGGACATACTATAAGCCCGCACGATGGCAAAAGGCAATGCCAGCGCTTGCGGGCGTCTTCGTTTCTTGTGCTAGCAAAACGCGAAAACAGCGAAAAACAGCCGAAAAAACAGCACCTTACCGAACATAACAAACATT
>Ga0164290_1002558_pt1 | contig 11973 bp, 9 predicted proteins | sample Micstemetagenome_FD_108782 | JGI IMG/M metagenome (GOLD analysis project Ga0164290, IMG submission 108782) | Contaminated culture microbial community from soil near Moab, Utah, USA - Microcoleus steenstrupii SON62 (Illumina Assembly) | ecosystem: Environmental > Terrestrial > Soil > Soil crust... | reverse complement strand
GCTGGCTGGCCGGCTGGCGGGCCGACGGCCATCCTGCCTGGTGGCGCGAGCTGGCCGATGCCGGCCTGGTGCTGCAGCCCGACGCCGAGCGCCCGCCCGCCGGCGAGCTGCTGCGCCGCAGCCGCGTGCAGCTGCCGCCGGTCTGGCCGTCTCCCGCCGCCCGGCAGCCGCGGCCGCACAGCTACGAGGCCGAGGAGATGGCCCGGCTGCTGCACGGCATTCCGGCGCCGCGCTGGTGGCTGAAGGCGCCCGCCGACCTGGCCGGGGCCGCACCACGCCTGCGCGAGCTGGCGGCACGCTGGCCCATCCGACAGCTCCTCGTCGATGCCGTACCGCCGCCCGCCGAGGCGCCCTGGCCGGCGCATCTGCACTGGCTGGGCCGCGTGCACGACAGCCTGCATCCGGCCCTGGCGGCCGCCGTCGACGGCGTCGTCGACCTGGCCGCGCCTTCAGGCCACGGTGATGCGGCGGGCGCCGAGCAGGTCGCGGAAATGGTGGATGGTGCGCTGCAGGCCGTCCTCCAGTTCCACCTCGGGCTGCCAGCCCAGGCGCGCGCGGGCGCTTGAGATGTCGGGGCAGCGCTTGCGCGGATCGTCCTGAGGCAGGGGACGGAACACCAGGCGCGAGCGGCTGCCGGTCAGCCTCAGCACCCGCTCGGCCAGCTCCAGCATGGTGTGCTCGACCGGGTTGCCGAGGTTGATGGGGCCGGGCTCAAGGCTGTCCATCAGCGCCAGCAGGCCGCGCAGGGTGTCGTCCACGTAGCAGAAGCTGCGCGTCTGCCGGCCGTCGCCATAGACGGTCAGGTCCTCGCCCTGCAGGGCCTGCACGATGAAGTTGCTGACGACGCGGCCATCACCCGGCCGCAGCCGCGGGCCGTAGGTGTTGAAGATGCGCGCCATGGTGGCGTCCACGCCGTGCTGCTGGCGCCAGGCCACCAGCATGGCTTCGGCGCAGCGCTTGCCTTCGTCGTAGCAGGCGCGCGGCCCGATGGGGTTGACATGGCCCCAGTAGTCCTCGCGCTGCGGATGCTGCTCGGGGTCGCCATAGACCTCGCTGGTGGACGTGTGCAGCAGCCGCGCGCCGCTGCCGCGGGCCAGCTCCAGCAGCCGCCAGGCGCCCAGCACGCTGCTCAGCAGGGTGTCGGCCGGCGAGCGCTGGTAGTGCACCGGGCTGGCCGGGCAGGCCAGATTGAAGATGCGGCCGGCCTGGGCCATCTCGGGCGTGGGCTCCAGGCCGACGTCGCGCCGGGCGAAGGTGAAGCCCGGATGGCCGAGCAGGTGCTCGAGGTGGGCGATGTCGCCGGTGGACAGGTTGTCCAGGGCCATCACGCGCAGACCGCGCGCCAGCAGGGCCTCGCAGAGATGGCTGCCGATGAAGCCGGCGGCGCCGGTGACGAGGACGGTGTCTTTCATGCTCATGCGGCAACCTCCTGCAGGGCCTGCATCCAGTCGGCGACGAAGCGGCCGATGCCGAAGCGCTGCTGCGCCAGCTCGCGGCCCCGCGCCCCCCAGCTGCGCGCCAGCCCGGGCTCGCGCAGCAGCCGGCGCATCACGTCGGCCAGCTCGGCCGGGCGGTTGTCGATGAAGCCGTTCTCGCCGCTCCTGATGACGGTGGACAGCTCGGTGGTGGCCAGACCGACGACGGGCTGGCCCACCATCATGGCCTCGATGAGGGCCAGGCCCAGGCTGGTGTAGCGCACCGGGTGCAGGAAGAAGCGGTAGGCCGCCATCAGCCGCGGCAGCTCCAGCTGCGACACCTCGCCGATGCCGCCCGGCAGGGTCTCGCTGTCCATGCCGGCCAGGGTCAGCGGGAGCTCGTGGCGCAGCTGCAGGTAGAGATCGGCGCCCAGGCGCCGGCCGCGGCGGCCGAGCTGGTTGACGACGACCAGGCCGCCGGGCCGCTCGCCGAGGTAGCGCGCCTCGACCACCGGCTTGACGCCATGCTCGATGACGCGGGTCGGCGTCTCGCCGGCGTCCCACATCAGCGCATTGAACTGGGTGCAGTGCACCAGCAGGGCGCCGGGGTCCTGCACCCAGTGGCGCTCGTTGGTGGGATGCTGCTGCGGCGGGTCGTGCTCGAGATAGATGCGCGGCAGGCGCTGCTGGGCGGGGCTGAGCCAGCGCAGCCGGTCCGACTCCCAGCCGACGCGGTGCTGGTAGAGCACGACGTCGAATTCCATGTCCTCGATGCGCTCGACCGGCGCCTCGTGGACGTTCGGCCCCCAAGGCAGGGCGCCGACGCGGCCGACCCGGCCCGGCGAGCGCTCGGCATCGGTCACCAGGTAGAAGTCGTGCGGCACCTGGGTCAGGTTGTACAGGTAGTTGCCGTGGACATGCCAGGTCAGGACGCGCAGGCGACGGGGCATCGGATCTCCTCTTCGAAACGGGTCAGCAGGTCCTGCGCGGCGCGCACGACCTCGGTCACGCCCAGGTCCAGCGCGCAGCCGTGGCCGACAGGGCATTCGGCGTGCGCGCAGGGCCGGCAGGGGGCGGGAGCGGCCAGCACGCGGTGACGCTCGGCATCCGCCGGGGCCCAGCGCGCCACCTCGCTGCCGCAGGACACGACGACGCTGGGCACGCGCAGCGCCGCGGCAACATGGGACACGCCGGTGTCGTTGCAGACCAGCAGGCGCGCCGCCCGCAGCAGCACGCCCAGGGTCCACAGGCTGGTGCGGCCGACCAGATTGACGTGGGGCACGGCCAGCATCTCCGACAGCTGCTCCACCAGCTCCCGCTCTGCGGGCGCGCCGGTCAGCACGATGCGCAGGCCGAGGTCGTGCAGGGACTCGGCCACCGCGACGAAGCGCGCCAGCGGCCAGCGCCGCGAGGCCAGCTGGGCACCGGCATGCACGCAGGCATAGGGGTGGCCGTCGCGCCAGCCCGGCCAGACGGCGTCCAGCGCGGCCTCGTCGCCCGGGCGCAGCGGGAACTCGAGCGCGCCGTCGTCGACGGCCAGGCCGAGGTGGCGGCACAGGGCCAGCAGGCGCTGGCTCTCATGGCCCTGCGTGGGCCAGGCGCAGAAGCCGCGCGCATCCGGCACCCAGCCGCCCGGCGCGTGGAAGCCGGCCATGCGGCGCGCGCCGAACAAGGCCAGGAGCGGGTTGGTCAGCTGGCCGCTGCCGTGCAGCTGGACGGCCAGGTCCCAGCGCGCGGCCTGCATGGCGGCGAGGAAACCGGGCCACGCCTGCAGGTCGACCGCTTGCTCGGGCAGCCCGGGCCAGCCGGGAAAGGCCAGCCATTCGTCCACCCAGGGCAGGCGCTCCACCAGCTCGCGGCTGGCCGGCAGGCCGAGCAGGGCGATGCGGGCGCGCGGCCAGGCGCGGCGGATGGCGCGCAGGGCCGGCACGGCGCACAGGGTGTCGCCCAGCATCAGCGCCCGCAGCACGACGATGCGCCGCACCTCGTCCATCACAGGAAGGGCGTGCGGAAATGCCAGGCCCCGCGCAAGCGCCAGTAGACCGACAGGAAGGGAATGGCGGCCGAGGTGGCCAGCATCTCCAGCACATGGCCGGGCGCATGCGAGGTGCGGCGCAGCCGCCGCAGCGCGACGCGCAGAATGAGCCCCAGGGCCACCACCGCCGCCAGTGCTGCGCCGCCCGGACGCTCGGCCAGCAGCAGCAGCGGAACCGCTGCGGCGAAGGCGACGATGGCGTAGTAGTCCCAGGGCGGCACCGGCCGCACGCGGCTGCGGTAGGGGCGCGGATGCTTGCGGTAGAGCAGCGCGTCGAAGAAGACATTGCGCTGCTGGCGCAGCGACACGCCCTAGCGCTCGGGCCGCACCGGATGGCAGACGACGGCCAGCGGCGCCCGGCCGACGGGGCCGAGCTGCATCAGGCGGAAATGCAGATCGGAGTCCTCCCGCCAGGCGCGCAGGAAGCGCTCGTCGAAGCCGCCCAGGGCCTCCAGCGCCTCGCGCCTGACAAAGGCATTGGCGGTGACGAACTCGGCCGTCTCCAGGCCGCGGGTCATCAGCTCGTGGTCGGTCGGGCGGCGCTGCCTGTCGCCGTCGCAGGGCACCTTGACCTGGCCGGCGGCGGCCACCCAGTCGGCATGGCGGGACAGCGCCGCCAGGCCCTCGCGCAGCCAGTCGGGCTCGGGCTGCGTGTCGTCGTCGGTGAAGGCCACCAGCCGGCCCTGCGCCGCGCGCCAGCCGACATTGCGCGCCACCGCCGGCCCGCGGCCCTGCGGCGGGCGCAGATAGCCGATGCGCCGCCCTTCGGTGGCGGCGATGCTGCGCACCTGCTCGCGCGTCAGGTCGTCATGGCCATCGTCGACGACGATGATCTCGAAGCGCTCGGTCGACAGGGTCTGGGCCAGCAGGGCACGCAGGCAGCGCTCCAGCAGGTCGGGGCGGTGATAGGTCGGCAGCACGACGCTGATGTCGGGCCTGATGTTCATGCGGCCTCCCGCAGCAGGTCGAGGGTGGCGTCGGCGATCTGGCGAGGCTCGACGCGGCGCAGGCAGTCGTGATGACCCTGGCCGCAGACGCTTTGCAGGCAGTTGCGGCAGGGCACGTCATGGTTGAGCACCCGCGCGGGCACGCGCCAGGGCGTGTGCTGGGGGTTGGTGAGGGCATAGAGGTCGACGACCGGCGTGCCCAGGGCGGCGGCCAGGTGCACCGGCCCGCTGTTGTTGGCGACCAGCGCCTGCGCGCCCGCCACCAGGCCGGCGAGCGTGCCGAGCTCGCGCAGCGGCGCCAGCACGCGGGGCGCGCCGGCGCCGGCGGCCTCGTCCAGCAGATGACCCTCGCCCGCGCCGGCGCAGACGACCGCTTCGGCACCCTGGCGCTGCAGCAGCGCCGCCGCCTCGCCGTAACCGGCCGCCGGATAGCGCCGTGACGCCGCGCTGGCGCCGGGATGCAGCAGCACATAGGGCCGCCCCGGCGCCACGCCGGCCGCGCGCAGCAGCGCGGTAGCGGCTGCGCGGTCCTCGGCACGCAGCGTGAAGCGCAGTCGCTCGTCGCGGGTGCGCAGGCCGACACGGCCGACCAGGTCGAGCTGGCGCCTGACCTCGTGGCGCATGCCGTCGCCGACCACGTCGGTCTCGGGCACGGCATCGCTGAGCAGGCCGTAGGCACGCTCGCGGGCATGGGCCAGCACCAGGGGTATGCCGGCCAGGCGGCACAGCAGCGCCGCCGGCAGCGCGCTCTGGGTGCTGACGGTGAAGAGGATGGCCGCATCGAACCCTTGCTCCAGCAAGCGCTGCAGCAGCGCGCGCTCGGGGGCACCACGGTCGGCGCCGGCGGCATCGAGGGCCGCGGCACCGGCCTTCACCCAGGGCAGCTCAGCGCCGATGATCTCGTCCAGCAGCGGCAGGTGCGGCCGCAGCGCCGCGGCCGACGGCGCCGCCAGCAGGCTCAGCCGGGCCTCGGGCAGGCTCTCGCGCACGGCGGCCAGGGCCGGCGTCGTCATCAGCACGTCGCCGAGGTTGTCGGGCCGCACCAGCAGCACGCGGCGTGCGTCGCGCCAGCCCGGCGCCACGCCCTCGCTCACGCCTCGGCCCCGAAGTTGGTCATGGCCGCCATCTGCGGGCGCGCCTGCGGCAGCTCGGCCGGCAGATGCAGGGCGACCTCGGTGCGGGCGCGGCGGCGCTGCGCCACCTGCGCATAGACCTTGGCCAGCTTGCTGGCCACGCCGTCCCAGGTGAACTCGCGACAGACGCGCACACGGCCGGCGCGGCCCATCATGCGGCCCAGATCGGGAATGCAGCGCAGGTCCTCCAGGCGCTGGGCCAGCACCTCCGGATCCTTGGGCGGCACCAGGAATCCGGTCAGGCCGTCGACGACGGTGTGCTGGATGCCGCCGACGGCGGCGCCGATGACGGGCGTGCCGCAGGCCATGGCCTCCAGCGGGGTGATGCCGAAGGGCTCATACCAGGGCGTCGTCACGAAGACGTCGGCGGCCTGGTAGTAGTCCTTCAGTTCGTCGCGGTCGCGGCGGCCGACGAAGTCGACGCGCCGGGACACGCCGGCCTCGCGGGCCACCTCGCGCAGCCGGCCGATCTCGGGCGTGCGCGCCGCATCGGGCTCGCGCGACTCGCCGCCGACGACCAGCAGCCGCCAGGGCCGGCCCTCGCCGAGCCGGCCGACGGCGCGGATGACGTTGTCCACGCCCTTGCGCGGCACCAGGCGGCCGAGCTGCAGCACGATGAACTCGTCCTCCGGCAGGCCCAGGCGGCGGCGCGCGTCGAGGCGGTCGCCGGGCGTGAACTCGGCCAGGTCGACGCCGCACGGCACCTGGGCGATGCGCCGCGCCGGCACGCCGCAATGGCGCATCAGGTCGTCGGCGTCCTGCGGGCATTCGGCGATGACGCAGTCGGCCTCGCGGGCGATGCGCCGCTCCAGCTCGATGCGGTCGGCGGGGAACCTGTCGGCCTCCTTCTGGTGCAGGCGGCGCACCGCGCCGAGGGCATGGAAGGTCTGCACGAGCGGCACATTGAGGCGGCGCTGCACGCGCAGGCCGACCAGGCCCGACATGAAGAAGTTGCCATGCACCACGTCATAGGGATGGCTGGCACGCATCAGGCGAAGCGTCTCGGTACCGAAGGCCTGCATATGTGGCAGCAGGTTTTCCTTGGGCACGAACTCCGGCGGGCCGGCGTCGATGTGCAGCACGCGCACGCCGGGACGCAGGTCCACCGCCGTCGGCAGGCTGCGCTGGTCGCGCCGCGTCAGCACGTCGACATGGTGGCCCTGGCGGGCCAGGGCGAGGGCGACATGCAGCACATAGACGTTCTGCCCACCGGCATCGACGCTGCCTTGGTGGGCCAGGGGAGAGGCGTGTTCGCTGATGAGTGCGACTCGGAGTGGCGTCATGACCGCTTTCGGCAATGGGTATGCGCCGCCGAGGCAAACCGCGTACCTGACGCGCCGGCGCCTGGAGCAGCGCTTCCCGCGCACGCCGCTTGCCGGAAGCGCTTTTGCCGCAGAAGTTGCTGAGTCCGACCGCACGCCCAATGAGAGAAAAACGCACCCCCCTAGATGGCAAGCAGGCCCTGCTCAACCTCTGGGAGGCGCTCAAGCCCTGGCGGCGGCCGGTGCTGCTGGCGCTGGCGCTGCTGGTGCTGTCCAAGCTGGCCGCGGTAGGCGTGCCGGCCGTGCTGAAGGCCATCGTCGACAGCCTGTCGCCCGAGTCGGGTAACGCCGCGCTGCGCGTGCCCTTCTGGCTGCTGGCGGGCTATGCCCTGCTGCGCTTCGCCAGCACGCTGTTCACCGAGCTGCGCGACCTCGTCTTCGCGCGCGTCGGCAAGCAGGTCGTCGCCGGCTTCTCCGAGAACGCCTTCGCCCACCTGCTGGCCATGAGCCCGGGCTTCCACGCCCAGCGCAACACCGGCGCGCTGGTGCGCGAGGTCGAGCGCGGCATCGGCGGCATCGGCTATCTGCTCGGCGCCGGCGTCTTCACCGTCGTGCCGACGGCCGTGGAGTTCCTCGTCGTCCTCGTCATCGTGTCGACCGGCTACGGCCTCAAGTTCGTGCTCGTCATCGTCGCCACCATGCTGGCCTATGCGGCCTGGACGGGCTGGAAGACGCGCGACCGCGTGGCCAGCCAGCGCGTCATGAACGAGCACGACACCCGCGCCCACGGCCTGCTCGTCGACACGCTGCTGAACTACGAAGCCGTCAAGACCCATGGCCGCGAGGACGGCGAGCGCGGCCGCTACCGCGCGGTGCTGTCCGAATGGGTGGAAGGCAGCGTCGCCAGCCAGAAGACGCTGTCGGCCCTGCACCTGGGCCAGGCCGGCATCATTGCCATCGGCGTCGGCGTGGTGATGCTGCTGGCCGGCATGGACACCGCCGCCGGCCGCATGAGCATCGGCGACCTGGTGCTCGTCAACGCCTACCTGATCCAGGTCTTCCTGCCGCTGAACACGCTCGGCTTCGTCTTCCGCGAGACGCGCGACGCGCTGCTGAACACCGAGACCCTGTTCCGCCTGCTGCGCAAGACCCCCGACATCGTCGACGCGCCCGGCGCCCGGCCGCTGCAAGGCGGCGCCGGCACGACCCTGCGCTTCGAGCACATCGACTTCGGCTACGAGCCGCAGCGCCGCGTGCTGCACGACTTCTCGCTGGAAATCCCGCATGGCAAGACCTGCGCCGTCGTCGGCAGCAGCGGCTCCGGCAAGTCCACGCTGGCGCGGCTGCTGATGCGGCTGTACGAACCCGACGCCGGCCGCGTCACCATCGGCGGCCAGCCCCTGACCGAGGTGACGCAGCAGAGCCTGCGCGAGGCCATCGGCGTCGTGCCCCAGGACCCGCTGCTGTTCAACGACACCATCGCCTACAACATCGGCTACGGCCGCCCGGGCGCCCTGCGCGAGGAGATCGTCGCCGCGGCGCGCGCGGCCCAGGCCGACGACTTCATCCAGCTGCTGCCCGACGGCTACGAGACCCTGGTGGGCGAGCGCGGGGCGCGCCTGTCGGGCGGCGAGAAGCAGCGCATCGTCATCGCCCGCGCCTTCCTGAAGAACCCGCCCATCATCGTGCTCGACGAGGCCACCTCGGCCCTGGACACCAAGGCCGAGCGCGCCATCCAGGGCGCGCTGGAGCGCGTCGCGCGCGACCGCACCTCGCTGATCATCGCCCACCGCCTGTCCACCGTCGTCGACGCCGACGAGATCATCGTCATGGACGCCGGCCGCATCGTCGAGCGCGGCCGCCACGACGCCCTGCTCGCCGCGCAGGGTCTGTACTTCCAGCTCTGGGAGCTGCAGCGCCAGCAGCAGCAGGCGCAGACGCTGGAGCGCCGCCTGGCCCAACATCCCGTCAACCTGGCCGGCCTGCTGCTGCTCAGCCTCGACAGCCTGGCCACGGAGCTGGCGGCGACGCGCACCGAGCCCTACACCGACATCGACATGGGCGTGGCCCATGTCGTCGGCGATGCCAGTCGCATCGCCCGCATCGTGCACCTGATGTGCGAGCTCGCCCTCGTCGATGCCGCCCGCGGCCGGCTGGAGGCCCGGCTGGCCCATGTCGGCAATGCCTGCCAGCTGACGGTGGGCTACCACGGCCGCATCGACGCCGACGCCAACCGGCCGCCGGACACGCTGGAACTGCGCACCCTGGTCGGCGAGGCCGGCGGCCAGCTGACCCTGCTGCGCGACCCCACCGGCGGCGTGCAGCGCAGCCAGCTGGAGCTGCCGCTGCCCGCCGTCGTCCCGCAGCAGCCGTCCTGGCCCGACAGCGGCCCCACGCCGCTGGACGAGGGCGACGACGGCGCACCGCTGATCACCGACCCGCGGCCGCTGGCCGGGCTGACGGTGCTGTGCGTGGACGACGACGAGGATGCGCTGGCCACCCTGGTCGGCCTGCTGGAGCTGGACGGCGCGCGCACCGAGCGCGCCACCAACGGGCGCGACGCGCTGCAGCTGCTGGCGGCGCGCGAGCTGGCCGACTGGCCGGACGTGCTGGTCTGCGACATCGCCCTCGGCGCCGAGGACGGCCATGCCGTCGTGCGCGCTGTCCGCGCCATGGAGGCGCGGCGCGAGGTGCCGGTCGCCCAGCGCCTGCCCGCCATCGCGCTGACCGGCATGGCCCAGCCCGATGACCGCCTGCGCGCGCTGGCGGCTGGGTTCCAGCGCCACCTGGCCAAGCCGGTCAGGCCCGATGAGCTGGTGCGCACGCTGCGGCAGCTGGCGCGCGTGCATGCCTGAAGCCGGCCGCCCCGGCACAGCGCTTGCCCTGGCGGGCACCACGCCAGGAGCCCCCATGCACCCTTCCCCCGCCCCGGTCGAACCGGGTTCGCCCGCCCCCCACCTCTTCACCCTGGGCATCAACGCCAGCTTCCACGACTCGGCAGCGGCCCTGGTGCTGGACGGTCAGGTGCTGGCGGCGGCCGAGGAGGAGCGCTTCACGCGCATCAAGCATGGCAAGCGCCCCCTGCCCTTCACGGCCTGGGAGTTGCCCTACAACGCCATCGACTTCTGCCTGAAGGAGGCCGGCATCACGCTGGCCGACGTCAGCCATGTGGCCTACAGCTACGACCCCGAGCTCTTCATCGGCGACCGTGCGCCCGGACAGCGCTTCTCGCTGCCGCTGCAGCCCTCGGACTTCGCGCCGGGCGCCTGGGAGAGCCCCTGGGACCCGCTGTTCGCCGCCTATGTGCTGAACGCGCCGCGCCAGCTGCGCGACGGCGCCCCCCACCACCTCAAGAAGCGCTTCGCCCTGCCCGACAAGGCCAGGCCGCCCTACCGCTGGCACTTCGTCGCCCACCACCTCTGCCACCAGGCCAGCGCCTTCCTGGCCGCGCCCTTCGCGCGCTGCGCCGTCATGACGCTGGACGGCCGCGGCGAGCATGCCAGCACCACCTATGGCCGCTACCGCGACAGCCGCTACGAGTCCCTCGGCGAGGTGCGCGTGCCGCATTCCCTCGGGCTGATCTATGAGGAGCTGACCCGCCACCTGGGCTTTCTGCATTCCAGCGACGAGTACAAGGTGATGGCCCTGGCTGCCCTCGGCAAGCCGCGCCACCTCGAGCGCCTGCGCGAACATCTGACGCTGGACGCGGAGGGCCAGTACCGCTGGCAGCCGCTGGACTGGGCCCAGGCCTTCGGCCCGGCGCGTGTGCCGGGCTCCACCATGCAGCAGGAGCACCTGGACCTGGCCGCCTCCCTGCAACAGCTGCTGGAGGAGACGGCCATCGAGCTGGCCGGCTGGCTGCGCGAGCGCAGCGGCGAGGAGAACCTGGCCATGGCCGGCGGCGTGGCCCTGAACTGCCTGATGAACTCGAAGCTGCGCGACGCCGGCATCTTCCGGCGCGTCTGGGTGCAGCCGGCGGCCGGCGACGCCGGCACGGCGCTGGGCGCCGCGCTGTGGACCGATGCCCGCGAGCGCCGCGGCCTCGAGGACGACAGCACCCACCAGCACTCGCCCGAGGACTCGGACGCCAAGGCCGGCGCCGTCTTCACGCTGGCGCCGCGGCGCTGGCAGATGAGCCATCCCTATCTCGGCCCGTCCTACGACGACGACGAGGTCGAGGCCCTGCTCCAATGGGCCAAGCTGCGCTACCGGAAGGTGGACGATGTTGCAGAACAAACTGCACGTCTGCTGGCACAGAACAAGATCATCGGCTGGTTCCAGGGCGCCATGGAGTTCGGCCCGCGGGCGCTGGGGGCGCGTTCCATCCTGGCCTCCCCGGTCGATCCGGACATGCAGGCTCGCCTCAACGAGCTGAAGGACCGCGAGGACTTCCGCCCCGTGGCGCCGGCCATCAACGTGGAGAAGCTGGGCGACTGGTTCGAGCCGGCCGAGGCCAACGACGGCAGCTCGCCCTTCATGCTCTTCGTCTACCGCGTCAAGCCCGGCCGTGGCGAGCGCATCCCCTCGGCCCTGCACAGCGACCATTCGGCCCGCGTGCAGACGGTGCACAAGGACAGCAACCCGATCTTCCACGAACTGCTGGAGGCCGTGGAGCGCACCACGGGCGTACCCGTCCTCGTCAACACCTCCTTCAACGTGCGCGGCGAGCCCATCGTCGCCAGCCCCAAGGCGGCCATCGAGGCCTTCTTCAGCACCTCGCTGGACGCCCTCGTCATCGGCTCCTTCATCCTGGAAAAGTGAGCGGGAGCCCCGCTTGCCTTGACCCCGACAACACCCACTGCCCGCCCCCCACCATGCCTCCCGTCCTGGTCGTCTTCTCCCACCTGCGCTGGAGCTTCGTCTACCAGCGTCCCCAGCATCTGATGTCGCGCCTGGCCGGGCGCTGGCGCGTCGTCTTCGTCGAAGAGCCGGTGCGCTGCGACGGGCCGGCCCACCTGGAGGTGCGCGACGTGGCGCCGGGCCTTCAGGTGCTGGTGCCGCACACGCCGGTGGCCGCGCCAGGCTTCCACGACGACCAGCTGGCCGCCCTGCAGACCCTGCTGGACGTGCACTTCAGCGCCGAGCAGCTGCATGCCGACGTGGCCTGGCTCTACACGCCCATGGCCCTGCCCCTGGTCAAGATCGCCCGGCCCGCCTGCGTCGTCTACGACTGCATGTACG
>Ga0164290_1002557_pt1 | contig 11975 bp, 13 predicted proteins | sample Micstemetagenome_FD_108782 | JGI IMG/M metagenome (GOLD analysis project Ga0164290, IMG submission 108782) | Contaminated culture microbial community from soil near Moab, Utah, USA - Microcoleus steenstrupii SON62 (Illumina Assembly) | ecosystem: Environmental > Terrestrial > Soil > Soil crust... | reverse complement strand
TGAGGGCCTGGTTGCCGTCGCGCAGGTCAGTGCTCAGCCAGGTCGGCGCACGGGTCAGCACGGCGTCGGGCCAGGTGCGGTCCGCCAATGCGATCGGGGCGAAGGGGCGGTACTTGAGCTGCGGTTGCTTCAACATGGTGGGTCCATCCGAGTGGGTGGGCGCAACCGGCAGCCTTGGAAAACACGAACGGCCCGCTGCGGTTGCATACGGGCCGTTGGGGTCAGGTGTGAGCGTACGTGCGCGACTGACTAGCGAACCCGTGGTTCCTCTAGGGCTAGTAGCAGGCAAATTCGCGTGGCGCGGCACATGGGTCGGGAATCTAGCACGGATCGTTATTGATGCAAGCCGCGTTCATCGGGCTCGTCGGTGCTGGTCGAGATCACCGAAACCGGCTTGCCCTTGGCCTTGCGCCAGGCGTAGATGACATAGCCCGACAGCCCGTAAACACAGAAGGCACCGAAGAGAACGCGCGATGGGTCGAGGGCCGCGAGACCGATGCCCAACATGATCAGGACCAGCACGACGAAGGGCACAGAGCGCCTTCTGTCGAAGACTTTGAAGCTGTAGAACGGAGCATTCGTCACCATCGAAAGCCCGGCGAACAAGGTGATGCCGTAGGCCACCCAGGCGACCCAGCTACCCGGCTGGACGCCGGTGTAGGTCGGCTGGTCCACCACCGCCCAGATCAGGCCGATGACGATGGCCGCTGCCGCGGGGCTGGGCAGGCCCTGGAAATACCGCTTGTCGACGACGCCGATGTTGACGTTGAAGCGTGCCAGGCGCAGCGCTGCACCGGCGATGTAGACGAAGGCCGGGATCCACCCGGGCTTGCCCATGTCCTTCAGGGCCCACATGTAGACGATGAGGGCGGGCGCGGCGCCGAAGGCCACCATGTCGGACAGGCTGTCCATCTGCTCGCCGAAGGCCGACTGGGTGTTGGTCATGCGGGCCACGCGGCCGTCGAGGCTGTCGAGGATGGCGGCGGCGAAGATGGCCACGCAGGCCACCTCGAAGCGGCCGTTCATGGCCATGACGATGGCGTAGAAGGCGCTGAAGAGCGCGCCCAGCGTGATGGCATTGGGCAGGGCATAGATGCCTTTGCGGCGGGGGCGGACGACGATGCTCGGCTCGTCGTCCTCGATGGGGTCGGGAGTCATGGGCGGCAGGATAGCGCAGGGGGGCCGACAATGCCCCGGATGCAAGGCCTCGACCGCTTCGTCCGCGCCCAGGACGGCCACTACGACCGGGCCCTGGCGGAACTGAAGGCCGGCCGCAAGACCGGGCACTGGATCTGGTTCGTGCTGCCGCAGCTGCGCGGCCTGGGCCGAAGCGCGATGGCCTACGAGTACGGCATCGCCGGGCGCGCCGAAGCCGAGGCCTATCTCGCCCACCCCCTGCTCGGCGAGCGGCTGCGCGAATGCGTGCGGACCATGCTTGCGCACCGGGGCCGTTCGGCCGCCCGAATCCTGGGCGACATCGATGCGATGAAGTTCCGCTCCTGCCTGACCCTGTTCGATGCGGTGTCGACGGAACCCCTTTTCGGTCAGGCCCTGGACGCCTTCTACGGCGGTGAGCGCGACCCGGCCACGCTGGCCTTACTCTGAAACGAAAAAAGGCCGGCGGACGCCGGCCTTCGGGGAAGCGTGAAGCCTCAGTTCTTGGCCTTGTCGACCAGCTTGTTGGCCTTGATCCAGGGCATCATCTCGCGCAGCTTCTCGCCGACCTGCTCGATGGGGTGCTCGGCGGTCAGGCGGCGGCGGCTGATCAGGGTCGGGGCGCCGGCCTTGTTCTCGAGGATGAAGCTCTTGGCGTACTCGCCGGTCTGGATGTCCTTCAGGCACTGACGCATGGCGTTCTTGGTGGCCTCGGTGACGACGCGCGGACCGGTCACGTACTCGCCGTACTCGGCGTTGTTCGAGATCGAGTAGTTCATGTTGGCGATGCCGCCTTCGTAGATCAGGTCCACGATGAGCTTGAGCTCGTGCAGGCACTCGAAGTAGGCCATCTCGGGGGCGTAGCCGGCCTCCGTCAGCGTCTCGAAGCCCGCCTTGATCAGCTCGACGGCGCCGCCGCACAGCACGGCCTGCTCGCCGAACAGGTCGGTCTCGGTCTCTTCACGGAAAGAGGTCTGGATGATGCCGGCCTTGCCGCCGCCGTTGGCCGCAGCGTAGGACAGGGCCAGGTCACGCGCCTTGCCGGTCTTGTCGGCGTAGACGGCGATCAGGTGGGGCACGCCGCCGCCCTGCTTGTAGGTGTTGCGCACGGTGTGGCCGGGGGCCTTGGGGGCGACCATCCAGACGTCCAGGTCGTCGCGCGGCTGCACCTGGCCGTAGTGGACGTTGAAGCCGTGGGCAAAGGCCAGCGACGCGCCCTGCTTGATGTTGGGCTCGACTTCCTTCTTGTAGACGTCGGCGATCTGCTCGTCGGGCAACAGGATCATGACCACGTCGGCCGACTTCACGGCCTCGGCGATCTCGGCGACCTTCAGGCCCGCGCCTTCGGCCTTGGACCAGGACGCGCCGCCGCGACGCAGGGCGACGGTGACCTTGCAGCCGCTGTCGTTGAGGTTCTGCGCGTGGGCGTGGCCTTGTGAGCCGTAGCCGATGATGGTGACGTTCTTGCCCTTGATGAGGCTGAGATCGGCGTCCTTGTCGTAATAGACGTTCATGATGGGTCGCTCCAGGAAAAAACTTTGAATGAGGTGGGGTGAAAGCGGATCAGACGCGCAGGATGCGCTCGCCGCGGCCGATGCCGGAAGCACCCGTGCGGACGGTCTCGAGGATGGACGCGCGGTCGATCGCGTCGATGAAGGCGTCGAGCTTGCTCGCGTCGCCAGTCAACTCGATGGTGTAGGTCTTCTCGGTCACGTCGATGACGCGGCCGCGGAAGATGTCGGCGGTGCGCTTGATCTCCTCGCGCTCCTTGCCGACGGCGCGCACCTTGATGAGCATCAGCTCACGCTCGGTGTAGTTGCCCTCGGTGAGGTCGACGACCTTGACGACCTCGATGAGGCGGTTGAGGTGCTTGGTGATCTGCTCGATGACCTCGTCGGACCCGGTGGTCACGATGGTCATGCGCGACAGCGAGGCGTCTTCCGTCGGAGCGACGGTCAGGCTCTCGATGTTGTAGCCACGGGCCGAGAACAGGGCCACGACGCGCGACAGCGCACCCGGCTCGTTCTCGATGAGCAAAGCAATGATGTGTTTCATGGGGATGTCGTCCTTCGCGCTCTTCAGTGCCGACGGCGGTAACCGGCGGACCTTGGCGGCGGGTTCGAATCGTTGAAGAGGTCTGCCTTCGTCGGCTGTTCGCAGCATCCACCGCCGGCCTCGCTGCGCGCGGTAACGCGCACCAAGCCCCGCGGCTTCAGCCGGTCACAGGTCTTCCGAGCCCAGCAGCATTTCCGAAATGCCTTTGCCCGCCTTGACCATCGGCCAGACGTTCTCGGTCGGATCGGTTCGGATGTCGAGGAAGACCGTGCGGTCCTTCAGGCGCATCGCTTCCTTCAGCGCCGGCTCGACGTCGCTCGGCTTCTCGACGAGGATGCCGACGTGGCCATAGGCCTCGGCCAGCTTCACGAAGTCGGGCAGCGCGTCCATGTAGCTGTGCGAGTAGCGACCTTCGTAGTCGAGCTGCTGCCACTGGCGCACCATGCCCAGGTAGCGGTTGTTCAGCGACACGATCTTGACCGGCGTGCGGTACTGGAAGCAGGTCGACAGCTCCTGGATGCACATCTGGATGCTGCCTTCGCCGGTGATGCAGAACACATCCGATTCGGGCTTGGCCAGCTTGATGCCCATCGCATAGGGCAGGCCCACACCCATCGTGCCGAGGCCGCCGGAGTTGATCCAGCGGCGCGGCTCGTCGAACTTGTAGTACTGCGCGGCCCACATCTGGTGCTGGCCGACGTCCGACGTGATGTAGGTGTCGCGGTCGCGCGTGAGCTGCCAGAGCTTGTCGACCACCATCTGCGGCTTGATGACTTCGTCCGAGCCCTTGAACGCCAGGCAGTCGCGGCGGCGCCATTCGTTGATCTGGCTCCACCAGGCGTTGACGCTGTTGGCATCCGGCTTGGCCTGGGCTTCCTTCAGCTGGGAGATCAGCTCCTGCAGCACGTCCTTTACATCGCCGACGATGGGGATGTCGACGCGCACGCGCTTGGAGATCGACGACGGGTCGATGTCCACATGGATGATCTTGCGCTCGACCTGGGCGAAGTGCTTGGGGTTGCCGATGACGCGGTCGTCGAAGCGCGCGCCCACGGCCAGCAGCACGTCGCAGTGCTGCATGGTCATGTTGGCCTCGTAGGTGCCGTGCATGCCCAGCATGCCGAGGAAACGGGGGTCGGTGCCGGGCATGGCGCCCAGGCCCATCAGGGTGTTCGTGCAGGGGAAGCCCAGCATGTCGACGAGCTGGCGCAGCTCGGCCGTCGCCTCGCCCAGGATGACGCCGCCGCCGGTGTAGATGTAGGGGCGCTTGGCCTGCAGCAGCAGCTGCACGGCCTTGCGGATCTGGCCGCTGTGGCCCTTCTTCACCGGGTTGTAGGAGCGCATCTCGATGCGGTCCGGGTAGCTGAAGGTCGTCCTGGCCAGAGACACATCCTTCGGGATGTCCACCACCACCGGGCCGGGGCGGCCGGTGCGGGCGATGTGGAAGGCCTTCTTGAGCGTGAGCGCCAGATCGCGCACGTCCTTGACCAGGAAGTTGTGCTTGACGATGGGGCGCGTGATGCCGACGGTGTCGCACTCCTGGAAGGCGTCCAGGCCGATCGCGGGCGTGGGGACCTGACCCGTGATGATGACCATCGGGATCGAGTCCATATAGGCGGTGGCGATGCCGGTCACGGCATTCGTCACACCCGGGCCCGAGGTGACCAGCGCCACACCCACCTCACCGCTGGCGCGGGCGAAACCGTCGGCGGCATGGACGGCGGCCTGCTCATGCCGGACGAGCACGTGCTGGATGCTGTCCTGCTTGTAGAGGGCGTCGTAGATGTAGAGCACCGCGCCGCCGGGGTAACCCCAGAGGTGGCGCACCCCTTCGGCCTGCAGGCAGCGAACGAGGATCTCGGAGCCGTTGAGCTCCAAGGGGGAGGAATTGGGGGATTGGGAATTCGGCTGCGCCTGGGGGGCGCGCTTGATATCCGCGGCAGACATGTCCATTTTTCGAACCTCTGTGAATTTCTCTAACGAAAAACCATTGGTGCCCCTCTTCTCGCCCTCGTGAGGCGGATTCGGAACCTGCGCGTTCAACCGATGGGGCCCCAGTCGGGCGGCCACGGTGAGAGCTTTCTCTTTGTGCGAAGCAACATTATGCCCAGCAAAATCGGCCGAGCCTTCGTATCAGACGAATGACATAATCCGCGCCGCTGCCCGGACCGCTTCAGCCTTGGCCACCGACAAAGAACTCAACGACTTCCTGCGCACCGTGGACCGCCGCGCCTTCAAACGCACGGCCTATCTGGTTCGAGACGACGATTCCGCCCTGGACATCGTGCAGGACGCCATGATCAAGCTGGCCGAGAACTACTTCGACCGCCCGGCGGCCGAGTTGCCCCTCCTGTTCCAGCGCATCCTGTCGAACGCGACGATGGACTACTTCCGTCGCCAGAAGACGCGCAAGGCGGTCATGACGAATATGTCCGACTTTGAGGCCGGTGACGCCGACGGCGACTTCGATCTGTTGGAAATACTTGAGACCCAGGACGGGGCGCTGGGCGCCCTCAGCGCGGCGGACGAGGTCAGCCGGGCCCAGATCTTGCAAAAGATCGAGGCCGAGGTGGAACAACTGCCGACCCGTCAACGGGAAGCCTTCCTGCTGCGTTACTGGGAGGAACTGGATGTTGCCGAGACTGCCTCCGTGATGGGCTGCTCCGAGGGCAGTGTGAAAACGCACTGTTCCCGGGCGGTTCATGCATTGGCGAAGGCGCTCAAGGCCAAGGGGATCACGTTATGAAGTCGTCACAATTTTCCGCACCCGGCGATCTGGATGTCCGCGTCACGCGCTTCGGGCTGCGCGTCGCGGCCGGCCTGACCGAGCGCAGTGCCGCCCTGCCCCATGACGTGTCCGAACGCCTGCGCTTTGCCCGCGAGCAGGCGCTCGCACGTGCGAGCCAGGCGCGCAAGGCGGCGACCCTGACCATGGCGCCCAGCGCCGGCGTGGTCGGCAACGGCGCCACGCTGGCCCTGCGCGGCGGCCCCTCGGGCGGCGGTAACGGTGGCAGCCTGTGGGCCATGCTGGTGTCGGCCCTGCCGCTCCTGCTTCTCGTCGCCGGCCTGTTGCTGATGCAGCTGGGCGAGGAGAACCGCCAGATCGCCGCCGCCGCGGAAGTGGACACGGCGCTGCTGAGCGACAGCCTGCCCCCCGCCGCGTTCACCGACCCGGGTTTCTCGGAATTCCTGCGAGATGCGGAAGAATGACCGGATGCGCATGACACGAGCCGCGTTGACGCTGCCCGCCCTTTCCCGCCTTCCTGTGGCCCTGCTGCTCAGCGCAGCGGGGTTTTCTGCTTTTGCGCAGGCCACCGACGCCCCTGCCGTGCTGCCGGAGGCGGCTGCCAGCGCCGCCGAGACGGCTGTGCCTCCTCCACCGCCCGAGGTGAAGCCGGCCCAGCGCCTGAAGCCCGTCGCGCCCTCGGCCCTGAGCACGCCGCCCGCCGCCTGGAGCGGCCTGACACCCAAGCAGCAGGCCCTGCTGGCGCCGCTGGAGCGCGACTGGCCGGAGATTTCCGACACCCAGCGCAGCAAGTGGCTGAGCGCCACGCCGACGCTGGCGACCATGTCCGGCGAAGAGATCAAGCGCGTGCATGACCGCATCCGCGACTGGACGAGGCTGAGCGGCTCCGAGCGCCTGAACGCCCGCATCGGCTTCCAGGTCACGCGCCAGCTGACGCCCGAGCAGCGCCAGGCCCGCTGGGAGGCCTACCAGGCCCTGCCCGAAGAGGAGCGCAAGGCGCTGGCAGAGAAGGCCCTGGCGCGCCGCCAAGCCCTGGCCGAAGCGCCCGCCCGCGCCGCCAAGCCGCTGCCGCCCAAGTCGGACAGCCGGCCCCCGGCGCCGCGGCCGCTGGTGGCCCCGGTGCTGGTGACCAGCACCCTGGTTCAGGCCAAGCCCGGCGCCACCACCGTGCTCATCACCCGCGACCTTTCCCAACCCCGCCCGGTCAATGGGCCGACCAAGCCGACCGATCCCAAGCGGCTGGACCCCCACACCCTGCTGCCGCTGAAGACGCCGCCGCCCGCGTCCGCGCCGCGCCCATGACGGCCGCGCTTCAGGCCGGCGCCACGCCTCCGGGCCTGGCGCGCCGCTTCGCAGCCTTGCTGTACGACGGCGCCCTGCTGTTCGGCGTCATCTTCTTCGCCGGCTTCCTCTACACGGTGCTGACCCGCCAGGATCACGCGCTGCAGGGCCGCTACGGCCTGATGGCCCTGGCCTATGTCGTCATGCCGGGCCTCTACTTCGTCGGCTTCTGGACCCGCTCGGGCCAGACGCTGGCCATGACCACCTGGCGGCTGCGCGTCACTGACGTCGCCGGCAGGCCGCTGACGTGGGCGCGTGCGCTGCTGCGCTATCTGCTCAGCTGGCTGTGGTTCCTGCCGGCCCTGGTCTGCTTCAAGCTGGCCGGCCTGCAGGGCGGGGGCGCGCTGGCCGGCTGCCTGCTGGCCGGCATCGCCGGCTATCTGCTGGTGGCGCGCCTGCATCCGCAACGGCTGTTCCTGCACGATGTCCTGTCCGGCACGCGTGTCATTGACCAACTCCCCGTGCGCCCATGAGCAACCCCCACAAGGGCCGCACCGGCCTGGACCGCATCCGCCACGCCGCCGGCTATTCCTGGGCCGGGCTGAAGGCCGCTTACACCGGCGAGAGCGCCTTCCGCCAAGAGACCTGGCTGTGCGTCGTCGCCGCGCCGCTGGCCTTCTGGCTGGCCAAGACCTGGGAGCAGGCGGCGCTGCTGCTGGGTTCCCTGCTGGTCGTCCTCATCGTCGAGCTGCTGAACTCCGCCATCGAGGCCGTCGTCGACCGCGTCTCCTTCGAGCGGCATGAGCTGTCCAAGCGCGCCAAGGACATCGCCAGCGCTGCCGTGCTGATGGCCCTGGTGCTGGCCGCCGGCATCTGGGGCGCGGCCCTCTGGCAGCACCTGCGCTGACGCTGTGACACAGTCGGGGCCATGCCCCCGACACGAGGCTTCCAGTTGCTGCACTCCGGCATGGCCGGCGTGGAAGTCGTCGCTGCCGACTCGGCACATGCCTTCGGCCGCCACACCCACGACCAGTTCGGCATCGGGCTGATCGAGCGCGGCGGGCAGAAGTCGGCGAGCGGACGCGGCAGCGTCGAGGCCGGTGCCGGCGACATCATCACCGTCAACCCCGGCGAAGTGCACGACGGCAAGCCCCTCGATGCCCAGGGCCGGCGCTGGCGCATGGTCTATCTCGATCCGGGCCGGGCGCTGGACGCAGCGCAGGATGTCGCGCCGGGCACGGCTTTCGAGTTCACGGCCCCCGTGCTCCGGGATCCACTGCTGGTCGCGCGTTTCCAAAGCCTCTTCGATGCGGCGACTGACGGTGTCGACTTGGCTGCCGAAGCGGCGCTGCTCAGCCTCGTCGCCCGCCTGCTTCAGCCGGTAGCGCGCGATCGCCATGCCCTTGTTGCCGGCATCGTGTCGGCTCGCGAGCGCATCGACGACGACCCGGCAACGACGCCCTCGCTGGCGGCACTCGCCGCGGGGGCCGGCCTGAGCCGCTACCAGTTCCTGCGCGCCTTCACCCGCCTCACCGGCTTGCCGCCCCACGCCTATCTGCTGCAGCGCCGTGTCCAGCACGCGCGGGGCCTGGTGCGCAGGGGCATGGGCTTGGCCGCCGCGGCAGCGGCCAGCGGATTTGCCGACCAGAGCCACATGACGCGCTGCTTCGTGCGCAGCCTTGGCCTGACGCCCGGCTCGTTTGCCCAGCGCTGAAATTTCGTTCAAGACGGCGGGGCCGGGCCGCCGCAGCATGGCGCTCATTCCAAGGAGCGCCCGCATGAACCTCGAATTCCTGACCGTCTCGCTGCTCGTCGTCGCCTCGCCCGGGACGGGTGCGGCCGTCACCATCGCCACCGGCCTGTCGCGTGGCACGCGCACGGCCGTCGTCGCGGCGCTGGGCTGCACGCTGGGCATCGTGCCCCACATGCTGGCCGCGATCACCGGTCTCGCGGCGCTGCTGCATGCGAGTGCCCCGGCCTTCGAGGCCGTGAAGTACGCAGGCGTCGCCTATCTGCTCTACATCGCGTGGATGACCTGGCGGGAACAGGGCGTGCTGAAGATCGAACCGGACGGCGACCGGCGCTCGAGCGGCGAGGTGATCCGACACGCTGTGCTGGTCAACCTGCTCAATCCCAAGCTGTCGATGTTCTTCCTGGCCTTCCTGCCGCAGTTCATCGGCAAGGAGGAGACGGCGCCGACGCTGGCGATGCTGCAGCTGTCGGCCGTCTTCATGGCCATGACCTTTGTGGTCTTTGCCGTCTACGGCGCCTTCGCGGCGCGCATGCGCGACCGCGTGCTCGGCAGCCCCGCCGCCATGGCCTGGCTGAGGCGCAGCTTCGCGGCCACCTTCGTGGCCCTGGGCGCCAAGCTCGCCCTGACCGAACGCTAGACGGCCGCTTCGTCCGTCTCGCCGGTGCGGATGCGGATGACCTGCTCGACCGGCACGACGAAGATCTTGCCGTCGCCGATCTTGCCGGTCTTGGCGGCCTTCAGGATGGCGTCGATGCAGCGGTCGACCTCGTCGTCCTTCACGACCACCTCGACCTTGACCTTGGGCAGGAAGTCGACGACGTACTCGGCGCCGCGGTAGAGCTCGGTATGGCCCTTCTGGCGGCCGAAGCCCTTGACCTCGGTGACCGTCAGGCCGGAGGCGCCCACCTCGGCCAGGGCCTCGCGGACCTCGTCGAGCTTGAAGGGTTTGATGATGGCGGTGATCTGCTTCATGGGGCGGGACTCCTGATTTCGCTTCGAGGCGATTTAAGCATGTTCATCCGGAATCCGGTCGAGATCGGCGAGCCAGATCGCCGCTTCGGAATCGCTGGGCGCGCGCCAGTCGCCGCGCGGCGACAGCGAGCCGCCGCTGCCGACCTTGGGCGCATTCGGCACGCAGCTGCGCTTGAACTGGCTGCCCTTGAAGAAACGCCTCACGAAGATGCCCAGCACGCGCTTGATCTCGGCCAGGCCATAGGCCTCGTGCCAGGCATGCCGCGCCAGGAAGGCGATCTTGGTCGGCGTGTAGCCGTGGCGCAGGGTGTAGAAGAGGTTGAAGTCCTGCAGGGCATAGGCCCCCACCGCTGCTTCCGTGCTCTGCAGGCCGCCGGGCACGAGCTCGGGGCTGATCTCGGTGCCGAGGATGTCGAGCAGCACCTGGGTGTCGGTGCCGGCACCGAGCTGCTCCGTCTCGGCCACCCAGCGCACCAGGTGCTGGATCAGGGTCTTGGGCACGCTGGCATTGACGTTGTAGTGCGACATGTGGTCGCCCACGCCATAGGTGCACCAGCCCAGGGCGAGCTCGGAGAGGTCGCCCGTGCCGAGCACCATGCCGCCGCTCAGGTTGGCCAGCCGGAACAGGTGGCTGGTGCGCTCGCCAGCCTGCACGTTCTCGAAAGTCACGTCGTAGACGGGCTGGTCGTCGCGATGCGGATGGCCGATGTCATGCAGCATCTGCGTACAACTCGGCCGGATGTCGATCTCGCGTGCCTCGCAGCCTACGGCTGCCATCAGCCGCCGGGCCTGTTCGCGGGTGCGCTCGCCGGTGGCGAAGCCCGGCATGGTCACGCCGATGATGTTGGTCCGCGGCAGGCCCAGCGCGTCCATGGCGCGCGCAGCCACCAGCAGGGCGTGCGTGGAATCCAGCCCGCCCGAGATGCCGACGACGAGCTTCTCGATGCCGCTGGAGGCCAGGCGCTGGGTCAGGCCCTGGACCTGGATGTTGTAGACCTCCTGGCAGCGCTCGTCGCGGCGGCTGTGGTCGGCGGGCACATAGGGGAAGCGCTCGACACGGCGGCGCAGAGCCAGCGGTCGGTCACGATCAAGGTCGAGCGTGAACGCGACATGTCGAAAGGCGCCAACCGCCGCCGCATGCAGGCGCACGGAATCGCCAAAGCTGGTCTGGCGCATGCGTTCGCGGGCCAGGCGCTCCAGGTCCACGTCGGCCGTGATGACATGGGAGCCGCGCAGGAAGCGCTCGGACTCGGCCAGCAGCTCGCCGTTCTCGCAGATGATGGCCTGGCCGTCCCAGGCCAGGTCGGTCGTCGACTCGCCGGCACCGGCCGACGAATAGAGATAGGCCGCCAGGCAGCGCGCCGACTGCTGCGACACCAGCTGGCGCCGGTAGGCAGCCTTGCCGATGACGATGTTGGACGCCGACAGGTTCACGAGCACGGTCGCCCCGGCGAGGGCTGCGAAGGACGACGGCGGGATCGGTGTCCACACGTCTTCGCAGATCTCCACATGCAGGCGCAGCAGCGGCAGGTCCTCGGCCGTGAAGATCTGGCGGCTGCCGAAGGGCACCTGCTGGCCCAGCAGCGCCACGGCGTCCACCGTCGCCTCCTCGCCCGAGCAGAACTGCCGCGCCTCGTAGAACTCGCCGTAGTTGGGCAGATAGGTCTTGGGCACGAGGCCGAGGATGCGGCCGCGGTGCAGCACCGCCGCGCAGTTGAACAGGCGCTGCTCGACGCGCAGCGGCAGGCCGACGATGGCGACCAGCGGCAGATCTTCAGTCGCGGCCAGCACCTCGGCCAGGGCCGCCTCGCAGCCGTCGAGCAGGGCGCGCTGGTGGAAGAGGTCGTCGCAGCTGTAGGCCGACAAGCCGAGTTCGGGGAAGGCCATCACGGCCACGCCATCGGCCGCGGCGTCCTTGAGCAGGGCGATGGTCTGCGCGGCATTGAAGGCCGGGTCGGCCACGCGGCACTGGGGCACGCCCACGGCGACACGGGCGAAGTCATGGCTGTAGAG
>Ga0164290_1002556_pt1 | contig 11984 bp, 13 predicted proteins | sample Micstemetagenome_FD_108782 | JGI IMG/M metagenome (GOLD analysis project Ga0164290, IMG submission 108782) | Contaminated culture microbial community from soil near Moab, Utah, USA - Microcoleus steenstrupii SON62 (Illumina Assembly) | ecosystem: Environmental > Terrestrial > Soil > Soil crust... | reverse complement strand
TTCGCGCGGCCTGACCGGGGCCGAGACCGCTTGACCAGCGCGGCGCCACCCGGCACCTAAGGGGCGCAATCTGCTGGAACGCCCCGCCATGACGCTTCGCCGCCGCCTGACGCTTGCCCTGCTGCTGATGATCTTCGTTGCGGCCGCCCTGGCGCGGGCCGAGCTGGGGGCCGATCGCGAGGCATCGGCGGTGTTCACCCCGGCCTTCCGGGCCGCCCTTGGCCCGGCCTTCGGGCTGGGGCTGCTGCTGGCCGGGCAATTCGGCCAGGCCGGGACGGCGGGCTGGCTGCGGGCGGCCGGGGCGGCGCTTCTGGTGCTGGTAGGGGCCGGCTTGGCCACGCCGCTGATCGCGCCGCTGGCCGGGGGCCTTGCCGCCGATCCGCTGTCCTTGCTGACCGCCCTGCCCCGCTGGCCGCTGGCCTGGGGGTCGGCGCTTGCCGGCATCGCGGCGACACAGGCCATCGCCCTGCGGCAGGCCCGCGATCAGTCGCGGAAGTAGCGGCTGTCCTTGATCTGATCCCAGGCCCAGACAACCTCTTGCAGCCGGTCTTCGTCGGACCGGTCGCCGCCGTTCATGTCAGGGTGAAGATCCTTGACCAGCGATTTGTATTGCTTGCGGATTTCCGCCTTGGTCATGGTGTCGCGGCAGTCGAGGATTTCCAGCGCCTTGCGTTCGGTGGGCGGCAGCTTGCGGGTGGCGTTGCTGGTGGGTTTGGCCGGGTTGAGCGTGGCCTTTTCGCCCAGAATGGCCATCGGGTCATCCACCCCGAGCCGCGCCCAGGCGCGGCCTTCGTCCGGTTTCTTGCCGAAAGGTTCGGTCGCACGACCCCAGACCCGGTCCTTTTCCAGAAACTTCTGGAACTCTTCGTCGGTTGTTCCCTGGAAGAAATTCCACTTCAGGTTGTATTCCCTCACATGGTCCTTGCAGAACCAGAAATACTCGTCGAGGTGGTCAGGCGATTTCGGCGCGCGATAGACCCCCTGTTCGGAACAGTCCGGATATTCGCATTGCTTCTGCGAGGTTTCGAAGGCGCCGGACATGCCACGCCGCCCTGTCTTGCGCCGTTTCTTGTCGGCGGAGACGCGGATGTCGAACTCGAAGGGGGGGCGGGATGTCATTCTATGGCAGGCCTTTCCGACTCGGAGGCGAGAGTTTAGGGGTTCCCGCAGCAGAGAGAAGAGGGGACGGCGAAAAATGGCCGTGAGCGACGAAATCACCCGCCGGCTGACAGAGGCGTTCCAGCCCACGGAATTGCAGGTGGAGAATGACAGTCACCGCCATGCGGGCCATGCCGGGGATGACGGAACGGGCGAAAGCCATTTCCGGGTGAAGATCCGCGCCGCCGCCTTCGGCACGATGAGCCGGGTGGACAGGCACCGCGCCGTGCAGAAGGCCTTGGGGGATCTGAACACGCGAATCCACGCGCTGGCCCTGGATATCGGCTGATCAAGCGGAGCGCGCGCCCGGGGGCGCGCGCACATCTTTCCCCGTGCCTTCGCATCCGCTCCGGCCCGGCCGGGGTGCGGCTGCCCCCGCCGCCCGTTCCGGGCGTCTCCCCCGCGAGTATTTGGGCCGAGATGAAGGGGCGGGTTATTCGACGATCTCTTCCTCGCCGCCCGCGTCGCCCCCTTCGTCGCCGCCGTCATCGGCGCCGTAGTCTTCGCCGCCTTCGTCGACCACGTCCTCTTCCACCGCTTCGTCATAGGCCTCTTCCGTGCCGTCCTGGCAGATGCCATCGATGATCTCGCCCATGCAGGAGTCGTCTTCGGTTGCCATCTCCTCCGTCGCGGTGTCGTCGACGGCGCCTTCCTCGGCATAGGCTTCCTCTTCGAAGCTGCTTTCCTCGTAGCTGGCGCTGATCTCTTCGGAATATTCGGCGGTGTATTCCTCGTAGCTGAAGCTTTCGGAGGAATAGCTCGACCAGGTGGAGATGGTGGTGACATCCACCGTCTCCAACCAGTATTCCACGGTGATCACGGTTGTCGTGGCGATGGCGGCGCCGGCGCGTTTGCCGTCGAAAGTGTAGTCACTGATGCCCTGTTGCAGCCAGTTCCAGATGATCGCGTCAAGGTCGGCGGGCGAGAGGATCTCGGTCCCCTGGACATAGTCGAGCACGTCGCCGGGTTGCAGGCCCGCCGCTTCGCCGAGGCCGCCCGGGGCGGTGGCGAGGACGAAGACACCCATATCCTCGGGGGCAAGGCCGAAGGTGGCGCGGACGCTGTCATCCACCGGCAGGAGCAGCGCGTCGAGCGCATGTGACAGGTAAGGGGCGGGCAGCATGGTCTGGGCCATCGCGGCCCCGGACTGGACAGCTGCCGGGACGATGCCCGACGCCACGGGAAGCGCGCAGGCCAGCGCGACGGCCACGGGACGGAGGAAAAGCTTGGGAGACAGGCGCATCATGAACCTTCGAACTTGCTACGCATCGGGCACCATGCCCGTTGCGCGCCCCGACGCGGGACGCGATGCCTTAAATCCGTGGAAAATGGTGTTTCCGCAACCGGATTGTGTTCGAATCGCGGATCAGACGGCGTGGATGCGGCGGCGCGCCTTCAATTCCAACCGGCGGCGGTGCAGCACGGGTTCGGTATAGCCCGAGGGTTGCGCGCGCCCGTCGAAGACAAGGTCGCAGGCCGCCTTGAAGGCGATGCCGTCGAAGCCCGGTGCCATGGGGCGATAGGCGGGGTCTGCCGCGTTCTGACGGTCCACCACGGCAGCCATCTTGCGCATCGCGGCCATGACCTGCGCCTTGGTGACCACCCCGTGATGCAGCCAGTTGGCCAGCGCCTGGGATGAGATGCGGCAGGTGGCGCGGTCCTCCATCAACCCGACATCATGGATGTCGGGCACCTTGGAGCAGCCCACCCCCTGATCCACCCAGCGCACGACATAGCCGAGGATGCCTTGGGCATTGTTCTCCACCTCGGCGCGGATGTCGTCTTCGGACCAGTTCACCCCTTCGGCCAGCGGCAGGGTCAGCAGATCCTCCAGCCGCCCGCGCGGACCTGCGGCGGCAATGCTGTCCTGCACGGACAGGACATCGACGCGGTGGTAATGCGTGGCGTGCAGGGTGGCGGCAGTGGGCGATGGCACCCAGGCGCAGGTGGCCCCGGCGCGGGGATGGGCGATCTTTGCCTCCAGCATGGCGGCCATCAGGTCGGGCATGGCCCACATGCCCTTGCCGATCTGCGCGCGGCCCTTCAGCCCGCAGGAAAGGCCGATATCGACATTGCGATCCTCATAGGCCTTGATCCAGGCGGCATTCTTCATGTCGCCCTTGCGGACCATCGGACCGGCTTCCATGGAGGTGTGGATCTCGTCCCCCGTGCGGTCGAGGAAGCCCGTATTGATGAAGGCCACGCGGTCGGCCGCGGCCCGGATGCATTCCTTGAGATTGGCCGAGGTGCGGCGTTCCTCATCCATGATGCCGAGCTTGACCGTATGGCGCGGCAGGCCCAGCACCTCTTCCACCCGGTCGAAGAGGGTGCAGGCGAAGGCCACCTCGTCCGGCCCGTGCATCTTGGGTTTGACGACGTAGACCGAGCCATGCAGCGAATTGCGCGGCCCTTGCGTCTTGAGCAGGTCATGCAGCGCGCAGAGGGTGGTGACGAAGGCATCCATGACCCCCTCGCCCACCTCGCGCCCCTCGGGGTCGAGGATGGCGGGGTTGGTCATCAGATGGCCCACATTGCGCACCAGCATGAGCGCGCGCCCCTTCAGAAGCAGCGGCGTGCCATCCGGGGCGGTGAAGGCATAGTCGTCGCGGAGGCGGCGCTGGATCGTCTGGTCACCCTTGGTGACCATCTCCACCAGATCGCCCCGCATCAGGCCCAGCCAGTTGGCATAGGCCAGGACCTTGTCTTCGGCATCCACCGCCGCGACGCTGTCTTCGCAATCCATGATGGCCGAGAGGGCGGATTCCATGCGGATATCGGCCAGCCCGGCGGGATCCTCTGCCCCGATCCGGTGGCCGGGGTCGATCCGCAGCACGAGATGCAGGCCATTGTTCCGCAACAGGATCGCGGCAGGGGCATCGGCCCGGCCGCGGAAGCCTGCAAACTGGGCCGGCGATTTCAGGGCCGGCGAAAGCTGGCCGTCGGTCACGCTGTAGCGGGTGACATCGGCATGGCTGCCTTTCGCCAGCGGCGCCACGTCATCGAGAAAGGCCTTGGCCCAGGCAATGACCCTCGCCCCGCGGGCAGGATCGTAGTCGCGTCCCTGCGGCGCGTCGCCGATGGCATCCGTGCCGTAGAGCGCATCATAGAGCGACCCCCAGCGCGCATTTGCGGCATTGAGCGCATAGCGGGCATTCATCACGGGCACCACGAGCTGCGGCCCCGGGACATGGGCGATCTCCGGGTCCACCTGTGCCGTGCGGATGGCGAAATCCGGGCCTTCGGGAAGCAGATAGCCGATCTCCCGCAGGAAGCTGCGGTAGGCCTCGGCGTCATGCGGCTGGCCCTTGCGGGCGCGATGCCAGTCGTCGATCTGCGCCTGCATCCGGTCGCGGGTGTCCAGCAGCGCGCGGTTGACGGGGCCGAGCGTCCTCACCGCATCGGCAAGGCCCAGCCAGAAACGGTCTGCGCCGATGCCCGTGCCCGGCAGCGCCTGCCCTTCGACAAAGGCAACCATGCGGGCATCCACCTGCAAGCCGTGGCGTTCCTGCCGTTCCATGAGCCTCTCCCGTCTTCGGTATGCGATGGCACACCATAGCGAATGCGCCCGACCTGCCGCAACATGGGGCGGGCGCGGATTTGCGCGGGATTCCGAACATCACCTTTCGGATTTGCCGGGGAATAAGGACAGTTCGCCAAAAAGCTAAGTTTTCCCTTGCCCGACTCGGCGCGACCCGATAGTTAGCATCATGGCTAAGCATGATCCCGACCTGTCGCTTCTCTTCCATGCCCTGTCCGACCCCACGCGGCGGGCGATGCTGGAGCGTCTGGCCAGGGGCCCTGCCCCGGTGACGGAACTGGCGGGACCGACGGGCCTGAAACTTCCCACGATCCTTCGGCATCTTTCGGTGCTGGAGGAGGCGGGCCTGATTGCCACGGCCAAGGATGGCCGGGTGCGGTCCTGCGCCTTTGTTCCGCAGGCGCTGGCCCCGATGCAGGACTGGCTGGATGGCCAGCGCGCGCTCTGGGAGGCGCGGCTGGACCGTCTGGATGACTACGTGACGCGGCTGATGAAGGAGCGCGAGACATGACCCCGACCGACCTGCCCGATTTCGATCCGGCGCTGGACCTTGTGCTGGTGCGCGAGATCAACGCCCCGCGCGACGTGATCTATGCCTGCTGGACCACGCCGGAACATCTGGTCCAGTGGTTCGTTCCGAAACCCCACCGGGTGACGGGCTGCCAGCTGGACGTGCGGCCCGGCGGGGCCTGCAACACGACCTTCGATGTCGACGGCACCATCATGGAAAACAAGGGCGTCTATCTGGAAGTGGTCCCGAACGAGAAGCTGGTCTTCACCGACACCTATACGGCCGGCTGGAAACCCGCGCCGGAGCCTTTCATGACCGCGATCGTCACCTTCGAGGATATCGGCGGCGGACGGACCCGCTATACCGCCATTGCCCGGCACCGGACGGCCGAAACGGCCAAGCAACATGCCGATATGGGCTTTCAGGACGGCTGGGGCACGGTGGCCACGCAGCTTGAGGCCTATGCACAGGGGCTGGGGGCATGACCGCGGATCTGTCCGACCGCACGATGACCATCACCCGCGTGATCGCCGCCCCCGTGGCCGTGGTCTGGGGGGCGTGGTGGAATGCCGGGTCCCTGCCGACCTGGTGGGGACCGGGCGGGTTCACCTGCCGCACGGCGCGCATCGACCTGCGTGAGGGCGGCGAATGGGTGTTCGACATGATCGGTCCCGATGGCACTGTCTATCCCAACCACCACCGCTATGGCCGTGTGCTGCCCGAGGCGCGGATCGAATACACCCTGCACTGGGGCGAGAACGGGCCGAAACATGCCGATGCCTCGGCGCAGTTCGAGGCGGTGGAAGGCGGCACGCGGATCACCCTGCAGATGGTGTTCAACACCGCCGAGGAATGGGCGCAGGCCAAGGGGTTCGGGGCCGAGGCGCTGGGCCTGCAGACGCTGGGCAAGCTGGCGGCGATCGTCGGGGCGGCCTGAGACTGAAAAGCAAAAGGGGTGGCGCAAAGCCACCCCTTCCCGACAGGGAGATGTCAGGTCGATCAGCCGCGCGCGGCCTTGGTCGCGTTCGCCCACCAGACCAGATCGTCCAGCGAGGCGGTGGCGGCGGGCAGCAGGTTCGCTTCGACATCGGACATCTTGCCCGAACCACCCATGCCCGGATGCACGCGGAAGAAATCGCCCATGCCCAGATGCACGGCATTGCGCGTGGGGACCATCTGCAGTTCCACCGCGATGTTGCGCAGATGCTCCAGCGCGCGGGTGCCGCCGACCGACCCATAGGCCATCGCCGTCATCGGCTTCTTCGCCCATTCCACATAGGCCTGGTCCAGCGCGTTCTTCAGCGCGCCGGTGACAGAGCGGTTGTATTCCGCGACGACGAAGATGTAGCCGTCGAATTCGCCGATCTTCTTCTGCCACTTCACGGCCGCTTCGGATTGCGACGGCGCCCAGGCGTTGGAGGCCACTTCGTTGAACAGCGGCAGGTCGAAGTCGCGCAGGTCGACCAGTTCGACATCCATGTCGGTGCGGGCCTTGGCCTGGGCCAGCATCCACTGGGCAGGAATGTCGGCAAAGCGCGACGCGCGGGTCGAGCCGATGATGAGGGCGATCTTGGGTTTGCTCATGGCACTGGTTCCATTCCGTTGAGGAGGAGATTGCAAATTCGATGCGCCATAGATGCCACTTGTACGGCAGCGTTCAATTCGGTGGCCGCGCAAGCGACTTGTGCGCCCATGCACCGAACTTCCCCGACAGCGGATTTCCCCTGCATCGCGTCGTTCCCGCCCTTGCCCCTGCCCGCCCCAAGTGCAAATCTGCCGCGAAAGGTGCCGCCTCCCGCGGACCGCCGCTGCGTGACCTGATGAACAAGCCGACCGACAACCCCGCCGATCCGTTCAAGAAGGCGCTGGCCGAGGCCACGCGCACCATGGCCGACGATCCGGACATGACCGTGCAGTATTCCGTCGACCCGCCGGGGATGAACCGCGAAGGCGTGCGCCTGCCGCAGGTCAGCCGCCGCATGACGCGGGACGAGGTGATGCTGGCGCGCGGCACCGCCGACGCCTTCGCGCTGCGCCGCAAGTTCCATGATGATGGCGTGGCCGCCCGCTACGCGCCGCAGGGCAACCTGGCGCGGGAAATCTACGAGGCGATGGAAACCGCCCGCTGCGAGGCAGTGGGCGCCCGGTCGATGCCCGGCACGGCGGTGAATATCGACGCCAAGATCGCGCATGAGGCGGAACGCAAGGGCTATTCCCAGATCAATGCCATGCAGGATGCCCCCCTGTCGGTCGCGGCCGGCTATCTGGTTCGCCATCTGGCGACGGGGCGCGACATGCCGAAAGGCGCGGGCAATGTCATGGACCTCTGGCGCGGCTTCATCGAGGAACAGGCGGGCGGGACGCTGGAGAACCTCGATCACGTGCTGGAGGATCAGGCGGCCTTCGCGCGGCTGGCGCGGAAGGTGATCTCGGACCTCGGCTATGGCGACCAGTTGGGGGACGACCCCGATCAGGACGAGCCGGACGATCAGGACGGCGAGGCCGAAGAGGATCAGGACAGCCCCGAGTCGGCGGGCGAGGAGGAGCAGGAGAGCGACGAATCCGAAGCCTCCCCCGAACGGTCGCAGGAGGAGCAGCAGGATCAATCCCAGGCGCAGGTCACGATGGAGGACAGCGCCGATATGGAGCAAGGCGACGAGGCGGAGTTGCCCGAGGGCGAGGCCCCCCTGGAACCCCCGCCCCCGGCCCCCTATTCCGACGCGGACCCGAATTACACCGTCTACACGCAGGATTTCGATGAAGAGATCCGGGCCGAGGAACTGGCCGAACCCGCCGAGCTGGAGCGGCTGCGCGCCTATCTGGACCAGCAGCTGGAACCGTTGAAAGGCGCGGTCAGCCGTCTGGCCAACAAGTTGCAGCGCCGCCTGCAGGCGCAGCAGAACCGGTCTTGGCTCTTCGATCTGGAGGAAGGCACGCTGGATGCGGGGCGCCTCGCGCGGGTCGTGGCGAACCCGACGACGCCGCTGTCCTTCAAGCAGGAGAAGGACACCGAATTCCGCGATACCTGCGTGACGCTGCTTCTGGACAATTCCGGGTCGATGCGCGGGCGCCCCATCTCCATCGCCGCGATCTGCGCGGATGTGCTGGCGCGGACGCTGGAGCGGTGCAGCGTGAAGGTCGAGATTCTGGGCTTCACCACCCGCGCCTGGAAGGGCGGGCAATCGCGCGAGCGCTGGCTGGCGCAGGGGCGGCCGCAGGGGCCGGGGCGTCTGAACGATCTGCGGCACATCATCTACAAGGGGGCCGATGCGCCCTGGCGGCGCGCGCGGCCGAACCTTGGGCTGATGATGAAGGAAGGCCTCTTGAAGGAAAACATCGACGGCGAGGCGCTGGAATGGGCGCATCGGCGGATGCTGGCGCGGCCTGAGGCGCGCAAGATCCTGATGGTGATTTCGGATGGCGCGCCGGTGGATGATTCCACCCTGTCGGTCAACCCCGCGAATTTCCTTGAGAAACACCTGCGCGACGTCATTTCGATGGTGGAGCGGCGGCGCCAGGTGGAACTGATCGCCATCGGCATCGGCCATGACGTGACGCGCTATTACCAGCGCGCGGTGACCATTACCGACGTGGAGCAGCTTGCGGGCGCGATGACAGAGCAGCTTGCCGGGCTGTTCGAGGTGGATCCGAAGAAACGGGCGAAGGCGGGCCTGCGGCGGGCGGGGTAAGGGGGGCTGTCTGCCCCCCTCGCCGCCTGCGGCGGCTCACCCCCCGAGGATATTTGAAGAACGGATGAAGGCCATGTTCCAGAGCTTCGAGACGACCTCCGATCCTTCGGCCGGGCCGGGGCGGCTGGCGCGGCTGCGCGATCATCTGCGGGGCGAGGGGCTGGCGGGGTTTCTGGTGCCGCGGGCGGATGTGCATCAGGGCGAATATGTCGCCGCGCGGGATGAGCGGTTGCAATGGCTGACCGGCTTTACCGGATCGGCGGGCTTTGCCGTGGTGCTGCCGGAGGTGGCGGGGGTCTTCATCGACGGGCGCTATCGGGTGCAGGTCAAGCATCAGGTGGATGCAGGGGCCTTCACGCCCGTCCCTTGGCCCGAGGTGAAGCCGGGGCCCTGGATCCTGGAACATCTGGCAGAAGGGGTTGTCGGCTTTGACCCCTGGCTGCACACGGCAGATGAGGTGGGGCGGCTGGACGAGGCGCTTAAGGGAACGCGGGTTTCCCTGCGCGCCGTGCCGAATGCGGTGGATGCGATCTGGCAGGGGCAGCCTGCGGCCCCCCTGGGCGCGGCCTTCCCCCACCCGGTGACCCTGGCGGGCGAGACGTCAGAGGCCAAGCGTGCGCGTCTGGCGGAGGGGTTGCGGAAGGCGGGGCAAGCGGCGGCGGTGATCACGCTGCCGGATTCGCTGTGCTGGCTGCTCAATCTGCGCGGGGCGGATGTGCCGCGCAATCCGATCCTGCATGGCTTTGCCATCCTGCGCGATGACGGGACGGTGGATGCCTTCATCGCGGCGGACAAGCTGGGGCCGGCGGCGCGGGCCGCGCTGGATGCGGGCGTGCGGCTGCAGGGGGTGGAGGCCTTCGAGCGCGCCTTGCGCGGCTTGACGGGCGTGGTGCGGGTGGACCGCGCGACGGCACCCCTGGCCGTGTCGCGCATCGTGGAGGAAGGCGGGGCGTCGGTGGCCTGGGGCGATGATCCCTGCCGCCTGCCGAAAGCGGCGAAGAACGCCGCCGAAGTGGCAGGCATGCGCGAGGCCCATCTGCGCGACGGGGCGGCGGTGGTGGAGTTCCTGTGCTGGCTGGATCGGGAAGCCCCCAGGGGCGGACTGACCGAGATTGACGTTGTGACCGCGCTGGAAGGCTATCGCCGCGCGACGAATGTCCTGCATGACATCAGCTTCGACACGATCTGCGGGGCGGGGCCGAACGGGGCCATCATGCATTACCGCGTGACAGAGGCGACGAACCGCCCCGTGCGGCAGGATGAACTGCTGCTGGTGGACAGCGGCGCGCAATATGCCGACGGGACGACCGACATCACCCGCACCGTGGCGGTGGGGGATCCGGGCGCCGAGGCGCGGGACTGCTATACCCGCGTGCTGCAGGGATTGATCGCGATTTCCCGCGCCCGCTGGCCGCGCGGCATTTCCGGGCGCGACCTCGACGCGCTGGCGCGCTTTCCGCTCTGGGTGGCGGGGATGGATTTCGACCATGGCACCGGGCATGGAGTCGGGGCCTTCCTGTCGGTGCATGAGGGGCCGCAGCGCATTTCCCGCGTGTCGGAGGTTCCACTGGAACCGGGCATGATCCTGTCGAACGAGCCGGGCTATTACCGCGAAGGCGCCTTTGGCATCCGGCTGGAAAACCTGATCGTGGTGCAGGAGGCACCGAAACTGGGCGACCACCGCGACCAGCTGTCCTTCGAGACGCTGACCTTTGCCCCCTTTGATCGCCGCCTGATTCTGGCCAGCCGCCTGTCGCCGGATGAGCGCGCATGGCTTAACGCCTATCACGCCGAGGTGGAGGTGAAGCTGTCACCGCGCCTGTCGGAGGCGGCGCGGGATTGGCTGGCGGCGGCCTGCGCGCCGCTCTAGGCGGCGTTCCGGCGGAGCCTTGCCCAAAAGCATGGCGGCTTCGGGCGGCGGGACGCCGAGTTCGGACGCGGCGCTTGCCGCAGGGTCATGCGAGGCTCATCCTGATTGCATTGGCAAGGGAGGATAGAATGACCGTGACGCTGGAAATCCGGCCCGTTCCGGGCCGCTATATCGTGCGCGCAAGCGGGGCCATCATCGGCGAGACGGAACGCGCCGTGGAACTGGTGGAAGGGGCGCGGGCGCCCGTGATCTATGTCCCGCGCGAAGATGTGGCGATGGCGCTGCTTGATCCGACAGACCGCCATTCCACCTGCCCGCACAAGGGAGAGGCGCGCTATTTCAGCATCGCCACACCCGAGGCGCGGCTGGAAAATGCCGTCTGGTCCTATGAAGACCCGATTGCCGGGGCCGAGGCGATTGCCGGCCATCTGGCCTTCTACCAGGACAAGGTCCGGGTGGAACCGCGCTAGGCAGCCTCGGCCGCGACCTTGCGGATGCGCTCCACCATGGCGCGCAATCCGTTGGACCGTTGCGAGGACAGATGATCGGTCAGCCCCAGCCGGCCCAGTTCGGCCGGGGCGTCCACCCCGGCGACCTCGGCCAGGGGGAGCCCGGCATAGAGCGCGTGCAGGACGGCGATCAGCCCCTTCACGATCATCGCGTCGCTGTCGCCCTGGAAATCGAACCGCCCCCCCTCGATCCGCGGTTGCAGCCAGACCTGGCTGGCGCAGCCCTGCACCTTCGTGGCGGGCACTTTGAACGCCTCATCCATCGGCGGGAAGGCCTTGCCCAATTCGATCACATGCCGATAGCGATCTTCCCAATCGTCGAGGAAGTCGAAGGTTTCGGCGATCTCTTCAAAGGCGGCGGTTGCCATCACGCTCTCCGGTCTTCTGCGCCTCACCCGGCGCCTCACGCAGAGGATGACCTAGGCCCTTGGCGCGAAAAGGTCCAGACCGGGCCCGCGCGGGTGCTTTTCAAAGCCCGTTTCATCGGCTACCCAAGGGGGTAGACAACGGGGGTACGGGATGCAACGGAGAGTTCTGCTGGGACTGGGTGCCGCCGCGCTGGTGGCGGGCTGCGGGCGGATCCGCGAGTCGCGCCTGAACCCGTTCAACTGGTTCGGCCGCGCGCGGGAACGCGAGGCGGTCCCCGCCACGGAGGAGCCCGCCGATCCGCGCCTTCTGGTGGCGCAGGTGGTCAGCCTGTCGGTCGATC
>Ga0164290_1002555_pt1 | contig 11984 bp, 8 predicted proteins | sample Micstemetagenome_FD_108782 | JGI IMG/M metagenome (GOLD analysis project Ga0164290, IMG submission 108782) | Contaminated culture microbial community from soil near Moab, Utah, USA - Microcoleus steenstrupii SON62 (Illumina Assembly) | ecosystem: Environmental > Terrestrial > Soil > Soil crust... | reverse complement strand
CGGGGTCCGTCCGCGCCGACATGCGCCTAGTCGCATTTATGCAATATCTCCGTGTGGTCTGCGTCTCGGTGGTCGCGTCGAGTATCGCGACAGTCTGGGTTGGCCATTCAGGCGCAAAGCAGTCCGCCACCGTATGGTTTCCGCCGGTCGATTGGTTCTGGCTGGCGGCCACGCTGGCACTGATCCTGGTAAGCTATGTCCTCACCACCAGGCGCAGGATCCCGTCTGGCATGTTCCTCCTGCCGATGATGGTGGGCATCGTGCTGCAGAATACGGGCATGATGCAAATCGAACTGCCGCCATGGCTCCTCGCGGTCTCCTATGCCATGGTCGGCTGGACCATCGGCTCCCGCTTCACCCGGCCGATCCTGCGGCATGCCACGCGCGCCTTCCCGCGTGTGCTGGCATCGATCCTGGCGCTGATTGCCATCTGCGGGATATTCGCGGCGGGCCTCGTCCATTTCGCAGGCATCGATCCGCTCACCGCCTATCTCGCGACCAGCCCGGGCGGCGCGGATTCGGTCGCCATCATCTCCGCATCGGTGGATGTCGATGTGCCCTTCGTGATGGCGATGCAGCTCGCCCGCTTCCTGGTGATCCTGATCGCCGGCCCGGCGATTGCCAGGCTGGTCGTCAAATGGTCCGGATTGCGGGACGAGACACGCGCCCCGCTGCTGTGATTCTCAGCCTTCGAGCCATTTCACCTGTTCCGGCGTCAGCCTTATATCCAGCGCCGAGAGACTGTCCTCCAGTTCGGCGACATTGCGCGGACCGATCAGCGGAATGACAGGGAAGGGCTGGGCCAGCACATAGGCCAGCGCCACATGGATCGGCTTGTGGCCAAGCTTCTCAGCGAGTTCGATCGCTCGGTCACGGCGGCCGAAGTTCTTCTCGCTGTACCAGACACGCACCAGCTCCTCGTCATCGATCTTGTCTCGGCCCGCGCGGTCGGTAAAGAAGCCGCGGCCCTGGCTCGACCAGGCGAAATTGGGAAATTGCTTCTCGTTCAGCCAGGTCTTCCAGCTGTCGTCGGACGCAGCCACGCAGCCGTCCCAGATCGGGTCGAGCATCTCGGCGAGCGAGAAATTGTTGGACATGGCGCCGGGCGGCGTCTTGCCGTTGGCGCTCGCGTAGTCCATCGCCGCTTGCAGGCGCGCGCGCGACCAGTTGGAACCGCCAAAAGGCCCACGAATGCGGCCGGCCTTGACCTCGGCATCCATGGCATCGACGAACTCGCCGACCGGGACCTCTTCGTTGTCGCGGTGCATGAAATAGATATCGACATAATCGGTTTTCAGCCGCTCCAGCGACTCGCCGAGTTGCTTGCCGATCTGGTCGGGATAGACCAGGGGCGAATGCGCACCCTTGCCGATCAGAACGATGTCCTCGCGCGGCACCTGCCGGCTCCTATGCCAATCGCCGAAGACGCCCTCGGTCAGGCCGCGCCCGTAGATCCAGGCCGTGTCGAACACGTTGCCGCCGGCTTCGAAAAAAGCATCCATCGTCAGCGACGCATTGGCGAAATTGGGAAAGAACTCGAAGCCGAGCGCGACGATGGAGGCCTGCTTGGAAAGACCCGGAATTGTCCGAAGAGGCACGCTGGAGCCAGCCACCACTTTTTCGCCGGCTATATTGAAAATGCGGTTCTCCGGCTTCTCGGCTTCATATGTCAGGCCTATCGCCGCACGCCATTGATCGAGAACGCGGAGATTGCCGATCGAGTCCGCATGGCTCATGCCCGGCGTTTCGAATTCCAGCCCGCCCGCGCGGATCGCCTCGCCCGCCGCATCGACCTCGAAGGAATAGAGCCAGCCGTCTTCGCGGACTTCAACGGTCTGGCGCGTGCTATCGTTGAGCGTGATCTCGATCAGGCCGGTCCCGCCTTCATGCCCGGATGCAAACCAGAAGTCCTTGACCTCCAGCCGCCCCTTCGAGCCGATGACGTGCAGTGTATTGTCCTGGTTCGCCATGATCGAGCAAGACACTTCCGAAACAATTCCGCTGGCGAACGTGAGCAATGCCGAAGCCCACTCGTCCACACCGGTTGCGCCGAGATGCCCGGCGCCTGACACGGAAACAGGTTCGGCGAAGGGCTTGTCCTCGACAGCACCCGCAATCAACCTGGCCATGGAGACGGGATATCCGCCAACGTCGAGAATGCCGCCGCCGGCCAGCGCATTGGCAAACAACCGGTGTTCGGGCTTCACGGTGCCCATATTGAAGCCGAAACTCGAGCGGATGATCCTGATATCGCCGATCACGCCGCTCCTGATCAGTTCGATGATCCTGGCGGTCTGTGGATGGAGGCGATACATGAACGCCTCGCCCGAAAAGACACCCGCCTTGCGCGCCTCGTGATAGATCGCCTCGGCCTCGTAGGAGGAGAGCGCGATCGGCTTTTCCACCAGCACATGCTTGCCCGCCCGAACCGCCTTTATCGCCCATTCGGCGTGCCCGATATGCGGCGTCGCGATATAGACCGCCTCGATTTCAGGATCGTCAAGCATCGCCTGATAGCCATCGATGATGCGAGCACCGGGGAAATTTTCTGCAAGGCCAGGCTTGCTCGGGTCGCGCGTCGCGATGGCAACCAGTTTGCCCGTGGCGGAATGCGCGATGCCGCCGGCGAATGTACGGGCTATCGTGCCGGGGCCGATGATCCCCCAGTTGACCGGTTTCGTGCCGTTCATGTCAGTCTCCATCACTGTGTCGTGGCGCAGGCGGGCCCGCTATTTCACGCGCTGTCCCGCGTGGTTGAAGAGAAAAATGTCGGCCGCGACTAGCCCGACTGTCAGTGAATCCTTGCTGGTCGCATCGCGAGACTCGGCCCGCTCGATGATGATCCGTTCGTCCCTGGAAACGTGGGCGTAAACGTAGGACGTGTTGCCAAGATGCTCGGCCACATCGACCTCGACCGTGAGATCGGTATCGCCTTGACCCGGCTCGGCGAACTTCTCCGGCCGGATTCCGAGGCTGACGTCGTCGCCCGCCTTGATAGTCGTCGCGGCAACAGGAAGTGTGATCTGAACGGAAGGCTGGTTCACGAGCGATACCGTGACTTTGCCAGCCTCGGTCGTAACGACCCGCGCTCCTAGGAAATTCATCCGCGGCGAGCCGATGAAACCCGCGACGAACATGTTGGCCGGATCGTCATAGAGATCGAGCGGCGCACCGACCTGCTCCACCACACCCGACCTGAGCACCACAATCTTGTCAGCCAGCGTCATCGCCTCCACCTGGTCGTGGGTGACGTAGACGATCGTGGTCTTGAGCTCCTTGTGCAGCTTTGCAATCTCGACGCGCATGTGGACGCGCAGTTCCGCATCGAGGTTTGAAAGCGGCTCGTCGAACAGGAAGACGTCAGGGTTGCGCACGATGGCCCGGCCGATCGCAACGCGTTGGCGCTGGCCACCCGAAAGCGCCTTCGGCTTGCGGTCCATCAGCGGTCCGAGTTCGAGAATGCGTGCCGCATCGTCGACGCGACGGTCGATTTCCTGCTTGTCCTGACCCGCGAAGCGCAGCGCGAAACCCATATTCTCGCGCACCGTCATATGCGGGTAGAGCGCATAGGACTGGAACACCATGGCGATGCCGCGCTTGGACGGATCGACATCGTTCATCACCTGGCCGCCGATCTCCAGCGTACCATCGGTAATGTCCTCAAGCCCGGCAATCATGCGCAGTAGCGTGGACTTGCCGCAGCCGGAGGGGCCGACGAACACGGTGAATTCTCCGTCCTCGATCGAAAGATTGACGCCCTTGATGATTTCAAGCGCTCCGAAACTCTTGCGTATGTCGGTCAGGCGGACCTCGGCCATGGGGTTCTTCCTCAGGTCACGGATATCTGAATTGTCTGCGTATCGAAGCGCCTGCTCTTCGCCGTCAATGTCAGCGTGCCCGCTTCGTCGCCGGCCTCGATCCAAAGCCCGGTCGCGCCGCCTTTCAGCGTATGATCGGACGGGCCGATGATGCGGCCGGGGCCCTCGAGTGCCAGGCTCACCGGTTCCTCGAAGAAGGGCAGCAGATTGCCGTTCTGGTCAAGCGCCCGGATGACGACTCGGGTGGCGTCCTTCTCCCCGGCGCGCAGCGCGAGGTCGTCAGCCCTCACCTCGAGTGTGGTCGGGACCGGATCGGCGGCGAGCGTGATCGACTTGACGGCCTTGCCGTTGACGAAGCCGGTGATCACACCCTGCCTCCAGACATGGCCCCAGCGGCCGATCTCGTCGGGTGTGATGTTGCGGTAGTCGAGGACCACGGGCGCGTGCGGCAGATGCCTGTAGGTCTCGCGGTCCGGATCGATCCGCTTGGGCGGGAAGTCGCCGAACTGCACTTCGACATAGTCGCAATTGGTGAGCACGATCAGCGGCAGGATGCCACCGATATTGCGCTCGCCACGCGCCCAGTAGGTCACCGGCTGCAGCACGATGCCATGCTCCGGTTCACCTTGGCTGGCATAGGCAGCAGCGGCGAATTTTGGGATGCGGTACATGTCGAGCACGCCGTGATAGCAGATGCGGTCGCCCGAACCGAAGTCCTTGTGGGTATTGTAGTCTGCAAAACACCAGCCGGTGGAACCGGAAATATTCTGGTCGCCCGCCGCAGCATCGAGGATCAGCAGGTGACGCGTCACATGCTCGGCCTGCCGCTGCTCCTGGTCGAAGCGCTTGGTCGGGTACATGTGGCCGTTATATTCGGTGATCATGTAGGGGATCGGCCCGGTGATTCCAGTTGTCTCCACGCGGTCGCGCAGCACCACGCGGCCCCTGTTATTGCCTGGCAGCTCTTCGCTGCCGAGCACGAAGTCGTTCATCGTATAGACGTCTTCGAGGAATTCCGAATTGGTGATGAACCGCACGCCGCCAGTCTGGCGGGTCGGGTCGAGTTCGCGGGCAAGCCGGTTGGTCTCGGCGTAGAAATCGTGATTGTCCTGGCTCTCGTTGATGCGCACGCCCCAGATGATGATCGACGGATGGTTCCAGTCACGCTCGATCATGCGGCGGACATTCTCGATCGATTCCTGCTGCCACGCCTTGTCGCCAATATGCTGCCAGCCGGGAATCTCCTCGAACACCAGCAGGCCGATCTCGTCGCAGCGGTCGAGGAACCATTTCGACTGTGGATAGTGCGAGGTGCGCACGATGTTGCAGGCGAGTTCGTATTTCAGGATGTCGGCATCCTTCTTCTGCGCGCGCCGGCCCATGGCATAGCCGGTATGCGGCCAGGACTGGTGGCGGTTGAGGCCGCGCAGCTTGAGCGGCTTGCCATTGAGCAGAAAGCCATCGGGCGTGAACTCGGCGGTGCGGAAGCCGAAGCGCTGAGCGAGAGAATCGGTGCCATTTTCGGTTTCGAGCTTGAGTGACAGGGTATAGAGTGCTGGATTGTTGATATCCCAGAGTTCGATGCCACCGAGATCGCTGAAGGTAACGAGCACTTCGTCTCCGTCGATGGAAACCGAATGCGAACCGATATCCCCTGTGCTGCCGCCCAGCTTAGCGCTGAGGGTGGCCGATAGTTTGCCGACGAAGGAGTGTTTTTCCGGATTGCGGATGACGACACGCGCTGTGACTGTCTTTCTCTCGGCAAGCGCGTCCGGCGTCTCGATCTTGACGTTGCCGATCGACACCGGGCTGGTCACCTTCAGCCACGTGTCGCGATAGATGCCGGCATAGCAGAGATAATCGATCTGTCCCCCGAAGGGTGGAATGGCGGGATTCTCGGATCCATCGATCTTCACCGTCAGCAGATTGTCGCCTTGCCTGAGATGCGGCGTCAATCGCGCCTCGAAGGGCGTGTAACCGTCTTTATGGGCGATGATCTCCACGCCGTTCAGATAGACGACACTGTCGGCCATCGCACCATCGAAGACGACCGAGACTTCACGGGCCTCGAATTCCGGCCGCCAGGCAATGACCTTCTGGTAGGTGAAGGTCCTCTGGTAGCTCGTTTCGTCGAAATAGTTGTAGGGCAGCTCGACGGCCGAGTGGGGCAGCCGAACGGTCTCGCCGGCCTGAAGCGCTTGCGCTCGCGCCGGCTCGAAGCCTTCGCTGAACACCCAGCTGCCGTTGAAACTTTCGAGAACGCGCATTTCGGATCCTATTTGACTGAGCCCAGCATGCCCTGCACGAACTGCCGTTGCATGGCGAAGAAGATGGCAAGGGTGGGAAGTGTTGCGAGAATGACGCCGACCATCACCACGCCGAAATCGGGATAATAGGCCGAGGCGATCGAGGAGATGACGAGCGTGATGGTCTTGGTGTCGTTCGACTGCAGCACGATCAGCGGCCAGAGATAATTGTTCCAGTTGGTCATGAACACGATGACGATCGCTGCCGCAAAAGTAGAGCGCATTACCGGCACATAGATGTAGAGAAAGATCTGCCATTCCTTGAGGCCGTCGACTTTTGCGGCGTCGCGCAACTCGGTCGGGAAGGCCTTCGTCGATTGGCGGAAGTAAAAGATGATGAAGGCGGAGGCTATCGTGGGCAGCATGATCGCGAGATGCGTGTTGATCATACCGATCTTGCCCATCATCATGAAAAGCGGGATCATCAGGGCCGCGAAGGGCACGAAAAGCGTCAGCAACATCAGCGAATAGATGCGGTCGCGCCATTTCGACTTGAACATCTCGAAGCCGTAGCCGGCAAGCGATGACACGGCGATGGTCAGCAGGGTGGCAAGCACCGCTACCTTGGCCGAGTTCCAGAAGACCAGCGGCACATCGACAGTGGTGAAGAATTTCGTGACATTCTCCGCGAGCGCGGAGCCGAAGGTGACTTTGCCGGCCATGATCTGGATGGACGAATTGGTCGCGCTGATCATCATCCACGCGAAGGGGAAGAGCGACAGGAAGGCCATGACGCCAAGGAAGAGATACTGGCCAGATGTGGCGAGCGTGCTCGAGCGTATCATGACCGGTCCCTCGCGGCGTAGAACTGGAGGAAGGCGAAGAGCGCCACCATGAGAACCACGACATAGGACATGGTTGCCGCGTAGCCATAGCTCGGCATCTGCCGGAAGGTGACATTGTAAATGTAGAGAGACAGCGTCATGGTCGAATTGGCCGGGCTGCCGCGTCCCTCGGTCAAGTTGTAGACCTCGTCGAACAACTGGATCGTGCCGATCGTCGATATGATCGTGGTGAAGAGGATCACCGGCTTGAGCATGGGAATGGTGATGTAGAAGAAGCGCGCCCAGACCGGCACGCCGTCGATTCGCGCCGCCTCGTAGATCGACTTGTCGATATTCTGCAGTGCGGCCAGATAGAAGATCATGTTGTAACCGGTCCAGCGCCAGGTAATGGCGATGATGACCAGCAGCTTGGCCCAGAAGGGTTCGGTGAACCAGCCAATCGGTGTATCGGTGATGCCCGCCGCCATCAACGCCGAATTCACGACGCCATCGACCGCGAACATGCTCTTGAAGAGAATGGAGTAGGCGACCAGCGAGGCCACGCAGGGCAGGAAGAGCGCGGTGCGGAAAAAACCGATGAATTTCAGCCGGTCATTGTTGAGCACCGAGGCCATCAGGAGCGCCAGCATGATCATGATGGGCACCTGCACCACGAAGAAGATGATCGTATTGGAAAGCGCGTGAAGGAAAACCGGATCGTTCCACAGCCTGACGACATTGGCGAAGCCGCCGAATTTAATCATCAGGCCCTTGCCGGTGTAGAGCGACCAGGAGAGCGAACTGAAAATCGGGTAGATGAGAAAGACAGCGATCAGCACGATCGAGGGGGCGATGAACAGCCAGCCGTTGACATCGTAGTATCGCTTCAATCCGCCTGTTCGTGCCGTGGCCATGGCCGTCTCTCTGCCCGTGAGGAATAAGATCGCCGAAGCGCATGCGGCTTTTGCCAAGCCGCATGACGCCCCAGGGAGCGACAGGCGGCGGGCCGCCTGTCAGGAGGATTGGTCTTACTGGATCTGGCCTTCGGCCTGGCTCTGTATCGACTTCAGCACGTCGTCCACTTTGGCGCCTTTTGCCAGTTCGGGCAGATGCGCGGTGACGGCCGTGTCCACTTCGTTGGTGAAGATGCCGTAATTGACCGAGGGAACCTTGGCCAACCAATCGGAGAAGTTCTGCCACACCGGCTCGCCGCCAAAGAAGGCGTCCTTCTCGGAATAGGCAGGTCCGGAACGGGCCGCGAGCAGCGAACCGACCGCGCCCTGGTTGACCAGGATCTTCTGGTAGAAATCAACATCCTTGGCATAGATTTCGTTGAGGAAGTCGATCGCCTCGTCCTTTTCGGCAGAGCTTTCGATCACATACCAGCTCGAACCACCGAGGTTGGAGGCATGCGAGGCGCCTTCGACATTGAGCTTGGGAATTGGCGCAACGCCCCATTTACCGCTTTGGTCCGCCTGCGCCTTGACCGTCCCGGTGATCCAGACGCCTGTCGTCACGCTGGCGACATCGCCGGAGGTAAAGCTGCCGACCCATTCGGTCCAGCCGGCCGCAGGCTTGTAGATACCGGCCTGCAGGATCTTCTGCTCGGTTTCGAGTGCGGCCTTCAGCGCGGCATTGCCATCGATCGAGAGATTGCCGTCCTTATCGAAATACCATCCGCCGGCCGATTGCATCAGGATGCGGATGAAGCCGGCATCGTTGACGTCGAGGCCCATCATCTTCTTGCCGGTCTTGGCTTCGACTTCCTTGCCGATCTCGATGAAGCGGTCCCAGGTAATGTTCTGCATGTCTTCCGGCTTGAAGCCGGCCTGCTCAAGGTAATCCTTGCGATAGTAGAGGCCGGTCACGCCGGAATCGAAGGGCATGCCGTAGACCTTGCCATCGACCGTCATCAGCTGCACCTTGTAAGGCGCAAAGCCGGTATAGTCGACCTTGCCAGACATTTCGGCGAAGGCGCCGGCGAAGGACTGCAGATATTTCTGCGCGCCGTAATCCTCGATCAGCACGATATCCGGCAGTGCGTCCGTGGTGCCAGAGGCCAGCGCGGTCTGCAACTTCTGCTCGACATCGGTCTTGGCGAAATCGACGATGTTGAATGTCGTTCCCGGATGCTTGGCGGTATAGCGCGCGCCGGCTTCCTTCATGATGGCGACGTTGAAATTGGGATCCCAGCACCAGATTGTCACTTCGCCGGCCAATGCGGCGGATGCAGTGAATATGCTCGCTCCGGCAAGCGCTGCCGCCGCGAAGCGCGATAGAATCGTCCTGTTAGCCATTGTTTCCTCCCTCGGAATGGTCCGAAACAGGTTCTCCTCTCCTGTCTCGAGAGGGAAGTTTACCGAAAATCAGAAAACGAGCAAGGAAAATTTAGTAAATATTTATTGCGCCTACGAAGTGTCGCGCAAAATACTATGATTCCAGCGGCTTGCGGCAACTGCCGCGCCAGACGAGCTCGGTGGCGATCCGCACTTGTTTGCCGTAATCACGTCCCGACAGCCGCTCGAGCAGCAAATCGACCGCCGTTTCGCCAATGTGCTCGCCGTGGATTTTCACGGTGGTCAGTGGCGGGGTCAGAAACTGCGCGACGGGGATGTCGTTGAACGATATGACGGCAATGTCGTCGGGGATCGAAAGGCCGAATTCCTGAATCGCGCGATAGGCGCCGATCGCCATATTGTCGTTTGATGCAACGATGACGTCAGGCCGCTCGGCGAGCGAAAGTAAGTCGCGCGCCAATCGGTAACCGGTTTCGAGCCTGAGACTTTGGCCCGTGCTGCAATCGGCGAGCGCCAGTAGTGCAGGATCGAAGGTTCCGTTTTTCTTCTGCCATTCGATGAACGCCGCGCAACGCTGTTCGCCGAACAGACGAACCGCATCGTTGACGCTTTCATGGCTGCCGATCAGACCGACGCGGCGGTAACCGCTGATTTTGAGAGACTCCAGGATCTTGAAAGTTGCATTGCGCATGTCCGAGAAGACGCTGTCCAGCGCTTCGACCTTCGGGTCGAAATCGGCAAATACAACATGCTGGGCATGCTCGCGCAACCAGGCGATCTCGACATCGGAATGCTTGCCGATGACGATGACGCCGGAGGCGCCTGACAGCAGCGAAGCCTCCGGCAGCGCGTCGGAATGAAAGATCTTGACGATCTCGGTCCTGAGTTCGCGGCAGCGGTTTTCGATGCCCAGGCGAACGCCGACATAATAAGGGTCGGCGATTTCGTCGGAGGGTTCAAGAAAATGGATGATCGCCAGCCGCGTCAGCAGGCTTGGCGCGGCATGGCCATTGGCCCTGTTTCGGTTGCGCGGCGTTTCGTAGTTCAGCGCCTCGGCGGTCTCTATAATCGCCTGCCGCTTAACAGGAGAAATCGACAGCGCCGGGTCGTAATTCAGCACCCGTGACACTGTGGCCGACGAGACTCCGACGGCCTTGGCGATTTCCTTGATTGTGACCATCCCGTTTAATCCAGTGTTCTCTTTCAGCCATGATGACACAAATCCCCGAAATTCGGAACGTGTTTCAGTAAATTTTTACTACGCATTGAGTCGGCGGAACGCTCCATGAGCGGGAAGCGCCGGGATAAAGCGGCGCGACCGATATAGCCAGACGGGAAAATATTCACAAGGCGCGAGGCGTTCTGCACGGCACGTGTTGTCAGGGAACATTTTGGGCCAGCAGGCTGTTTTAGTGGCGCCAACCCGTCGAGCGGCAAAGGAGCCGCACAGGAAGGAGACCATCATGGACATGACCTATCCCGTTGAGAACCGGAAGCCCTGGGGCGCATCCCTCACCCTATCCTCCATAATCATCGCGCTCTATCTGATTTTCTCGGCCTATCAGGCTATCATGTAAACAGGCGATATATTGCTGGATTTGCGGGCTCTGGGATATGCTCCCCATGTTGCGCCGACGATTTGCCGACGCGGCTTTCCGACTCCCATTTCGCGCTGCAACATGCCATAAGCCCGGCCGAAACATTTCTCCCATTCGGACGGCGCCCGCATGATTCGCATTGAAAACATTTCCAAACAGAATTCGCACCGCATTCTTTATATCGAGGCCTCGGCGGCCTTGAACCGAGGCGAGAAGATCGGCCTTGTCGGTCCCAACGGCTCGGGCAAGACGACGCTATTCCGCATGATCACCGGCGAGGAAGTGCCGGATGAAGGCCAGATCTCAGTCGAGAAGAACATCACGATCGGCTATTTCAATCAGGATGTCGGCGATATGTCCGGTCGCAGCGCCGTCGCCGAGGTCATGGAAGGCGCCGGCCCCGTCAGCGTCGTGGCGGCAGAGCTACGCGAGCTCGAGGCGGCGATGTCCGACCCCGACCAGATGGATAACATGGATGCGATCATCGAGCGTTATGGCGAGGTCCAGTCGCGCTACGAGGAACTCGACGGTTATGCGCTCGACGGCCGCGCGCGGGAGGTTCTAGCGGGCCTCTCCTTCAGCCAGGAAATGATGGATGGCGATGTAGGCAAGCTCTCCGGCGGCTGGAAGATGCGCGTGGCGCTCGCCCGCATCCTGCTCATGCGGCCCGACGCGATGCTGCTCGACGAACCATCGAATCATCTCGATCTCGAAAGCCTGATCTGGCTTGAGGATTTCCTCAAGGGCTATGAGGGCGCGCTGCTGATGACCTCGCACGACCGCGAGTTCATGAACCGCATCGTGAACAAGATCATCGAGATCGATGGCGGCTCGCTCACCACATATTCCGGCGATTACGAATTCTACGAGCGCCAGCGCGCCGAAGGTGAAAAGCAGCAGCAGGCCCAGTTCGAGCGCCAGCAGGCGATGCTGGCGAAGGAGATCAAGTTCATCGAGCGCTTCAAGGCGCGCGCGTCGCACGCCGCCCAGGTCCAAAGCCGCGTCAAGAAGCTCGACAAGATCGAGCGTGTCGAACCGCCGAAGCGCAGGCAAGTGGTCGCCTTCGAATTCCGTCCCGCGCCGCGCTCCGGCGAAGACGTCGTGAACCTCCGGGGCGTACATAAGCAATATGGCTCCAAGGTTATCTATGAAGGCCTGGATTTCATGATCCGCCGGCGCGAACGCTGGTGCATCATGGGGG
>Ga0164290_1002554_pt1 | contig 11989 bp, 7 predicted proteins | sample Micstemetagenome_FD_108782 | JGI IMG/M metagenome (GOLD analysis project Ga0164290, IMG submission 108782) | Contaminated culture microbial community from soil near Moab, Utah, USA - Microcoleus steenstrupii SON62 (Illumina Assembly) | ecosystem: Environmental > Terrestrial > Soil > Soil crust... | reverse complement strand
CGCCCAGCACGTGCGCGACCTGGCCGAGCGCTCGAAGGGCGCCACGGTCCAGGTGCGCGAGATCCTGTCCGAGATCCAGAAGGCCACCAACGCCGCCGTGCTCGTCACCGAGGAGGGCACCAAAGGCGTCGAGGCGGGGGCGCGGCTCGCCGGGCAGGCTGGGCAGGTGATCCACCGCATCGCCGCCGAGGTGGAGACCGGAGCCCAGGCGAACGTGCAGATGGCCGCCGCCGCCCAGCAGCAGACCGCGGGTATGGAGCAGATCGGCCAGGCGATGACGAGCATTCAGCAAGCCACCACCGAAACCCTCGCCTCGACCCGTCAGGCCGAGCGCGCGGCCCAGGATCTTCACACACTGGCCCAGTCGCTCCAGCAGTCTGTCGCCGCCTACCGGCTTTCCTAAGAAGCCCGCTTTGCGCCGCTGCCGCCCGCAAGGTCGCGCGCGAGTATGATAGAATTTCGGCTCTAACCAGGGGACGCTGTGAAGGAACTTTTGTGAGCTTGATCTCCCCTATGGGAGCCAGCTCATGGACCTTCTGGCGCCCCCTGAGGAGCGCTCGCGCCTACTGGAGCGAGCTGCTTGCCTGCCCGCGCTCCAGCTCTCAGCCAGGCAGCTGTGCGACCTGGAGCCACTGGCGACCGGGGCCTTCTCACCCCTTGCCCCTTCATGAGCGCGTCCGACTATGCCGCCATTCTCGACGGGATGCGAGGCGAGTGCCGCTCACTCGCCTGCGCCCCCCGCCTCAAATCCCGGATGAAGCCGCCTGACCGCGGCAAGCAGCTGCTGTGCCGTAAAAGGTTTGAGCAAGTACGGCTGACCCGTCCCGTCAAGAAACGCGCGGCTGGCCGAGCGCGTCGCATCACCGGTGATGAACAGGAGCCGCCGCGCCAACGCGGGGCTCCGCTGCATCAGCCGCTCGTAAAGCTCCATCCCGCTCATCTGAGGCATCATCAGGTCAAGAATAATGACATCATAGGAGTCTTGGAGCAGCCGTTCAAGCGCAGCCATGGGGTCGCGCTCCGCCTGCACGTAATAGCCCGTCCGTGACAGAACACGTTCCAACAAATGGATGACTTGCGGGTCGTCATCGATCACGAGCACACCCCCCTGTCCTGGCGCGAGGGCCGGCGTGCGTGATGCCACACTTCCCGGGGCGGTGATGGGGAAGCGCAAGTGAAACGCTGCACCACGGCCAGGCACGCTCCGCACACTGATCCTCCCTTTGTGCTCCGACACGATGGTTCGCACAATGCCCAACCCGAGGCCCGTACCTTCGCCAACCGGCTTCGTAGTGAAGAAGGGCTCGAAGATACGCTCTTGAAGCTCCAAGGGGATGCCGGGGCCCGTATCCGTAATCACAAGCTCGACCTCCTCCGGTGACGCCAGGGCGACCTCCAGGTGGATCTGCCGTGGGCCGGGGTGCCGTGCGAGGGCCTGAAGCGCGTTGGTCAGCAGGTTGATCAGGAGCTGCTGGAAGCGTGCGGGATTGGCCTGGATGGGCGGGAGGTTTGGGGGCGCGGTGATGCTGAGCGCGATGCCGTGACGCTGAAGATCTGCGCGCACAAAGACCAAGGTGTGCGTGAGCAGCTCGCTCAGGTTTGTGGCGACAAAGCCGTCAGTGACGGGGCGCGCGAGATGGAGCAGCTCGTGGACAATCACCTGGGCCCGCTGGGCCGCATCGATGATGTGCTGGATGTCCGTCCGCGTAGGAGCGTCAAGGCGGGGCTCGTCGATCACCAGAGAGGCGAAGCCGAGGATGCTCTGCAACGGGTTGTTCAGCTCGTGGGCCACGCTGGAGACCACCTGGCCAAGCGCGCTGAGCCGGGAAGCGTAGGCCAGCTTCCGCTCCAAGTGCTGCCGGGCCTGGTGCTGCCGGGTGAGATCGTCGATCAGCCAGGTCGTGAAGCGGGTGATAAGATCCGCGTCTGGGGACGGAGGCGGAAAGCGGCGTATGGCGTCTTCAAGGTCGGGGAGTCGGTCGGGGCGCTCCCGCGCGACGACCGAGTGGAGCAGAGTCAGCGTCTGCGTAATGATGGCCGGCGAAAAGCTCCAAAGGGTGTCGAAGGTCCGGTCGCTCTCGCTTGGGGCCGGGGCCTGCTGGTCCCGGCCGCACAGCACGGCGGCGAACGACTGGGTGAGGACCAGGAGAAACCATTCTTGGCGCAGGGGGTCGGGGCCGCGGAGGCGCACGTGGATCTGGCGCTGGTCGTCCTCGGCGGGGAGCTCGCCGCCGGCGAAGATGCAGATCTGGTGGGCGACGTTGGCGAGCTCGCGGTACCGCACCGTCTCCTCGCGCCAGTGGCTCGACTCCTGGAAGCCGGTGAAGATCACCGCTGGCAGCCGCTGAGACAGCACCAGCTCCTCCAGCACGTGGCTAACATCCACCAGGGTTGCTTTTGTGGCCTGGAGTGGAGCGAGCTGCGCGCCCAGTTCAGCGCTTAGCAGCGCGAAGAGTGAGAGCGGCGACTGGTCGTGCATACACGGCTGCTCCTGTCAGATGTCCAGCACTGACCCGACGAGAGCAGGTGATATGCCACCTTGCCCAACCTGCATACTATTTTACACCAGAGCGATCGCTATTGCCCGCTCTGCGCGTGGAGGAGCGCCACTTCACGCCAGGAGCAGGCCGAGCAGGGCGAGGAGGCTGAAGAGTCTGATAAGTCGGCGCATCTGCGGATCTCCTTTGATACGTCCTCCGATAGGCGAACCGTTCACTGGTCCTGGCAAGCCGGGTCAGCGTGAAGGCCGTCAACCACGACTCGCCCTCCGACAGCCGCGAGGTGCGGGCGGTCGTGCGCCACTACATCCGCAAGGGCTCGCTCTTCAGGGACAACGCCGCGGCTCAAGTGGGCCTGTAAGCGCAGTGAGCGTGGGGTGAGGAGAACGAAAGTGTGCTAGGATTAGGACACCCGCCGGTGGATCGTCACGAGGCCTATGAGCGACTTCAGCGCCATCAACCCGGACGCCCTGCGCAGCGTCGACAGCCTGCCAATTACCGGCACCAACGTCGACATGCTGGACATGCGGCTGGTCGAGGCGCATGTGCGCCGGGCACAGGACAACGGGCGGATCCGCGGGCCCGACGACCCGCTGGGTTACCTACGCGAGAAGTGCTGCCTAGTGGGGTCGGAGGGCGAGGAGGCGGTCACGCTCGCGGGGCTGCTGTGCTTTGGCCGCGAGCCCCAGGAGATCTTTCGCCAGGCGGTGATCGACATCGGCCACTGGCGCGGGACAGAGCCGCTCTCCTTCGAGGTGGTGCACCTCGAGAAGAACATCAGCGGCAACCTCTTCGACCAGCTCGCCCGGGTCGAGAGCTACCTGTGGACAAACATCCATCACGGGATGACGCTGGCCGACCGCAGCTTTCAGCGCACCGAGGTCCACGAGTACCCGCGGGCGGTACTGCGCGAGCTGTGCGTCAATATGATCGCGCACCGGGACTACACTAACTACCGTTCCGCGGCCCGCGTGCAGCTGTTTCGCAACCGCATCGAGTGGATTTCGCCTGGCGGCCTACCCCCAGGGATCACGGTGGAGAATTTGCTGCACGAGCAGGCTTCGCGCAACCCCATGATCCTCGACATCCTGTACGAGGCGGGCTTTGTGGAGGCTATCGGCCAGGGCCTCAACACAGTTGTGGCGGTGCTGGAGCGCGAGGAGATGGCCAGGCCCGAGTTTATGGACACCGGAGCATCGTTTATCGTGACCGTGTTCGGGCGCCCGCTCGACCTCTTCTACGGCGGGACGACCTACGCCCAGCTCAACGACAGCCAGCGCCGCATCCTCTCGGTGCTGCGGGCCCGCCCCGGCCTTACTCCACGCGACATTGTCGCGCAGTTCCCCGACCGTGCCCGGCGGTCACTTCAGCGCGACCTCGGTGGCCTCGTCGAGGCGGGGCTCATCATCCCCAGCGGCGAGGGCCGGGCACTCCGCTACGACCTGGCAGCTACCACTCCCTCCGACGAGTAAACTGCGCCAACTGCGCCAAATTGTGGCGCAGTTATCCACATGCCTCCGCATCCGCGCCAACCGCGCCAGGGTGTGGCGCAGTTGTGCCCAAGAATTGGCGCGGTTATGCCAAAAATTGGCGCGGTTGCCATGTTCCCCATGGCGCGGTTCGTGGCTAGAATCAGGGGGAGCGGAGCGCAACCAGTTCAGCCCGGGCAGCGCCCTCCAGTCACCCCGCTCCTGGCAGGGCGGACACACCACAGCAGCTACCGGCAACCACCATAATGGTTGCCTTAGGAAGCCGAACACCAGCAATGTAACGACGTACTTTCTCCAGTACATCGCCGGAGTAGAACGGCACGTCTGATAGCGCAACGCGACACACGCTGCGCGGGACGCGAAAAGGCCCCCGACCCCTCTGCCGCCAAGCCGAAGGTCGAAGGCCACCCAGTCCCGCCAACTAGGGTGTAGCTGGCTCTGCTATTAGCGCGTTTCCGCTTCTGCTCCCACTATACCATCCCCTGATTCCCATGTCAACGCGCCCGGCAGCGGGTCTTGGTTTCGTGTTGCCATGGTACCGGACAGGGATGGTGCGGAGCGCTCGTAGTGGACCCGTTTGCCACGTATCGCACCACGGATCTCCCGCCCGGCCTGCCGCCCATGCGGCTGGTCAACCGACGGACGCTTGAACACGCCGGCGCCTGCCCCTTCTGCGGCGGTGACCACCGCAGCGACCGCTTCCATGTCTGGCTGGAGCGGGGCAAGGAGCGCTTCTGGTGCCGCGCCTGCAACAGCAAGGGGCCGCTCCGCAAGCTTCTGGGCGACGACGCGCGCCCCCGGCTCGCGTTTGCCCCACGCACCCAGCGTCGCGCCCGCGCCGAGGAAGCCACCCCCGTCCCGGCCCACCAAGCCCACTACCGGGCCCTCTACGCGTCCGTGGCGCTGTGGGCCCACGGGTTGCTGCGCGACCCGGCGAACCCCGACCCGCTCGCCTACCTTCACCAGCGCGGCCTCGACGACCGCACGATCGACGCGGCGGTGCTGGGCGTCACGCTCCGCGACCCGGCGGCCCTCGCCGACATGCTCACGCGCGACTATCCCGAGCTCCTACCCTACGCCGAGGAGGCGGGGGTGCTGACGCGCGACCACGCCGGCCAGCTCCGCGCTCACGCCAACCTCTGCGGCTGCCTGGTCTTTCCCTACATCGCCGGCCGCGAGATCGTCGACCTGCGCACCCGCACCTACCCCGGCAAGGGCTACAAGTCGCTCCCCGGCGGTTACACCGACCGCGGGGCGCGCTTCCCCTTTGGCTGGGACGCCCTCGACGACACCGACACGGTCATCCTGACCGAGGGCGAGTTCAAGGCGCTCGCCGTCACTCAGGGCTACCTCGCTGGCCGCCTCAGTGTGCCCGCCCTCGCCCACCCCGGTCTGAGCTACCTGCGCGAGGAGTGGCCGGCCCTGCTCCTGGCCCGCGGTGTGCGCACTGTCATCCTGGCCTACGACAGCCAGCGCCGCGCGGCCAAGGACGGGGTGATGCAGCTCGCGGCCGAGGAGACCTGGACGATCCGGCACGGCCAGCGCCTGGAGGCGGCTGGGCTCGGCGTGCGGGCACTGAGGCTCCCGCTGGCCCCCGGACAGGACAAGGCCGACCTCGACAGCTTCCTGCTGGAGCATAACGCGGCGCGCCTCCAGCACGCCATCGACGCCGCCCCCACGCTGGCCGAGTACCACAGCAGCCTGCCCCTGCCGCTGCTCCAGCGCGCCGGCCTGCCCCTCCCAGGCAGCTACCCCCTGCGTCGTGCCCGCCCGCAGCGCCTGGAGCTTCCCCCAGCTGCTGCACCCGCCGCGGCACCTTCCGTCCCGCTCGCCGAGGCCCGCGCACAGATCATAGCCCAGGTGCGCGACCACGCCCTGGGCGGCCAGGGCTTCCTCGTCCTCGCTCACCCCCCCGGCGCGGGCAAGGGGCATAACACCACGCTGGGACTCACGCAGTACCTCCAGGCCCACCCCACGCCCGGGCAGATCGTCTGGACAGCCTTGCGCAAGGATCAGATCCACGACCAGCGGGGCCTCCAGCTCGTGCCGCTGCATGGGCGCAACCAGGGCAACTGCCGCAAGTTCGGCGAGGCCCAGGCGCTGAGTGCCCGCGGCTACAGTGTCCGCGAAACCCTCTGCCAGCGCCGCTGCCCGCACCTGAACAGCTGCAGCTACATCCACCAGTTCGCCCAGGAGGCCGACTTCTTCGCCTCAATGCCGCTGATGCAGGCGACCACCTGGTGGCAGGACGCCGGCGTCGTAGTCCTCGACGAGTTCGACCCGGCCCGCCTGAGCCGCATTGTCGCCCTCACCACCGCCGACCTCGCCGCCATCGCCCGGGCGACGACGTGCGCCCACGCGCAGACCGTCCTCGGTTGGGTGGCGCGCCTCGCCGGCGACGCGACAGATCGAGCCATTGCGGGCGGCATGCTGCTCGCCGAGCTCGAGGCTCTCGCCAGCGCCGACGGCCTGGAGCTGCTCACGACGGTGCAGGCGGCGATTGACGCCCTCCCACCCGAGGAAGAGCAGTACATGCTACCAGGCTTCCCGCGGGGCGCGACGCTTCTCGACTACGAGAACCTGCCGCCGAACTACCTCACCACCCTGCTCCACCAGCTCGCCCGCGAGGGGCGGAAGCGCCTGACCGGCTCCCCCTTCACCAGCCGGCTGGAGGTGCGCGGGGGACGGCTGTGGCTCTACCTCCGCATCGAGCACCTGGTCCAACAGCTCGCCCGGCCCGAGCAGCCCAAGGTGCTCCTCGACGCGACCGTCAACGCCAACCTGCTGCGGGCAATCTTCCCAAACACCCCGATCCAGCTGGAGCAGCCGCGCATCACAGGTAGTGCGAGCGTCATTCAGGTGATCAGCCGGGACTGGGCCAAGAGCGGCCTGCGGGGGAAGCGCCGCGAGCGCTGGTACGACGAAGTGGCTCAGGCGATCCGCCCCGGCCGGCCGACGCTGATCGTCTGCACGCAGGCCTGCGAGGAGGATCTCAAAGCCGCCCTGCGTGCCCGTGGGCACGACCAGGTCGTCGTCGCCCACTACGGAGCGCTGCGGGGCTACAACGCCTTCAAGGGTTTTGATATCGTCCTGGCGCAGGTCTACCACCCGAATCTCGAGGCGATCGTGCGGGAGGGCCGGGCGCTGTTTGCCGACGACCCGGCCCCCCTTGACGAGCAGGTAGTCACGACTGACCGGGTGCTCCAGGACGGGGCGGGAGTGCGCTGGGCCGTGCAGGTGCCGACATTCGCCGACGCGCGCCTCGCGGCCCTGCTGGAGAACAAGCGCGAGGCGGAGCTCGTCCAGGCGGCCCTCCGCGGCCGTCCGTTCGACCACCCCGAGGCCCGGATCACCCTGATGTTCGGCTTGCCGCTGCCGAGCCTGCCGCCGACCATCGTCCGCGAGGGCGAGGTCACGCCGGCGAGCAACGCCGGCCGGCAGGCCACGACACGCGCCCAGCTTGTGGACGCGGCCCGCCAGTTACTCGACCGGGGTATTCGCGTAATCGGGGTGGATGACCTGGCGGCGCAAACGGGCGTTTCCGTGGTGACGATCCGCAAGCACTGGATGCACGTCGCCGCCCGCCTGCAGCTGCGCAGCATCACCCAGCGCCGGGCGGCCCCTCTCGCTCGCGGGGGCACACGGCTGTACGAGCGCCAGGTGCTCGTCCGCCGGGGGCGCTGGGTGCCGCCTCCACCAGCAAGCGATCAGCCGGATGTTCCAGAGGAGCGGGCTATCATCAGTGCTGACGACACGACGGATCAGGCACGTAACATGGCATCTACTACTCGCCTGATCCATCGTCCCAGCCGGATAACAGCAAAAATCTGGTCGTTTGCGAGTGTGCGCACAAGCCGGGCGATGTATGGGCGGCGTGGCAAGTTGCCGCCGAGAAGAGGACTTAGGCGGCACAGCACATCGTAAGGCTCTGGGCGCACAGAAAGACCGTGCCAAGATTCTTCAAGACGTGGCATAACGCCACATACTTCCTGATATACGGGGATATGTGACATAGCGCCACGTGCTACTGTGCATATGGGATATAGCACGTGGCAAAGCGCCACATACACTCTTGACGACCCGGCTCACGTGTGCTATTGTGGCGCTACGCCACATACCTCGGAGTAGCTATGACCGACCTGCCAGAGCTACCGCAGCGCCCTGTTCGTATCGAGAGCATTGACCTCGATGGGGACGAGTTAATCGCGGCGGTGCTTGCGGGTGAGGGGGTTGCCGTCCCCATCCGGCTGGTGTGTGAGGCGCTCGGGCTTGCCACGCAGCCGCAAAGCGACCGCCTCCGCGAGCACGACGTTCTTTCGCAGGGTCTCCGTGTTGTGCGCGTTCCTATCGGCGGCCGCGTCCGCTCGGTCCTGGCGATCCTCCATACCCATATCGCCTTCTGGCTGGCAACCATCACCCCTAGCCAGGTGCGCGCGGACGTACGCCCAAAGCTTGTGCGTTACCAGCACGAGCTCGTCGTCGTCCTGAACGCGCTGTACGGTCCCGCCGTCCCCGCCTTTCCCCCAGCCGCGCCGGCCCCGGCGGACGCCGGGCTCGCCGCGGCCGAGATCCAGCAGCAGCTAGCCGCCACCATCCGGGAGCTGCGCACATTGCGCGACGTGCTGCTCGCCAGCCTGGCTGAGCAGCAGGTAACCCGTGAGCACGTCGACGTGCTCGGCGAGCGACTCCAGACCGTGGAGGATGTCGTCGAGGATCTGCGCCAGATCGCCAGGATCAGCGCGTCCCAGGCGGAGTACATCCAGCGCGCCATCAAACGGCTCGCCAGCCGCCACCAGCAGCGCACTAAGACCGACGCCAACATCTACGAGCGTTTGTTTGCGCAGTTTAAGATCGATATGGGCATCCCGCGGTACGACGCTCTTCCGGCGAGCAAGTACGACCGCGCGCTCGCGTGGCTCCGCCTCCAAAGCGCCGCGCTGCTTCCTGACGACCCGGACGCGCTGCCGCCGCTGCAGGAGCAGCTTCTATGAGCGACACCACGATCGATGCGCGTGTCGGCGAGCGTCTCCGCGCGTCCCGGCTACGGGCCGTACTGACTCAGGGTGAGCTGGCGACCGCGCTTGGCGTCGATCGGTCAACCGTCGCCAAGTGGGAGTCGGGCGAGCGGGCGATGACTGTGTCGGCCCTTACGCGGGCCGCCCAGGTGGTCGGTGTACCACCCGCCGCCCTTTTGGAGGAGCCCAGGCACAGCGCGCAGCAGCAGGCGGTGCAGCTGCTCACGTCCACCCTGGAGCATCGCCCCGATTTATTGCCGCCCCTGCTCGCAACCCTGGAGCAGCTCCTCGGCCAGTCATCTCACCCTTCATAGCTTCAAGGGTGTGCTAAGCGCACCCAGGAAGAGCGCATCAGGACACGGCAAATCGTGATCCGGCCTGTTCGTCGTATGAGCGGTCCTGCGGGCTGAGCGATGCCGACACCGAGCGGAGAATGCATCGATGATTGCTTACGCTGTGACGCTCGAGAAGGGGGGGTGGGAAAGACCGCGCTTGCGGTGAACCTGCCGCTGCCTTCCGGCAGGCGGCCTGGGCGTTCCGCTGAAGGCGATCCGTGAGCACGCCGCCGCCCTTCGTCGCCGGCCCACAGCCCATACGCCGTTGGACCCCCGCTGCCGCTGACAAGGGCGCGATCACGAGCCATTTTGGCATTGCGGTTGAAAAGAGCCATGAAAATCACACGCATTAGCTGCTACAGACCGCAGGTCGCCAACCCGACCTTCAACCAAAGCGACATAGCGGTGATGGTCGAGACGGACGAGGGCATTACGGGGATCGGGGAAGGCGGCGCGGTCGACACACTTGTGCAGTGCGCGGGCATGCTGATCGGCGAGGACCCGCTGCGTATTCAGCACCTCTGGCAGTTGATGTACCGTGGCTACTTCTACCCGGCGGGGCGCGAGAAGCTTCACGCCCTTGGCGCCCTCGACCTGGCCTTATGGGATATTAAGGGGAAGGCTCTCGGCGCGCCCGTTTACGAGCTGCTAGGCGGCCGCACACGGGACTACGTCGCGTGCTACAGCACTGCCTTCCCCGACCAGGGCGGGCTGGCCGAGACCGCCCGCGCCTGTATCGAGGCAGGCTTCCGCGCCTTTCGCACTGCGGTAGCCGACCCGCAGGGCGGCGCTTTCGATGCGCGCCGCGCAGTGGACGCCACGTACCACCAGTGTCGAGCGGTCCGCGAGGGCGTCGGTTCCGAGGGCGAGTGGGCGATCGACTTCCATACTCGCCTGGACATGGCCGACGCGGTGCGCTTGTGTGGGCTGCTGGAGCAGCTCAACCCGCTCTTCATCGAGGACCCACTGCGCTCGGAAAACCCTGGGGCCCTGGCAGCCCTGCGCTCCCAGGTGCGCAGCCCAATTGCCGTGGGCGAGCAGTTCGGTGACCGGTGGGACTGCCACGAGTTGGTGGAGCGGCACTTGGTGGACTACCTGCGGGTGACACTACCCAACGTGGGTGGGATCACCGAACTGATGAAGATCGCGGCCCTCTGCGAAACCCACTACGTAGGTCTGGTGCCTCACTTCACCGGCCCGATCGCCCTGGCGGCTCTGGTACACGTGGCTTGCTCCCTGCCGGTGCCGGTGATGATGGAGATCCTTGGCGCCGCACCGCGCCAGCCACCCCACCTACCAAAGGGCTGTATCTTCCGCGATGGTAAGCTATGGCCGGACCCCCAGCCGGGGCTCGGAGTGGTCTTCGACCCGGCCGGGGCCGAGCTGGTAGTGACGGTGTCCGAACGCGTCGCGCCGATCCCCCTCTTTCACCGCCCCGATGGCTCCTTCACCAACTGGTGATTGGACCACGTCTCTGATACAGGTAAGAGCGTTGCGAGCCCGAGCTCGGCTTTATTGGCATCCGCCACGAGCTTTCGCCGCACTGGGGCCAGTTGCGCACCCCGGTCTTCTTCGGCAGCTTCCGGCCCGAGCCGTCGTCGCATAGAAGCCATCCACCACACTCTAGCGTCCTGCATCATCACATCTGGGGCACCTTTTCGCCCCGTGCTGCAAGCACGACGGTCTGCTCGATCCGCCTGGCCCGCGTCGCGGACGTTTTGGCCAATGCAATCCAACGTAGTACATTGCGTCGGTACGATGGGGCCAAGGCAGCGAAGTGCTCCGCAGCTGGCGGGCGGGCATGCAGAGCGGCCGCGAGGTCGTCGGGTACCATCAGGGCGTCCACGTCGTTCATCACGTCCCACAAGCCCTGGCGCTTCGACTCCTCGATCGCCTGGAGGCCGGCGGGGCGCATTCGGCCCTCCTGGATCAGTCGTGCGGCACGGTCCTTGTAGCTTTTCGCCCAATGCTGAACGCGACGCGGCGAAAGCAGTTGCATTATGCGGTCGTCGTCAAGCTTGCGGGCAATGCCGTCGATCCAGCCGAAGCAGAGCAGCTCATCGAGCACCTGCTGCCGCGAGACATAGCGCGCGCCGGTGTGCTTTTTGTACGTGACAAGCCAGATGCTCTCGTGCTGGGTGTGGTTGGCCTCAAGCCACGCGCGAAGTTCGGCCACCGACGTCGCTTCGACCTGCTCAAAGTTCTCTGTCTTGATCACGACACGCTCCACGCTCAACGCTGTTCCATCGGTAACCCGCGAGGATTGCACCAAGCCTTATTGTAGTTTACGCTGTAAATAGGCCCTTTCAGACCTATAAAAGCGTCAGCTAAAGGTTGGACTATCGCTCTAACACAGCGGCATATGCTCGAGCCTGTTCCCATGCCTGGATTTCTGTGCCCACAGCCCGGGTGGGAGCGCCCGCACATCGCCGGAGATGCCAAACGCCCGCCCCACCGAAGTGGGACGGGCGTTTGGTGAAGGGAGGGCATCGCCGGGGCTGGTTAGGCCTGAGCGGCGATGCCCTTAATCTGGTTACTCATGGGCATCACCCCCTTTGTGCCTGGTCGGCATTTGGGTGAGACTGGCGGACGCCTGAGCGCCCGCCGGCCACCGGTTGTTATTGTAGCGTGCGCGGACCTACGTTCCCAGG
>Ga0164290_1002553_pt1 | contig 11993 bp, 16 predicted proteins | sample Micstemetagenome_FD_108782 | JGI IMG/M metagenome (GOLD analysis project Ga0164290, IMG submission 108782) | Contaminated culture microbial community from soil near Moab, Utah, USA - Microcoleus steenstrupii SON62 (Illumina Assembly) | ecosystem: Environmental > Terrestrial > Soil > Soil crust... | reverse complement strand
ATGTCGCGGTCGATGGCGATGCCTTCGACCTGGTGGAACATCGGCGTATGGGTCTGGTCCATGTCCATGCGGTAGACGCGGCCGGGGGCGATGACGCGGATCGGCGCGCCGCGTTCCGTCATGGCGCGGATCTGGACGGGCGAGGTATGGGTCCGCAGGACATGCGGCGGGCGGGCGTCGCCCTCGGCGCGGTGCATGAAGAAGGTGTCATGCTCCTGCCGGGCGGGATGTTCCGGCGGGATGTTCAGGGCGTCGAAATTGTACCAGTCGGATTCCACCTGCGGGCCTTCGGCCACGGCGAAACCCATGTCGGCGAAGATGGCGGTGAGTTCGTCCATCACCTGGCTGACGGGGTGGATGCTGCCGGTGCGGCGCGGCCGGCCCGGAAGTGTGACATCAAGCCATTCCGTCCGAAGCCGTTCGTCCAGCGCAGCATCGGCGAGGCCCTGCTTGCGGGCGCGCAGGGCGGCGTCAATCTCATCCTTCAGGGCGTTCAGGCTGGCCCCGGCGGCCTTGCGGGCATCGGGGTCCATCTTGCCCAGGGTGGCCATCATGGCGCTGATTTCGCCCCTCTTGCCAAGGGCGGCGAGGCGCACCTCCTCCAACGCGGATTCGTCTGCGGCGCCGGCGACGGCGGTCAGATACTTGGCCTTCAGCGTGTCGAGCCCGTCCATGGAAGCCTCCTTCGGGTGCGAGGCGGTGGTAGCGGGACGGGGCTGGTGATGCAAGAGGATGCCGCAGGCGCCCGGCCCGACCGGCCGCGGGGTTGCTTCATCTCGGCCCAAATACTCACAGGGGGTGAATTGGCCGCATGGCCAAGAGGGGGCGCGCGCGCCCCCTGCGCCTCAGCCGCTGTTGGCGCGGATGGTGGCGGCGATGCGGGCGGCGATTGCGGCGCTGCCCTTTGGCGAGGGGTGGATCAGATCCTGCTGGTGCAGCGAGGGGTCGCCCGTGGGAACGAGGTCGGACATGGGCAGGAAGAGGAAGCCGGGGTCGATCGCATCGAGCCGGGCGAGGCGGCGGTCGAGTTCGTCGCCATAGACCTTGCAGGGGCGGACGGGGGTGAAAAGGCCCGGATTGCGGAGATAGCCGACATAAAGCACCTTGGCCCCGCTTTTGCGGATGCGGGCGACATGGGCGGGGATCGCGCCGCTGCGGCCATCCTTCGAGATCAGGCGGTCGACCATCGTGTTGCAGTAGCCGCAGCCGCAGCCGAAGACGAGGTCATTGCCGCCGCCGTTGAGGACGACCCAATCCCAGTTGCCCTCCTGATACTGCGCGGTCAGCCGGAGCCCGGCCGCCCCCGAGACGGGGAGGTAGTAGAAATAGCGCGAGGCATAGACCGAGCGGTCGATCACCTCTTCGCCGAGCGCCCGTTCCATCGCATTGCCGACGGCGCGGCCGGCGGTGCGGTTGGCGGCCATCATGGAATCGCCCATCAGGAGGATGCGGGAGTCCTTCGTGCTGGTCGTCACCATTTCGCCGCAGGACACAAGGAAGAGCAGCGAGCAGAGCGTGAGGAACGCGCGGAACATTGGGGAATGACTTTCGGGCCGGGAATCTATGGGGGGATGCTGTCGGGCGATGCTGGCAAGTTCAAGGCGGCGGCGCGCCTCGGGTTGGGAAAATCTGGGGACAAAGGTCGGGGTGGCATACCTTTGGCCATGTCCGCGCCGGGCGCCTGCGGCGGGGCGCAGAATGCCGAAGGGCCGCCCTGCGCGGGCGGCCCTTCGGAGTGTCGGACGGTCGGGCCTGGATCAGGCCAGCGCGGCCTTCGCCTGGGCGGCGATGGCGTTGAACGCCTCGGGCTCGTGCACGGCGAGGTCGGCGAGGACCTTGCGGTCCACTTCGATGCCGGCCTTGGCCAGACCGTTGATGAACTTGGAATAGGTCATCTCAAGGTCGAACAGGCGCACGGCCGCGTTGATGCGCTGGATCCACAGGGCGCGGAAGTTGCGCTTGCGGGCCTTGCGGTCGCGGGTGGCGTACTGGTTCGCCTTGTCGACGGCCTGGGTGGCCGTGCGGAAGTTGCGCGAGCGGGCGCTGTAATAGCCAGCGGCCTGCTTGATGACCTTGCGGTGACGGGCGTGGGTAACGACGCCGGATTTGACGCGGGACATGTGTCTGGCTCCTCAGCGGTCGTAGGGCATGTATTTCTTGACGATCTTCGCATCGCTGTCGTTCAGCAGCATGGTGCCGGACGCATCGCGGATGAATTTCGTCGTACGCTTGATCATGCCGTGGCGCTTGCCGGCGACGCCGGCCTTCACCCGACCGGAGGCCGTGAAGCTGAACCGCTTCTTCGCCGCCGACTTGGTCTTCATCTTGGGCATTTCCATCTCCGTGGTTGCAGGCGCGACTCGGCATGCCACATTGGCCGGTCGCGCGGGTATCGCAAGGTGGGCCGTATAGGCGGGGCCGGAGGGCAGTGCAAGGGGAAAAGCTAGGGCAGGTAGCGGCCCAGCACCTCGAAGAAGAGATGGGGGAGGGTGGAGGGGTTCAGCGGCGCGGCCCGGCCCAAGAGGCCCCAGGCGGCGAGCGTCACGCCGAAGAGGAGGCCCGCGCCCGCGACGAGGGGAAGGCGGTCGTCGATCAGCGCGGCGATGAGCGACGGGATGGAAAGCAGCAGCATCGCCAGACCGAGGACAAGGAGGAGGTCGTGATCCATGGCCGGCACCTTTACCCTTTACCCTTCCGCACCGGTGGGGCGCGGGCAACGCGGGGCCAAGCCTTGCAGGAAGCGGCGGCCGGGGCAAGCGGTTCCGGCCCGGCGGGATCGGGCGGGATCGGGCGGGGTCAGCCGAGGAAGGCGTTGAAGACGCGGCGGAAGGCGGCCGGGATATCGGCCCCGGAATAGCCGCCGGGGTGGCGGGCCAGAGCGAGGGCGATGAGGACGAGGCCGGAGAGGCCGATCAGGGCGCCGAAGCGGGGGACGCGATCCTCGGTCCATGCATTCAGCAGGGAGGGGATGGCGAGCAGGGTCAGGATGATGCCGATGACCAGCGACAGATCATGCGTATTGACCACGGGACCACCCTTTCATCACCCGTGAAAGCAAAAGGCCCGCGCGGGGGCGCGGGCCTTTGCAGCTTATTCCGGGTCGACCCGGTAGATCAATCTTTCGTCGCAGGGCGCGACGCGCAGGATGTTCGTCGTGCCCTGCACGTTGAAGGGCACGCCGGCGGTGAGGACGATCTGGTCCTTCTCGGTCGCAAAGCCATAGGTCCGCGCCGCGCGGACGGCCGAGATGACGGCGCCCTTGAAGCGGTCCTGCTCTTCCGTGATGACGCAATGCGCGCCCCAGGTCAGGCACATGCGGCGGGCGGTTTCCATCAGCGGCGTCAGCGCGATGATCGGCACGCGGGGCCGTTCGCGCGCCACGAGCGACACCGTGGTGCCGGATTGCGAGAAGCAGCAGATGGCCTTGATGTCGGCGCTTTCGGCAATCTCGCGCGCGGCGGCGACGATGCCATCGGCGACGGAGGTGCGGTTCACGCTGCGTGAGGATTCGATGATCTGGCGGTAGACGGCATCGCCTTCGACGCTGATCGCCACGTTGTTCATCGTGGTGACGGCCTCGATCGGGTATTTGCCCGCCGCCGATTCCGCCGACAGCATGATGGCATCGGCGCCTTCATAGATGGCGGTGGCGACGTCCGACACCTCGGCCCGGGTGGGCATGGGCGATTCGATCATAGATTCGAGCATCTGGGTGGCGACGATCACGGGCTTGGCCGCCGCCCGCGCGCCGCGGACCAGTTTCTTCTGGATCGGCGGGACGGAATGGACGGGCAGTTCCACACCAAGGTCGCCGCGCGCGACCATGATGCCATCGGACACTTCGAGGATGGCGTCATAGGCCTTTACCGCCGCCGGCTTTTCGATCTTGGACAGCACCAGAGCGCGGCCCTTGGCGAGTTCCTTCGCCTCGATCACATCCTCGGGGCGCTGCACGAAGGAGAGGGCGAGCCAGTCCACCCCCAGTTCGCAGGCGAATTCCAGATCCTTGCGGTCCTTGTCCGACAGGGCTGCCACGGGCAGCACCACATCGGGGACGTTCACGCCCTTGCGGTTGGAGATGGTGCCGCCGACGGTGACGGTGCAATTGGCGAAATCCTTGCCGCAGGTGTCGACCCGCAGGCGGATCTTGCCGTCATTGACCAGCAGAGCCGAGCCGGGTTCCAGCGCCGCGAAAATTTCGGGATGCGGAAGCTGCACGCGGGTGGCGTCGCCCGGCGCGGGGTCGAGGTCCATGCGGAAGGCCGCGCCTTCGGCCAGTTCCTCGCCGCCCGGATTGGCGAAGGTGCCGACGCGGAGCTTCGGCCCCTGCAGGTCGGCCAGAATGGCGATGGGGCGACCGGTATCGGCCTCCACCTGGCGGATGATGACGTGGCGCGCGCGGATGTCGTCATGCGTGCCGTGCGACATGTTCAGGCGGAACACGTCTGCCCCCGCCTCGAACAGGGCGCGGATGGTTGCGTAATCGCTGGAGACCGGTCCGAGCGTGGCCACGATCTTGACGTTCCGAAGGCGTCTCATATGCCTCGTTCCTTATGCAGTTCTTCGTTTTGTCGTGGGCCGAGGCGGGTTATGGCGCAATCGGCGGGATGTCGCAACTGGCGGATTCCTATTCGTCAGAATAAATGACGAATTGATGTACGGGTTGGGAGAAATCTGCGGTGTGTGCCTATCGCATCATCGGTGAGGGGCGGCCGGGGCGGTGGCTGATCACCTGCGACCATGCGTCGAACCGGGTGCCGGATTGGGTGTCCGGCGGCGATCTTGGGATCGGGCCTGCGGATATGGCGCGGCACATCGCCTATGACGTGGGCGCGGCGGGGGTGGCCGAGGCGCTGGGCGCGGCGCTGGACAGCCCGGTGGTGCTGTCGGATTTCAGTCGCCTGGTGATCGACCCGAATCGGGGCGAGGATGACCCGACGCTGGTGATGAAGCTGTATGACGGGACGATCATCCCGGCGAACCGGCATATCGGCGCGGCGGGGGTGGAGGAGCGGCTGGAGCGGCTCTATCGCCCCTATCACGACGCGCTGGCGCGTTTGGCGGGGCGGCGGCCGGATGTGGTGATCGTGGCGGTGCATTCCTTCACCCCCTGCCTGAAGGGCCGTGCGCCAAGGCCCTGGCATGTGGGCGTGCTGCATTCCCATCTGGATGAGCGGCTGAGCCGGGCGCTGATCGGGGTGTTGCGGGGGGAGCCTGATCTCTGCGTGGGGGATAACGAGCCCTATAGCGGCCATCTGCCGGGGGATGCGATCGACCGCCACGCGCTGCGGTTCGGGCGACAGAACACGCTGGTGGAGGTGCGCAATGACCTGATCGCCTCGGCGGAGGCGCAGGCGGCCTGGGGCGCGCGGCTGGCGCCGCTGCTGGAGCGGGCGCTGGCGGTGGCCTAGGGTGCGCCATGGCGCACCCTACGGGACGGGTGGCGCAATGGGCGCGCAGCCCCTACCTTTGGCGGGAGCGGAGGCCGGACAGCGAGGAGTGACCATGCCCGATATCGACGATGCCACGATGCAGGCCCTTGAAGCGGCGGCCTATCGGCGGCTGCGCGACCATCTGCGCGCCCGGACGGATGTGCAGAACATCGATCTGATGAACCTCGCCGGGTTCTGCCGCAACTGCCTGAGCCGCTGGATGGCCGAGGCGGCGGCCGAGGCGGGGGTGCCCCTCGGCAAGGAAGAGGCCAAGACGTTGGTCTACGGGATGCCTTACGACGACTGGAAGGCCCTGCATCAGGCCGAGGCGAGCGATGCCCAGAAGGCGGCCTTCACCGAGGCGTTCAAGACGCATGGGTGAGGGGGCGTCGCCCGGGGAAGCCGATCCGGGCGGACATGCGGCCCTGCTTTCCATGAACACTGAGGTGGCGGCCCTTCTGGGGCAGTGCCTGCTGCGGCTGCAATACAGCGAGGTCATGCTGAAGGCCCTGGTGGCAGAGGGGGCCTTTTCCGGTTCGCCGGAGTCTTTGGGCAAGAGCCAAGCCAAACGGCGCCAGAAGGTTCAGATGATGACCCTTGGCGGTCTGGTGTCGGAATTCCTGAGATCCGGGCTGGGCGGTGGCGCGGGTGGTGCCCCTGAGGAGGAAGCCAGCCCGCCTTCGGAGGGAGCCTCCGTTTCTGTCAAGTTCGGGATCGACTATCCGCCGGAAACCCTTGTGCAGATCGAGTCCGAGTTGCGGGAGATGGTGGCGCTGCGCAATCACCTCGTCCACGGTTTCCTTGCCGCGCATGATCTGACGAGCGTCGAAGGCTGCGGGCGGGCGCGGGATCGTCTGCAGGAGGATTTGACGCGGATTGACCGTCATCGCGCACAGGTGATGGGTTGGGCGGAAGAGTTCCAAGAGCTGCGCAAGCAGACAGGGCTGCGTCTGCAGGATCCCGCGGTGGTGAAGCGCCTGACCTCGGGGGAGGGTGGCGATTTGATCCTTGCCTTGAAGCCGTCAGGGGATGGGCGGGGCTGACCGCCCCCCCCCTCAGACCGCCGCCTTGCGCATCTCGTCGATGTAAAGTTCGCGCAGGCGGGCGGTGACGGGGCCGGGTTTGCCCGCACCGATCTGCGCGCCGTCGATTTCCACCACCGGCATGACGAAGATGGTGGCGGCGGTGGCGAAGGCTTCGTCGGCCTCTTTCGCCTCCTGCACGGTGAAGGGGCGTTCCTCCACCTCGAACTGCGCCTCGGCGGCGAAGCGGAGGACGGCGGTGCGGGTGATGCCGTGCAGGATGTCGTTGGAGAGTTGCCGCGTGATGATGCGGTTGCCCTTGATGATATAGGCGTTGTTCGAGGTGCCTTCGGTCACCACGCCATCTTCGACCATCCAGCTGTCATCCACGCCGGCCTTCTTGGCCATCATCTTGGCCATGGACGGATAGAGAAGCTGCACCGTCTTGATGTCGCGGCGGCCCCAGCGGATGTCGGGGACCGAGATGACCTTGAAGCCGGTCTTGGCGGCGGGGGCATCGGCAAGGTTGGGGATGTTCTGGGTGAAGGCCACGATGGTGGGTTTCACCGACCCGTCGGGGAAGAGGAAGGACCGGTCGCCGGGATTGCCGCGCGTGACCTGCAGGTAGATCATCCCCTGGTCGATGCCGTTCAGGCGGATCAGTTCGCGGTGCATCTCAAGCAGATCGGCATCAGAGCAGGGGGCCTGCATCTCCAGCTCGTCAAGGCTGCGGTGCAGGCGTTTCGTATGGCCGTCGAAATCGATCAGCTTGCCGTCGAGGACAGAGGTCACCTCATAGACGCCATCGGCCATCAGGAAGCCCCGGTCGAAGACCGACACGGTGGCCTGATCCTCGGGCAGGTAGGTGCCGTTGACATAGACGGTGCGGGTCATGGGGATCCTCCCTGCGCTGCGGTTAGGGGGGTTTGGCGGGAAGGGAGGGGTGGGGTCAAGGGGTTTTCGGGTCTGCCTTGCGTGGACGACCGCCCTTTGTGCCATTGCTGCGCGCGGCGGCGGATTTCGCCGGGCTGGTCGCGCGGCCTGCGGTCCGGGCGCGGCTTTCATCCAGCCAGCGGCGGGTGCCGAAGATGCCGGACAGAAGGGCGGGGATGGACAGGTCAAGATCAAGCGCGGGCCAGTGCAGGCCATAGCCGATGCCCGCAATCTCTACCTCGCTGCGCGCGGCGATTGGCGCATCGCGCAGTGCTTCGATCAGATGTGCCGGGATGGCGACACTTGCGCCATTGGCAAGGGTGATCTCGAGTTCCGCCCGCGCGGCATGATAGCGGGCGGAACGGGCAAGCGTGCCCTCTGCCATCAGGGCGGTTCCGGCAGCGGAAGCCTCGCGCAGCATGTCTTCAACCGTGTCAGCCATGAACGTCCTTCCACATCCGCATCAACCGGAAGCGTTCCTTGCGCACTTCCGCAAGGATCCGCCGCAATTCCGGCGGGCCAAAGCCGACCTGCCAGATCAGCGTGGGCTGTTCGCCAACCAACTGCACCTTCGCTTCGCATCCGGCCCGCAGGACGTGGATATGCGCAGGTTCATGGTCATTGGAGTAGATCACGAAGCGGAGGCCGTCGAACCAGTGAACTGTTACCATTTATAACCTATCATTGATGGGTTTTCAATCACCCCCAGAGCGCGGCATCGGGCGGATGCACGCCTTGGTCGTCATAGCGCAACGCATTGTCCCGATCCCGTGCCAGAAGAAGCGGGCCGTCCAGATCGGTGAAGGCGGCCCCCTGTGCGGGCAGGATCGCGGGGGCCATCGCCAGCGAGGTGCCGACCATGCAACCGACCATGAGGGAAAAGCCCATGCGGCGGGCGTCTTCAGCCATCAGCAGCGCCTCGGTCAGGCCGCCGGTCTTGTCGAGCTTCAGGTTCACCATGTCGTAGCGGCCCCTCAATGCGGGCAGGCTGCGGCGGTCATGGGCGCTTTCGTCGGCGCAGATGGGGATGGGGTGGGGGATTTCCGACAGCATCCCGTCGGCCCCGGCGGGCAGTGGCTGTTCCACCAGCGCCACGCCGAGGCGGAGGAGGTGGGGGGCGAGGTCGGTATAGACCTCGGGCGTCCAGCCTTCGTTGGCGTCGATGATGATGGTGCTGCGCGGGGCGCCGGCGCGGACCGCCTCCAGCCGGGGCATGTCGTCGGGCGTGCCGAGCTTGATTTTCAGGAGCGGGCGGTGGGCGTTTTCCTGCGCCTGGGCGCGCATGGCGTCGGGCGTGTCGAGCGACAGGGTATAGGCGGTGATGCGGGGTCGCGGCGCGGCTAGCCCCGCGCCTTGCCAGACACGGTGACCTGCGGATTTTGCCTCCCAATCCCAGAGCGCGCAATCCACCGCGTTGCGCGCCGCGCCGGGCGGCAGCGCCTCTTGCAGCGCGGCGCGGGTGATGCCTTCGGGCAAGGTGGCGATCTGGGCCAGCACGCCTGCAGGGCTTTCGCCGTAACGGGCATAGGGGACGGATTCGCCGCGCCCGGTGATGCCGTTGCGGGTGACGGTGGCGGTGATGACCGCCGCCTCGGTCTTGGACCCGCGCGAGATGGTGAAGGCGCGGGCGAGGGGGAAGGTTTCCAGCTTGGCGGTGATCATCTTCAGGCTCCTGTCCCGGCGGAGGGGGCGGGAGAGGGGGCGCCAAGTCAAGTCATGCTGCGGGTGCGAAATGACGCTTGCGCGGTGCAGCGCAAGAATATAACCCTAGCGCAGCCTGAACCGAAATTTCCTTGCGAGACGACGATGAGCTTTCGCCTGCAACCCCCCGCCCCTGCCCGCCCGAACCGCTGCCAACTCTTTGGCCCCGGCTCGCGCCCTGCCTTGTTCGAGAAGATGGCGGCCTCTGCGGCGGATGTGATCAACCTTGATCTGGAGGATTCCGTCGCGCCGTCCGACAAGGCCGTGGCGCGGGCGAATATCATCGAGGCGATTTCCGGCGTCGATTGGGGGCGCAAGACGCTGTCGGTGCGGATCAATGGGCTGGATACGCCGTGGTGGTATCGCGATGTCGTGGACCTGCTGGAAAAGGGCGGGGAGCGGCTGGATCAGATCATGATCCCCAAGGTCGGCTGCGCCGAGGATCTTTATGCGGTGGATGCGCTGGTGACGGCGGTGGAGCGGGCGATGGGCCGGACGAAGCCGATCGGTTTCGAGGTGATCATCGAATCGGCGGCGGGGATTTCGCATGTGGAGGAGATCGCCAAAGCCTCGCCGCGTTTGCAGGCGATGAGCCTGGGGGCGGCAGATTTCGCGGCCAGCATGGGGATGCAGACCACGGGCATCGGCGGCACGCAGGAGAATTACTACATGTTGCGCGAGGGCGCGAAGCATTGGTCGGACCCCTGGCACTGGGCGCAGGCGGCCATCGTGGCGGCCTGCCGGACGCATGGCATCCTGCCGGTGGACGGGCCCTTTGGCGATTTCAGCGATGACGAAGGCTTCCGCGCGCAGGCGCGGCGGTCGGCCACGCTGGGCATGGTGGGGAAATGGGCGATCCATCCGAAACAGGTGGCGCTGGCGAATGAGGTCTTCACCCCGTCGGAACAGGCCGTGAGCGAGGCGCGGGAAATCCTGGCCGCGATGGAAGCCGCCAAGGCGCGGGGCGAGGGCGCGACGGTCTACAAGGGCCGTCTGGTGGACATTGCCAGCATCAAACAGGCCGAGGTGATCGTCCGGCAGGCGGAATTGATTGCTGGTTAACGCTGCGTCAAGAATGAATCGTTGACAGGCCGCCACTGCTGCGGGCAGGCTTCTGCGACCAAAGCGTGAAAAACAGGCGCTTTGAAAAGAATACCCGCGCTGCGACCCACAGGGAGAGGAGGCCCTGCGCAGCAAAGGGGAGGATGCACGCCCCGTGGCCCGGCCACGGGGCGCTGCTGTTTCTGGCGCAGCAGGGCCTGGGATCGTGGCTGCGAGTTGCATCTTGCCCCCTGCTTGGCCATATAGGGGCGATCCTTCAGGGAGAGCCCGATGAACTATCTTGAATTCGAAAAGCCGCTGGCCGAGATCGAGGGCAAGGCCGAGGAGCTGCGCGCCATGGCGCGGGGCAATTCCGGGATGGATGTGAGCAAGGAGGCCGAGGCGCTGGACCGCAAGGCGGAGGTGCTGCTGAAGGACCTCTACAAGGATCTGACGCCCTGGCGGAAATGCCAGGTGGCGCGGCATCCGGACCGGCCGCATTGCAAGGATTACATCGACGCGCTGTTCACGGAATATACCGCGCTGGCGGGGGACCGTAACTTTGCCGATGACCATGCGGTGATGGGCGGGATCGCGCGGTTCAACGACCAGCCGGTCGTGGTGATCGGGCATGAGAAGGGCAATGACACCAAGTCGCGCATCGAGCGCAACTTTGGCATGGCGCGGCCCGAAGGATACCGCAAGGCGATCCGCCTGATGGACATGGCGGACCGGTTCCGCCTGCCGGTGGTGACGCTGGTGGATACGCCCGGCGCCTATCCGGGCAAGGGCGCCGAGGAACGCGGGCAGGCCGAGGCGATCGCGCGGTCCACCCAGAAATGCCTTGAAATCGGGGTGCCGCTGATTTCCGTCGTGATCGGCGAGGGCGGGTCGGGCGGGGCGGTGGCCTTTGCCACGGCGAACCGCGTGGCGATGCTGGAACATTCGGTCTATTCGGTGATCTCGCCCGAGGGCTGCGCCTCCATCCTGTGGAAGGATGCCGAGAAGATGCGCGAGGCGGCCGAGGCGCTGCGCCTGACGGCGCAGGATCTGCAGAAGCTGGGCGTGATCGACCGGATCATCAAGGAACCGCTGGGCGGCGCGCAGCGGGCGCGGAAGGAAACCATCGACGCGGTGGGCAAGGGCATCGAGGTGATGCTGAAGGAATTGTCGGGGAAGAAGCCCGACACCCTGATCAAGGAACGCCGGGCCAAGTTTGTCGACATGGGGTCGAAGGGGCTGGCGGCGTGAATGCCTGGCTGATCGTCCTGATCGCGGGCTTGCTGGAGACCGGCTGGGCGCTGGGCCTGAAATATTCCGACGGGTTCACGAAGCCGCTTCCGTCGGTTCTGACGGTGGTGGGGGCGCTTGCGTCTTTCTGGCTTTTGTCGGTGGCGATGAAGGACCTGCCGGTGGGCACGGCCTATGCCGTCTGGGTGGGGATCGGGGCGGTGGGGACGGCGATCCTGTCGGTGTTCCTGTTCGGGGATCCGGTCAACCTGATGCGGGTGCTGGGGGTCTTGCTGATCCTGGGCGGGATCATCGCGTTGAAATTCGCCTGACGGCGCGGGGTGGGCAGAGCCGGGGGTTTCACCCCCGGACCCCCAGAGTATTTTTCCCGAGATGAAGACAGGGCTGCGGGTTCGGGGCGGGCCTTGGCGCCCCGAACCCTTTGGCCGCCAAGCCTTTTGCCGCGTCAGGCCGCCGCGCGGCGGGTGGACAGGACGCGCGCCATCGTCTCGCCCATGGCGGAGGGGTTCGGCGCGATGGTGATGCCGGCGGCAGAGAGGATTTCCACCTTTTCCTGCGCGCTTTCCCCGAAAGCCGAGATGATGGCCCCGGCATGGCCCATCTTGCGGCCCTT
>Ga0164290_1002552_pt1 | contig 11995 bp, 15 predicted proteins | sample Micstemetagenome_FD_108782 | JGI IMG/M metagenome (GOLD analysis project Ga0164290, IMG submission 108782) | Contaminated culture microbial community from soil near Moab, Utah, USA - Microcoleus steenstrupii SON62 (Illumina Assembly) | ecosystem: Environmental > Terrestrial > Soil > Soil crust... | reverse complement strand
TGATGATAGTGGGCTTCTCCTTGTCAATCGGTACAGATACAAAGAGGTTTTCTTGGACCAGTTAGACTTCATTTTTCCGGGCTTGCCAATCCCGATTATCGATGATTCCATAGAGATACAATTCAACTTTCCGAGGTCGTTTTTAAGTGCGTCCCAAACAAGCCTGGGAGTTGGAAGACGGCAAACCCTTTATATCAAAAAGGATGGTTTGTATAAAAGTGAAAGACAACGCTTGTACGAGCTTGTAGAGTAAACTACGCCTAACATTGCATTTACAAAAGCATGGATTTGGAACTGAAACCAAACATTCTATCTTTATTGAGCAGCAGAAAGCAAATGAAGCAATTGTCAATAAATGCCATGCCTTCGTAAATGCTTTCTGCGTTAGCGGTATTTATTAACGTTGTTTTTGAAAAATTTGTAAGGGCCAATTCCGAGATTTGGATCTATGAGGAGTAAGGTGGTCCTATTGCTAACCGGTTTGTTTATTTTTTTCTTAGGCAAGTCACAAACCGTAGTTGTGAATCCGGACGGGACTCACTCAATCGTCGTCGATAATGGTGCTACTAAGACAACAGTAAATTCTAATGGAACTCACACTACCATCATTGACAATGGCGTCAATCAAACAATCGTCCACCCGAATGGCACCCATTCCACGGTCATTGATAATGGAGGTGCCAAAACGATAATCAACCCAAACGGTACACACACTTTTGTGGTGGGTAGCGGCATCACCAAAACAATCATTCATCCCGATGGAGCACATTCACTTCTTACCAAGAACGGCTCTGTCGTGGTGAGCCAAACTTCTAAAGTCAATCCTTGGGCTCTTTGGTTTTTTGTTTTTTGCGGTGTCAAGTTTTGAATGGTGAAAAGTTCCATGGTCGTTCACTGAATACCGCTAACACAGGCTTTCAACAACACAGGCATCAGAATACATGTTCACCGGAAGATTTACTATTTTACAATAGCAAATCGATAAGGCAGCAGAATACGAAATCCTGTACTGCTGAAAGCCTCTCGACGTTGGCAGCAATAAAATTCTCGCAATTCATGATTCCAGCATTTTTAGAAGAATACAAATTGGAGATTGAAAAATTTAAACTCGAGACGATTAAAATTACTGCCGCTCCGAAAATTAATCAGTTGCCATTATTATTGAAGCAAAGCAAATTCTTGGGAACACCATTTTTTCCCAAGAGTATAGAATATCCAAAAAACAAGCATGGCAAGCCTTTAATAATGTGGGCTCAATTAAACTTTGAAGAAATTCCTCCGTTAAAGAATTTTCCGCAAAAAGGCATTTTACAGTTTTTTCTGTCGCCTGTTTTTTGGGACGACATACGTGAAGGTGATTTCCGCGTTTTTTATCATGAACATTTAGATCAGGAAGTAATTACAGACTTTTCTTTTTTAGAACCAGGATTGTACGAAGATTGCCCGATAAATGTCGAACATTCACTGAGCTTTAAAAAAGAGGTCGAATATGGCAGTACAGAGGATATACGGTTTACGCCAAACTTTAGGGGTAAAACATTCTATGAGTTTGCAGACACTTTAACGAGTGATGAAAAAGAAGAGCTTACAAAAGCATTCTACATCTGCGGACATAAACTCGGAGGCTATGCGTATTTTACCCAAACAGATCCAAGGGACTATGATAAAAACATTAGGGATCATTTATTGCTTTTACAAATAGACACTGATGAGAACATCATGTTCGGAGATGCTGGTGTTTGTAACTTTTTTATCTCCGAAAAAGATTTGAAGAATCGGAACTTTACAAATGTTCACTTTAACTGGGATTGCTGCTAACAGCTGCTGCCAACAGTAGTTTTGCGTCATGTGGGCTGACGAATATGTGCTGAACAGGTGTTTTTCAATTAGGCTGAATATCTTTAACCAAGGCTGACCGTTCGCTATTGCCCACACGAACGCAAAGCCCTAAAACGTTGGCTGCACCCTATTGGACAGCACAGTCAAGATAGATCTTACAGCTATAGGGTTAGCCGAGATAAAATTTAACTATAGGCCTGCGCATCATTACACATAATAAAGTCAGAAAGCATGCAGAACTACTCTCATAACGATGATGAAATAGTTGAACAAGAAGTTGAAATTGGTGATTTTGGCGGCGCAAAGCCAAGCCTTACCCTTAGAAAAACCGGCAGACTATATTTAATAGTTGAGGTTCCCCCTTTTTATGATGGGGAGGGCAATGACATCGATGGAGATGATGACTTCCCGGAGGCAAACGAATTTGAAGATCTGATTGCGGAATATGTTGGTGTACCAGTCAACCGTGAGGATAGGGAAGTCTTCCGAATTGACAACCCAGAGGCAGACACCATGAGTAAAGTCAAAGAATTTATAGAAAATTATTGGACCATTCGAAAAGAGAAGTACAAAACAAAATAGACCGGCAGCCGCTAACAGTGCATTCACAAAAGCATGGCCTCAATCAATAACTAAACACTATATCTTTATTGAGCAACGGAAAGTAAGTGAGGCTGAAGCAACTAAATGCCATGCCTTCGTAAATGCTTTCCACGTTATACGCAACTATGAAACAGCTTTATTTCCTCTACTTTTTTTTGCTTTTGAGTTTTCTTGTGCCTGCCCAAACCAAACTAACGATTGTGCAGCGCGGCCAAAAATTTGGTATTGATGAAATCAAGATTGAAAGATTTTCCAATCAAAAGTTTATTACATATCCTGCCAAAGACAGTGTAACAATTGAGTTTGACAACAAGTTCGCTGACCTGTATACATTTAGGTTTTATTCGTCATCTCATCTTATCTACGAATTTCAAGCTTGGTTAGACACGGGCAACCCAAAGCTTATTATCAGCAAAGGGAAGGATACACCTATTGAAATTGGTGCAATAGAGAAGTCGCCAATTACAGACCGTGCAAGAAAGTTTGCTGTGGCGTTCAAGGACCTCGCTCATGGAGCAGACTCGGCGAAGGTGAATGAGTTCATGCTAGAAACCTATAAGCAAAATTTGAATACTCCCCTTTCATTTTATGTGGGTGAGTTTTATTACAATTACAATAAAAGCAGTACTTCAAATTATTTACATCTAAATGCGCTCGAATCATTACAAAAACGCGATCTAAAACAGAGCCTTTTTTATGCTATGATGTTGCGTAGGCGGTTTACTTTCACAGAACAGAAGTTTTTTGACTACTTCAAGAGAAATCAGTTTGTACACCTTTTTTCTAGCTCAAAAATCAATGCGTTTGACTCAACGAAAGTGAATATCTTATTGTTTCTAAGTGATCCCACAACTGAATCAATTAAATCCCTACAGGATTTTTATAGTCACATCCATAAATTAGATGTGAGAACTTTTAATATTCTTATAGCAGTTGACGAGAAGTCTGCCACGGAATGGAAAGGCAAAATGACAAATGATGGCGTGGCAAAAATCGTTGTTCCGGGAAAAGAGTTGCAACAAGAAACAACATTTCTACCTATTACAAAGTTTTACTTCATAAAACCCTCTAAACGAATAATTGGATATTACGACACCATGCAAGACATTTTAAAAGAAGCCGGACTGCTATAGTTTCCCTCAAATGCGTATAACATTGTGTTGCTACAATAGGTGCTGACGAATATGTTTTCAACTCATTATCTTTAGTCAGCAACAGGAAGTAAGTGAAGCTGTAGTTTTCCAAATGCACCTACTAACAGCAACACCTTCAACGTTAAGCGGCAACTGTAAAACGTTTCCTGCTAATCACGAAAATACGGCTACTACTTTCACTTTTTAATGGATAAGTTTTGCGGGAATATGTTTGCAAAGAAAAGAATGCGAAAAAAAATCAGTGTTTTTCTAATCATCTGCGCAGCGCTTCTAGCAATTCAGGGTTGCTGGACACCGCCTAATTACCCTTTGCTGGAAAAAACGATTGATAAAGACTTATACTTTACCCAACAGGAGTACGGCTGGGCTGGAAGTATGCCAGGTAAACATTTGCATTTTTATAAAAAGAGGGCTTTGTGGCCTGACAAGGAGATTGGATACATCGATTGGAAAAACGGTTGGTCAGGAGACTTTACTGCAGAATTTGTTGAAGCCAAAGATGGCTATCGGCAGTTGGTAATAACAGACAAAGGGAAAGTCGTTTTGGATACACTGGTTGCCGTTGACGGTCGATTTGACTTCAAATTCCCGAATTAGGTTCTTTCGTAACGCCGCTAACATATTGTTTCTAAAACAGCGGCTTGATAACAACGGCTCAGCAGCATATCTTTATAGAACATCGGAGCAGCAGTGTGACTGAAGGAACCCAGAATACCGCTGCTTCAGAAACACCTTTCCCGTTAGGCGCAATTCATGTCCGTTCCTTTTTTTAAATGACAATTAGACAGACATTCACTAATCATCTAAACGTTCTTTGGATAGCAATTATCACAACCGCTCTCTATATTTTGGGTTTGTGGTTCTTTCAATTTGAGCGGGGAATACTATTTATCTTTTTAGGTTTTTACGTCCTGACTGTTGTACCTTCTTTTTACTTGCATATAAGTTACGCAATCAAGAATAAGGGCATGGTTTGTCATATCCTTCCAGGCAGGCTATGTATTAACAAGAATCGCAAAGAACAAATCATTGAAAGTAGCGACATAAAAGACATAATAGTTTATAAGTCGGCAAGTATAGAAAAAGGGGGCATTCCAATTACACCGATGGAGGCTTACTTTTTTGTTCGAATATTGGATAAAACCGGAAACAAATACGACCTGACATGCCTGATGGATGCCAAGATTGATAAGTCGATTAAGTCAGTCGGTGCTGTTCCTCTATTTGTAGAAAGAGGAATGTTTAATGCCCTTTAGTTAAATCTGTCAACCTATGCGCCTAACACAGGCTTCCCAAAAGTTGGGCTGAAGTATTAAATTCAACAACAAATCGATATTTTACACCTGTACAAGGGCTGGACAGAAGGAACGGGAATGCCCAACCTTCGGAAAGCCCTTCTACGTTAGGCGCAACAATCGACCAGTATATGTTTTGGATGATCGTTTCAATACTGCTTCTTTTTGTTTTTACCTTCCTGACTTCACTCGTCAATGTATTCGCCATTACGGCACTTGCCTTCCCAAAAAAAATTAAGCGAGAGACTATTTATGGCATTGCCTTATTTTTCGCTTTGACTTTTCCTCTTGTGCTATTGTTTCTTTGGAAGCCACTTATCTCTGTTGAAAATGTGGTAATCTACGGGGCATTGACAGGCGTATCAGTGAGGGTCGTCAATAAACAAAGGCTATGGAAAACACAAAGGGTGGTCTCTGTTGGCTTTTTCTGTACGCTAGTGCTATCAGGAGGTATTGGAATGCTTACGGGTTACGCAGTCTGCAAACTTGCTGCTCTTTTGTATGTAAAGGGACTGGGATGGTTGGCTTAAAGGATTGCCGGCAGCATTCAACTTGTTACGCACGGCAACGAAACGATTAATAAAGATGATCAAACAAGGATTCTTTGGAGTTTTTCTTTTTTCTGTAGTGACTATGTTGGGTAGCTGTACTTGTCTTTACAGTTATTCTGAAAAACTCTCAACTGCAAATAATTCTAGCCGGGGGCCATCGATTGCTGTAATACCGTACGACATAACAGATGACTTGAGTCTGTACCGTTTGCCACGAGTTGCCCGCAGCGTTGAAGGGGACTCAATTATCATCCGAAATTTATCATCTAAAATTTGCTTTGTTGGTACCACAGATACGGTAACCGGCGTCCGGGTGGATAATGATGAAAGGTTCTATCACGAGTCCTTCTCAAAATATATAAAGCAAGGCAGAGAGCTTTTCCTTGTCTTATTCTCAGAAAAAGATTCCGCGGGGCAAAAATTAATGATTCGCCAGCAGTATATCTTGAGCAAAGGAAAAGCCTGTGCAATTCGCCTGGTACATTAACAACTGCGCCTAACAGCGTATTTGCAAAAAAGCGGCTGTCGAACTACCTTTCAACTGTAAAACACTAAGCAACAACAGAATGTAAATGAAACGATAAAGTAAGGAATCCCGCTTCCTCGCAAATACGTTCTACGTTGCCTGCTATTTTATTAAAACCCTTCTATGACAGAAGAAATTAAACAAGAAGCCTTAGAACAGTTAGAACTTGACATTAAGTTTGGTTTTGTAGATGAACAACAACTCCTTGATAGCATAAGAGACATGTTTTATGACGAAGAAGATTTTGACGAGGACTGGTTACAACAAGTGATATCCCAGAAGTTCAAGCAGCATCAGTTAGAGAGTCTTAGTTGGAAACATCCAACCGACTTTGAAAGGCTTGCAAAAGTGTTTGACGAACTTATCGGTGAAGAAAAGATAGTTTGTCTGCATAATGCTGGTTATACAAAATCTGACGGTGAAGGGGACTGTTTGCAAACAATTGATCGACTTAGTGAACTTGGGATAAAGGCGACAGGGTTTTGCTACTACCATTCGCAAGATTTGGGAAGAGCAGTTGACCCAGAAATTCGCAATCTGTATTTACGATTTGATAGTCCCACCCGTAATGACAGTGAAGCATTGATTGTTGCAAATAAAGTGGTTGACAAACTGAAAGAATATGGTTTTGAGGTTGCTTGGACAGGTACTGTTGACCAAAGTATAGAGATTAAAAATATCAATTGGCAAAAAGTACCGGACGAACAAGAATGGGGTGAGGAAAGAGTTCTTCAAATTTTGACAAGCACACAAAAAGAGAAAAAGCCCTTTTGGAAATTTTGGTAATCTTTAGTTATGCTGACGAAAACAGCAGGCAACAGCGGTTTGCTGCAATACAGGCTGACGAACAAAATTTCGACGATAAATCGCTATTTTGCTATAGAACAAAGGTTAAACTGCCGGAACACAGAATACTGTACTGACAGCAAGCCGATAAACGTTGTACGCTACGATGAGAATGCTCAAAAACATACTACCAATAATTATTTTCTGTTTCGGAGGGGTAACTCATGGTCAGACCAAATTTGTGTCAAGCAAAAATGATCGTGTTTTTTTAGATAGCATACCTGTTGGAGCGTCCTACAGATTAAAGTTTTATTCAGGAAGTTGCTACCAGAATTATAACATTGACATCCGCTTATGGGTCGAGAAAACTGGAGTGTACGCCAGTGCATCGAATCGTTATTGGTATGCTTACGATAAGAAAAATCATATTCTTCCACGCAGGAGAGTGTCTGCTGCTGTCTTGGATACACTTAGGCAGTTAGAAGCGGAATTAATTGCTATTAAAAATGAGGCTGATTCTCTGGGATGGCGTATTACCCCTCATGATTGCAGGGAACTTAAACTCTATACTTTTTATAATAAGGGAAAGAAGAAGGAGTATGATGTCATTGATTGCAGGGCAGGCACTTACCAGCGAATTACAAAGCTCTTTGGCTTGAAGGACGATTAACCGCGTACAACATCAGCTTTCTAAAACCAAGGCTAACGAACATGCGGTGAACTAAATATCTTTATTGAACAACAGAACAGAGGTAAAACTGAATATCCTTGAATGTCTTGGCTTCAGAAATCTGTTCTGCGTTATACGCCAAATCACACTATTCATTCATGAGAGTAATCTTGCTTTTTTTTGTGCTTTTCCTCTCTATACATTCCTTTGGTCAGTTTGACTTTAAAGACAATTCTAGGTATAATCTTAAAAACCTTAATCGCCTAGACTCAATTTTTGGCTTACAAAAAGGTGCTGATTTTGAGTTTCGACTACATACATTCGGCAGCTATCCACCCGACGTTTCTACATTTATTTTGACTGTTAAGGATGGTGCTTACAAGGGCAGGTGCTTCAAAATGCAAGATATCGATAGCAATAGGTATGACTGGGTAGAAATTGTCGTCGATACCGCAAACCTTAAGAACTTATGGGACAATATCCTTCTCAATAAAGTTTTCAGCTTGCCTGATTTTAGAAAGTTGGCCAAACAAAAGAAGATAGACCTCAACTATAGAGACGGGATAGGTTATACTATTGAATACTTCGACAGAAAAAAGAAAAACGGTGCATTATATTATCACTGCCCGGTTTCTATGTCAACACATTATCCCAATGTGAAGGAGTTGGAACAAATGACTAACATAATTAAACTCGTGTATTCTTATATAGGGAAAGGTTGGAAACCCTGCTAACGGCGTATAACATCCGCTTGCCACAATGCGGGCAGACGAACATGGGTTCTGCAATAAAACATTATTCAACTTTATTACTAAATTTAAGCAGACGTAACACGGAAGCCCCGCACTGCGGCAAGCCGGCAAGCGTTGGCGGCAATATGGAAAAACTCCTAACTTTTATACTTTTATTCTTTTCGTTGAAAGGCTTTAGCCAAAGAACAGCAGATGTATTCTTTGACATAGCCTTTCCTATGGAAATAAATGACAGGACTTGTTACGAGCATACAACTGCTATAAAACAGGATAGTTTTGTTGTTGACTACTACTTTATGTATCATTTCCCTATTATTCCTTCGACAGTGAAATGGGACAGCGCAAAAAATACTATTAACATAAAAGGTGGGTATACATACTTAGTCGCAGGAGAGAATTATTTTTATCCCATGCTCGTTATAACAGTAAAACCGTTTTTTAAAAATCATATATACTGCAACCGAATTTTATCAACTTACATAATAGACTTTCAAAATATAAAGTTTCCCTCGACCATTTTTAGAGATACAATCACCATTACTATAGATAAAATTTCTCTTGGTGGCAACCCATATATTACCGTTTCGGGTGAAGAGAAGAAAATTGCTCAATATTCCCAGTTTCAAAGCGAGAGGATAAAGTTTTTCTTACATCAATTCTTCCCTCATTGGCACGAAATAAAGAGGGTGAACTAAATACCTGCCTACAACATGCGTATTGCCAATAGTTGGGCGGGACTTTGGAGCAATTATCTGCAGTTCGCTATCAGCTTTTGTTCGGGCAGACGGAACTTTTTTGAACATCAGAATAACTTTTGAGCTTTAGAAACTAACTTGTTCTTCAGTTGCCAGGCTTGACGTTCATAAAATACCCAACCATCGGCAATACGTTTCACGTTGGGCGCAACCTGTCGAATTTCAAAACGTGTAAAATGTGGTCAGACCGATACTACTATTTAAACATTGTTCATGACTTAAAACTCAGCTCCGGTGTTAGGACGCAAGACTTGACTTCATTTTTGTGTAAACAGCCTGAAATTGTACAGGTGTCTAATTTCAAATTCAAAAATGCTCCTGGCTTCCCAACCTTTATGAACATACAGCTCCTTCGAGCAAACAATTATAACAGTTGGTCAGATAAGGAAGTCAGCCAAGAAACGACAAATATGATTGCAGTTGTTTGCACCAAAGGTGGGCTAGACAACTATGAGCTGGTCAAGAACTTGCTTGTGAGAATTGCCAAGTTTTTGAGTTGGCAATTGATTGATGAAGAGACAGACGATGGTGTAGAAAATTTTATTGTATGGAAGCCATCATCAATTTCAGAGCAATCATCTTCCTGATGGCAGCGCCCAACATTTGCTTGCCAAAACAGCGGCAGAAGAACAACTATCAAGCTGACGAATAATTTGGCTACATTAGAACATAAATCAACGGCATTGCTGCGAATACCGCTACTTCGGCAAGCAGTCTGACGTTGCCAGCAATATTTAGACTCCTATGGGTACAGTCGGACAACATACGCCGAATTGGCTATCGGAAGCCGCTTTCAATAATACTTTTGACTGGACAAAATCCATCAAGACGACTTTTCCAACCTTTTTTGAGTACGTTACCCTGCATGACTCGTCTTGGCAGACCATAAACCTAAACGTGACCAATGAGACGATTCTTTCTATTGAACTGGATGCATTTTGGAATAAAGAGTACACGCTGAAAACTGAAAATGCTGACGAATGGCCATACTTGATTATCAAGATTCCAAACGTTATCAATGTGTCTTACAACACGGTTGACTTTGCAACCACTATCATTGATACATCTTCTGTCGTTATCAGTCCAAGTGAGATTGAAAAACTGATAGGGCCTTTGACGGAATCACAGCTTTTCCCTAAAGAATTTTACAACAGACTAATAGACTGTAAAGAACTGCACAAGACAAGATTTGATGACGTCTATGGCGGCAACATTGAACTGCTGCATGAAAGTGAAATTTACGTCCTGTTAATTGAAGAAAATGGCCAGTACATTGACCCTTCACTTGAAAAGGTTATTCCTTTTGACAAGCGACTAACCGAACCCAAAAATGAAAAAGGGATAGCATCAAAGCTATGGGACAAACTAACAGGAAAATAATACTGCTGGCAACAGCGGTTTGCTGCAATACAGGCTGACGAATATCAATTCAACTATAAATCACTATTTTGCTATAGAACAAAGGCTAAGCTGACAGTTTTCCAAATGCCTGTACTGGCAGCAAGCCCTAATCCGTTGTGCGCAATAACAGTACCTAACTCTAATGATTAAGAATTGAAGGACGAGAATATTTTTAAGAAGCGTAAGCCAGAACGGAAGTTTCTGAGACGGGGATACATACTTGCTTTTGTATCTTCTCTGGTACTTTCAGCTGGAAATGCAGCAAAATATCATTTTTCCTTGCGTAGTGAAGACCTTCGACGAGCTGAGGTGTTTATTGTTAACTGGGCCTTGCTTTTTGTTACATTTTATGTTGTGGCATTTCTTTTAGCCCGTTGGTATTACAAAATGAAAGATAGAGAGAAGGAAATGCTCCAACGGAGGTTTTGGAATAAATAATGTGCGCAGCAAAAAATGCATAGTAAAACCATAATAAAGAGCCGCTGGAACCATTTTAAATGGCCGGTTGGTTATTATCTATTATCCATCTTCCTCTGCTGGGCTGGTGAGAAGATAGCACCATCGGACATGTGCAACCCTGGATTAGGAGCATTGTACGCTATAATTGTTTTCCCAATCTTGACATCAGCACTACTTATTAAGAGCATTGTCTCAGATCTACGACGTTCTCCAAAAAGACTATCGATTGGAACTGTTACGCATCTTATCTCGATTGCATTTGTTGTTCTCTGGCTTTCTGTTTAACAAACCTCCTGGCAGCGCACAACATGGGCTTCAAGCAATATGGGCAGAAGAATATGTCTTATACGAAAGAAATTCTATTTTGCTTCTGAATTAGGGTGAAACGGCAGTATTTTAAATTTCCATACTGCTTAAAGCCCTTTCACGTTGGCGGCAAGCCTTGCGGTCACTCCTAAAATAATTAGAAGAGAGAATTTACCATGCTTCAAAATACTTCGACGATTGAGTATAAGCACCAGAAATTTATCGAACGTGTTGTCGAAATGAACGTAGTATGGGGGCTGCAATCAGACGAAGGGTTTGCAATGTCCGAATCCAATGACTTTGAAGATGCAGAGGTCATTCCATTTTGGTCAGACAAGGCATATGCAAAGGCGGTGGCTAAAGAAGGATGGAACCATTACCAACCGACATCAATGCCGTTGGCGGAGTTTTTGGAGAACTGGTTGGTCGGCATGCACAATGATGGACTGCTTGTAGGGACTAATTGGGATCCAAACATGTTTGGAAAGGAAATTGAGCCGCTGGAGTTGGCAATTGAGATTGCAGACCAAATTGTAGCAAAAAGAAAAGACCTGGAACTCTTGAAATATAAAAACATTGCTGATTTTCATGTACAGGTAAAACGGGCAGCAGGACTTGCGTGATGCCTGCCGCCAACACAGGCTTTTAGCAATACGGGCAAACGAATATGTTTTGAGCAAAACAATAGCTATTTTGCTTCAGCAAGTGACTGGGGCTGAAGTACAACAAATTCCCGTACTGCTTAAAGCCTCGTCCCGTTGTATGCAATGCGGCCGCCATCAGATTCCAGAAGATGAAAACACCTGAACAACTACAAAATATTTGTATTGCAGCGATAAACCGCCGCTACATTCCACCTTTCGACTTTCAGTATACTAACATCTATGAGAAGTCAGAT
>Ga0164290_1002551_pt1 | contig 12008 bp, 7 predicted proteins | sample Micstemetagenome_FD_108782 | JGI IMG/M metagenome (GOLD analysis project Ga0164290, IMG submission 108782) | Contaminated culture microbial community from soil near Moab, Utah, USA - Microcoleus steenstrupii SON62 (Illumina Assembly) | ecosystem: Environmental > Terrestrial > Soil > Soil crust... | reverse complement strand
TTCAGACGGGATATTCCGGAAGAATAATTAAATGTAGAAAAATGGAAGTTTTAAAGTTTAAAACAACAATTAAGTGTATGGGCTGTGTAACCAATGTTACCCCTTTCCTTAATAAGGTTGCCGGCGAAGACAACTGGGAAGTAGATATTCAGAATCCCGAAAAAATTCTTCAGGTAGAAGTAGAGCAGGATGTTACAGCTACTGATATCATCAAAGCAATACAAGAGGCCGGATATAAGGCAGAACCTGTTCAATAACAGGTTTTGCATTTTTACTCATTAACCAACCATTTACGATATGAAAAAGCTATTATTTTTTTACTTTTTGTTGATTGCCCAAATTGCTGTTGGGCAGGTGAAACACCTGAACCCGGTATTGAAAAATTACCTGGAAATAAAAAATGAACTGGTAAGCGGTAATACTGCCAACAGTAAAAAAGCAGCTGTTGCATTAAAGGAATTTACCGATGCAGCCAGTACTAAAAACATAGACACCGAAGCATGGAAAGCCTTTAGTCAGGTAAAAGTGAAAATGTCGGATCATCTTTCTGCTTTCATTGCAGCAAAAGATATTCAGCAACAAAGAGAGGTTTTTTCTGGATTATCTGATCTTATGATACAGTTGGCAAAATCAATATCAATAGGTGAAACCGAGTTGTATGTGGATTATTGTCCCATGAAAAAAGTGTTCTGGCTGAGTGCCGACAAAACCATCCGAAACCCCTATTATGGAAATATGATGTTATCCTGTGGAAATATAAAGGAAACCATTAAACACTAAACTATGCTGCGTATCTGTCTTCTTTTTCTGCTGGTGATAAATGTTATAGCTATAAAAGCACAACATATGGCTGTTAGCAGTCAGGATCAGCGAATGCCTTTACTGACCAGAACAGGAGGCAAAATAGTATATCATTTATACGTAACAGATACGCTGGTGAATTATACCGGTAAGAAAGCAAAGGGCGTAGCCATTAATGGGAGTATTCCGGCACCTACATTGTATTTTGCGGAAGGCGATAGCGCAGAAATTCATGTACACAACCTCATGCACATGGAAACTTCCATTCATTGGCATGGACTAATTCTTCCTAATGAACAGGATGGTGTTCCATACCTCACCACTGCTCCCATAAAAGAACACAGCACGCATATATTCAGGTTTCCGATCGTACAGCAGGGAACCTACTGGTATCACTCCCATACTATGTTGCAGGAGCAAAGCGGTATGTATGGCGCAATTGTGATACAGCCCAAACAATATTTGCCCGTAAACGAAGAAGTGGTATTACTGAGCGACTGGACAAATGAAAACCCGAATCAGGTAGAGCGGTCGCTGCATTATGCCACTGACTGGTACGCTATAAAAAAAGGAGCAACACAGAATTATTTTCAAGCCATCAAAGAAAAAAAGTTGGGTGTAAAACTGGGGAATGAATGGAAGCGTATGATGGCCATGGATGTAAGTGATGTTTATTATGATGCCTTGTTTACCAATGGTAACATGGAAGAGATAAAAAAGAAATACAAGGCCGGGGATAAAATCAGGTTGCGGATCATCAATGGAAGTTCGTCAACTTATTTCTGGATTGGTTTTGGAGGTGGTAAAATGTCTGTTGTGGCCAATGATGGTGCAGCAGTGGAACCGGTGGAAGTAGACCGGATGATTATTGGCGTATCTGAAACCTATGATGTAATGGTTACATTGCCCGATACAGGAAGTTACGAATTACGTGCTACAGCAGAAGACAGAACCCGTGCCACATCTATGTGGCTGGGGGAAGGTGAAAAATTTCCTGCACCGGTTTTACCCCGACTTAAATATTTTGAAGGGATGAAGATGATGAATGGTATGATGAATATGGATGGCAGTATGAATGATATGGGTATGAAAATGAGCCTGCAGCAAATGGATATGAATATGGTTATGTATCCGGAAATTACCGATAGCAACCAGCAGATTACCACATTGAATTATGCCATGCTCAAAGCTCCGCATAAAACCACTCTACCACCCGGACCGTACAGAGAGTTGAAATTTGAGTTAACGGGGAATATGAACAGGTATGTGTGGACGCTTAACAACAAAACCATTTCTGAATCGGATAAAATACTGATTAAGCAGGGAGAGAATATACGGATTGTGCTGATCAACAATTCTATGATGCGTCATCCTATGCATTTACATGGTCATTTTTTCAGAACATTGAATGGACAGGGTGAATATTCTCCCCTGAAGACGGTATTGGATATTATGCCAATGGAGACTGATACGATTGAGTTTCACGCTTCTGAAAAATATGGCGACTGGTACTTTCACTGTCATATCCTTTATCATATGATGAGTGGAATGGGGCGAATATTCTCCTATGAAAACACGCCCGCAAATCCACAGATACCGGATCCGGTAAAAGCTTTGCGGAAAGTATACCGCGACGACAGACGTTTTTACCCTGGTGCACAAATAGGTATTGAAACAAATGGATCAGATGGAGAACTGATGTATTCAAATACGAGGTGGATGTTTCAAAATGAATGGAGACTGGGAACGAACCGCGAACAGGGTTATGAAAACGAATTTCATATCGGCAGGTTAATTGGCCGGAATCAATGGCTAATGCCTTATATAGGTTTCGACTGGCGATACAGAAACCATAATGAAATAGAGAAAAATCTTTTCGGACAGGTGAATACGAAAAATCAACGGGGTGTGGTATGCATAGGTTTTCAATACACATTACCCATGTTGTTAAGGGCCGATGCACGTGTTGACATGGAAGGAAAACTGCGTGTACAATTTGGCAGGGAAGATATGCCGCTCAGCAGCAGGCTTCGCTTGAATTTTATGTGGAATACCGATAAAGAATATATGACCGGCTTCAGGTATATCCTTACCAAATACATGTCTCTCTCCACACATTACGACAGTGATATGGGTTTTGGGGCAGGCATATCTATAACGTATTAGTTTCAAATAAGACCCAACATTAAAGCTTCTCTAATTACAAAATCAATCAGACAGCAGGGGCGCAAATATTCCTGCGGTTAATTTAAGACTGTTTAATTTTCTTCTTCAGTGAAGATTTTCTGATCAGCAATTCAGATCTCACCACAATGGTCTGTGTGTGTTTAAGATTGGAAATTCCTTTTAAATGATTGATGAGATTACGGGCGGCTATTTCACCTACATCAATACCGGGGTAATGAACGGTTGTGAGTTGGGGTTCAACAATTTTACTGATGGCATCATTGTTAAAGCCAACAATGGCAATATCTTCAGGAACGCGGATACCGTTTTCTTTCAGTGTTTTCATACACACCGCTGCCGAAAAATCGTTGGTGATAAAAGCACCGTCCGGTAAGGGCTTCATCTTCAGTATTTCCATCGCTGCTTCACGCCCACCCTGTTCACTCAGGTCTTTAATCAGTACCAGACTTTTATCGAAGGGCAGGTGATGATCGGCTAATGCATCTGTATACCCCTTATGTCGTTGCGCATACACATTTCTTTGCAGGCTGGCCGTTACCAACACAATTCGTTTACAACCCTGTTCAATAAGGTGCTGGGTTGCTTCGTAACCACATTTATGGTTATCGATAATAACTTTGGTATTCTCGCTCTTCTCCTCCACACGGTCAAAGAATACAACCGGAATACCCTTATCGTTAAAAGCCTGGAAATGATCGAGGTTTTTGGTGTTGAAAGAAAGAGAAGCGATCAATCCGTCTACTCTCTTGTGAAAAAGGTTGAGCGCATTGGCAGCCTCTTTCTCATAACTTTCTGAAGAGTGGGCTATAATAATATCGTAACCCGATTCGGTCGTAATTTTTTCAATACCGGCCAGTACGGATGACATGAAGTTACTGTTCAGTTCATGCATCATGATACCAATGGTATTGGTTTTCTGTTTGCGGAGGTTGCTGGCAAAATTATTATGGCGATAGCCCAGTTCCTTGGCGGCCGTCTGTATTTTCTTTTTGGTGTTTTTATTAATGGCCGGGTGATCCTGTAATCCACGACTCACCGTTGCTGAGGAGAGATTCAGATGTGCTGCAATATCATAAATCGTGGTCTCTTTTTTGGGCTTCATTTGCAATCGGTTGCGATAATAGTTGATCTAAAATACAATGTACAAAGTTTTCTTTTAAATATGATGCGGTTACAACTGAATGGGCAAGCAAATCTTGTCTGTATCAGCTCTTGAGCGTATGGTTCACAATGGTTTGATGTGCAACTGTGGAAATGCAAAACTAAACCGGGAATGATTTTCTTGATAAAACAACTATAAAATACCATAGCAGGGAACAGACAAATCCTGTAGCTGAAACTGTGTAAATGGCTTCCGGGGTTATTATACGTTGATGTAAGGTTAAGTTTTGTAAAGAATGGGTTGAATAAGTTTCTTCTGGCGGAATTCTGTTCTACCAAAAGCGAATGCAGACTATTTACGCTAAGAACAGGTTTTCGATAAATGAACCGTTCTTTTTAAAGAAATTATCTTCAGGGTTGATAAATGGCTTAGAGCAGCCAGCCCGGTAGCTGAAAACCCCGATCCCGACCCGGAAAAGAGCCAATAAGGAAAGAAAAGGGGATTATTTTTAGAATTTTATGCAAGCGATTGCATTTTTTTCAAAAATTTATTTACATTAGTCAAACGAAAATCAAAAGCAAAACGGAGAAAAAGCTGTAAAAAGTCCTTATAACCCTTACTGATACTGTATTTCAAGCGCCAAACGAAAATCGGAAACGATAAAAATGAAATACGGGGCCGGTAGCCTGAAAGGGTAGTTATACAAGGAATAATTGTTTTTTTTACACTTTTGCAACGGATTGCATAAAAACTTTGTCTGACAAAGTTCTACGACCAATTGCTGCTATATGACGAATAGAATGAACTTGCCACTTTCTCTTCAGCGCATCGTGCACACACCTGTGTACGATTGCAGGGCAGTTCTGTTATCTCCCTCGCCTTACCAGCACAACATCAGCATCTTATTACTCCTGATTACATCCCTGTTTTCTATACGGGACAGACATCCGTTTAAGTTCAACATACGCGACGGTTAGCTCAACGCTATTTATTACACACAATGATTATCTATTTATGTATACTTCTCAAAGCGATAAATTAAATATGAAAAAGCCTCTAAACAAAACAAAACAAATCTTACAGAGCTTGTTTCGCTTGAAAGCATGGGTGTTGACGGGAGTGATATTGTTGGGACTGCTTACAATAACAAACAATGCTTTAGCACAGACAAACACTGTGCGTGGCCGTGTAACCAATGCCACAGGAGAACCTGTAGTTGGTGCATCGGTACAGGTTAAGGGTACACAAACAGGTACCACTACCGATAATGCCGGTAATTTTACCATTGCGGCTGCACGTGGTGCAGTATTGGTAGTATCAAGTGTTAACTATGCTACATCTGAAATCAGTGTAGGTAATAACACCACCGTAAATGTTACCCTTGCTGCCTCAACAGATGAGCTGAATGAAGTGGTGGTAATTGGTTACGGTACACAAAAGAAGAAAGATGTAACCGGATCTACCATTACCATTAAAAGTGAAGTGCTGAATGAAATTAAAGCACCAAATATCTTTAACCAGTTACAGGGTCGTGCTGCGGGTGTTGACATTGTAAGCAACAGCTCACAGATCGGCGCTGGTGGTGAAATTCGTATCCGTGGTAACCGTTCTATAACCGGTAACAACAACCCATTGATTGTGGTTGATGGAATGGTATATGGCGGTAGTGTAAATGACCTGAATCCTGAAAATATTTCTACGGTAGATATCTTAAAAGATGCATCTGCAACGGCTATCTACGGTTCACGTGGTGCAAATGGGGTAATCATTGTTACTACAAAACGTGGTACTTCAACTCAAAAACCAGTTACTACTTATAGTGGTTTTGTTGGTATAGTAAGTGCATTGGATACTTACAGGCTTTTTAATGGTGCAGAATATGCACGGTTTAAAGCAGATGCTGCAGTTGGTAACTCAACAGCTCCGAATGCCAGTTTATATGCACTTCGCCCCATTGAACAAACAAACCTTACTGCGGGTGTAAGTACAGACTGGCAGAAACTGCTGCTTACTACTGGTTTAAGAACCAGTCACGATTTAAGTGTTCGTGGCGGTAATGAAAGAACCCAATACTTTTTTGGCATGGGTTATTATAATGAAACAGGTATTATTCATGATCAGAAATTAGAACGTTATTCATTTAATGTAAACATTGATCATAAAGTATCAGACCGTATCAAAGTAGGTTTCTCAAGTTTCAGCACATTATTAAGATCAAACAGGCTGGGAACAAATGCTTATGGTTCAGCTACCCGTCTGGGGCCTCTATTCAAACCTTATAACGACGATGGTTCCATTAACTTTAAACCAGCCAGTTCACAAGGTGTTGATGATGCACAGATCAGTCCGCTTACTTCTATCGGCAATAATGATCTGATCAAAGCATTCCAGCGCAGGTACCAGGTTCAGCATAATTTCTATGCTGAAGTGGGCATTATTAAAGACCTGAAATTCAAATCAACTTTCGGTTTTGGATGGTCACAGTCATTTAACAGTAACTATAATGGTCCTAACACGGTATTTAATATCAATACCAATGTGGCAAACTCCGGTCTTAGCATAGCGAACTCTGAAGGATGGCAGTACACCATCAACAACTCTTTAGAGTACAACAAGAACATTGGAACCAAACATAAATTACAGGTACTCGCACTTCAGGAAGTTCAGAAAAATCATTTCAGAGCACAGCAGTTTAATGGTGTAGGCGTACCGGCCGATTTTATGCAGGACTATAACTGGCAGCAGGTAAATACAGTTACACCACAGGGTGGAAACTTTAGCGAGTCGGCAGTAGTGGGTTATATGGGTCGTGCCATTTATACTTTCGATAATAAATATAGTATTACTGCAACCGTAAGAACAGATGGTGCTTCTGTACTGTCTCCCGGAAACCAGTGGGTAACTTATCCGGCGGTTTCTGCAGGCTGGAACATGGATCGTGAGAAATTCATGGAGAATGTAAAATTTGTTTCCAGTCTGAAATTAAGAGCTGGTTATGGTATCAGTTCAAATGCAGGTATCAACCCTTACACTACATTAGGTAGTTTGGGAACCAGCTTCTATAATTATGGTGAGGGAACAACAGTGGGTACCAATTGGGTAAATGGTTATACCATCAATACAAGCCCCAACCCTAACCTTACCTGGGAAAAAACAGCGGGTCTGAATATTGGTGTTGACTTTTCTCTATTCAAAAACCGACTTTCCGGTACAATTGAATATTACAGCACTAAAACAACAGATATCCTGTTACAACGTCAATTGCCACGTAGTAATGGTACCAACTCTATCTTAACAAACGTGGGTGGAACATCATCATATGGTATGGAGTTTACACTGAGCAGTGTGAATGTGCAGAATAAACGTGGTTTCAAATGGACTTCAGACCTGAACCTGTTCTTTAACAGAGAGCGTATTGATGCTTTACAGAATAATCTTTCACAGGATTTAGGTAATGGTTGGTTTGTAGGTCAGCCAGTAACTACCATCTTCGATTATAAAAAATTAGGTATCTGGCAAACCGGTGAAGCTACTCAGGCTGCAGTATATGGTGCAAAACCAGGTGATATTAAAATTGAAGACCGCAATAAAGACAATGCCATTACAGCAGCAGACAGACAAATCATAGGTAATTTCCAGCCAACATTAGTAGCTGGTTTAAGCAACCGTTTCGAGTATAAAAACTTCGATCTGAATATCGTGATGTTTGGTCGTTTTGGTCAGACAGTGGTTGCCGGTTATCTGGCAGCCGATGGTGGCGGAAATGGTTATCCATTCTTTATGAACAGTCGTGTAAACCAACATAAAGTAGACTACTGGACCCCAACCAATCCTAGTAATGATTTCCCTCAACCTGATGCAGGTGTAGATGGTCTTCCATTTACTTCAACACTTACTTACAGAGATGGTTCTTTTATTAAGATCAGAACAATTGATCTGGGTTATACATTCTCAGCCAAATTCCTGGGTAAAACCGGTATCAATTCACTGAGAGCTTATGTATCTGCACAGAATCCATTCATCTTATGGTCGCCATTAGTAAGAGATGGGTTAGGTATTGATCCGGAAGGAAACCAGTCAAATACTGCGGTAGTTGGAACACAGGGTGGCGGTGCCGCCTCTGTACCACAACGTGCAGTTACCGTGGGTATGGGTGTTCCTCCAACACGTCAGATCATTTTTGGAATTAATGTGAGATTTTAATTATTAAAACCTATTTCAATGAGACATAAAATTTTAAAATACAGCCTTTTCCTTGGCATTATACTTTTTACAGCCAGTGGTTGTAAAAAGTTACTGGAGGAGCAACCCAGAACAGGTTTTACACCTTCATTCTTCACAACAAATGATGGTATTCAGGGTGCGATATCTGGTATTTATTCCAGCTTCAGAGGACAGTGGGCCACGCAGATATGGACCCAGTTATTCAACAGTGGAACAGATGAAAGCCTCCGTGGAGGTTCTGTAGATAACGGAGCAGTACACTGGTTTGTGTACAATAACCCGGTAATCAGAAGTAATACCAATAACTACGAAGGTTTCTGGAATACTTTATTTATTGATATCAATACAGCCAATGGTGTACTGGAATATGGAGCGAATGCCAATATTCCTGCAGCTACCAAAACACAGTTACTGGCACAGGCTAAATTCCTGCGTGGTTTCTGTTATTTCTATCTGGTAACTACATTCGGACAAGTGCCTTTGCACACAACGTTTAGTTCATCGGCATCTGCTGCCGATGCACCGGCACCTTTGGCCGATTTGTATGCACAAATCATCAAAGACTTTACCGAAGCTGCTGCAGACTTACCAAATACACCTGCACCAGGAACCGGTAAACCTGCTACCAAATCAACAGCGCTGTTTCTCTTATCAAAAACCTATTTGTGGAGAGGCTGGTCAACTGCTGCACAGGCAAATGATAACCAGCAGGCATATACCATTGCAAAAAGTATCATTGATAACAAAGCTACTTATGGATTAGATCTTACACCTTATTTTGGTAATGCTTTCCGGGAAGGTAATGAGTATGGTCCGGAAGTATTGATGGTAATTGACCATACCAAAGACCTTAAGTTTGGTCAGAACTCTGCTGTAGGAGCAGGAGCAACCAGCTTTAGTGAGAACAAATCTAATTTCTTCTGGAAACCGAACTATCCAACTATTCCTGCCAACTGGCCAACCAATTCTGGCGCCAACGTAACCGTGCGTGATACCAGAAACGGCCGTCCTTTCGTACGTCTCAGACCCAATACAAAATATGTAATGGATGTAGCATTTGCGAACAGGGCAACAGACTCTCGTTACGATGGAACTTTCCAAACAGTATGGTTATCGAATAGTACAGCAGAATCTGCAAATGGTACAACGGGTGCTACTACACCAAGAGGAACACTGATTAATGGTGTGGATACGGCTATCTGGATGGCTGACAGAGTGGTAACATCAACAGAGAGAGCAAGGTTTAAAGGAATTATTTTTGAACCAGATCATATTCCGGCTTCAACTGTAAAATATACAGCAGCATACTTCCCAAGCGTAAGAAAATTTGATGATTCTACCAGAGGTCATATGAACGATTATTCAGACAGGCCTTATATCCTTTTCCGTTTTGCAGAAGTGTACCTCATTGCAGCAGAAGCAGCTTTAAGAGGCGGTGCTACCTTACAGGATGCTGCCAATATGATTAATGTACTCAGAACAAGAGCTGCATTGAAAATTGGACAGACACCTGCTGAATATGCAGCCGCAGTGGTAGCGCAGCAAATTACAGCAGCCCAGGTTACACTCGACTTCCTGCTGGATGAGAGAACCAGAGAACTGTATGCAGAAGATTGTCGCTGGTGGGATCTGGCACGAACCAAGAAACTGGTTGAAAGGGTACAACTGCACAATGCTGAAGCAGCAGCAGGTGTACAACCATTCAATATGTTGAGGCCGATTCCGCAATCGCAGATTGACCTTGTAACAGAAGGACCTAAATATCCGCAGAACACAGGATATTAAGATTTTCATATGTAAGCAAAAATGAAAACCGGTGTGATGCGAATCCCCGGTTTTCTTTTTAATAAAACAGCTGGACAACATATGATGATTCACCAACGGACTATTGTTTGTTGAAAAATGAATTAGTACCTTTTATCGGGCATAGGGCCGGTATTACATGAAAAACAGTTTGACTATTACACGGAACGCAATATGAAACACGCTTTCAAAATTTTATTCTTTTTTCTGTTTTCAGTAAGCTGTAATTCAACCCAACAGCAATTGGATGAGCCTAAAGGAGAAAATAACCTGGCCTATAAATGGGGACGCATTGCATTGGAAGCAACGGCAAACGATACAGAGAAATTCAGGCCACGCCCCACCGTAACAGCACGAATGCTGGCTTTGGTGCAAACGGCCATTTTTGATGCATGGTCGAGATATGATGCCACTGCCATTCCTGTTTACCTTAAAAATGTGGAACGTGTTCCCGAAACAGAAAGAACACTAAAAAATAAAGAAAAGGCCATCAGCTATGCAGCATACCGCAGCATGCTCACTTATTTTTTTTCAGACTCACTGATGCTGAAAAATAAGATGAAAGAGTTGGGTTTTGATCCTGCTAATCATTCACTCGACCCCACTACACCGGAAGGTATTGGCAACCTTGCAGCTAAAACCATTACTGAAGCAAGACTGAATGATGGCTCTAATCAATCGGGTACTATGGCAGGATCGAATGGAAATGTTTATTCAGACTATACCGCCTACCAACCCGTTAACAGCGCCGATACTTTACGCGACATCAAACGCTGGCAACCCAAATATTTTGCTGATGGTAAAGGCGGCAAATTTGCACCTGCCTGTTTAACACCACACTGGGGTAATGTAAAACCCCTGCTGCTTGATTCGGGAAGTCAGTTCAGAAGTCCGGCACCACCAGCCATCGGATCAGCACAATTGGAAAAAGAAATAAAAGAAGTAGTAGAACTGCAGGCAGCTTTATCTGACAGCCAGAAAGCATTGGTAGAATTTATGCGCGACGGACCAAAATCTGTTCAGCAGGCAGGGCATTGGCTCATGTTTGCACAGGACGTATCAGTAAGAGATAAACATACACTCGATCAGGATGTGAAAATGTATTTTGCAGTAGAAGCTGCCGCAATGGATGGATTTATAGCCTGTTGGGATACTAAAATGAAATATGACTATGCACGCCCCTATTCATTGGTACATTACTATTATAAAGACAAAAAAATAAAAGGCTGGGGTGGTCCGGGAAAAGGTATTGTTGAAATGCCTGGACAGCAATGGAGACCCTATTCTCCCGAAACTTTTTTGTGTCCGCCCTTCCCGAGTTATGTATCAGGACACAGTACCATTAGTGGCGCCTGCGCAGAAATATTAAGACTGTTTACAGGTAACGACAAATTTGGTGCAACCATAAAAAGAGTGGCAGGCGCAATGACCGAACCCGATCATACAGGAGCAGAAATAACACTGAATTTTCCAACTTTTACTGCAACAGCCGAAATGGCAGGTATATCAAGGGTTTTAGGTGGATACCATATACAATGTGAAAACCTGGAGGGTTTAAAAATGGGGAGAAACGTAGCGGCTGCAGTATGGGAAAAATACCTCTATCACACAAATGGAAAATAGAAGTAGTATTAAAAATACGCGTATGTTAACAAGGATTGCTTTTGCACTTTCATTCTTAAGTGCAGCCACACTGTTTTGTGTACTGATGCCGGCCTGTAAGAGTAACCCGGCTAAAACAGAAGACCCGGTATTCAAAAAAATTACATCGGCTGAAAGCGGTATCACATTTACCAACAGGTTGGATGAGAATTACCAGAAAAACTATTTCGACACATTCGCCTATGTGTACAATGGTGCAGGTGTGGCAACAGGTGATTTTAACAACGAT
>Ga0164290_1002550_pt1 | contig 12017 bp, 7 predicted proteins | sample Micstemetagenome_FD_108782 | JGI IMG/M metagenome (GOLD analysis project Ga0164290, IMG submission 108782) | Contaminated culture microbial community from soil near Moab, Utah, USA - Microcoleus steenstrupii SON62 (Illumina Assembly) | ecosystem: Environmental > Terrestrial > Soil > Soil crust... | reverse complement strand
GAGGTCGTGCCGCTCGACGTTGACGGGATCGCGAGCGGGCGAACGACGAAGGGGCACCGGTTCCTGAGCGACGGGCCCGTCGAGATCGCCGGCGTCGACACCTATGTCGCGCGCCTGCGCGAGGCGCACGTCATCCTTTCGGCCGACGAGCGGGCGCGGATCATCGGCGATCGCGCGCGCGCGCTCGCGGCGGGCGCCGGCCTCGAGCTGATCGAGGACGCCGGGCTGCTCGTCGAGAACGCGGGTCTCACCGAGTGGCCGGTGCCGCTGATCGGCGAATTCGATCCGGCGTTCCTGGACGTTCCGCCCGAGGTGATCCAGCTCACCATGCGGACCAACCAGAAGTATTTCGCCTGCCGCGACCCGAAGACCGGCGCGCTCGCGCCGGCGTTCGTGTGCGTGGCGAACACCGTGGCGTCCGACGGCGGCTCCGCGATCGTCGCCGGCAACCGCAAGGTGCTCGCCGCGCGGCTTTCCGACGCCAAGTTCTTCTGGGAGCAGGACAAGAAGATCCGGCTCGAGGACCGGCTGCCCAAGCTCGGCGCGATCGTGTTCCACGAGAAGCTCGGCACGGTCGCCGACAAGGTCGAGCGGGTCGCCGCGCTCGCGCGGCATCTGGCGGGATGCGTCCCCGGTTGCGACCCGGACATCGCCGAACGCGCCGCGCGGCTGGCGAAGGCCGACCTCGTCACCGGCATGGTGGGCGAGTTCCCCGAGCTGCAGGGCGTTATGGGCGGCTACTACGCGCGGGCCGAAGGGCTGCCGGACGCCGTCGCCGACGCGATCCGCGACCACTACAAGCCGGTCGGGCAGGGCGACGCGGTGCCGACGGCGCCGGTTTCCGTCGCGGTGGCGCTGGCCGACAAGCTCGACACGCTCGTCGCCTTCTTTGGCATCGACGAGAAGCCGACCGGATCGAAGGATCCTTTCGCGCTCCGCCGCGCGGCGCTCGGCATCATCCGCCTGCTGGTGTCGAGCGACGTGCGGGTCGGCGCGATGGAGCTGGCGTCGCACGCCGCACGGCCGTTCGTCGATCGGGCGAGGGGCGACGCCGCGGTCGCTTCGCGCTTTTCGGCCGATGTCTTCGAGGAAATCGCGGCGTTCTTCGCGGACCGTCTCAAGGTCCAGCAGCGCGAGGCCGGCGTTCGGTACGACCTGATCGACGCGGTGTTCGCGCTGGGCGAGGACGACCTCGTGCGGCTGCTGGCGCGCGTGAGGGCGCTCCAGGCGTTCGTCGCGACCGAGGACGGTTCGAACCTTCTCGCCGGGTACAAGCGCGCGGCGAACATCCTGCGCATCGAGGAGAAGAAGGACGGCGCGCGTCACGACGGACCGGTCGACGCGGTGCTGCTGACGCTGCCCGAGGAGCACCGGCTGAACGCGGAGATCGACGAGGTCATGCCGGCGGCGCAGGCGGCGGTCGGGCGCGAGGACTTCACCGCCGCGATGGCGAGCCTCGCGCGCCTGCGCGCCCCGATCGACGCCTTCTTCAACCACGTGACGGTGAACGACAACGACTCCGAGGCCCGCGCGAACCGGTTGCGCCTGCTCAACCGGATCCGGGCGGCGGTCGACACGGTGGCGGATTTTTCGAAGATCGAGGGGTGAGGGAACCCATTACCCTCTTGCAACGTCATCCCGCCGCAGGCGGGGATCGCACGGTTGGGCTTCGTCCGGATCATCCGGTGCTCGAACAACGGTGGGTCTCCGGCGCGCGAGGTCCCCGCGGGCTGCTATCCGCGGGGCGTGTCTCATCGGCATGACGCGTTCAGGTAAGGGTGTCACATATGGCGACCAAGGCGGCCGGGGCTGAAGCTATGACGACGCAATGGGTTTACCGCTTCGGCGGCGGCGTGTCCGACGGCGGCAAGGGGATGAAGGAGCTCTTGGGCGGCAAGGGCGCCAACCTCGCGGAGATGGCGTCGATCGGCCTGCCGGTGCCGCCGGGCTTCACGATCACCACCGCGATGTGCGCCGAGTATTACGCGCGCGGCGAGCAGTATCCGGACGAGCTGAAGGCGCAGGTGGCGGTCGGGCTTCAGCACGTCGAGCAGGTGGTCGGCAAGCGGTTCGGCGACGCGGCCGATCCGCTGCTCGTCTCGGTGCGCTCGGGCGCCCGGGTGTCGATGCCAGGCATGATGGACACCGTGCTGAACCTCGGTCTGAACGACGAGACGGTCGTGGGGCTGGCCGAGACCAGCGGCGACGAGCGCTTCGCCTGGGACAGCTACCGCCGCTTCATCCAGATGTATTCGGACGTGGTGCTCGGCCTCGACCATTACCTGTTCGAGGAAGCGCTCGAGATCGCCAAGGAGGACAAGGGCGTCAACCTCGACACCGAACTCTCCGCCGACGACTGGCGCGCGCTGGTCGCCGCCTACAAGGCGAAGGTGGAAGAAGAGCTCGGGCGCCCGTTCCCGCAGGACCCGCACGAGCAGCTCTGGGGCGCGATCGGCGCGGTGTTCGGGTCGTGGAAGTCGGAGCGCGCCAAGGTCTACCGCAAGCTCAACGACATCCCCGAGGGTTGGGGCACCGCGGTTAACGTGCAGTCGATGGTGTTCGGCAACATGGGCGAGACGTCGGCGACCGGCGTTGCCTTCACCCGCGATCCGTCGACCGGCGAGCACGCCTACTACGGCGAGTACCTCATCAACGCTCAGGGCGAGGACGTGGTCGCCGGCATCCGCACGCCGCAGTATCTGACGAAGGCGGCGCGCGAGCGCGCGGGCGCCAAGGCCGCCTCGATGGAAGAGGCGATGCCCGACACCTACACCGAGCTCGCCCGCGTCTTCGACCTCCTCGAGCGGCACTACCGCGACATGCAGGACATCGAGTTCACCGTTCAGCAGGGCAAGCTCTGGATGCTGCAGACCCGGTCGGGCAAGCGTACCGCCAAGGCGGCGCTCAAGATCGCGGTGGACATGGTGGAGGAAGGTCTGATCGCGGCCGAGGAGGCGATCCTGCGCGTCGACGCCCATGCGCTCGACCAGCTCCTCCACCCGACGCTCGACCCGAAGGCATCGCGCGACGTCATCACCAAGGGGTTGCCCGCCTCGCCGGGCGCGGCCTCAGGCGTGGTGGTGTTCACCGCCGACGACGCCGAGCGCCGCGCCGGGCTCGGCGAGGACGTCATCCTGGTACGCGTCGAGACGTCGCCCGAGGACATCCACGGCATGCACGCGGCGCGCGGCATCCTGACCGCGCGCGGCGGCATGACGAGCCACGCGGCGGTCGTGGCGCGCGGCATGGGCCGCCCGTGCGTCTCGGGCGCAGGTTCGATCGCGATCGACGCCAAGGCGCGGGTGATGCGGGTGTCCGGTCGCGAGGTGAGGGAGGGCGAGATCATCACCATCGACGGCGCGACCGGCGAGGTGATGCTGGGCCAGGTGCCGACCGTGCAGCCCGAGCTCGCCGGCGACTTCGGACGGCTGATGGAGTGGGCGGACGCCAAGCGGCGCCTGAAGGTGCGCACCAACGCCGAGACGCCGAACGACTGCCGCACCGCGCGCCAGTTCGGCGCCGAAGGCATCGGTCTGTGCCGCACCGAGCACATGTTCTTCGACGCCGGCCGCATCAGCGCCGTGCGCCAGATGATCCTGGCCGAGGACGAGAAGGGGCGGCGCGCCGCGCTCGCGAAGCTGCTCCCCGAGCAGCGCGCCGACTTCGTCGAGATCTTCGAGATCATGGCCGGCCTGCCGGTCACCATTCGCCTGCTCGACCCGCCGCTCCACGAGTTCCTGCCGCACCGCGAGGAGGAGTTCGCGGAGGTGGCCGCCGCCAGCGGCGTCGCCGTCGAGGCGCTCAGGCGGCGCGCCGCCGAGCTCCACGAGTTCAACCCGATGCTCGGCCACCGCGGCTGCCGGCTGGGCGTGACCTACCCCGAGATCTACGAGATGCAGGCGCGCGCCATCTTCGAGGCGGCGGTCGAGGTCGCCGGGGCGTCGGGCGAGGCGGTGGTGCCCGAGGTGATGGTGCCGCTCGTGGCGACCGCCAAGGAGCTGTCGCTGATGAAGGCGGTGATCGACCGCGCGGCGGAGGCGGTCTTCGCCGAGAAGGGGCGCCGGCTCGACTACAGCGTCGGCACGATGATCGAGCTGCCGCGCGCCGCGCTGCGCGCCAGGGAGATCGCCGCCGAGGCCGAGTTCTTCTCGTTCGGCACCAACGATCTGACTCAGACCGCGCTCGGCATCAGCCGCGACGACGCCGGCCGCTTCCTCACCGCCTACGTCGACAAGGGCATCTACGCGAAGGACCCGTTCGTCAGCCTCGACGCCGAGGGCGTCGGCGAGCTGATCGAGATCGCCGCCCAGCGCGGCCGCTCGGTGCGCGCCGACCTCAAGCTCGGCATCTGCGGGGAGCACGGCGGCGACCCGGCGTCGATCGACTTCTGCGAAAGCCAGCGGCTCGACTACGTGAGCTGCTCGCCCTACCGCGTCCCCATCGCGCGGCTGGCCGCCGCCCAGGCGGCGCTCAGGCGCGCCGCGGCGAACGAGGGCACGGCGCCTTGAGGCAGGGAGCGGCGGGTCTCCTGCTTCTGCTCGGCGCCTGCGGAAACGATCCGCTGCCGCCCGAGAGGCCCGATGCGCAGGTGAAGGAACCGGGCGTGGTCAGGCTCCCTGAGCGCTTCGAGTTCGGGGGGCGCTGGGCGGCGTCGCCGGCGGCGTGCGAAACCGGCTGGTGGGACTTCGGCGGCGACGAGATTCGCACCGCGGGCGAGCTCGGCTGCTCGGTGGTGCGCGACGAGCGCACGACGGTCAGCGCGAAGCTCGAACTGACCTGCGTCGGCGAAGGCATGCCGAGCGTCGAACGCTGGGAGGTTCGGTCGGCCGACGGTGGGCGACTGTCGGTGGCGCGCGACAAGGCGGTGCCGGTCCTGCTCACCAAATGTCCCGAATACTGATCGGACGTCAGGGCTTCGCGCGGGTCTCGTCGGTGTCGGCGCGGCAACGCGTCGCCTCGATCGGCGCCGGATCGCGATCGGCAGGGATCAGGTAGAAGATGGGGCGAGCGACGTCGATGACGGCCCGATGCTCCTTCATGACGTCCTGGCCGACGATGCCGTACACCTTGCCGCCCGCCAGCGGTCCCAGGAGATGCGCCACCTGGCCGAGGTCCGCGGTCAGCACGCGGCCCTGGCGGATCGCCACGCCGGCGATCTCGAAGCTCTCGACGCGCGCCTGGCCGGCCTCGAGCGCGCCACCGAGACCGACCGCCGCGGCCGGCGCCCGGCCGACCGTCAGCCCGAGCTCCTCGGCATAGGGGGCGTGGAGCACCGTTGCGTTCGCGCCGGTGTCGAGCACGAAGGCCGCGCGCTTGCCGTTCAGCTCCACGTCGACGAGGTGATGGCCGGTCAGCAGCTCGCGCAGCGGCACGGCGGTGAAGCCGAGCAGGCAGAGCGCGTGATCGACCGTTCCGACCGCTTCCGGGCGGTAGTCGGGCGTGTGGGTCAGGACCTGCTCGCAGCCGGCAAGGGCGGCGAGCGCGAGAAGCGGGGATAGGGCGCGGCGCACGTCCGAGCCAATTCGCTGCCCCTCGCAAGGTTCCCCGAAGGCTCGTCAGGGCGGCGCACGCAAAGCGGTGGTCACCCGGGTTAGCACGAGTACCTCGAGTGCGAGGTAGGCGCCGATGCCGAACAGCGCCTCGCTCGTCGAAAAGTTGCCGATCACGAGCACCGCGACGCACGTTGTCAGCAACGCGACGACGACCGGGAGCGAGGCCCGGTCGAGACGACCGGCTCGCCACCCCAGGGCGAGGAGCGCGACGGTCGCCGCGACCCGGCAGCCGTCCTGGCTCAGATCCGTGGCGGAGAGAGGCCACCAGCGTTCGGCGTCGATCACGGCGACCGCCGAACAGAGCAGCGCGGCGCCGACCGCGGCCGGTCGTCCCTCGGCTTCACGGGCGCCGCGGTAGGCTATTAGCAGGAACGCAAGGCAGGGAAACCAGCTGGCGGGGTTGCCGCGACCGCGCAGATCCGACAGGGTTTGGAGATAAACCAGGCTGAGCGCCACGTGCAGCGCGAGCGCCCCGAGCAGGAGCGCCCGCGTCGTGTTCGCGGGCTCGATCACGGGAACGATCGTCGACCATCGGAAGTCGGCTCGCCCGGCCCGCATGCGGGCGATGCCGATCAGGACCAGGAAGCCCGCCAGGAGCTCCGCCCCTTCTTCCATGACTACGCGAGGCGCCCGCGACCATTCGGGCCATGCCACGCGATGCTCGATGAACTCCTGGAGCACGACCGACGCGTAAAGCGCGAACGCGACGGCTAGCAACAGGGCGAGGCTGCGGGTCGCTCGGCCGGCGAACAGCCGAAGACCGGAATAGGCCCCGAGGGCGATGAGAATGGCGGCGACAGCGATCATCACCCCCAGCCCGACGCCGCCGTCGAAACTTGTCTCGCGTTCGTGGAGCGAGCCCGCCTCGTCGAGCGACAGCAGGGCGAATACCGCTGTCAGCACTACCCATGGCAAGCGCAACCCGGCGGTACGATCCGCGGCGAAGGACGCGAAGTTTGCCGCGCACGTCAGCAGCAGCAATGTCGACACCCAAACGGCGACGTTCTTCTCACGCGCGAGATCGAAACCGGCGATCAGCGAGTGGATGCGCCAATCGGACGGGGCGGCGACTTCCATAGCCGCCGCGACCAGGAGCAGCAGCAGCAACGCCGGAACGATGACGATGCGCCAATCGTCGGCGGTGGCCTCAAGGAGGCTTCGGGCACGCGGCACGACGGTGGACGCCGCCGGCAGTGCCGTCTTGCGGCTGGCCACCTCTAACCGAGTGGCCAAGCGACGTCGGCGCCGGAAAGCATGAGGATGACGAGAAGCACGCCGACGCCGGCGACATAGGTTCGTACGTGCCCGAAGACCCCGCCGACCTGAGCTCTGACGTGAGCCTCGACCGGCGATCCCGCGAATAGCTTGGCCATTTCCGCAACCAACCCTGCTGCACGGGCTCGGCGTGCCCTCGCCACCGCGCCGAAGCCCTTGACGTTGCAGAAAGATGACGCACGGTAGAGTCGTTTGTTCCACCGTGGGCCGCGCGTGTTGCCTTTTTGTTGCGGCGTTACCGCGCCCGGATGAACGCCCGTATGTCGTCGGTGAGCTTCGTCAGATCCTCGTCGCGCACGTACATCATGTGCCCAGCATCATAGTAGCGGAAGGTCAGGCGATCGGCGGGGATGCCGGTGCGGCTCAGCGAGTATTCCGCGCCGAAGAAAGGCGTCGCGAAATCGTAATAGCCTTGCGCGACGAACACCCGCAGCGCGCTGTTTTCGCGCATCGCGCGGCCGATGTAAGGCGCGACGTTGAGATAGGCGCGGCTGTCGCGGCCCGGCCCGAGCGACCAGTCCCAATCGCGCACGCCGCCGATCGTCACATATTCGCGGTCCATCTTGAGCTTCAGCGGCCCGCGCAGCCAGTCATTGACCGCCGCGGTGTAAGCGGCGTCGATGCCGTAGAAGCTCGGGTCGTTGTCGGGCTCCTCGCCGGCCGAGTCGAAGTCGCGGCCGGTGTAGCGACTGTCGAGCCGGCCGACGGTCAGGCCGCGGTCGCGCAACAGCTCCTTGTAGAAGCGGCCCGGCGAGACGCGCAGGTCGGCGCGCTCGAGGAAGGCCTCGGACAGGCCGGTGAAGCGGGCGAGCTTCGCGCGCACCGCGGCTCGCTCCGAGCCCTGGAGCGCGTTTCCCTTGAGCAGCGCGGTGACATATTCGCCGGTCGCGAAGGCGCGGGCCTCGGCGAGGAACGGCTCGAGCCGGGCGGGGCGCTCGCCGGGGAGCGCGTTGTGGTACCACGCGGTCGCCGCCATCGACGGCAGGTGGACGACGAAGGTCATCTCGTTGCCCGGCACCTCGGCCTCGGCGCCGAAGTCGAGGATCGTCGATATGAGCAGCAGGCCGTTGAGCGCGACGTCGTTGTACGTGCCCTCGAGCTCGTTGACGACGGCGGCGGTCCGGGTGGTCCCGTAGCTCTCGCCGCCCAGGAACTTCGGGCTGTTCCAGCGGCCGTTCTCGCGCAGCCAGACGCGGATGAACTGAGCGACCGACCTGGCGTCCTGCGAGACGCCCCAAAATTCCTTCGGGTCGGTCTTGCCGAGCGCCTTGGAGAAGCCCGTGCCGACCGGGTCGATGAACACGAGGTCGGTGACGTCGAGCAGCGCGTGCGGGTTGTCGACGATCGGGTAGGGCGGGGCGGCGTCGTCGCGGGCGTCCGACGGCACGACGACGCGCTTGGGGCCGAGACCGCCCATGTGCAGCCAAAGCGAGCCCGATCCGGGCCCGCCGTTGAACAGGAAGGTGACGGGCCGATTGGGGTCCGGCCGACCGGCCTTGACGTATGAGGTCGAGAAGATGGCGGCGTTCGGCTTGCCGTCCTTGTCCGTGAGGTAGGTCTCGCCGGTGGTGGCGACATAGTCGATCGCCTGCCCGCCGAAGCGGCCGCTGTGGCGGGTCACCGAGACGGTCGGCGGGGGCGGCGCGATGTCCGCCTTCGCCTCCGGTCCCGGCGCCTCCTGCGCCAGCGCGGGCGCGCCGGACATCAGCAGCGCGGCTGCGGCGATGCGAAGCGATTTCATGGTCTTGGCCCCTCCGAGTCGTGGCCCGACTTGTGGCACAGGCCTTCCCGCCACGCAAAAAGGGGCGGCCCCGAAGGACCGCCCCAAGTGAGTTCGATTTCTTGCGGGTCGGTTACGCGGCGACCTTGCGGCGGCGGGCGAACGCCACCGAGGCGATGCCGAGGCCGAGCAGGCCGAGCGCGCCCGGTTCCGGAACCGGGATGCCGCCGCCCTCGCCGACCTCGATCCGGATCGGACCGAGCGTCGCGTCGAACGCGGTGCCGCCGCTGAACATCAGCTCGAGGGTGTTGCCGCTCGAACGGAGCGCCGGCATCTTGAACATCACCGCCGTCGACTCATCGATCGCCGAAGTGAACGTCTCACTACCGATCGCCGAGCCGTTGAGCATGCCTTCCAGCCGGAACGGCGCCTTCATGGCGTAGTCGAAGAACTTCACCGACAGCATGAGCTCCGACGCCGCGCCGGCCGTGTCGTCGATCAGCGAGTCGATGTTGTAGCGCAGCGTCATCTTCGAGTTCGTGCCCGGGTCGTTGACGAGGTTGAACTCGCCGCCGCCGATCACGCCCATGCTGCGCAGACCGTTGTTCGAGGTGGTCTGGTCGACGATCAGCGTGCGTGTGAAGGCGTTGGTGCCGATCGTGTAGTTGGTGGTATCCGACTCGGCGCCGGTCGCGGTCGTGTCGATGACCGTTTGCGCTTTGTTGAAATCGTCGATGGTGATCATGGGCGCGGCGAAAGCCGACGTGCTCACCAACAGCCCTGCGGCCACTGCTAGGATGCGCTTCATGTTACTCCTCTCAAGCAACAACACGATCCCCCCGATCACAGGGAATGCTTGCAGGAGCCGTGCCAACCCGAAGCTGGCCTGAAAAATCATCGACTTGAGTGAAACGGGATCGAAACGAAGGTTAACGGGCTGTAAAGCGTCCCGACTCCGAAACGTTCGTCATTCCCGAGGCGCGGCGGCCCGGCGGAGGCGATCGTTGATCGCGGCGCCCAGCCCGTGCGCGGGCACCGGGGCGACGGCGATCGCGGGCCGGCCGCTGGCCTGGGCCGCGTAGAGGATATCGAAGAGGTTCGCGGCCGCCTCGGCGAGGTCGCCCGAAGGCGACAGCGACCGGTCGCCGGGCACGGGCCCGAAGCCGATGTGGAACTCGTGGGGCGCGGCGGCGACCGCCTCGAGCCGGACCGGCTGCGCCGGCGCGTAGTGACTGGCGAGCTGGCCGGGCGCGACGATCCGGCCCGCGGGCGCGGCGTCCGGCGCCAGGTTCAGCGCTTCGGGCGGGACCGAGCCGGGACGGAGCAGCCGGACGCCGCCGTCCTCGACGGCGACGATCGTGGACTCGACGCCGGCCCGCGTCGGCCCGGCGTCGAGGATCAGCGGGATGCGGCCCGACAAGCTTTCGAGCACGTGCGACGCGCGCGTCGGGCTGATGCGCCCCGACGCGTTGGCGCTCGGTGCGGCGACCGGGCGGCCCAGGCCCTCGATCACGGCCTGGGTCGTCGGGTGGTCGGGACAGCGGACCGCAAGCGTCGGGAGCCCCGCGACGACGAGGCCCGCGACGCCGGCTCCTTCGCGCAGCGGCAGAACGATGGTCAGCGGGCCGGGCCAGAAGCGGGCCATGAGGTCGAGCGCGGCGGGTGGCACCTCGACGAGGTCGCGAACCATCGTGAGGCCGGTGACGTGGACGATCAGCGGGTTGAAGCTCGGACGGCCCTTGGCGGCGTAGACGCGCGCGACGGCCTCGCCGTTCGTCGCGTCGGCGGCGAGGCCGTAGACGGTCTCTGTAGGAAGCGCGACCGGCTGGCCGTCCCGCAGCAGCCCGACCGCGCGCGCGACGCCGTCGGCGTCGGCAGGCAGGACGAGGGTCGTTTGTGCGCTCACGCGGCTGTCGCTATACGCTCCCCCGATCCACGCCAAGCCCGAGGACGCCATGACCTATACCGCGCCCGTCACCGAGCAGAGCTTCGTGCTCGACACCATAGCCGATCTCGACGGCCTCGGCCGGCTGCCGGCGTTCGAGGCGGCGACGCCGGACCTCGTCCAGGCGATCCTCACCGAGGCGGGCAAGCTGGCGACCGGCGCGTTCGCGCCGCTCAACCGCATCGGCGACCAGCTCGGCGCCGAGCTTGCGGACGGCGAGGTCCGCCTGCCCGACGGTTTCCGGGAGGCGTACCGCCAATATGTCGAGGGCGGTTGGGGCTCGCTCGGCGCCGATCCCGCCTACGGCGGCCAGGGCATGCCGTTCGTGCTGGCGAGTGCGGTGCAGGAGCAGCTCACCTCGGCCAACATGGCCTTCAGCCTGTGCATGATGCTGACGCAGGGTGCGATCGAGGCGCTGACCGCCCACGCGTCGGAAGACCAGAAGCAGACCTATCTCACCAAGCTGATCTCCGGCGAGTGGACCGGCACGATGAACCTCACCGAACCGCAGGCGGGTTCGGACGTCGGCGCGCTGCGCAGCAAGGCGGAGCCGCACGCCGACGGCACTTACCGGATCAAGGGCCAGAAGATCTACATCACCTGGGGCGAGCACGACGTCGCGGACAACATCATCCACCTCGTCCTCGCGCGCCTGCCCGACGCGCCGCCCGGCACCAAGGGCATCAGCCTGTTCATCGTGCCGAAGATTCTGCCGGACGGCACCCGCAACGACCTGCGTTGCGTGTCGATCGAGCACAAGCTCGGCATCCACGCCTCGCCGACCTGCACGATGAGCTTCGGCGACAACGACGAGTGCGTCGGCTTTCTCGTCGGGGCCGAGAACGCCGGTATGCGCGCCATGTTCACGATGATGAACCACGCGCGGATCAACGTCGGCCTGCAGGGCGTGGCGATCGCCGAGCGCGCCTACCAGGGCGCGCTCGCGTACGCGCGCGAGCGGGTCCAGGGCAAGCGCATCATCGAACACCCCGACGTACGCCGCATGCTGATGACGCTCAAGTCGACCACCGAGGCGATCCGGGCGCTCACCTACCTCAACGCCGCGGCGGTCGATCGGGGCCACGGCGAGATCGACCCGGACGCGAAGGCGGCGGCGCAGGGCCTGGCCGACCTGCTCACGCCCGTGACGAAGGGCTACGGCACCGACATGGGCGTCGAGCTGGCGAGCCTCGCCATCCAGGTGTTCGGCGGCATGGGTTTCGTCGAGGAGACCGGCGCGGCGCAGCACCTGCGCGACGCTCGGATCGCGCCGATCTACGAGGGCACCAACGGCATCCAGGCGCTCGACCTCGTCAACCGCAAGCTCCCGCAGGGGCATTGGAAGCCGCTGTTCGCCGAGATGCGCGCCTTCCTGAAGGCGTTGCCGTCGGGCGGCGACCTTGGTTCGATGCGGCCCTATCTCGACGACGCCCTCGCCGCGCTCGAGAACGCGACCGTGTGGCTCGTCGGCAATCACGGCGGGAGCTTCGCCGACGCGGCGGCCGGCGCCACGCCCTACATGCGG
>Ga0164290_1002549_pt1 | contig 12030 bp, 11 predicted proteins | sample Micstemetagenome_FD_108782 | JGI IMG/M metagenome (GOLD analysis project Ga0164290, IMG submission 108782) | Contaminated culture microbial community from soil near Moab, Utah, USA - Microcoleus steenstrupii SON62 (Illumina Assembly) | ecosystem: Environmental > Terrestrial > Soil > Soil crust... | reverse complement strand
AGGTCAAGGGCCCGCAGCTGCTGGACAAGACGCTGTGGGAGGCCACCGGCCACTGGGACAAGTACCGCGACAACATGTTCACGACGGAATCGGAAAAGCGCGACTACGCGCTCAAGCCGATGAACTGCCCGGGCCATATCCTGGTCTTCAAGCACGGCGTCAAGAGCTACCGCGACCTGCCGCTGCGCTTCGGCGATTTCGGCCAGTGCCACCGCAACGAGCCCACGGGCGGCCTGCACGGCATCATGCGCGTGCGCGGCTTCACGCAGGATGACGGCCACATCTTCTGCACGGAAGACCAGATCCTGTCCGAGTGCGTCGCCTACACGGCCCTGCTGCAGAAGGTCTACAAGGACTTCGGCTTCACGGACATCATCTACAAGGTCGCGACGCGCCCCGATGCGCGCATCGGCTCCGACGAGGTCTGGGACAAGGCCGAGCACGCCCTGATGGAAAGCCTCCGCGCCTCCGGCGTGGAATTCATCATCGCCCCGGGCGACGGCGCCTTCTACGGTCCCAAGATCGAATACACGCTGAAGGACGCCCTCGGCCGCCAGTGGCAGTGCGGCACGATGCAGGTCGACTTCTCCATGCCCGGCCGCCTCGGCGCCGAGTTCGTCGACGAAGACGGCCAGCACAAGACGCCCGTCATGCTGCACCGCGCCATCGTCGGCAGCCTGGAGCGTTTCATCGGCATCCTGATCGAGCAGCACTCGGGCGCCCTGCCCGTGTGGCTGGCGCCGACCCAGGTCGTGGTGGCCAACATCACGGACTCCCAGGCCGACTACGTGTCTGAAATTGTGAAATCGCTGCAAAAACAAGGGCTTAGGGCCCAGGCCGATTTGCGCAACGAGAAGATCACCTATAAAATCCGCCAGCATTCCATGCAAAAGCTGCCTTACATCCTCGTCGTTGGTGACAAGGAAAAGGCGAATGGCAGCGTTGCGGTACGCGCCCGTGGCAACCAGGATCTGGGCGTGATGCCCCTGCAGGACTTCCTCGACAGGATCTCCGCAGACATCACCAACAAGGTCTAAAGAGCCTTTCGGGCGCTATTTGTTTTGTTTGGAGCCCTTCGCCTGGGGCTCCGTTGAAAGGTCCACACCATCGCTACGTTTGCCGACCGTCGTGCGATTCCGGAGCGCAAGCACCGGTTGAACCGCGAAATCATGGCTCCCGAAGTCCGTCTGAACGGTCCCGAGAATGAACCCATCGGGATCGTCAGCATCCAGGAAGCCCTGCGCATGGCGGGCGATCTGGATGTGGACCTGGTCGAGATCTCCCCCACTGCCAATCCGCCGGTCTGCCGGCTGATGGACTACGGGAAGTTCAAGTACATCGAGCAGAAGCGCGCTGCCGAAGCCAAGGCCAAGCAGAAGGTCATCGAAATCAAGGAAGTCAAGTTCCGCCCGGGCACGGACGAAGGCGACTACCAGATCAAGATGCGCAATCTGCGCCGCTTCATCGCCGAAGACGGCGACAAGGGCAAGGTGACGCTGCGCTACCGGGGCCGTGAGATCACCCACCAGGACATCGGCATGCGCCTCCTGGAGCGGATCCGCGACGAACTGGCCGATGTGGCGGTGGTCGAGAACATGCCGAAGCTCGAAGGTCGGCAGATGATCATGGTCCTGGCGCCCAAGAAGCGCTGAGGCCGAAACAGGTTTAACCCATCGGTTTGGTCGCCGGTGGGTTCACAAGTCTCCTGAGGCCAACAAGCGTGCCGGGCTCTCCGTCACCGCCCCAGGGACATACTTAAAAGGAGCATTCACATGCCCAAGATGAAGACCAAGAGCAGCGCGAAAAAGCGTTTTCGCGTTCGTCCGGGTGGCACCGTCAAGCGCGGTCAGGCGTTCAAGCGCCACATCCTGACCAAGAAGACCACGAAGAACAAGCGTCAGCTGCGCGGCGCTGTGAACGTGCACGAAACCAACATGGGCCACATGGCTCAGATGTTGCCTTTCGCCGGCCTGTAATCCACCAAGACTAGAAGGAGAAACATATGCCTCGCGTCAAACGTGGTGTTACCGCTCGCGCCCGTCACAAGAAGGTCCTGGCCCTGGCCAAGGGCTTCCGCGGTCGTCGTAAGAACGTCTTCCGCATCGCCAAGCAGGCGGTGATGAAGGCGGGCCAGTACGCCTACCGTGACCGCCGCACCAAGAAGCGCGTGTTCCGTCAGCTGTGGATCGCCCGTATCAATGCCGCCTCGCGTGGCCTGGGCCTGTCCTACAGCAAGTTCGTGGCAGGTCTGAAGAAGGCCCAGATCGAGATCGACCGCAAGGTCCTCGCCGATCTGGCCGTCAACGACCCGGCTGGTTTTGCCAGCATCTTCGCCAAGGTGAAGGCCGCGCTCGCCTGATTGCGAACATCCCGATCCGTCGGGATACGCAAACTTTTGAGGGCCGGCCCACTGGGTCGGCCCTTTTTCATTTCCGATTTCCCAATGTCTGATCTCGACGCATTGCTGGAGTCCGCCAAGGCTGACTTCGCCGCCGCTCCCACGCCCGCCGAACTGGAAAACGCCAAGGCGCGCTTCCTCGGCAAGTCCGGCCGCGTGACCGAGCTGATGAAAGGTCTGGCGGCCCTCTCCATCGAGGAGAAGAAGACCCGCGGCGCCGCGATCAACCAGTGCAAGGTCGCCATTGAGGCGGCGCTCACCGCCCGCCGCGACGCGCTGGCCGCCGCCGAGCTCGAGAAGCAGCTCAAGGCCGAGGCCCTGGACGTCACCCTGCCCGGCCGCCAGCGCGGCACCGGCGGCCTGCACCCCATCACCCGCGCGATGGAACGCATCGAGGCGATCTTCGCCTCCATGGGCTTCGACGTCGCCGACGGTCCCGAGATCGAAACCGACTGGTACAGCTTCTCGGCGCTGAACAACCCCGAGAACCACCCCGCCCGCTCCATGCAGGACACGTTCTACGTCGACATGAAGGACGAGAACGGCAGCTGGCTGAACCTGCGCCCGCACACCAGCCCGATGCAGATCCGCTACGCCCAGGCCCATGCCAAGCGCTACGCCGGTCAAGAGACCATGCCCGAGATCCGCGTCATCGCGCCGGGCCGCACCTACCGCGTCGACAGCGACGCCACCCACTCGCCGATGTTTCACCAGGTCGAAGGCCTGTGGGTGGGCGAGAACATCAGCTTCAAGGACCTGAAGGCGGTCTACCTGAATTTCATCACCGCCTTCTTCGAGACCGACCAGCTGCAACTGCGCTTCCGCCCCAGCTACTTCCCCTTCACCGAGCCCAGCGCCGAGATCGACATCATGTTCGAGAGCGGCCCGCTGAAGGGGCGCTGGCTGGAGGTGTCCGGCTCGGGACAGGTGCATCCGCAGGTCATCCGCAACATGGGCCTGGACCCGGAGCGCTACATCGGCTTCGCCTTCGGCTCCGGCATCGACCGGCTTGCGATGCTGCGCTATGGCGTCAATGACCTGCGCGCCTTCTTCGACGGCGACCTCCGTTTCCTCTCGCAGTTCAAGTAATTCGACAAGAGCTATGCAATTCCCCGAGTCCTGGCTGCGCGAGTTCTGCAATCCGCCGCTCAACACCCAACAGCTCGCCGAGCTGCTGACCATGTCCGGCATGGAAGTCGAAGAGCTGCGCCCCGTTGCGCCGCCCTTCCACGGCATCGTCGTCGCCGAAATCCTCCACGCCGAGCAGCACCCCAATGCCGACAAGCTGCGCGTCTGCAAGGTCAACGCCGGCGGACCGGAGCCGCTGCAGATCGTCTGCGGCGCGCCCAACGCCCGCGTCGGCATCAAGGTGCCCCTGGCCACGGTCGGCGCCGAACTACCGCCGGGCGAAGACGGCAAGCCCTTCACGATCGGCGTCGGCAAGCTGCGCGGCGTCGAGAGCTTCGGCATGCTGTGCTCGGCCCGCGAGCTCAAGCTCAGCGAAGACCATGGCGGGCTGCTGGAGCTGGCTGCTAACGCAACCGTCGGCGAAGACATTCGCAAGCACCTCAGCCTCGACGACACGCTGTTCACGCTGAAGCTGACGCCCAATCTGGGCCACGGCCTGAGCGTCTATGGTGTCGCCCGCGAAGTGGCTGCGCTGACCGGCGCGCCGCTGCTCAAGGCGGAGTTCCCGGCCGTCAAGCCGACGACCGACGACAAGCTCCCCGTGCGCGTCGAAGCCACCGACCTGTGCGGCCGCTTCTCCGGCCGCATCGTCAGGGGCATCGACACGAAAGCCAAGACGCCCGCCTGGATGGTCCAGCGCCTGGAACGCTGTGGCCAGCGCTCGGTGACAGCCCTGGTCGATATCTCGAACTATGTGATGTTCGAGTACGGCCGCCCCTCGCACATCTTTGACCTCGACAAGATCAGCGGCGAGCTGGTCGTGCGCTGGGGCCGGGCGGGCGAGCAGCTCAAGCTGCTGAACGGCAACACCATCAGCGTCGACGAGCACGTCGGCGTCATCAGCGATGCACGCGAGGTCGAGTCCCTCGCCGGCATCATGGGCGGCGACCACACCGCCGTGTCCGACGACACCCGCAACGTCTACGTCGAGGCCGCCTTCTGGTGGCCCGAGGCCGTCATGGGCCGCGGCCGCCGCTACAACTTCTCCACCGACGCCGGCCACCGCTTCGAACGCGGCGTCGACCCGTCGCAGACCGTCGAGCACATCGAGCGCATCACCCAGCTCATCATCGACATCTGCGGCACGCCGGACACGCGCGTCGGCCCGATGGACGACCAGTCGCCCAACGTCCCGGCACGCAAGCCCGTGGCGCTGCGCGTCGCGCGTGCCGCCAAGGTCATCGGCATGCCCATTACGCAGGCCGACTGCGAGGGCGTCTTCACGCGCCTGGGCCTGCCCTTCACCGCGGCTGACGGCGTGATTACCGTGACCCCGCCGAGCTGGCGCTTCGACCTCCTCATCGAGGAAGACCTCATCGAGGAAGTCATCCGCGTGATGGGCTACCCGACACTGCCGTCGACCGCGCCGCTCGCGCCCATCGTCGGCCGGACCGGTTCGGAGTCACGCCAAGCCAAGCATGCGCTGCGCCGCGCCGTGGCGGCACGCGACTATTTCGAGACCATCAACTTCAGCTTCGTCGAGGAACGCTGGGAGCGCGAGCTGGCCGGCGTCACCGACCCGATCAAGCTGCTCAACCCCATCGCCGCGCCGCTGTCGGTGATGCGCACCAGCCTGATCGGCAGCCTGGTGCAGGTGCTTCGCCACAACCAGGCCCGCCGCGCCACCCGCGTGCGCGTGTTCGAACTGGGCCGCGTGTTCAAGCGCGCTGCGAGCGTGGCCAACGGCCCGCTGACGGTCGCCGGCATCGACCAGCCGCTGCGCCTGGGCGGCCTGGCCTGGGGCCCGGCCGAGCAGCAGCAATGGAGCCAGAAGGACCGCGCGGTCGACTTTTTCGACGTCAAGGGCGACCTGGAAGCCCTGTTCGCGCCGCAGACGCTGAGCTTCGAGGCGGCAGAGCACCCCGCCCTGCACCCCGGCCGCAGCGCCCGCGTCAGCTTGAATGGCGCGCCCATCGGCATCGTTGGAGAACTGCACCCGCGCTGGCGCCAGGCCTACGAGATCAGCGGCGGCGCGCCGGTGGTCTTCGAGCTCGACCTGGAAGCCGCCCTGACCCGTACCCTGCCGCAAGGTCAGCCCCTGCCGCGCCAGCAGTCCGTGCAGCGCGACCTGGCCCTGGTGATCAAGGACAGCGTCAGCCACGATGCGCTGATGGACGCCATCACGGCTGCCGGCGGCGGCCTGCTGCGCTCGGCCAGGCTCTTCGACGTCTTCAAGCCGGCGGCCGGTTCATCGACCGACCTGCAAGCCAACGAACGCAGCCTGGCAGTGCGCCTGGAACTGCTGGACGACGAAGCCACGCTGACCGACGAGCGCATCGACGCCGCCGTCGCGGCCATCGTCGCGGCGGCGAGCCAGCAAGTCGGCGCCCGCCTGCGCGGCTGACACTGTCGGAGGAGGAATACAGGACATGGACGCGAACGACGTCAAAAAAGAAGCCGGAGCTGTCGTCATCGGCAGCCTGGAGACGCCCACCCTCACCAAGGCGGAACTGGCCGAGCTGCTGTTCGACAAGCTGGGCCTGAACAAGCGCGAATCCAAGGACATGGTCGAGGCCTTCTTCGACATCCTGCATGACAGCCTGGTCAAGGGCCAGGACGTGAAGCTGTCCGGCTTCGGCAACTTCAACATCCGTCGCAAGGCGCCGCGTCCGGGCCGCAACCCGCGTACGGGCGAATCCATTCCCATCAAGGCGCGCAACGTCGTCACCTTCCACGCCAGCCACAAACTCAAGGGGGTCGTGCAAGGCGAAGCGCCTGCGGGGGAAGACTTCGAGTAGAGTCTGCCTTCCTCTCGCGAACCCGTTGATTTGCAATGGAAAAGGCGCTTCCCGCCATCCCCGCCAAACGCTACTTCACCATCGGTGAGGTGAGTGAGCTGTGCGGTGTGAAGCCCTATGTGCTGCGCTACTGGGAGCAGGAGTTCACCCAGCTCAAGCCCATGAAGCGGCGCGGCAACCGGCGCTACTACCAGCACCACGAGGTCCTGCTGATCCGCCGCATCCGTGACCTGCTGTATGACCAGGGTTTCACCATCAGCGGGGCACGCAACCAGTTGAGCGAAGGCCTGCCACCTGCCACGGCGCAAAACTTCCGCGACGAAGCGGAAGCCGCCGAGGCGATGGACGCCATGGACGGCGCACTCGATGACGACGACGCCATCGAAGCGCCGGTCGAACTCTCCCATGCGGCGGCGGTGCGCCATGTTTCCGCTCACGCCCAGCCGCTGAAGGCGGCCGAGGCCTCCATCACGTTGCCCGTGCTTGCCGCAGAGACCATCACTTCACTCGAGCAGGTTCGCGCCGAGTTGCTGGCGATCCGCGCGACCCTCCTCAACTGAGACGGCCAGAAATTCCGCCGTCATGGGACGGAGATCCGAAATCCTGGGTTATACTGCTTGACTCAGTCGGGGCGTAGCGCAGCCTGGTAGCGCACTTGCATGGGGTGCAAGGGGTCGCGAGTTCGAATCCCGCCGTCCCGACCAAAAATAAGAAGAGAAATCAAGGACTTAGAAGCGAAAGCCTCTAAGTCCTTTTTCCATTTTCGGCCTGCAAATCTGTCAATGGGTAAACCAATGGGTAAACCGGCGGCAGACTGGCTCGGTCGCTGGAAGCAGGCGAACCGGCTTGCGCAGTGAACATTTGGGATCTGACGTGCACATGGATGTCAGCTGCGTAGAGCCGACTACCGAAATCGCGCAGGAGCACGCAGCTCGAGATCCTGGACTCGACGAACGAGCTGATCTGGTTCGGCCTGTTGGGGCACCTCAGCACGAAGTAACCGAACGCCCGCCCTGCGGATCACAGCGCCGGCGGCGTGCGTAGGCGCCGTGGCGTGCTCACCCACCGTGCGTCTGATTCGGCGGCGACGCGGCCAACGTCTGCATCTGCGTCGCAGTCTGAAGCCGTCGAAGTACCGCCGATGGCTGCTTAAGGCGGCGGATTCAACCGGTCGGCGCAACACACTAACCACTGCTTCGGCAGAAGGAGTGTTGCAAATGAAGTACCGGACACGGACGTACTACACCGCCACGCAGAAGGCATTGATGTGGGAGCGTTGGAATGACGGCTGGACGCTTCAGCAGATCGGCAAGCTGTTTGACCGGGGGCACACATCGATCCAGACCATCCTGGCGAAGTCCGGAGGCATTCGACCGGCTGAGCGTCGACGCTGCGCAGCTGCGTTGACCCTGGCGGAGAGATAAATATCTCGCGTGCGCTGACAGTCGGCTGGTCCATGCGTTCGATCGCCGCCCGGCTCGGAAGGGCGCCTTCGACGATCAGCCGGGAGATCGGTCGCAACGGCGGCCAGGACGGCTATCGGGCAACCCTGGCAGACCAAGCCGCCTGGGAGCGAGCTGTTCGACCGAAGCTCTGCAAGCTGGCCAAGAACCGGGCTCTGGCTGACCTCGTAGCGGACATGCTTCGGATGCTGTGGTCGCCAGAGCAAATCGCGGGCTGGCTCCAGCATACTTACCCGAACGACCCGAGCCTTCACGTGTCACACGAGACGATCTACCGCAGCTTGTTCATCCAAGCGCGGGGCGCCTTGAAGAAGGAGCTGCTGGAGCATCTACGGCGCACGCGTGGCATGCGTCGTTCTCGTTCCTACACGCAGAAGACGTCGATCCACGGCCAGATCGTCGACGCGGTGTCGATCAGCGAGCGGCCAGCGTCAGTCGAAGACCGGGCGGTGCCTGGTCATTGGGAAGGAGACTTGGTCTTCGGCAGCGGCAACAGCCAGATCGCGACGCTGGTCGAGCGCCAGACGAGATACGTGATGCTGGTGAAACTGGACGGCAAGGACTCGCCGACGGTCGTCAACGCGCTCATCAAGAACGCTCGCAAGCTGCCGCAGGATCTCTACAAATCGCTCACATGGGACCGAGGCACGGAGATGCATGGGCACAAGCGATTCACCATGGCCACCGACATCAAGGTCTACTTCTGTGACCCGCAAAGCCCATGGCAGCGGGGGCAGCAACGAGAGCACCAATGGGCTGCTCAGGCAGTACCTGCCGAAGGGCATCGACATCTCGGGCTACTCCCAAGCCAAGCTCAACTCGATCGCCAGACAATTGAACGAGCGGCCGCGCAAGACGCTCGGCTTCCAGACGCCCGCTGAGCGATTCAGCGAATGTGTTGCGATGACCGGTTAAATCCGCCGCTGATTGCTGCCGTTCTCGCCGGGCCCAGCCAGAGGCGGATATCGCCAGAAGCCGGAATCGAGGGCCGAAGTCGACTGCCGGAAGATATTCCAAGTTTAAGTTAGGCGACCGCACTAAAAGTACGGCTGCTCGGCCGACCTCGACTTCTTTATAGGTAGTTGAAATCCGAATTTCGCTGTAACGCCCTCTCCGAAGCGAGGAGCTTACCCGGAGTCTTTGGCGAGACGACAACGGAATGATTAATGTGAGATCGCAGGGCCGCGCAACCCCCAATGTTGTTCGGCGGCGGGTTAGGCTGCATCGCTCTTTGCCGCTTTAACACGGATTGGCCCGTTGATTGCACTTCGAGCGCCTTTGCGTGAGTCGCTTCCCAGTCAATCTTTAAGATCTTTGTTCCTGTCCCTTGCCTCGGCATAGGAAACTCGAGTGTGTGCCAGACGTCCGCCATTGGAAGGGAGCGCCAAGACGTGAGATAGCGGTCAACCAGAAAGACGCGCATTTCCCAGTCGATTGAGTCCAAACGAAACCAGATCTCACTGAGCTTTCTTAGCTTGTTGGCGGTAAGAGGATTCGTGTCCTCAATTTCAAAAAGGTATACCGTGCTCGCCGACTTCTCGATGAGATAAGCGTCGGGAATTATTCTGTGCTGATTAACCAGCCCTCTCAGCTCCATTTGATCGCACGCCCCATTCATCTCAAGAACTGCCTTGCCAAGCTCCTTGCTGAATCCGCCGATCCTCATTCTGGAGTCAAGGTTCAGCAGCCAGGCTGCGCCGATCTTGCTGAGGGTTAAATTGGGATCGTCAAAAAGATCGGTAGTGCTGGGTGGCATTTCAAGTCCAGATCATTGAACCTGAGGCGATCTGAGAGGTCGACCTTTGCGCGGTCGATTCATGGGCCTGGCTAGTCGAGTAAGAACGGGGCTCCAACACTGCCCCTGCGCAGCGGCAGCGGATTCGCGCTGGAGTCTCCGACTGCTGCCTTAACAGCTTCATGAAATAGGGCGGCGTTTCATAGTGGACAACTACGGGACAACCGGTAGCGGCAAGGTAGTGATCCTACGAATTGGCATTGAGCGCAGTTGTTATCGCGGCGCTAATTGGCATTAGCTCTTCGGCAAAGTTTTGAGCCACAACTGAGCTAAGCATTTGCAGCACATCACTGCGGTCGAGACCTAAATAGTTCGAGATTTCCCTTAGCTCCTTGTGCTTCCCAGCAACATGACCATACTCTATGTATGTGCGTAGCTCGTCAGGTTCGCATGAAACGCTAGCAGAGGCGGCCTCTATGCATTCTTCCGCTTTTGTCAGTAGCCATGCCTCGGGCCAAGTGATTCCAGGCAAGAAACTGACTTTCGCCTTGAACCACGCCGAAAAATCTGCTTTCACGGTCTCCGCCATATTTCGTGCGTGCCGCTCCAGATTTGCAGCGTGCGCAGCTTGGTCCCCGTCGAAGATGGCTATAGCTGGTTTGAGCTCACCGCGCACATAAATAGCTGCAAGCTGACGGGCAAGTGCGTTGGCAGAGCCAATAATTTTGATGCTTATCCTCGCGCGCACGCTCGCGGGCAAACTGGCCAAAAGAATGGCTTTGGCCACATCGTCCTCCACTAAAACGTCCAGCTCATTCCCCGTAGTGGCGCTAAGTTTCGCAAATGCAAATTCTGAAGACACTCCTGGCGTTACTCTGGTCTTTCCGCCGATGTTCTCAACGTAGAAGCGAGCCTCGCTTGGCAGACATTCAAAGATGTGTTTCGAGTGCGTGGTGCAGATGATTTGAGATTTAGTCTCGAGGCAAGCATCCTTTAGGCGCTCAACAAGTCTGCGTTGCGCAGATGCATGAAGGCCAAGTTCAATCTCATCAAGAACCAATAAGGCTCCTTCACCTGCGGCGTACAGAACAGAGAATATCTCAAAAAGTGCATTCTCGCCGGCACCCATGTTAAATCCAGAATAAACGTTCTTTTCGCATTCAACGAGAGGCATCGAATATTTCGCGTGCTCTAGATAGGAGAATTTGTCGTAGGTTTTGTTTAGTATATAGCCCACTGCGCCCATTACCTTTTGCTCCCACCCTTTCGGCGCACTTCGCTTGAAGCTTCGAGAATATGAGCGGGATTGACTTCGCTCGCTATGCGGTACGATTCGTTCAATACCTAGAAATACGACGGTGCGGGGAACTCGCGTGTCATAATCGTTCCACTTTCCGCCGCGCACTTTTTTTCGCTCTTGGACTGCGATTCCGGTGCCGGTAGGCACGCCGGTCTTTGCCCAATTATTGTGAGCGATGTGATAGTGAATTAGAAGCCCTTGTGGTGGAACTTCGTCTGCATGCTGTATAAAGAAGTCCGAAAATGTGTAATACGCGTTTTTCCTTTTTGGGAATTTATACGAAGTCGTCGGCGCGTGGAAGGCGCAGCTCGCTAGGGCAAGAATCGTCGATTTTCCGGCGCCATTTTTTCCGGCAATGACGGAGATGGGATAGTCGAACTTGATGTCCAGGGAATTCAGACCACGAAAGCTCCCTGTTTTTAGCTGGATTCCACGGAGCAGGGCATGCGCCATATCGGAAGTAAACCAGCCGCGCAGCTTGGTATCTTTTGCGGATTCTTGATATTTCATTTCCACCCTTTTGACTTGTCATTTCTTTGCACTGTGCATACAAATGCGGAAGCCTTGAGCAGTGCTCTTTCTTAGAACGAGATTGACCCCTAACAACCGACCTGTAGGCAAGGTATCGCTTTCCCTGACTAGGGCCAAAGGCTCGCGGTTTTCTGGGCGAGTGCGTAGGGAATAACTTAGGCAGTGAACTTCTCAAACGAGCGACTCACCCTCGCTTCGAGGGCGTGGTTCGAGTTCATCGGCGGGCCGCTGGTCGTCGAATAGGCCTCCGGGCACCACCCGGCGCCGGGCGCAAGGGATGCTTTCGCTGCATAGCAGTCGGATAGAGCATCCGCCCACCAAGACCGTGAATGGAAGGTCGGGAAGCCCGCTGGTAAGGCGATCGCAAACGTCATTGCGCGGTCTCGCACTCCATGGGGTGTCGAGACTCCGTTGCCCGTGAAAGCACAGCGATGGAAAACAGCCCAAATCCAGCGCGCCGACCGGCCACAGCGGCGCCTAGATTCTCCAGACTGACCAGGAGAAGCGATGCCAGCCTCCAACGCCTCGCCGGGCACTCCCAGCGCCATCGAACGACCGGCGGCAGCGATGCCGCCGGCCTTCCTTCGCCTGCCAGATGTCATGCGCATCACGGGTCTGCCCAGGTCCACGCTGTACCGACTGATGGCCGAGCACGGCTTCCCGGCGCCATGTCGTCT
>Ga0164290_1002548_pt1 | contig 12034 bp, 10 predicted proteins | sample Micstemetagenome_FD_108782 | JGI IMG/M metagenome (GOLD analysis project Ga0164290, IMG submission 108782) | Contaminated culture microbial community from soil near Moab, Utah, USA - Microcoleus steenstrupii SON62 (Illumina Assembly) | ecosystem: Environmental > Terrestrial > Soil > Soil crust... | reverse complement strand
AGGTCAAGCGCCGCGTGCGGCTCTCGGGCGCCATGAACGAGTTCGACGGCATGGAACCCACGGTGGTGTTCTGGCCCCACTTCGTCGGCATGGACGCAGGCTGGACCGCCTTGAACATCGAGCTGGACCGCCCGTTCATGACCATCTACACCCACCAGGCCAACCAGGTGGTGGATGCCTGGATCCTCAAGGGCCGCCAACGCTTCGGCAAGGTGCGCCTCTTCCGCCGCGCCGACGGCGTGAAGGCGGTGGTGTCCTCCCTGCGCGAAGGCGTGCCCCTGTGCCTGCTGCCCGACATGAACTTCGGGGCCGAGGAGTCGATCTTCGTCCCGTTCTACGGCGTGCCGGCCGCCACGGTCCCGTCGCTGTCACGTTTTGCCCGGCTGGGGCGGGCCAAGGTGGTGCCGCTGCTGACGCGCCTGACGCCCACCGGCTACGAGGTGCAGGTGCTGCCGGCCTGGACCGACTACCCATCGGACGACCTGGAGGCCGACACGGCCCTCATGAACGAACGGCTGCAGGACTACATCGACGGCATGCCGGAGCAGTACTACTGGGTGCACAAGCGGTTCAAGACCCGCCCGGCCGGCGCTAAACCGGTCTACTGAGGAAAGCGCCCAGGCGCTCGGCCACGAAGGCGGGCCGCTCGTGCACGATCCAGTGGGTGGCGCCTTCGACGCGCTCCAGCGTGAGGCGAGGGATGTAGCCGTCCAGGCCGTCGACGAGTTCGGCAGGCAGGGCGATGTCGTCCATGGCCCAGAGCACGAAGGTCGGCACGTCCACGGTGAGCATCTCGCGCGGCAAGGTGACGGCGGCAGCGCCCGGGTCCTCCGGCCGCGGCGGGCGCAGGGGCGAGGCGCGGTAGTAGTTGCAGCCGCCCTTCAGGCCAGTTCCCGGCGGCGAACCCGGCGGCCCGTCCCAGACTTCGCGGTACTGCTGCTTCACGGCTTCCGTCAGCCAGGCCTGGCCGCCCATGTTGGTGAAGAACGCCCACATGCGGCGGTAGTCGTCCTGCGCCAGGATCTGCTCGGCATCCGGGCGGATCAGGAAGTTCATGTAGGCACTGGCCTGCTGCTGGCGCGGATTGGACTGGAGCTCGCGCAGGAAGGTGCCCGGGTGGGGCGAGTTCACGATCGCCAGCCGCTTCATCAGCTGCGGCAGCTGGTTGGCGATGTTCCAGGCCACGGCGCCACCCCAGTCGTGGGCGACCAGGCATTCGAGCGGCGCGCCTTCGATCGCCGCCAGCGCGGCGATGTCCTGCACCAGGTGCTTGGCGCGGTAGGCGCTCACCTCCGCCGGCGCGCTCGATTTCTCGAAGCCGCGCAGGTTGGGCGCAACGCACCGGTAGCCACCGTTCTCCGGCCGGGCGAAGTGGTCCAGCAGCTCGTCCCAGACGAAGGCGGCTTCCGGGAAGCCGTGCAGGAACACCAGGGTGGGGCGGCCCCGCTCTCCCGTGGCGCGGCAACTGAGGGTGATGCCGTGCGGCAGGGGCTGGAGGTAGGTCTGGATCATTCCGGGTTGAGGTGGGCCCAGCGCCACAGCAGCAGGGCGGTTTCTTCGACACCCTGCTTCTTCAGGGCCGAGCACAGTTTCACCTCGCCGCCGCCGGCCTGCAGTCGCGCAATGGACAGCGCCTTGGTAGCCTCGCTTCGATTGAGCTTGTCGGCCTTGGTCAGCAGCACCAGGAACTTCAGCCCCTGTTCGACGCGTGGCCGGATCACCTCCAGCAGGATCTCGTCGAGCTCCGTGAGGCCGTGCCGCGGGTCGCACAGCAGCACCACGCCGCGCAGGTTGGGGCGGCTGACCAGGTAATTGGCCATGACCTGCTGCCAGCGCAGCTTGTCCTGCCGCGGCACGGCGGCATAGCCATAGCCGGGCAGGTCGGCCAGCACCGCGTCGGTGACGCCCTGCTTGCCCAGGGAGAAGAGATTGATGCTCTGGGTGCGCCCCGGCGTCTTGGAGGCGAAAGCCAGGCGCTTTTGCTGCGTCAGGGTGTTGATGCAGGTCGACTTCCCGGCGTTGGAGCGGCCCACGAAGGCGATCTCGGGGAATTCGTGCGGCGGCAGGAATTCCAGGGTGGGCGCGGTCGTGAGAAAGCGGGCGGTGTGCAGCCAGCCCAGGGCCTGGGTTGCCGATGGGGCCCCTTGCGGGCCGGTCGAAGCGGTCATTGAGTGCTGTCCAGCCGGCAGGAGGCCGGAGTGCGGCATTGTAGAATTGCGAGGTTTTGCCCCTCACAAACGATCCTAACGATATGAAGTTCGCCTCCCTGCTGACCGCTGCCCTGCTGGCGCTTCCCGCCTCCCTGCTGGCCCAGCAGCCGGCTGCTCCGGCCCAGGCGCCGGCAGCAGCGCAGCAGCCGGCAGCCCCCGCCGCCCCGGCTGCGGCCGCCCAGCAGCCGGCCAAGCCGGACCTGGCCCAGGGCGAAGCGCGCTACACGGCCGTCTGCGCGTCCTGCCATGGCGCCGACGGCAATTCGGGCGTCCCGGCCAACCCCAAGCTGGCCCAGCAGCACCCCGAGTACCTGGTCAAGCAGCTGCAGGAGTTCAAGGCCGGCAAGCGCCCCAGCCCGGTGATGCAGCCCTTCGCCGCCCAGCTGTCGGACGCCGACATGCGCAACATCGCGGCCTTCCTGGTCTCCAAGAAGAACAAGCCCGGCTTCGCCAAGGACAAGGAGCTGGTCAGCATGGGCGAGCGCATCTACCGCGGCGGCCTGGCCGACCGCCAGATCGCCGCCTGCGCCGGCTGCCACAGCCCCAACGGCGCCGGCATCCCCTCGCAGTATCCGCGCCTGTCGGGACAGCACGCCGACTACACGGCCGCCCAGCTGGTCAAGTTCCGCACCGCCGCCAACGACAAGTCCGCCAAGGGCGATACCGTGCGCCCCAACAGCGTGCAGATGATGCAGATCGCCTCCCGGATGAACGACCAGGAGATCCGGGCCGTGTCCGACTACATTGCCGGGCTTCGTTAAGCCTCGGCGGGAACCAAGCCCGGGCGCGGGCACACTACACAGGGCGGGGATCCTCGGATGCCCGCCTTTTTTCATGGACCTGAGACACGCATGACCGCCGCCACCGAAGGCCTGCGCCTGAACACCCCGTCGCCCCTGGTGCGCCGGCTGGTGGAGCTGCTGTCGTCGATGCGGTTCTCGATCTCGCTGCTCACGGTCATCTGCATCGCCTCGGTGATCGGCACCGTGCTGAAGCAGCACGAGCCGGTGAACAACTACATCAACCAGTTCGGGCCGTTCTGGGCCGAGCTGTTCATGGCGGTCAAGCTCAATGCGGTGTACAGCGCCTGGTGGTTCCTGCTGATCCTGGCCTTCCTGGTGGTCAGCACGTCGCTGTGCATCGCGCGCAACACGCCCAAGATCGTCACCGACCTGAAGGCCTACAAGGAGAACATCCGGGAGCAGAGCCTCAAGGCCTTCCACCACCGGGCCGAAGGGGCCTTGCAGGATGCGCCCTCGGCAGCGGCGCAGCGCCTGGGGCAGGCGTTGGTCAAGGGCGGATGGAAGGTCAAGCTGCAGCAGCGCAGCACGGCCCAGGGCGAGGGCTGGATGATCGCGGCCAAGGCCGGCGCCGCCAACAAGCTGGGCTACATCGCCGCCCACAGCGCGATCGTCCTGGTCTGCCTGGGTGGCCTGCTCGATGGCGACCTGATCGTGCGGGCGCAGATGTGGTGGGGCGGCAAGGCGCCTTATACCGGGGGCGGCATGATTGCGGACGTGCCCTCGCAGCACCGCCTGCCGGCCACCAACCCCACGTTCCGGGGCAACCTGCTGGTGGCCGAGGGCACGCAATCGGGCACCGCGATCCTGAACCAGTCGGACGGCATCCTGCTGCAGGAGCTGCCGTTCTCGATCGAGCTGAAGAAGTTCATCGTGGAGCACTACTCCACCGGCATGCCCAAGCTCTTTGCCAGCGAGATCGTGATCCACGACCGCGAGACGGGCGAGAAGATCCCGGCCCGCGTGGAGGTGAACCACCCGGCGTCGCACCGTGGCATCGACATCTACCAGTCCAGTTTCGATGACGGCGGCTCACGGGTGACACTGGCCTCCGTGCCCATGAACGGCAGCAGCAAGAGTTTCGAGATCGAGGGCGTGATCGGCGGGACTTCGCAGTTGACCAAGGGCCAGGGCGACGCGGCCGAGAAGATGACCCTGGAGTACACGGGGCTGCGCGTGATCAACGTGGAGAACTTCGGCGGCGCCTCGGCCTCCGGCGCCGACGTGCGCAAGGTGGACCTGGGCGAGGCGATCGGCGCTCGCTTGGGAGCAGCCAACAAGACGGTGACCAAGAAGGAGCTGCGCAACGTCGGCCCCAGCGTCACCTACAAGCTGCGTGATGCGGCCGGCCAGGCGCGCGAGTTCCACAACTACATGCTGCCGGTCGATACGGGCGACGGGGTTCCGGTGTTCCTCATGGGCCTGCGCGACACGCCGGCCGAGACCTTCCGCTACCTGCGTGTGCCCGCCGACGAAGAGGGCAGCCTGAACGGCTTCCTGCGACTGCGCGCGGGACTGGCCGACCCCGCACTGCGCGGCGAGGCGGTGCGCCGCTACGCGGCCAAGGCGGCCCAGGGCGCCAAGCCCGAACTGGCGGGCCAGCTGGAGGCTTCGGCGGGACGCGCGCTGGCCTTGTTTGCGGGGGAGGGCGCGGGGACCAAGGCGGCCGGCGGCCTGCAGGCGATTTCCGAGTTCATGGAGGCCAACGTTCCCGAAGCCGAACGTGGCCGCGCCGGCGAAGTGCTGGTGCGCATCCTCAATGGCGTGCTGTTCGAGCTGGCGCAGCTGACGCGCGAACGCGCCGGCCTCAAGCCCCTGGAGCCGGGCGACAAGACCCACGGCTTCATGACGCAGGCGGTGCTGGCGCTGTCGGACGTGCACCTGTACCCGGCTCCCATGGCCTTCCAGCTCAAGGATTTCACCCAGGTGCAGGCCAGCGTGTTCCAGGTGGCGCGTGCCCCCGGCCGCAACGTTGTCTACCTGGGCTGCGCCCTGCTGATCATTGGCATTTTTGCGATGCTCTACGTCCGTGAGCGCCGGCTGTGGGTCTGGCTGGCACCCCAAGGCTCAGGCAGCAGCGCCACCCTGGCGCTATCGAGCAACCGCCAGACCCTGGAGGCGGACCGCGAATTCGCCCGCCTGCGCGACAAACTCCTGGGAGGTACATGAACACCGCGACCACGACCATCACCCTGAACGAGGGCTACATCTCCCGCCGCACCGTGTTCGACTGGGTCTTCGCCGCCCTGGTCCTGGCTGGCGGCCTGTTCGCGTTCACCCGGTACTCGGGCTACATGGACGTTTACGAGAAGGCGATCCTCGTGGGCACGGTGCCCTCGGCAATCTGGCTGGGATGGTTCTGGCGGCCGCTGCGCGTGCTGATGCTGGCGGTGGCGGCCTTTTCGCTGCTGGCGGTGTTCTCGTACCGCGGCACCCTGGCCAGCGCCGACAACGTTTTCTGGCTCAAGTACTTCCTGTCCAGCCAGTCCGCCATCCTGTGGATGAGCGTGCTGTTCTTCATGAGCACCGCGTTCTACTGGATCGGCATGTTCGCCCGGGGGCAGGCGGCCGCGATGGAGTCGATCGGGTCGCGCCTGGCGTGGGTCGCGGTCGGCATGGCGCTGATCGGCACCATGGTGCGCTGGTACGAGAGCTACCTGATCGGGCCCGACGTCGGCCACATCCCGGTGAGCAACCTGTACGAGGTGTTCATCCTGTTCTGCTGGATGACGGCGGCGTTCTACCTCTACTTCGAGGCGCAGTACGGCACGCGCTCGCTGGGCGCCTTCGTGATGCTGGTGGTGAGTGCGGCCGTCGGCTTCCTGCTCTGGTACACGGTCGTGCGCGAAGCCCACGAGATCCAGCCGCTGGTGCCGGCGCTCAAGAGCTGGTGGATGAAGCTGCATGTGCCGGCCAACTTCATCGGCTACGGCACCTTCGCTCTCTCGGCCATGGTCGCCTTCGCGTACCTGGTCAAGCAATACGCCGGCGAGACCCGCTGGTACAAGCTGGCGCCGCTGTGGATCCTGGGCGTGGTGCTGTGCTTCGAGCCGGTGGTGTTCCGCAAGGGCGTCGAGGGTGCCAGCAGCTACTGGGCGGTCTACTTCGGCGTATCGGCCCTGATCGTGGCCGGCATCCTGATGGCCCGGCGCCGCATCGCGGAGCGCCTGCCCTCCTACGAGGTGCTGGACGACGTGATGTACAAGTCCATTGCCGTCGGCTTCGCCTTCTTCACCATCGCCACGGTGCTGGGCGCATTGTGGGCGGCCGAGGCCTGGGGCGGCTACTGGAGCTGGGACCCCAAGGAAACCTGGGCGCTGATCGTTTGGCTCAACTACGCCGCCTGGCTGCACATGCGCCTGATGAAGGGCCTGCGCGGGGCGGTGTCGGCCTGGTGGGCGCTGGTGGGCCTGGCGGTGACCACCTTCGCCTTCCTGGGCGTGAACATGTTCCTGTCGGGATTGCACAGTTACGGCACGCTTTGAATCCCTGTAAGGTCCGCGTGCGTACAGCGACAGACACAGGCAAGAAGGAAAGCCCATGCTGATCAAGACCGGCCACGATGGATTCGTCCACCCCCATTCCAGCGAGATCACGCCCCAGGGCGTGTACCACCGCAGGCGCGAGCTGATCAAGCTCATGGCGTCCGGCGCCGCGGGCGCTGCCCTGGCCACCTGGGCGGGCCGCGAGGCCCTGGCGCAGGTCCCCAGGCCCGGCAAGCACGCCGCGCTCGCCGCCGCCCGCTCGTCGGTGCCTGGTGCGGTGACCATGGAAAAGGTCACCGACTACAAGGACGCCAGCACCTACAACAACTTCTACGAGTTCGGCACGGACAAGTCGGACCCGGCCAAGAACGCGGCTACGCTGAAGACGGCACCGTGGACGGTGGAAGTCGACGGGCTGGTCAAGAAGCCGGCCAGGTACGCGCTGGAAGACCTCCTGAAGCTCAGTGCCCAGGAAGAGCGGATTTACCGCCTGCGCTGCGTGGAAGGCTGGTCCATGGTCATCCCCTGGGTCGGCTACTCCATGAGCAAGCTGATCGAGAAGGTCGAGCCCATGGGCAACGCCAAGTACGTCGAGTTCATCACGCAGGCCGACCCCAAGACCATGCCGGGCCTGGGCTCGCGCGTGCTCGACTGGCCCTACGTGGAGGCGCTGCGCCTCGATGAAGCGATGAACCCGCTGACCCTGCTGGCGTTCGGCATGTACGGCGAAGTGCTGCCCAACCAGAATGGCGCCCCGGTGCGTCTGGTGGTGCCCTGGAAGTACGGCTTCAAGAGCGGCAAGAGCCTGGTGCGCATCCGCTTCACAGAGCAGCAGCCCAGGACTTCCTGGATGAAGGCGGCGGCGCAGGAGTACGGCTTCTACGCCAACGTGAACCCGGAGGTGGACCACCCCCGCTGGAGCCAGGCGACGGAGCGCCGCATCGGCGAGGAAGGGGGCCTCTTCGCCAAGAAGCGCAAGACGCTGATGTTCAACGGCTACGAGCCCCAGGTGGGGCAGCTGTACGCCGGCATGGACCTGAAGAAGAACTACTGATGCGGCCTGCCGCTGGCATCGGCCGAGCGGGCGACCCTCACCGCCTCCTGGACGCAGCGCTCCTCGGCCGCCGCCCGGGCGAAGTTCAGGGCCGCCGCTCGGTCGTCGGGCAGGGTGCATTCCGCCGAGTCATCGTCCGGGTTGGCCATGCAGGCGGCGGCCCAGTGCACGTCATGGATGATGGCCACGTCCTCGCGGCAACGCTGCAGGGCCTGGCGCTCGCCCGGCATCAGGGAAGCGCGCCGCGCGGCTGGTTCGGGCGCTGCCGCCGGGCGGGCGGGCAGCTGGCCCAGCCCGGCTTGCAGCACGGCCAGCCCCACCAGCAGCAGGGCTGCCTGGGTCGTGGGGCTGAAATGCAGGCGCATGTCGGGCTTCCCGGTCGGATCACCTTAGCACCGGCTCCGCGTGCCTGCCAGAAACCGTCAAGCTTCTGAAAGGATTCGCGTCCATGGTGCCCGCCCCTGCCCTCCTGCATCCGGTGGCCAAGCCGCTGCTTTTTGCGCTGTGCCTGCTGCCCTTCGGGTGGCTGGCGTGGGGCGCTGTAACGGACAACTTGGGCGCGAACCCGGCCGAATACCTGATCCGGTCCACCGGGGACTGGACGCTTCGCTTCCTGTGCCTGGCGCTGGCCGTGACGCCGTTGCGGGTGATCAGCGGCACGCCCACGCTGGCGCGCTTTCGCCGCATGCTGGGACTGTTCGTCTACTTCTATGCCGTGCTGCACCTGGTCAGCTACAGCTGGTTCGACATGGGCTTCGATGTGGCCGAGATCGCCCGCGACATCGCCAAGCGGCCATTCATCCTGGTGGGGTTCGCCGGCTTCTTGCTGCTGACGCCGCTGGCGGCCACGTCCTTCAACAAGGCCGTCAAGGCGCTGGGCGCGCGGCGCTGGCAGTTGCTGCACAAGCTGGTGTACGTGATCGCCGGACTGGGCATCCTGCACTTCTTCTGGATGCGATCGGGCAAGAACGACTTCGCGGAAGTGGCGCTCTATGCCGCCATCCTCGCCGTGCTCCTGGGCTGGCGGCTGGCGCAATTCATGCGCAAAAAGAGCCTGCAGCCCGCGTCCGCCGGGCGCGGCTAGCTATCAAAAGAAGAGCAATCAGCGAACCAGCCGCTCACTGCGCATCTGGTCGGCGGCGGTTTCGCGCTCGCGGATGACGTGCGCCTGGCTGCCGTCGACCAGCACCTCCGCCGCGCGGCCCCGCGTGTTGTAGTTGCTGGCCATGCTCATGCAGTAGGCGCCGGCGGACAGCACCGCCAGCAGGTCGCCCGGGCGCGCAGCCAGCTCGCGGTCACGGCCGATCCAGTCGCCGCTTTCGCACACGGGACCCACCACGTCGTAGCTGGCGGCGGGTTCGTTACGCGGCGAGACCGGCACGATGGCGTGGTAGGCCTGGTACATGGCGGGCCGCGGCAGGTCGTTCATCGCGGCATCCACGATGCAGAAGTTCTTCTGTTCGCCGGGCTTGAGGTAGAGCACCTCGGTCAGGCACAGCCCGGCGTTGCCGACCAGCGAGCGCCCGGGTTCGATCATGAAGTGGCGGTCGCCGAAGCCGCGGGCATCGAGTTTGGCAAACAGCTGCTGCCACAAGGCGTCCGCCGCAGGCGGCGCATCGCCCTTGTAGTCGATGCCCAGGCCGCCGCCGAAATCGATGTGCTGCAGGGGAATGCCCGCGGCTTCCACAGCTTCGACCAGGTCGAGCACCCTGTCCATGGCATCCAGGTAGGGGCCTGTGTCGGTGATCTGCGAGCCGATGTGGCAGTCGATGCCCACCACCCGCAGGCCGGGCAGCGAGGCCGCGCGGCTGTAGGCGGCCAGCGTGCGCTCGTGGGCCACGCCGAACTTGTTGCCCTTCAGGCCCGTCGAGATATAGGGATGCGTCTTCGGGTCCACGTTCGGGTTGACGCGGATGCTCACCGGGGCCGTCGTCCCGGCGGCGCTGGCGACCTCGTTGAGCACTTCGAGCTCGGCTTCGCTTTCGACGTTGAAGCAGCCGATGCCGGCTTCCAGCGCACGTGCCATTTCGGCGCGGGTCTTGCCGACGCCGGAGAAGATGATGTCGCTTGCGCGGCCGCCGGCCGCCAGCACGCGCTCGAGCTCGCCACCGGAGACGATGTCGAAGCCGCAGCCCGCGTGCGCGAACACCTGCAGCACACCGAGCGACGAGTTCGCCTTCATGGCATAGCAGATGGTGGCCTTGCGGCCGGCAAACCCGCGCTGGTAGGCGGCCAGCGCCGCCAGCATCGCGGCCTTGGAGTAGACGAACAGGGGCGTGCCGTGCTGCTGCGCCAGCTGCGTCAGCGCCACGTCTTCGACGTGCAATGCGCCGCCGCGCCAGGCGATGTGCGGGTGGCCGGGAAGTTGGGTCATGGTGTGCGCACGGGGGCTGCCGTGCCGGTGCCGCTGCCACCCGCAGGCTGCGAGGCGGCGGGAGCGGGGGCGGTTGGCGTACCGCCCGGGCTGAGGGTTTGCGGCAGCGTGGCCCGGCCTTGCGCCGCGGGCCCGGTGGGGAGGTAGAGGTCGCCTTTCTGTCCGCATCCGGCCAGCGCAACCGCCATGCCGCCGGCAAGGACAAGCCTCGGCCACAGCGCGCTGACTAGAATTTGCGGAACATTCGACATCACGAAATTGTATGACCGACCCCGAATTCATGGACCGCGCCGAGGCGCTGTTGCGGGAGGTCGAAGCGGCCTGCGACCGCATCAACGACGCCACCGAAGCGGACATCGACAACCAGCGCGTGGGGGGCATGGTCACGCTGACCTTCAGCAACGGCAGCCAGATCATCGTGAACCTGCAGAAGCCGCTGCATGAAGTGTGGCTGGCCGCCAAGGCCGGCGGCTTCCACTACCGCTTCGACGGGGCGCAGTGGTCGGATACCAAGGGGCAGGGCGAGTTCTTCGCGAGCCTGAGCCGCTACGCGGGCGAGCAGGCAGGCATGCCGCTGGACTTCTCGCCGCGCGGCTAGTTGCGGAACAGGTCGAGGATGCTGCGACGCTCCTCGGCGGCAGCGGGCCGGCTGGGCGGCAGGCCATCCGAGTTCATGAGGCTCTTGTCCCCCGGTGCGCCGGGCGTTCCCTCGCCAGAGCTGCCACCGATCCGAGGCACACCGTTGGCAGGTTCGCCGGCGCCGGGCGCCATGCCCAGGCTGCCGACGCCGGACCCGCGGGCGTATTCCTCGTAGTACCACTCGCCACCGACATTGATGACGCCTTCGGGCGCTGCGGGCTCGACGACAGGCAGGCCCTTGAGCGCGGTCTCCATGAACGACATCCAGACCGGCAGGCTCAGGCTGCCCCCGGTCTCTCGGTCACCGAGGGAGCGCGGGTTGTCATAGCCCATCCAGACCACGGCCACCAGGTGCGGGTGGAAGCCGTTGAACCAGGTGTCGATGGCATCGTTGGTGGTGCCGGTCTTGCCGTACAGGTCGGCGCGCTTGAAGGTCTGGTAGACCTTGGCGGCCGTGCCTGCGCGCGTGATCTCCTGCAGCAGCCGGTTCATGACGAAGGCATTGCGCGCGTCCACCGCACGCACCGCTTCGCTGGGCAGCGGCGGCTGGCTCTCCACCAGCGTCTTGCCCTTCTGGTCGGTGATCTTGGTGATCAGCCAGGGGTTCACGCGGTAGCCGCCGTTGGCGAAGACGGCGTAGCCGGTGGCCATCTGCATGGGCGTGACCGAGCCTGCGCCCAGCGCCATGGTGAGGTAGGGCGGGTGCTTCTCCGGCTCGAACCCGAAGCGTGCCACCCAGTCCTGCGCGTTCTGGGTGCCCACGGCCTGCAGGATGCGGATGGACACCATGTTCTTGGACTTGGCCAGCGCGGTGTGCAGCGGCATGGGGCCGTCGAACTTGCCGTCGTAGTTCTTGGGTTCCCAGGGCTGGCCACCCGTCACGCCCGAATCGAAGAACAGCGGCGCATCGTTCACCACCGTCGACGGCGTGAAGCCCTTCTCCAGCGCGGCGGAGTAGATGAAAGGCTTGAAGCCCGACCCCGGCTGGCGCCAGGCCTGCGTGGCGTGGTTGAACTTGTTCTTGTTGAAATCGAACCCGCCCACCATCGCCTGGATGGCGCCGTCGCGCGGGTCCAGGGCCACGAACGCGCCTTCGACTTCCGGCAGCTGGGTGATTTCCCAGGTGTTCTTGGGCGTGCGGGCCACCCGGATCACGGCACCGCGGCGGATCTTGATCTTGGGCGGTGCCTTGTCCGAGAGGCCAGACTGGGCGGGGCGCAGGCCTTCGCCCACAATCTCGAACTGCTCCCCGTTTTGCCGCACGGCCACGATCTTCTTGGGGTTGGCTTCCAGCACCACCGCGGACATCACGTCGCCGTTGTCGGGATGGTCGTCCAGCGCATCGTCGATCGCCTCTTCCAGCTCCTTCTTGCCGTTGGGAAGGTCGACGAATTCCTCGGGGCCGCGGTAGATCTGGCGGCGCTCGTAATCCATGATGCCCTTGCGAAGGGCCCGGTAGGCCGCGTCCTGGT
>Ga0164290_1002547_pt1 | contig 12035 bp, 11 predicted proteins | sample Micstemetagenome_FD_108782 | JGI IMG/M metagenome (GOLD analysis project Ga0164290, IMG submission 108782) | Contaminated culture microbial community from soil near Moab, Utah, USA - Microcoleus steenstrupii SON62 (Illumina Assembly) | ecosystem: Environmental > Terrestrial > Soil > Soil crust... | reverse complement strand
CTCCACCCGCGCGAGGGACAGTAACGGAAAGCCTTGACTGCCGACATTGTCGTCTTTTGAAACAGCTCATGTACCGGCAGGCAAGCTTGTAGTGGATGGCCCGACCCGGAGTGCTGCCCTCCAAGTCGTACCAAAAACTTGCGAATATGCAGCACGGAGGGACGCGCCCAAATCCGGCATACTAAACCGAAGCGCCATTCACTCATTCGATGGTATTCTCTTGAACGCAACTTGCGTTTCATATGTTATAAGAACGTCATCGCCGGATTAGTCCGGCAAATTCTCTAATAAAGTCTTCACCTCTTTATTCGTGGGGTCCAGCTCCAGCGATTTTTTATAGCTTTCAATCGCCCTCGCCTTATCATTCTGCTTCAGGTAAAAATCTCCTAACCTGGAATACACAATCGAAGAGTTGGGGAAATTCTCGAGGGCAAGATCGAGCAACATGCGCGCGGCGTTCATATCGTCGTTGCGGGAATTGACAATGGAATAAATGAAATACGTCAGCTGATATTCATTCATGTTCATCGACCTGAATCCCTCCTTTGCTTCGGAATATCTTCGCGCCTTCAGATGCTCCGATGGCGTGAACTCCTGATCGGCCATGCGCGGCATACGTTGTTCGATGGTTTGAAAATCTGTGCGCAAGGATTTCACACGTCCTGCATCATCTCTTTGAAAATATCCTTTTACCGTAAAGTCGGTGAACGCAAACGTATCGATGCCCACGGGAAACATGTAGATATCGCGACCGTCATTGATTTTTTCTACAAGGTGATCGCCCTCCCGGCGAATGTAAACAACTTCATCAGTACCTCTCTTGTATCGCCCGACGTATTGATCAAGAACCGTTGTGTTCAATTTGTTTGGCTTAATTTCATCCGGCAGAAAATTCTTCCAACTATAAGCCTTTGCTACGGAACGCCGAACCTCTGTGGCGAATCCATTGAAATCATCCCCCGAATTCAGCATCATCACAACGCCCTTTCCTCCTGTCTGACTGGCAAACGCAAAAGTGATAAAACCTGCATTCGCACCCTGGTGCTCAAAGTATTTTCCATCTTCCAACGTGTTGTCGCCACGCTCTAAAAGAAAAGCACCCAACCCGATTTGTTCTAAATATGTACCCCGACTGATTTCTGCTTTTGGCGACAACATCTTCTTCATCGTCTCACGACGCAACAAGCCTCCGTTTGTCTGATACGACTTCTGTAGTGCAATCATGAATTTTGCCAAGTCAATTGAAGTAGAATACAAGCCGGCGGCTGCCTGCTGCGGGTACACATAAGGGACTCCTTTATACCAGGGCGCTGCCGAATAACCCCATGCAGCCTTGTCCTGAAATTTAGCCGGAAGTGGTTGCTCGAACGTAGTGTGATCCATCCCAAGCGGAATAAATATTTCTTGTGCAGCTGCGTCTTGCAACGTTTTCCCAGTGACCTCTTCTATGATCATTTGCACAATCATATACCCGCCGCCTGAATAGCGAAACTCCGCTCCTGGTCTGCTGTTGACAACAACCGGATTTACTTCAGCAACCGGATCTCCGTTAAGAACCTGAAGCACGGTGGGCAAAGGTGTTTTCGATGGAAGATATCCGAAGTACGCCGACTGCGAAGTGCCGGCTGTGTGGCTCAGCAACATAGCCAGGGTAATCGGTGTTTCTTTCGTAAAGTCATTATTTGAAATTTTCCAACGTCTGAGGTACTGGTTGACGGGCACATCAAGCGCCAACTTTCCCTGATCGACCAATCGCAGCGCGATGACCGCAGTGACAAGTTTACTAACCGAACCGGCGGAGAACATCGTCGTTGATGTGACGCTCGTTTTCCTGGTGGTATCCGCATGTCCGTACCCGCGACTCCAGTCAATTTTGAAATCGTTGATGACCGTAATGCTTGCGCCGGGGATTTGATAGTATTTCATCCGGTCAATCAGGTTCCAGGAGGGAAAGCCTTTTACGGGAACATAGGGAATGAGCCCATTTTCGACGGCGTTAATTCGCTTGGTCCTTGCATTTTGTGCAATTGCAATATGGATGGTGAGGAGAACCAGTAATGTGATACGTAAGCTTTTCATGGCATTCGAAATTTTAGGGCAATCAAAAGCTTTTTGACAGGCTGGTCGCACCAAATCATAAATCGGTACCTTTTTTATCAGTAATTGTGGTCATTTCAGCGACTGAATGTACTGCTTTGGACTGATACCCGTGTGTCTTTTGAAAACGCGATTGAAGGTTGTCTTTGAATTGAAGCCGCATTCGGAAGCGATTGCAAGCAATGTGATGGTGTGATGATGGCCGAGCTTTATGCGTTCCTGAAACGCCGCAATGCGATGGGAATTGATCAAGTCGTTGAAGTTCATACGGAAGCATTTATTGACGACGCGCGATAAAGCAGAAGTGTTGGTATTCAACCGCCCGGCGAGTCCGGAAAGTGTCAGGTTTTCATCTTCGAATACGCGATCAACTTCCAGTGCATCCTGTAATTTCTGTTTGAGCGCCAGTAGCGCCTCCGAATCTTGTACATCATCTGCAGAAGTTGATGCCGAAAGAAAAAGGCCGGTTGCCGCGAATTGTTCTGTCACGAGTTGCCCAACTTCGGCAACATCGAGCACCTGAACATTGATGCCTTCATCGTTCTTTGATATGATTCGAAATCCAAAGAGTGATTTTGAAGAACTTGTGTAGGCCGTGAACGCGACATAATAAAATAAGACGCTGAAGATTAAATAGTACCACCATTTGGAAGTGAAACTGCCCCAATCCGGAAAAAGCAGGAAGAAGGTGAGGTCCATCGCCTGCATGGCGAGCATGGCCAGAAGGAAATGTTTGATCCATGGCAGAGAGAGATCATCCGCGAAGCTGAGCACCTGCAGCGCGATTTGCCGGAACATGGCATAATAACGGAGGCTCAGGAAAAGATAGCATGAAAATGACAGTAGTCCGGCAATTCGATACCAGGCGTCGAGGTCGCGATCGTGGCCATCTGCATAGAAAAAGCTTTGCTGTAAAATTAATTTGTCTGCGATGAACATGAATAGTGAATAAACTATGTACAGTGTACCTGGGACAAAATGGATCAAATCAATTTTCCGAAAGCGTGTCGCGGGATTAACCAATGACCTGGTATAGAAAAAGATGAGCGGTCCGAGAACAAGGAAATGCTGCGTGGGAAAATACATGATGATGTCCCGGTACGGTTGCACGCTATACCAGCCTGCATGCCCGAGCATCCACGGTGTGATGTTCAATGTACACATGAACGTAAAGGCCGCGAGCCAGTAGAAGGAATGTTGGCCGGTTGTCCATCCTTTCCGGAAAAGCAGTACAGTGAAGAGCAATCCATGCGTGAAGAAGATGAGTAGTAAGGAGCTGTAAAAGCTAAAGTGAAAATGCATGGGGTAGATGGGTGCTCAGGGGTTGAGGTTCCTTTTTAGGAAAGTTCTTCTAAAATTAACAAAATATAGAATTGCATCGGCCTTTAAGGGAGGTTGGTTGATGGTGAAATAAATGAGTAAACGATTACAAAATCTATTATTTACTCTCCCTCAAACGCATGATCGCATTGATTGATACCCAATAAATATCCTGCTCACGCGCATAAAGCAGGTAGCGCCCATCGGGTGTAACATAAGGGCAGAAATCATTGGAGGGAGAATTAATGGGTTCCCCCAGACTCATTCTCTGCTGCCATTGTCCGTCTTCCATTCTGAAACTCACGAACAGATCGCCGCTGTTGATTTCGTCGCGGTGGATGACCGAAAAAATAATGAATGATTCATCGGGTGCGATAAATACGTCTGCTTCATAGAAATCCGAATTGATTTCAGGGCCGAGCTTCAATGCGGGTTGAAAGACTCCATCAATCAACCCGGAAGCGTAGATATCATAATTTTCTCCGCGGCTGTCTGCACGATTTGATGAGAAATACATCTTGCCGGCAGTGGTAAATGAAACATAATATTCATTCTTGTTCGAGTTGATGTTCGTCCCTGCGTTAATGGGCTGTGACCATCCTCTACCGGTACGCTCAATATACCAGATGTCATAGTCCTTCTTTCGACCAACTCCATTCAAGGGTCTGTCTGAAATGAAAAATAGTCTGTTGTTGTCAGGTGATAGAAACGGATCGTTGAAGCTGTACTCTTTATGGAACAAGATTGTTTCCGATTTATGCCACAACCCGGATTCGAACCTCATCATCCTGATCTCTGCCCTGCCATTAATTTCAACAGCATAATAGAATTTGTTCCTGTCTTTTGAGAAAACAGACCCGAACTCCGTTTGATCTTCGATTGATACAATTCCAGGCGCGAATACCTTCGGGATTACGCCAGGAGAGGTCTGATTGAAATATTGCCTCGGCGACTCCTGACCAAAATCAATCGTACATAAAGACAGGACCAATGGAAAGATGACTGGAAATATTTTCATACTGCTCGACCATCAATAAGGCTCACTTCCATAACTATGTAAAGACCCGGACTAGCTCGATAATTTCGTTATCGTGTTCCCAAGCTTCCTACTTAAGAAGATAACCAATGAAATCACCAGAGCAATTGCGCCAAGATAGAATGCCAGATCAGCGATGTTAAATATACCAATTCTTAAAGTTTCATAACTCCCTTTAATGCTGATGAAATCAATCACCTTAAATGGAATGTAAAAATGGCTCAGCAGGTTTCCGAGCCCAGCTGACAGAATAGGCAGCAAAGATAATCTTATCAACTTGTCCTGACTTAAATAGAAAAGCGATCCATATATAATGATACCAGTAACCTTACCAACAACGGAGGCCGTCCAAACAGAAACGTTGAAATTCGAGAAATGCCAGATGGCAGTTTCCATGACAACCGCCAAAACCAGATAAAGGGAAATTCCTCCCAGAATTTTATAAACCGGCTTAACATTTTTCTTTCGGATGAACAAAATATAAGACAACAGGATCAATCCTGCTAAACAAACAACGATAACTGCAACGTTGGTGTTGCCAACGCCTTCTAAAATATATTCCCCTTGTCCGCCCAAAGCTCCCTGATTGTAAGTCAAATACAGACTCACATACTCACCGAAAACATACACGTGTTCATTGAACGGCAAAAAATAATTGACGATAAGCTTTGTGAGCAGGTCAACGAACACAATCGCCAACAATATCTGGAATTCTCTTTTCGACATCAATTCAATGAGTGATTAGTATGTGAACAAAAGCATCGAACACCCCGACAGTTATAAAGTAAGCAATTTTCGTCCAATCGACGAAAACTATTTGCAGCAATCCGCCGCGTATGACAACTATGAACAGAAAGACTACTTCAACTTTAACAATTCCTCATTTGCCCGCGTCCACAGAAAGCCCTTACCTTTAGCTTTGTCAACGCAACACATGGACCCGCATCAAACGCTGATATCGCTCATTTCAAGCCAGGTGACTCTTTCTGAGAACGACCTCAAATTGTGTCGCGAATATTTTGAACCGGTTGTGCTTCCAAAAAATTTTACCGCCGAAGAGGCCGGGCGAATTCCTTCATACTTGTATTACGTAAACAGCGGCTTTATGCGCTTGTTCTATTACAACGACCAGGGCGATGAAATAACCACCCACATCAACTGTCCTCCGGGTTTTATCACCTCGTATCAGCATTTCATCCATGCCACGACTTCCAATGAATTTGTGGAATGTGTCACGGCGTGTGATCTGCTGCGCATCACGCGCGGCAATCTCGAACTCCTGACAACCACAAGTGGCGCGATGAAGGATTTCAGCATCTGGGTCTTCCAGCAATCGCTTCAATATAACGAAGCAAGGGCAAACCAACTCGCTACGCTTACGGCTGAACAGCGCTACCGGAACCTGATCCTTCACTACCCCGGCATTGTGCAACATGTTCCGCTGCAGTACATCGCCTCTTTTCTCGGCATCAAGCCTGAAAGTCTGAGCCGAATCCGTAAACAATTGAATTAATTAACATTTATCAAGCGCAGTGCGCGTGAGCTCGTCCAACTTTGCTCCATCAAAAACGAAAAATCATGGAAGCAAAAGGATTAAGCCTGGTGACCGGCGCAAACGGTCATTTGGGAAACAACCTCGTGCGGTTGTTGATCGGAATGAATATACCCGTTCGGGCGTCGGTTCGGAATCTTCAATCTGCAAAACGTGCCATGGAAGGGTTGCATTGTGAAGTTGTGCAGGCCGACATCACCAGTAAGGCTTCGCTGGTGCGCGCCATGCAGGATGTTGAAGTGGTCTATGCCGTTGGGGCTTCTTTTAAATTATGGGCGAAAGATCCCGTACGAGAAATTTATGATGTGAATCTCTCCGGAACCCGACATCTCATCGAGGCAGCTGCTGAAGCCCGTGTTCGAAAAATTGTATATGTCAGTTCGATCGCGGCGTTGAACTATACCAAAACTCCAATTTCCGAAGCATCCGGTTATAATAGCGATCGTCGGGACTGGTACTACAATTCTAAAAATGACGGCGAACAACTTGCCTTCAAGCTTGCAAAAGAACTTGGCATTGAGCTCACGGCGGTGTTGCCTTCGGCAATGATTGGAAGTGAAGTAACGAGCGACCTCAGTGTATCGATGAACATCCTCAAATTGATTCTTAATCGTGAAGTGCCCGTAGAAACCAATATTCGGATCAATTGGATTGATGTTAAGGATGTTGCCAAAGGTTGTTATCTGGCTGCGCAGTATGGTGAATCGGGAAGCAGGTACATTCTCGCGAACGAGAAGTCGATGTCTATTCGGGAAACAACAATGCTTGCGCGCGAACTGTATCCAAATCAAAAGATCAATTTACCCGTCAGCATTCCAAAGCCCGTGTTGTATGTGGTCGGCGCGTTGATGGAACTGGCTGGTAAGATTGCGGGCAAGGCGCCTTTGCTGAGTCGGAAAGAGATCGTGATGTTCTCGGGACTATTGCAGGATTTTGACTTGACAAAAAGTAAAACCGAACTGGGATTTTCTCCGACACTGCCAGCAGATGCACTTCGCGAAGCAATGCACTACCTGATGAATCGGGCCGGACAATTCGGAATTCGTTTATCAAAATGACCCTTATGAAAACACAGTTGATTATTCTTCTTGTATTGATCACAGTATCACGACCAGCGTCGGCGCAAATTCGCGCAACTGACATTGTGGGTGTGTGGCTGAGCGAGGAGCAGGACGGAAAAGTTGAAATTTACCAGCAGGGCGAACGCTTCTTTGGCAAATTGATCTGGGGGAAAGAAATGTATGAGCAAGACGGGGTGACTTCCAAAAAAGACGTCGCCAACCCAGATGCTAATCTGGCAAAAAGGCCGCTCAAGGATCTTGTGATTCTGAATGGCTTTGTATTCGAAGATGGTCAATGGCTGGAAGGAACCATCTATGATCCGCAAAGCGGAAAGACCTACAAATGCGAAATGAAACTATCCGGCGACAAACTTCATATTCGAGGCTATATCGGGATTACACTGTTTGGCCGGACGACGGTTTGGACAAGAACCAAGCGGTGACGAGCGCGGAGAGGTTTAGTATGTTTTGAAATGCGTCGTAAGTTGATTGAGTGACATGGCTGTTGTCTTTCGTCCTGTCATGACGAAGCAGTCACTCATCTCATCATTCGTCTGTCATTAAATTGCTGTCTGCTGAGCCCAGTGGGAATATTATGGTTGTATAACAGTCTGAGTAAATCTTTATCCATTGTCGACATGACGGTATCCTTCGAGTATCCCTGAAAAAAAATACTGTTAGGGTATGAGTACGAATCACGGAGCAGGCCTAAACTCTGAATGATCTCTTCAAGAATGACATGTTTTCTTCGTGGTCCTTGGACCATGTTGTTATTGATGATAATGGTGGTGTTTCGAAGCTTATGAAAGAAACTTTTTCTGTAGTCAACAAAACCACCTACGTGCAGAACCCTGTCTCCCAGATGGGGATACCGCTCCGCTATTTCGTCGATCGAGGCAAAGTTGATCCATATATCCACATCTGAGTTGGGAGCCTCGATTAATCGGACAGAATTCTTAGTCATGATTGCATTCAAGGTATCAAGTACACCCATCAAAAAATTTACATCTGATGGATTGGGATTACCGCAGAGCTTCATGTTTATCGTGTCGCGCTCCCATCGGGACAGGCGCGTATCAAATGCACTACTTTCCGTTCCGAAGGCAATTTCGCTGAAGTAATCGAGAGTTTCTTTGCTGTAGCGTGAGCGAATTGCTTGCATTTCAGCCGGATCAATGTCGACGGTTTGAAGATAAAAATATCTGCATGTCAGAAGAAGAATCAACAGTATTGGAACAGCTATTAACGTAGATATAAGGATTGATTTCCAGGTGATTTTAAATTTCATCTTCAGAGTTTAATCTTACGTATCGCCATTACAGTGAAGGCCAGAAAACTTAAAGCGACTTGTCTTCAAGCATTAACCATTCCCGCTAAAATTTATTAACTTCATTGCTAAAACAGGCTAATATGCAGAAATTAAAGTTTTCAAAGGATCATGGAACGGCTTTCTACCGAGAGCTGGTATCCAAGTTGGATGAATACTTTGAAAATAACAGCATCGAGCGAACAGGAAACGCCACGATGCGCTTCAAAATAATCCTCTACTTTTCGTTAAATGCACTCTTTTACGGCATCATGATGAGTGCGGAATCCACACTCATGTTTTATATGTTTTATATGCTTATGGGACTATCTGTGTTGCTCACTGCTTTCAATATATCGCATGACGCAGCACACGGAGTGGCCGTAAAGAGTAAACTTTGGAACAAAATTCTCTTCCAGGTGAGCTTCAATTTACAGGGAAATAACGCATACGTATGGGGGAAAAACCATACTGAATCCCATCACCTCTATACAAACATTGAAGGAAGTGATATTGACGTCCTGAACAATCCAGTCGTGCGGATGACACAGACCCAGGCATTGAAAGGCTTTCATCGTTTTCAGCATCTTTATACGCCATTTCTTTATTTGCTTTACTCACTGAACTGGTTTCTGTTCCGGGAAACATTAATGATCTTCAATTTTTCAAGCAGAACGATCAAGGTCACCATTCCCAAAATTGAAATATTTAAACTGGTTGTGTTCAAACTATTGTATATAGGCTATATGATAGTGTTGCCAGCATACCTGTTACCTTTCGGCGTCGGTACAGTACTCATCGCATTCTTGCTTAACCACTTTCTCATTTCCCTGATCTTCGTAGCAGTATTGGGAGTATCTCATCTTTCCGACTATGTCAGTCACCCAACGCCTGATGGTCATGGCAAATTGAATATGAGCTGGCCGACGCTGCAAATGTGCACTTCGCTTGATTACAATGCAGAAAGCAAATTTCTCAACTGGGTACTCGGGGGATTTAACGCGCATGCTCTGCACCACCTGCTGCCCAACATCTGCCACGTGCACTACGTAAAAATTCTCCCCATTTTTAAAGAACTTTGCCGGAAGCATGGAATAGTCTATATGAATGTCTCCTACCATGAGGCATTGATTTCCCATTTTCGCTTCCTCAGAAGTATGGGACGACAATTACAACCACAACCGGTTCCCTTTGAAGGATAAGCATACCAATATCGAAGCAGACAATCGCTTGCTCAGAGTGATACACCAAACGGTGAACAAAGAACTCAAGATCGACGAGCGGCGCTTTACTTCATTCATCATGGTGAAGTTCGTATTTTATGTATTCCTGTCAGCTGCCTCATACATAGGCCTGTACTACATTGTAAGCCCGCAACTTTTTGTGTTCTGTTTCATCGCCTTTGGGTTCTCCATTCTGCTTTTTGCTTTCAATTTCGCGCACGACCTCTCCCACGGCACTATTTTTAAAAACACCAAGGCCAATGACTATGGCTTTGTTCTGATTTATGCGCTGAACGGGGCTCACGCAGAAGCCTGGAAAAAAAGACATCTTGAATCTCATCACTTTGCGCCAAATGTTGAACACTACGACTCAGACCTTGAAATCTCAAGTCTTATCCGTGTGCTCCCGCAAAGCCCTGTACACTGGTACCACCGATATCAACATCTATATGCGCCGCTTGCATATACGTGCTACTCGCTATACTGGGTCCTCATTAAAGACTTCTACCTTTTCTTCAAATCAAAAGGAAAATCACTCAGCTATATCATTTCCTTTATTTGTCAGAAAACGTTCTATTTCATTTACCTTCTGGGCATGCCGTTGTTGTTCAGCGTCCACCCGTGGTACATCGTGCTGCTGGGTTTCATCGCCATGCATTTGTCTCAATCTCTATTTCTGCTGTTTACGTTTTTTATGACGCATCATGTCGAAGGCGTCGAGTATCCTGGGGTTGATAAGGATGGGTACATTCAAACCTCGTGGGTTATGAACCAGATAAAAAGCTCCAACGACATGTATCCCTTCAGCACGGCTGCCAACTTTATTTTTGGTGGATTTAACAACCACATTGCCCACCATCTCTTTCCCCACATTCATCACCTGCATTACCCGCAGTTAAGCAGAATTATTTACCGGGTACTTGAGGAGAACGGGATTACTCCAAACCACACAACCTATGCAGGCGGCATCTGGTCACATCTGAAGTTATTAAAGGCAATGGCGATTACAACTGCTGAAGACCGAAGCGCTTCCGTAACCTGATCAATTTCCCGTATGCCTTAACGTACGCTTCCCAAGCACGATTTTCAATACAAAAAACACGGACACCGTAATGATAGCGGCAACCGTGATTACCCGTAAAATATTCACATCCTCCTCATCTGCAAGACCGAAATAAATTCCGACGAGGGCCCAAAGCGTGGTTAATACAAAAGGAATACTCTTCCAGAATTTCGCTACGCCTATCAGGACATTAATGGCCGCCAGAATCAAAAGGACAGATTGCCAAATTATTCCAAAATCCCCTTCGTCACTGAAACCATAGAACTTCAGTGCTGAGGCCGTGTTGGCAACAATCGCCACGGTTGTCCAACCGGAGTAAACGCCGACCTGAAGCAAGAGAAAAACTTTATCTGCAGTGGTCCATTTTGCCTCTATACGGAGTAGCAGGGATAAGACTTGTTGCAGCAAGACATGCATCACCACGAAGATCACCACCGTGGCAATCAACCACTGTTGTTCAGCAGAGACGAGCCACGCTGCAAAACACAAATACACGACACTTAGCTTTTGGGCAATCTTGTGATGGACAGATGCATTTTGCAAATTTGGTCTAAACTGGTATATGGCATAAGCAAAAGCAAGGATTGTAATAACGCCCCAAACTACGAACGCGTACCCGGCAGGAGTAATCTTTGGATCATCGGCGCCGCCAACATTTGACCCTCCAATAGCGCTGAGGCCAGGGCTCACGAGCTGAACCGTAGCGGCAAATAAGACGAGCCATTGTATTTCTTTTCGTGGTGTAATCATCTTAGGATTTAATAAACAACTTGGTCGAATGGTACCTGCTCATTGGCTCAGTCTGAATACAACACTTTCTTTAACTACCGACCACATGCCTAATGCATCTTGATAATTTGGAACAAATATCAACAAGTATTTACAGGGTATCATGCCGCGTTGTTTCTGTCTGAGCGCCTTTCGCTTTTACTTTACTAATGCTACGAATTCAAGAACAAATATCAAAGCAATCCGGTATGTGGAAGTATGGAGAGATTGAGACTGACTGCAATCAGTTTACATATTTATTAACGATTAGTACTGGTTCGGGAGTAGTCCCCTTCGACTCCGCTCAGGGTAGCACCTTCGACTCCGCTCAGGGTACACACCTTCGACTTCGCTCAGGGTAGCACCTTCGACTCCGCTCAGAGTAAATACCTTCGACTTCGCTCAGGGTAGCACTTTCGACTTCGCTCAGTGTAAATACCTTCGACTCTGCCTGCCTTTGCGCTCATACTACCGAAGCTTCGCGCTGATGCCAACTCCACCCGCGCGAGGGACAGTAACGGAAAGCCTTGACTGCCGACATTGTCGTCTTTTGAAACAGCTCATGTACCGGCAGGCAAGCTTGTAGTGGATGGCCCGACCCGGAGTGCT
>Ga0164290_1002546_pt1 | contig 12037 bp, 11 predicted proteins | sample Micstemetagenome_FD_108782 | JGI IMG/M metagenome (GOLD analysis project Ga0164290, IMG submission 108782) | Contaminated culture microbial community from soil near Moab, Utah, USA - Microcoleus steenstrupii SON62 (Illumina Assembly) | ecosystem: Environmental > Terrestrial > Soil > Soil crust... | reverse complement strand
GAAGCCCGGCACCGGCTTGTCGCCGCCAGCGTCCGCCGTGCGAATCGTTACCGGCTTGCCGCCTGCCCACTCCAGCACCCTCCGATAGGCTGCGAATTGCGTCTCTTCGTCGGGAAGTCCGGCATTGTAGAGGAATTCCGTCCGCATCAGCCCGACGCCATCGACATGGCCGATATCGATGGTCTCCGTTTCCTGCGGGTCGGCGATGTTGACATGGACGGCGACCGGCGTGCCGTCAACGCTCTTGGCGGGCTTCGGGGCGAAACGAGCCGCGATCGTCGCCTTGCGCTCGAAGGCACCCCAATCATCCTTCCACGCTATAAGCGAGGCATCGTCGGGCCGGACGATGAAGCGGCCAGCTTGCGCATCGAGAATCGAGGGCAAGCCGGAATCCACATGCCCATTGCCGATACTGACAACCATCGGCACGCCGCGCTGGCGCGCGAGCATCGCGACATGGCTGGTCGCACTGCCCTGTCGCAGTGCGATGCCGCCGCCCTTCCAATCGTGGAAGAGAAACGCGCTCGGCGTGATGTCGTCCGAAATATAGATGACACCCTCGGGTATCTTCACCTCGTCGTCGCCGCGAAGCTGCCGCAGCACGCGGTCGCGGATATCCGTGAGGTCGGCGGTGCGGGCGCGAAAATACTCTTCCTCGGACTGGGCATAGTTCTCGATCTCGGCATCCAGCACCTGCGTCCAGGCGAGATCGGCGGCCATCCCGTTGTCGATCAGCGCACGCGCGGCCTCTGAAAAAGTGTCGTCACCAAGCATGGCAACCTGAAATTCCAGGATATCGACGGCATCACCACTGGCCTCGGCCATCATGCCCGATGTTGTTTCCATCGCCTGTTCGATCGATGTCACGAGATGACCGAACTCCGCATCCGTCGATTTATGGCGCTGGTAGTGCCCGCGCTCGGCGCGTGCGGCGCAGAAGACCGGTCCGATGGCAAACCCGGCGCTTGCCGGCGTTCCCGTGAAAATCTGCTCATCCCTGCCCATGATCTCCGCCCTCGTCGAAATCGCGCTCCACGAGCGCGCGGAGCGTCTCCACTGCCTGATCGGCATCGCGGCCCATGGCGCGTATGTGCAGCACCGTGCCTTCGGGCGCCTTCATCGCCATGACCTTGACGATGCTCTTGGCATCGATCCATGGCCCGCCATCTTTGGCCGCGATTTCCGTCTTGGCCTGAAAGGTCTTGGCGAGCTTGGTGAATTTCACCGACGGACGGGCATGCAGACCCACCGCATGGGTGATCGTCACCTGGGCCGCCGCTGTTGCCGTATCCATCTCAGCATTCTCCATATTACCCCTCCTGATCCGCTTATCAAAGCGGGGAAAGCTCTTCCGCTGTGGCCACCACCGCCCCGAGCGCCGCACCGCCCGAAGCCTCGGTCGCGGCCATTACGGCGCCCTCGACGACGGGCGCGTTGCAGATGCGAATCTTTTCCGAACGTGGCTCGCCGATAATCTCGATCGCCATTTCCGAATTGGTCTCCGCTCCGCCGAGATCGACAAGGATGGCGACGCCCTTCTCGGTCCAGGCTTTCTCGATCGCAGCAATAATGGATTCGACCGATGTGCCAAGCCCGCCCGAGGGGTCGCCGCCGCACCAGGCCAGTTTAACCTCATCGCCGACCATTTGCCGCACCATGTCGGCCGTGCCCTCGGCGACTTTCGGCGAATGGGATACGATGACGATCCCGACATTGTCTTCCTGCGAGCCGTTCATAAGCGCTTCTCCATGAAATCGGCGATCGCCTTAGTCAACAGCGCCGCCGAACGCGAACCGGGATCCATATGGCCGGCCGAACGCTCGCCAAGAAACGAGGCGCGCCCCCGGCTGGCGACGACGGGAATGGTGGATTCTGCTGCTTTCTCCGCAGCCACACTGATACCGAGAGGATCGCCACCGCCATCCAGCGCATCTGATATCGGGTAGAGCACATCGAGCATCGTCTTCTGACCCTTTTCGGATTTGCCGCGCGCCGCGACACTGTCCACCGCCTTGCGGAAGGCGCCATTGAAGGCCGCGCGATCCGGCGTCTCGCCGATCTCCTTGCCGAGCGTCATCAGCAGCGTGCCGAACAGCGGACCCGACGCACCGCCCACGGTCATGACCAGCTTCATGCCGGCCGCCTTCAGCGCCTCGCCGATCGGCTTGGCCGAAAGCGCATCGGCTTCCCCCGCCAGCGCCTCGAAGCCGCGCTTCATGTTGTAGCCATGGTCGCCATCGCCGATCGCCGCGTCGAGCGCCGTCAGTTCATCGGCGTGCTCTGCAATCACTTGCGAGAGCACCCCGATCAGAGCCTTGATATCGTCAGGTTTGAGCATCGTTACCGTGTCCACTTCGATCATCCGATCCGCCTGCCATCCGCGCCGAAATAGAGCGGTTTGGTGAGCGAAACAGCCACTCTGTCGCCGGCTTTCAGCGGCGACGCGGGGTCGGCCAAGCTTATCAGTTTTCTGCCGCCGCATGTCAGGTGCAAGTGCTTCTGGTCGCCAAGATGTTCGATCCAGTCGATTTCGGCATTGGCGGAACCGTTGGCCGAGGGCGTTATGTCCAGATGCTCCGTCCGCACACCGATCGTCCGCACGCCATCCGGCATGTCGGCATCGGGGATCAGGCCCGGCTCGACAAAATTGATCGCCGGCTGGCCGAGGCGCGCCGCGACATGGAAATTGGCGGGCCGCTCGTAGATGTCGCGCGGCGTGCCGGTCTGGATCAGCTCGCCCTCATGCAGGATGCCGATCCGGTCGGCCATGGTCATCGCCTCGATCTGGTCGTGCGTAACGTAGAGCATGGTGGCACCGAGATCGCTCTGGATGCGCTTAAGTTCGAGCCTGAGATCGGCGCGTAGCTTGGCGTCGAGCGAGGACAGAGGCTCGTCCATCAGGAACACATTCGGCTTGCGCACCAGTGCCCGGCCGATGGCGACACGCTGCATCTCGCCGCCCGAAAGGCGGGTCGCTTTGTTCTCCAGCTTGTGGCCGATGCGGACCATCGCCGCGACCTCGCGCACGCGGACGTCGATCGCCGCCTTGTCCATTTTCCGCGCCGGCGATTTCAGGGGAAAGGCGAGGTTCTCGTAGACGCTGAGATGCGGATAGAGCGAATATTGCTGGAACACAAAGGCGGTATCGCGCGCCGAGGGCGGCAGGTCGTTGACCCTCTCGCCACCGATCATGATACTGCCGCTATCGGCCTTTTCGAGACCGGCGATCAGCCGCAGCGTCGTGGTCTTGCCGGCGCCCGTCGGCCCGAGCAGCACAACGAATTCGCCATCATTAATCTCCAGCGACACGCCCCTGACAGCCTGGTTGTCGCCGAATGCCTTGCTGACCTGGTTGAGGACGATGTCAGCCATTGAGCCCTCCATCGTAAAGCACCGAGCGGATCGCCCGGCCGGAGGCTTCATCGAACAGCGACAGTTTCGGCCCGTCGAAATTCAGCCCCACCGTGTCGCCCGGTGAGAGCAAGCGCGCCGAGGAAGTGCGCGCCTTGATCATCGTGCCGCCAATATCGATCGCGACGATCTGCGATGTGCCGAGATAGGCCGTCTCGAAGACCTGGCCCCGCAGACCCGAGCGATCATCAAAACGAATATGCTCCGGGCGTACGCCGAGTACCAGCCTGGTCGGCGCGATATCCTCGCGCACTTCAGGCACGAAGACTGGTTGGCCGTCGATCGTCACACTGGTGTCGCCCTTCCTGAGTCCGCCTTCGAAGCGGATGAAGTTCATCGGCGGCGAGCCGATGAAATCGGCGACGAACATCGTGGCGGGACGGTTATAGATCTCTTCCGGCGTGCCGTATTGCTCGATCACGCCATTGCTCATGATGGCGATTTTGTCGGCCATCGACATGGCTTCCAGCTGGTCGTGCGTCACATAGACAGTGGTGGCGCCGATCCGGTCATGCAGTTCTCTGAGTTCCCGCACCATCAGGTCGCGGAATTCGGTGTCCAGCGTGCCGAGCGGCTCATCCATCAGGAAGCATTTCGGCCGGCGGACGATGGCGCGGCCCAGCGCCACGCGCTGGCGGTCGCCGCCCGCGAGTCCCGAAACCGCCTTGTCGAGCAGATGGGTAATCTGGAGGAGCTTTGCCGTTTCCTCCACCCGCGTCGTGATCTCGCCGCGCGGCATGCGCTGGTTGACCAGCGGATAGGCCATGTTCTTGCGCACATTCATGTGCGGATAGAGCGCGAAGAGCTGGAAGACGAAGGCGATGTCGCGGTCGCGCGCCCGGCGCATGGTCACGTCATTGCCATCGAGCAGGATCTGGCCGGAACTCGGCAGTTCAAGGCCCGCGATCATTCTCAAAGTCGTCGTCTTGCCGCAGCCGGATGGACCGAGCAGCGCCAGGAATTCGCCGTCCTCGACCACGAAATTCGAGTTCTGCACGGCATTGAAGCTGCCGAAAGACTTTTGCAGATTTTCCACGCGTATCTCGGACATCATCTACTCCGGAAACTTCGAGACGATGACGAACATCGCGGTGCCGGCCAGCAGCGTCACGAAGGAATAGGTGTAAAGCGCCATCACGAAGGGCTGGAACATCATCAGGAAGCCGGCGCCGATCAGCGCCACCGCGATATTCTCCAGCCGGCCACGGCGCAGCCAGGGCGACCTCTTGTTGACGGATTTGGTGCTGTCGATACTCATTTGCGCACGGCTCCGAAGGTGATCCCGCGCAGTAGTTGCTTGCGCAGCAGAATGGTGAACAGCAGGATCGGGATCAGGAAGATCGTGGTGCCGGAGGCCACCGCCGGCCAGTCCTGTCCGCCTTCGCCGATAATGGTCGGGATGAAGGGCGGCGCGGTCTGCGCGGTGCCGGAGGTCAGGAGCGCGGCGAAAGCATATTCGTTCCAGGCGAAGATCAGGCAGAAGATCGCGGTGGCGGCAATGCCCGTCGTCGCCTGCGGCAGCACGACCTTGCGGAAGGCCTGCAGCCGGGTATAGCCGTCGATCATTGCCGCTTCCTCGTATTCGCGCGGGATCTCGTCGATGAAGCCCTTGAGCAGCCAGACGGCAAGCGACACATTAACCGCCGTATAGAGCAGGATCATGCCGAGCGCCGTGTCGGAGAGGCCAAGCTCGCGATACATCAGGTAGATCGGGATCGCCACCGCCACGGGCGGCATCATCCGTGTCGACAGGATGAAGAAAAGCAGGTCGTCGGCCAGCGGCACCTTGAAGCGCGAGAAGCCATAGGCCGCGAGCGTACCGAGAAAGACCGCGAGGAAGGTCGAGCCGAAGGCGATCACCAGGGAGTTGACGAAGCGCGGCAGGAAGTTCGACGGCCCGGCGATCACCATGTTGCGCTTGCGGGTGACGGTGTCGCACGTGCCTTGGGGCGGGCCGAGTGCCGCGATATATTCCGGCGTCTGCCGGGTCCGCGTGGTGAACAGGTTGCAATAGCCCTCGAGCGTCGGCGTGAAGAGGATGCGCGGCGGATAGGCGATCGAATCCGGCGGTGACTTGATCGATGTCAGGAAAATCCAGGCGAGCGGCACCATGGTGATCAGGGCATAGATGATCACGATCGTACCAGCGACATATTTCGACGTCTGGCTCGGCTCGACGACCGAATGGGCTGTGTTCCCGCTCATCTCTGCTTCACCTTGTTGAGTGCCTTGACATAGATGTTGGCGAGACCGAACACCGCCACGAACAGGATGATGGCGAAGGCCGACGCCCGGCCGGTCGCCCAGCTTTCGAACGCCTGGCGCTTGAGCGTGATCGAGGCAACTTCGGTGATCGAGCCCGGTCCGCCGCCGGTCAGCAGCGTGACCATATCGAACATCTTGAAATTTTCGATACCACGGAACAGCACGGCGAGCATGATGAAGGGCAGCGCCATCGGCACCGTAATCGTCCAAAACTGCCGCCAGGGAGAGGCACGGTCGACTTCCGCCGCCTCATAGATATAGTCCGGGATCGAGCGCAGGCCGGCCAGGCAGATCAGCATCACATAGGGCGTCCACATCCAGGTATCGACGATGATGATCGACCATGGCGCGAGGTTGACGCTGCCCAGCATGCGGATATCGGAGGGCTCCAGCCCCGTCAGAAACGAGACGGCATAGGCGAAGAGCCCGATCTGCGGCTCGTAGAGAAAGCGCCAGAAATTCCCCACCACGGCGGGCGACAGCATCATCGGGATCAGGATGATGGTGGTCCAGAAAGCGTGTCCGCGGAATTTGCGGTCGAGCAGATAGGCGAGCGTGAAGCCGATCAGGGTCTGCAGCACGATGGTCCAGAACACGAAATGCGCCGTGGTCTGCATCGCCATCCAGATATCGGGATCGTTGAGCACGCGCTCGTAGTTCCTCAACCCCACACCCTCGACGGTCGCGTTCGGCCGGTTGGCGCGGAAATTGGTGAAGGACAGATAGATCGCCCAGAACAGCGGGAATATGTTGATTGCCAGCAACAGCACGATGGCGGGCGAGATGAACACCCAGGCAATCATCCTGTCGGACAAGCCGCGTATGCGGTGCGCCGTCTTGAGAGGCGTCTTCCGGGCCAAAGCTTCGGCGGCCCTATCCATCGCGGATGAGGTGGTGTCGGTCACCGGTTTTTCCTTGGATTGATGGCGCCGGTCATCCGGCCTTGATTGTCAGGCTCCGGTCAGGCCCCGCCACTGGTGTGGCGAGACCTTTCCGGGGAGAAGGGTCAGATCTTGCCGTCGTCCTGGAACACTTCGGTCCAGTCCTTGACCAGGCCGTCGAGTGCTTCTTTCGCGGTGCCGTTGCCAGCAACGACATAGTCATGGAAACGCTTCTGCGAAGCCTGCAGCAGCGATGCGTAGCTTGGCTCGGCCCAGAAGTCCTTCACGATCGCCATCGAGTCCAGGAACGTCTGCGCGTAGGGCTGGCTTGCCGCGAAGCTCGGGTCTTCCACGACAGCTTTCAGGCACGAGAAGCCGCCGAGCGACCACCACTTCTTCTGCACGTCGGCCTGGGCAAACCACTTGATGTACTGGAGCGCGGCGTCCTGCTTGTCCGAGTAGGCAACGACCGAGATGCCCTGGCCGCCGAGCTGGGCGAACTGCTCGCCGTCCGGCCCCTTCGGGTTGGCGAAAAAGCCGACCTTCTCGCCGCCCACCGCTTCGTCCTTCTGCAGGCCGGGCCAGGTGAAGGCGAAGTTCATATGCATGGCCACCTGGCCGGATTTGAAGGCGTCGATGCCTTCACCCATGTAACTGTTCGACGCGCCGGGTGGGGTGCAGCAGTCGTAGAGCGCCTTGTAGAATTCCAGGCCCTTCACGGATTTCTCGGAATTCACATAGCCTTCCATCTCGTAGGGCTTGTCCGGGTTCTCGTATTTGAAGCCGAACGAGTAGAGGACGTCCATGACGCCCATGGTGACGCCTTCGGAGCCGCGCTCCGTATAGATCGAGGCGCCGTAGACGGTCTTGCCGTCGATCTCTCGCTTCTGGAAGAATTCGGCGATCTGCTTGAGCTGGTCGAAGGTTTCAGGTGCAGCCAGATCCCAACCGTACTTTTCCTTGAATTCCTTCTGCAATTCCGGCCGCGAGAACCAGTCCTTGCGATAGGTCCAGCCGACCACATCGCCAAAGGCCGGTAGCGACCAGTAATTCGGCGAGTTCTTGGGCCATTCGGAATATCCGACCACCGTGGCGTCGACGAAGTCGCTCATCTTGATCCCTTCCTTGTCGAAGAAATCGTTGAGCTTGACGTAGTGGCCATTCTCGGCCGAGCCGCCGATCCACTGGCTGTCGCCGATGATCAGGTCGCAGAGCTTGCCCTTGGAATTGAGTTCGTTGAGGAAGCGGTCGGCATAATTGGTCCACGGCACAAATTCGAATTTCATGTCGATGCCGGATTTGGCAGTGAAGTCCTTGGACAGTTCCACCAGCGCGTTTGCCGGGTCCCATGCCGCCCAGCACAGGGTCAGTTGTTCGGCTTGGGCGCTATTGCCGACGCCGAAGCTCAGCACCGAGGCTGCTGCCCCAAGTATCGCTTTTCCTAAATGACGCATGATTTCCTCCCAGTTGGCACCGGCCCCATGCCGGCCCGAATCGGCCCCGTTCCCGTGGGACCAATAACTCGGACAAACCAGGTCTCCCCACCCGAATGTTGAGTTATATGTTTATATCGACACAATTCACTAAACATGGCAACTGCAAAATGTGCTGCATTGCAGCAGGTGCAGTATGTGGCAACGAAGAAAATTGTTTAGCTGTTTGGATTCACTCAAGTTTTGACACAGGAAGCCAGGTGTCGGAAAACTGCCCGGATGGGGTTTTAGCTGCGGCTGCTTCCGTTTCTTCAAACCATCAGGACTGCAAAGATTACTTTATCTGAAGCAATGGCTGTGGCTCGATGTGTCGGATGACGGAGAATTGCGATGGATGAATTCATCGAATGGGGCACCAAACGTGCGCGGCCGGCGCGCTACGACGTGCTGTTCGAGCCGGTAAAGATCGGGCCGGTGACGGCCCGCAACCGGTTCTACCAGGTGCCGCACTGCAACGGCATGGGTTACCGCGATCCGACCGCGCTCGCCCATATGCGGGGCGTCAAGGCGGAAGGCGGCTGGGCGGTGGTCTGCACCGAACAGGTCGAGCTCCATCACACATCCGAGATCACGCCCTTCATCGAGCTCAGGCTGTGGGACGATCGCGATATTCCGGCGCTCTCGCGTATGGCCGACAAGATCCACGAGCATGGCAGCCTCGCCGGTATCGAGCTCGCCTATAACGGCATGAACGGCTCGAACCTCTATTCCCGCGAAGTGCCGATGGGGCCGGCGCATCTGCCGGTCGCCACCTTTACCTATGATCCGGTGCAGGCCCGCCGCATGGACATGGAGGACATCAGGAATGTCCGCAAATGGCATCTGGCGGCGGTCAAGCGTGCCAAGCGGGCAGGCTTCGACCTGATCTATGTCTATGCTGCCCATGCGCTCGGCTTCCTGCATCACTTCCTGTCGCGCCGCTACAACCAGCGCACCGACGAATATGGCGGCTCGATCGAAAACCGCATCCGCCTGATGCGCGAGATCACCGAGGAGACGATTTCCGCCGTCGGCGACACCTGCGCCATCCCGATCCGCATTTCGGTCGATGAACTCCTCGGCGAGGGGGGACTCTACAAGGAAGAGGTCGGGGACATGATCGGCCTGATGGGTGACCTGCCCGACCTCTGGGACGTGACGCTGGCCGGCTGGGAAAACGACAGCCGCACCTCGCGCTTCGCCGAAGAGGGGGCCCAGGAGCCGTTCATTCTGGGCATCAAGCGGCTGACCTCCAAGCCGGTGGTCGGTGTCGGCCGCTACACCTCGGTCGATCGCATGGTGAGCCTCGTCAACAAGGGCATTCTCGACATGATCGGCGCGGCGCGTCCCTCGATCGCCGACCCGTTCCTACCGGTCAAGATCGAGGAAGGCCGCTTCGACGACATCCGCGAATGCATCGGCTGCAACATCTGTGTCTCAGGTGACTTCACCCAATCGCCGATCCGCTGCACCCAGAACCCGACGATGGCTGAAGAATGGCGCAAGGGCTGGCACCCGGAACGCGTGCGCCGGAAGAACAGCGATAAGCCGGTCCTCATCGTCGGCTCCGGCCCCGCAGGCCTCGAGACGGCCCAGACGCTGGGAAAGCGCGGCTACGACGTGACACTGGCCGAAGCCGGCACCGAACTCGGCGGCCGAGTGCTGAAGGAAGCCAGGCTGCCCGGTCTTTCGGCCTGGATCCGCGTCGTCGATTACCGCAAGCTGCAGCTCAACCAGCTCGCCAATGTCGAAACCTATTTCGAGAGCCGGCTGACGGCCGACGAGGTGCTGAGCTTCGGCATCTCGCGCGTCGTGATCGCCACCGGTTCCACCTGGCGCGCCGATGGAGTCGGCCACTATCACACGCTGCCGATGACGATCGCCGAGGGGAGTCAGGTGCTGTCGCCAAGCGATGTGATGGACAGTCGTTTGCCGACGGGCAAAACGGTGCTCGTCTGGGACGACGAACATTACTACATGGGCGGCGTCATGGCCGAACTCATGGCCGACAAGGGCTTCGATGTGACCTATGCCACGCCCGCCTCGGAAGCCTCGACCTGGACGCGCAACACGATGGAGCAGCACTTCATCCAGAAACGGATGCTGGAAAAAGGCATAAAAATCATCAGTTTCAGGGCGCTGGAAAGCGTCTCGCCAGGCGAGGCCACGCTCGCCTGCACCTTCACCGGCAAGCTGGAAAAGATCGCCGCCGATTGCGTCATCCCGGTCACGGCGCGGTTGCCGTACGATGCGCTCTGTCTTGATTTGCTGGCGCGCAAGCCCGAATGGGCCGACAGCGGCATCGAAAGCGTCACCGCCATCGGCGACGCGCTCGCGCCCGCAACCATCGCGCACGCTACCTATTCCGGCCGCCGCTATGCTGAAGAACTCGACCAGCCGCCACTCGCCGAGGGCGAGCTACCGTTCAAGCGCGAGATCACGGGCCTTGCCGCGCTATGATGCCAATGTGCGTGCCGGTAGATCGCGACGTCTTGACAATTGACTGTGCCGGGCCTCCGGCGCTAGTTAACGTGGACAATGGAGCCCTAGCCTCATGAAACGCCTGCAGCGCATCGCTGTCCTGATCGCCTTGCTGTTCGTGACAGCCGGCGCGTGGCTTGGTCTGCAATATCTCACCGGAAACGTGCATGAGGTCATCGCGGGGCAATTCTACCGCTCCGGCCAGCTCTCGGGCGCGGGCTTCGCCAAGGTCATCGAGCGATACCAGATCAAGACCGTGATCAATCTCCGGGGCGCGAGCCATCGCCAATGGTATCAGGACGAGGTGGACGCCACGACACGCCTCGGCGTCCGCCATCTCGATTTCAAGATGTCGGCGCTGAAGGAACTGACGCTGGACGAGACGAAGCAACTGATCGCGGTGATGCGCGACGCGCCCAAGCCGCTGCTGATCCACTGTGAGGGCGGCGCCGACCGCTCAGGCCTCGCCGCCGTCCTCTATCTCCAGCAGATCGCCGGCATCAACGAGGATATCGCCGAACTTCAGCTATCGCCCTTCTTCGGCCATTTCGGCATCGAGTGGCTGAACGGTGCGCACGCGATGGACGAGAGCTGGGAGAAATTCGAGGACGCCAACGGCATCGAGGCGACGGGCTTTCTGTAAGGCTTTCGTAGCCGAACTGTTGCACATGGCGCTGCAATCACCCACAAATGATCATGGTCTGATCCAAATAGAGTCCCTTGCATGCACGTCTACGAAATATTCGACCGTCTCATCGCTTTCCCGACTGTCAGTAGTGATGGCAATGTCGAGCTTATCCGCTACATCGCCGATTATCTTAGCGGGGCCGGCATCGAGGCCGAACTTTATCCGCATGAGGATGGCGACCGCGCGTCGCTCTTCGCCACCGTTGGGCCGCACAAGCGTGGCGGTGTCGTGCTGTCGGGGCACACCGACGTGGTTCCGGTCGATGGCCAGGCCTGGACCAGCGATCCTTTCCGCCTCACACGGCGCGAGGATCGGCTTTTCGCCCGTGGTGCCGCCGATATGAAGGGTTTCGTCGCCTGTGCGATCGAGGCGCTGGTGGCCGCCAGGGACGAGGATCTCGCCCGCCCGCTACATGTTGCCTTTTCCTACGACGAGGAGATCGGTTGCGTCGGCGTGCGTCCGATGCTGGCAGAACTCGCCGCCGCCGGCATTCGCCCGGAATGGGTGCTGATCGGCGAGCCGACAGAGATGCAGGTCGCGACCGGCCACAAGGGCAAGACCGGCATCCGCGCCACTTGCCGGGGCCATGCGGCGCATTCCGCGCTCGCACCCAGCGGGCTCAATGCCATTCACCTTGCGTCCGACATGCTGACCAGCATCCGCGAAATCCAGGCGGAGATCGAGCGGACTGGCCGCCGCGACGACGATTACGACGTGCCCTATACAACGCTGCATGCCGGCGTCATCAAGGGCGGCACGGCGCTCAATATCGTGCCCGACAATTGCGAAATGCTGTTCGAGATCCGCAACATCGCGGGCGACGATCCCAAATCTATCAT